>PJUF01000260.1_pt1 | contig 45355 bp, 42 predicted proteins | sample 1512191 | NCBI WGS metagenome assembly PJUF01 (sample SAMN08177673, study PRJNA422409) | Feces metagenome, whole genome shotgun sequencing project. | isolation source: Chicken feces (3) enriched on wood chips | host: Gallus gallus | place: USA: Madison | collected 2015-01-15 | reverse complement strand
CAACTAACAGTATCTTCATATATTATCTGAAAGTACTAAATTACGTTTATTTGCCTTATCTTTGTACTATGATTTATATTACACGACGCGAACGCTTTAACGCCGCCCATAAATTGTACCGTGAAGACTGGTCTCCAGAGGAAAACGAGCGCGTATTTGGCAACTGTTCCAATCCCAATTGGCACGGCCATAATTACGATTTGTTTGTGACTGTGAAGGGACATATCAACCCGGAAACAGGCTTCCTGATTGACCTGAAACGCATGAAAGACATCATCATCAGAGAGATCATCGATAAATTGGACCATAAGAACGTTAACCTGGATGTGGATTTCATGAAAGACAAGATGGCTTCCACCGAAGTGATCGCCGTGGAGATCTTCAACATCCTTAAGCCGTTTTTCGAGCAAGAGAAGGTGTTTTTACATGCTGTACGTCTGCATGAAACGGAAAACAACTATGTCGAATATTTCGGCGAATAATCCCCAAATTAAATTACGAAATGAGCAAATTTCAACAATTTGAAGAGGCCGAGCAAGATGGCTATCTTAAAATAGATCAGTACAACGAGAAAAATGTTGAACGAATTGCCGCACATTATGTGGATATATTAGAGGCTATCGGCGAAAATCCTAAGCGTGAAGGTTTGGAGAAGACCCCGGAGCGTGTTGCCAAGGCCTTACAGTTTCTTACCCATGGCTATGATGTGGATCCTGCGGAAGTATTGCGTGGAGCCATGTTCCAAGAGGAATATAGCCAAATGGTGGTGGTGAAGGATATCGAAGTGTATTCCATGTGTGAGCATCATATGTTGCCATTCTTTGGAAAGGCCCATATCGCCTATATCCCTAACGGACATATCGTGGGTCTGAGCAAGATCCCGCGTGTGGTGGATATCTTCGCTAGAAGATTACAGGTACAGGAGCGTTTGACCAACGAAATCCGCGACTGTATACAAGAAACCCTAAACCCTGCAGGGGTAGCAGTTGTGATTGAATGTAAGCACATGTGTATGGCGATGCGTGGGGTACAAAAACAAAACTCCGTAACCACAACTTCTGCTTTTACTGGTGCATTCCAAAACGATGTAACCCGTTCTGAATTCATCCGATTAATTACGGCTTCTTTGGATTAAGATTTAAAGAAGATTTAATAAATATTTAACCCGCCATATGGTGGGTTTTTTTATGCTCTTTTCACTTTTTCCACAATTGGTATAAAAATAAAAAATCCCGTTTTAAGGCAAATTTTGACATCCTTTGTTACTTATCAAGAATTTGATAATGAGGGTGTTAATAAAAATTGCTTGGAATGGTAAGGCCCTAATTCCTATCTTTGCCTGGTATGTTTGAAGAATCTGAACGCTTAGAAGCCTACTTGGAAGATACTACGGACGGTGAAAATTCGTTGTTGAAAAGGGTCAATCGGGAGACCTACTTGAGAGAAACCATGCCCCATATGTTATCGGGACATTATCAAGGAAGAGTCCTTTCGATGTTGAGCAAATTGGTTCAACCAAAGCTAGCCTTAGAGATCGGCACCTTTACAGGATACGCCACGTTATGTCTAGCAGAGGGAATGGCCGAAGGAGGAAAACTTCATACCATTGATATCAATGAGGAACAACAGGAGCGGGTTCAAGGTTATTTTGATGAATCGCCCTATACGGACCAGATTGTATATCATATAGGAGATGCAGCCGATGAGATCGCGAAGATCGAAGGTATATTCGATTTAGTATTTATAGACGCAGATAAGAAGCGGAATCTATACTATTTCAATGAACTGATTGACCGGGTAAGACCGGGAGGATTATTGTTAATTGACAATGTTTTATGGAAAGGCAAGGTTTTTGATGATAAGCCGGACAATCAAACAAAACAAATAATTGAATTAAATCAAACACTGGCAAGTGACGATAGGGTAGAGAAGTTGATATTGCCAATCAGAGATGGGCTTTTTGTGCTACGCAAGAAGTAGTGTTAAACTAAAACAGGTTTTATGCTAAATTATTGTAGAAAGATTTTTGTGGTATGTATACTTACTACATTGACATCTATGAGCGTATTCGCTCAAGACTACACAACAAAATCGTATATCGCTAAGCACAGCCCGGCTGCGCAGAAGCTTATGCGTGAAACAGGGGTGCCAGCTTCTGTTATCTTGGCGGTTGCCATCCATGAAAGTGCATATGGCAATAGCCGTATCGCACGTTATCTCAACAATCATTTTGGAATCAAAGGGAAGAACAACAGCACAAAGATCCGTTCCGCTTATAAGGGATATGATTCGGCTAGCGAATCTTACCGTGATTTCGTAGGATTGTTGCAGCGTAGAAAGGCGACTCAACCTTTGTTCAAGAAGCATGATTCGAAGGATTATCAATCTTGGGTAAAAGGGATTGCACGTTCTGGCTATTCGGAAACGAGTGATTGGTCGAGGAAAGTAATTTCCACGATCGACCGTTACGATCTGGAGAAGTACGACGAGAAAACAAACCTTAATTAATTTCTTTTAGATGAAGAAGGTATGGCTGGCCAGTTTAATATTGGCCTTATTTTTTGTTTCATGTGGAACGAAGCGGGGATCGGTGGTGAAAAGTCCGCAAGGCAAATCGCAAGGCACCATAACCTCCTCCACAGGTAGGACAGGTACGACTTCGGGCAACCGAGGGACCTCAGTCTCCGGATTATCCTATATCGAAAAATACAAAGGCATTGCCATCGAAGAGATGAACAAATATGGCATCCCGGCGAGTATCAAACTTGCCCAAGCCATCTTGGAATCCGGAAATGGAAACAGCGACCTCGCTACTCGTGCGAACAATCACTTCGGAATCAAATGCGGAGGAACCTGGAGCGGAAAATCAGTTACCAAATCGGATGATAATCCCAACGATTGCTTTCGGGTCTATGACAATCCTGAGCAATCCTTCAGAGACCATTCCCAATTCTTATTGAGAAAACGCTATGAGAAACTTTTCCAACTGAGTAAGAACGACTATAAAGGTTGGGCGAGGGGATTAAAGGATGCTGGCTATGCTACGAATCCGAGGTATCCACAGCTTCTGATCGATCTGATCGAACGGTACAACCTGCAGCAATATGATATCCCGGAACGCAAAACGGAAGTCGTAGCACGGGCCGAAAAGGTAGATCAGATCATTGAGAAGAAGGCAGAAGTAGAGCCTCCTGTTCCCGTAGAGGAAATCAAGAAGCCGGTTGCCATGAAGATCTATGAAGTCAAAGCTTCAGACACACTAACCGCTATCGCGACTAAAAACAACCTTACAGTTGCCGCATTGAAGGAAATGAACGGGCTTACGGGCGATGCCGTGTCGGTCGGGCAATTGTTGGTCGTATCAAAATAGTTACAAGAGCTATTAAAAGATGTTAAATATTAGCATCCTATTCATCTATCATGTAGTTTTATAGGAGTGAAACCGCTATTACTTTTTCTTTTATTCGGACTTTTTATTATTCCGCACTCAGGCTTTGCACAGCGAAGGTTGGAAGGTATTGTGTATGATGCCTTCAATAAGCAACGCGTCGGAGAGGTCTTGATCCGGAACGTGAATACCAATCAGAAATCCTACAATGATTCCAGGGGAGAGTTTGATATCCTGGTCAGTCCAGGAGATCAGCTGATCATTCGGAAGACCGGTTATATTTCAGATACCATCGAAATCAAGCAACAACCGGCCTTGATCATCTATTTAAAGGAAGCTGTCAAACAAATTCAGGAGATTCGTGTTGTAGGGCGTAGGAATCCGGATGATGTGCTGGATGAGATGAAGCGCGATTATAAAAAAGCCTTTGATCTGGCAGCACCTCGGGAAGCACTTTCCGTTGGTCCATCAGGGGCGGGTCTGAGCATAGATTATCTCTATAGCAAGATCAGTAAAGAGGCCAAGAACGCCCGAAGATTTACCACACATATCGGCCAACTGCATGAGCAGAACGTAGTAGAATATATTTTTACGCCCGATTTTGTGCACAATCTGATTGGATTGGAAGGGGAGGATTTGCAGGTGTTCATGAAAATCTTTAAACCATCCTATGAGCAAATATCAACGATGAGCAAGGAAGAGTTGGGTATACATGTAAAAAAAATGTACGAAGTCTATAAACTACACCCAAATTTACGACCTTTGCGAGAATTGCCAGATATAAAAATGGATGTCAAAAAAGAAAATTAATATGAGAATAAAATTTTACCTATTACCTGTTTTCATTTTTGTTTTAGGGGTTACCCAGATGCATGCTCAAGATCTAAAGGAGCTGCGTGTAAAACCAGATTCTAGCATCAGCGAACAAGAAAAACAAAAAGCCCTGAATATTAAGAACATCAATGTTCCCATTCCCAAGTTAGACCTGAAAGTAAACTATTGGAAACACTGGACGAAACTGGGTTTAAACTTCAACCAGGCACAGTTCAGCGAATCCTGGCAATTAGGGGGATTGAACTCCTGGGCATTAATGGGTCTGTTCTGGCATAAATCAGAATTCAATAGAAACAATTTCAACTTTACCACCGAGGTGGACATGAAATACGGTAAGCTGAAAAACGAAGATCAGATGCCACGACCTAACAACGATAGGTTGTTCTGGGATAATAAGCTTTCCTACAAATTATCAAAGAGTTGGGCGATCTATACCTCGATCACGGTGGAAACGCAGTTTGACAACGCTTATAACTACGGTAGAGACAAAGAAACGGGCAAGGACACCATTACAAGTGTTAAATCCTCTTTCATGTCGCCGGGTTATTTCACGGAATCTGTCGGTTTGGAGTATAAGCCAAACAAGGAATTCTCCCTACGTTTCGGTACAGGTACAGCCCGTCAGACCTTGATCTTGGATCAGCGTATCAGACCTCGTTCTGGACAGGGATATTACGATCGCTACGGTGAATACCTGCATCCATCAGACCCTAACAGAGGAACAGGACCACGTTACGGTGTAGAAGAAGATAAGAACTTTAAAAATGAACTGGCATTCCAGCTAACAGCAAACTTGGATAAAAACATCGCAAAGAACATCAATCTGAAAGCGCGTTATAACCTTTTTGCGGATTACCTGGATTTGAACGACCCATCACATCGTTTGGATGCGACGTTCAGCTCAAGGATTACCTCGTTGATCAATGTTTCTTTAGGCGGTACCATGATCTATGATAACAACATGATCGGTAAAGTGCAGTGGAGTGAATCATTGGCCTTAGGAATCCTATTAAATTTACCTAAATAAGATAGATGCTAAAAAATACAGGACGATTGGTTGTTGCGGTGTGTGGGGTGGTCTTTTTGATCGGTTGTTCGACCGCAAAAAAGACAAAGGTTTTACAGCAACCAACAACTTCTGTCATTACCCCCTCAGCGATTGTAGAGAATACCGTGGTGAACGTGGATACCTTGTTGGAAGAAACAAAGGTAGATTCGCAGCGCCAGGTAGTTCAGGTGGTTGCACCATTGACCCCAGAAGAGATTGCCTGGAATATGTTCCGTGCAGGGATCAATAAACAAACGGACTTTGCGGCAGCCATGCATTACGATGTTCGGAAGCCGCATTTTGTGATGATCCACCATACCTCTCAAACCAGTATGGCACAGACCATACGCACTTTTCAGGTGCCACATAGCAAGGTGAGCAGCCATTACGTGATCGGTAGGGATGGTCGTGTGGTTCAGATGCTGAACGATTACCTGCGAGGCTGGCATGCCGGTCGTGGATCCTGGGGGAATATTACCGATATGAACTCCGTATCCATCGGAATCGAACTGGACAACAATGGAAATGAACCCTTTCCTGAGGCCCAGATCAAGTCTCTCATGGTTTTATTGGATACCCTAAAAACGAAATATACCATTCCTCAAAAGAACTTTATCGGACATAGTGATTATGCACCAGGCAGAAAGGATGATCCAAGTGCTTTCTTCCCTTGGGAGAGGTTGGCCCAACGTGGATTCGGCATCTGGTACAATCCGAATGCCTTAATGCCTGCTCCAGCCAATTTCAATCCCATGGATGCCCTGAAGCTGATGGGCTATGATATGACCAGGCCAGAAACGGTCATAAGGGTATTCAAGCAGAAATATATCAAGAATGATCGGACAGCCGTCCTCACGGAATACGATAAAATGGTCCTCTACGACCTCTATCGGAAATACTATTAAGCGATTTGTTTTCTTGGGAAAGCTGATTGTAAAATTAGACCGATGATGATGACCAAGGTACAGCCGATCAGGTTCAACCAGAGAAATGCTACGATATCTAGCTTCCAGATCCCGATGATGATGGCTTCGGTAATAACCGCCGAGCAGAATACCGCTTTACCCCCAATTTGCTTGACATAGAAAGCTACTAGGAAGATCCCGAGGATAGTGCCGTAGAAAAGGGAACCCAGGATGTTCACGGCTTCCAACAAATTTCCAAGCCTATTGGCATACAAGGCGATAATCACCGTGAAAATACCCCAACATAGCGTACTGATGCGGGATGCACGCAAATAAAGGGCATCATCTCCATCCTTGCGCACAAAGCGTTTATAGATATCAATGACCGTGGTAGAGGAAAGGGAATTGATCGCACTTGCGGTGGCCCCCATGGAAGCCAGGAAAATAATCGCAATCAATAGCCCAATTAAGCCCTTAGGGAACACATCGATCACGAACTTAAGGAAGATATAGTTATTGTCGTTGGTGTCTGCTTGCTCGTCGTTTTTCTTGATGAGGGATACGACATCCGCCTTCAATGCTTTTTCTTTTTCGCTGAATGCAGATAGTTTATCTCGGCTGGCGGCAATAATTTCCTGGTTATCGCTTGATAAGGCATCGGTCAATTGGTTCACAACCAATGTTTTTTCTTGGCTGAGCTGCTGGTGCTCCTGCATGATCTGCCGATATTCCCCCGCATATTGGCTCTGTTCCAATTTCAGGGTTTCCTTCTCATTAAAGAAAAGGGGCGGTGTATGGTACTGATAATAAGCAAATACCAATATCCCGATCAATAGAATACAGAACTGCATCGGTACTTTCAAAAGCCCGTTCATCAACAGCCCCATTCGGCTTTCCTTTACGGAAGCACCGGTGAGGTAGCGGCCGACCTGGCTTTGATCCGTTCCGAAATAGGAAAGCTGCAGGAAGAATCCACCGATCAAACCAGTCCAAACGGTATATTGGTTGTCGAGGTCAAATTTAAAATCTATGGCATTAGCCTTTCCGGATTTACCCGCAATATGCAAGGCTTCTTTAAAACCAATGTTCTGGGGCAATAGATGCACCACCAGAACACCCGCCAATAACAGGCCGGCGAATATAATCCCCATCTGCAGCAATTGGGTGTAGGAAACCGCCTTGGTTCCTCCATAAACCGTATAGATGATCACAAGCGCCCCAATCCCTAAGGTCGTCAGGGTGAGGTCGACATGAAGTACACTGGAAAGGATGATGGAAGGCGCGAAGATGGTAATCCCGGTCGAGATCCCCCGTTGTATGAGGAACAAAAAGGCCGTTAGCACCCTTGTTTTCACATCGAACCGTTTCTCCAGGAATTCATAGGCCGTATAGACCTTCAGTTTATGAAATATAGGGATGAACGTGACACAGAGGACGATCATGGCCAATGGAAGTCCGAAATAGAATTGCACGAAGCTCATGCCCGATGTATAGGCCAGGCCAGGGGCCGAAAGAAAGGTAATGGCACTGGCTTGTGTTGCCATGACCGATAACCCTACGGTATACCAGGGTAAGGAGCGGTCACTAAGGATATAGCCGTCAATGCTTTTGACGTTTTTGCTCTTATAGATCCCATAGGCAACGATCAAGAGCAAGGTAAGGATGAGTACTATCCAATCGATACTACTCATCCGAAGTATCTAGTAAAGAAATACATCAATACAATGCATACGATTAACCAGAGTACAATTAACCAATAGAATTGTCTCCAGCTACGTACAAATGGAGGAAGTCCATTATCTGTCATGCGGTTTGTTCGGCAACAAGGCAGTAATGAAGATGATGGCAAAAACCAATGCCGCAACCGTTCCACCGATCACACCTAAAAAGGTACCTGTAGCAATCCATGCTGTTAAACCACCTAGGATTACAGCGGTTAACAAGATAATTCCTTTTACATTAATTTCTTTTGAGTTGTCGATTTGATTTTCCATTATATTATTCTATTATTTTTCTTCTTTAGTCAACAAATTTACAAATAATCTAGTAGCTCCGGGCACTCCAGCAGGCAATTGTCTGAAAAATGCCAAAGAAGTATAGACAAATTTCCCTTTTCCATAATTGGCAATCAACAAGGACCCGTTGTTGGGGCTTTCGTTCTTGTCGGAAAAAGTAAGCGGAGTACGGTATTTCGCATCAATTTGATCCGCAAAGTATAAGCCTCTTTCCTGTACCCAACCATCAAAATCAGCGACTGTAATTTTGTTGGGATAATTTAGCACCTGGTCGTTTTTATCGTTGAAGACAACCTTGGCATCCTCTTCTGTTACCCGGCTGCGGTTGATCTGGAAGGGGTAAGGTCCAAACTGCGTTACTCCCATTTTGGAATTGACATTGTACTGCACCAAGGCAACTCCACCTTCTTCCACATATTTCAACAGCTCCGGCATCCAACGTTGGATATGCTTGCTCACGTTATAAGCCCGTACGCCAACCACAACGGCGTCATAATTTTTAAGGCTGGAAGCCGTGATAAGCTGCTCCGTCAATTGATCCACCTGTATACTGATATTCTCCAGGGATGAAGGGATAAGGTCGCCTGCACCGGCAATATACGCCACTTTTTTGATCGGATTGACCAGATCCAGTTTCTTAACCTGAAGGGTCAATGCTGGGAACCAGGTGATGCTTGGGATATGAGGGTAGTTGATATTTTTATAGCCGCTCAGTGTTTCGCCATTGAATTGCAGGCTTACTGTACTATTGGCAGTATTTTTAGGGTTTTTGATGCTGATCTCTCCGGACCAGTTTTGTCCTGCAGGAATTTCCACCGCTATCTTATTCGGTTGGATCTGCAGCCCATTGCTCTGGGTAAAGGTCAGGTTGCCCTTTTCGGTTTTTGGACCATGGTTCATCACCGTGATTCCAATGGTTTTCTCTTCATTTTTCTGGATCAGGAGGTTATTGCTGGTAAAGGCTGCGGTAAACTTCGGACTGATGCTGATGAGCTGAAGGATCTCGCCATCCACCGGATCAACGTACCTGTATTTGATCGGTTTCTTAACCGGGATATCTACACCTGCGACCTGAAATATTAGCTCCACACTAATGGTATCCATGTTTTCCGGTTTTCCAAAGTTACTTTCCTCCACCTCAAATTTCCCTAGGGAATGAGGTTTGATCAACCAATAGGGTTGGGAACTTTGGCCTGCGGTTATTTGACCTTCTACGGTTACCGGTTTATTGTAGGTAAGTAGATTGTTTGCCGGTTTTCCATTGATGCTTTTCAAACTGGCGTTGGCCTCTTCCGACCTGGAAATGATATCCAAGCTAAATGGTACTTTTTCCGCAATGACAGCACTGGGTTTGTTGCTGATGGCTTCCACATAAATACCGGCACAAGCCAGCAGCAGTCCTTCCACTTCTTTTAGTTTTTGGGTTTTCCAAAATGAGTTTTTCAGTTTTTGGATATCCTGGTGAAGCTTTGCCAAGGCTTGAATACTCTTGCCGGGATGGTTAGGGTCGAAGCTATTTTGCAGGCTTGTAATATCCTGTTCGATCTGTTGGGTAAGCCCTGGTTCATTCAATCTGCTCCAATCGGTTTTTATTCCCTCGAACAGATCGCTTTGCGCTTTATCACCCGCTACATGATCAAAATATTCGATAACATCTCCACGTTGGGTGGCTGCGCCAAATCCCTGGCTTTTATGCTGGGATCTGCTGAGCGCTGATATTTCGCCATAGGAATATCCGATAAGGGGATTGAAGGCGCCTATATTGACCTTTAATTGATCTTCGGAAGTATTGTTCATGCCCCCAAAATTGGCGGTGTTCCAAACGAGGCGTTTGGCCTGCCAAGGTTTTAGGGTTTTCAGCTGTTCTGGAAATCGTTTTGGGTCAGCTGCTGCGAGGAAAGCTTCATGGGCCAACATGGCTGAAGCCTGATGATGGCCATGTCCGCCACGGCTGTCGGGCGGAAAGCGGGTAATGATCACATCAGGTTGCAATTGGCGGATGAGGTATACCGCTTCGCGTAGGGTTTCTTCCTTTTTCCAAAAGGAAAAGGTTTCCTCATGTGTCTTGCTGAAACCGAAATCGTAGGCAGAAGTAAAATATTGTTCCCCTTTATCGATGTTGCGGGCAGCAAGTAGTTCCTGTGTTCTGATCAATCCCAGGTCGATTCCCTGCTCGGTACCCAAAAGGTTCTGGCCACCATCGCCACGGGTGAGCGAAAGATAGGCGGTTTTGAATTTCTTTTCGTTGGCCAGCCAAGCGATCAGTCTGGTGTTTTCATCATCCGGATGGGCCGCAAAATACAGCACCGAACCGAGACTGTTCAATTTATCGATTTGCAGTTTGATCAGCGCAGCAGATAGGGGTTGCTGAGCCTGAAGGGTTGGGATTTGAAGGGCTAGGAATATAAGTAGACTAAGGATTCGTAGGATCATAGCCTAAAAATAAGGAAGTTTGCCTTAAAAATAAAAGGAATCAAATTAATTTGATTCCTTTTACCAACAATTAAAAATCTTTTGACGTTAAACCCCGTGATCCAATCATGGGTTCAATTGGCAGGATGATGCGCTAATTTGGTCTAACCTTTAATGAATATAAAAGTAAGATAAATAGAATGGATTATGGGGGCATAATAAAAAAAACTTTTCCACAAAAACCGAGTTATACACAGGTTTTTGTGGAAAAGAAAATATAATTTACTGCAAGAAGGGCAGATAAATTGCTGGTTTATTTGTCGATGGAGCCTAAAACACGCTTCATAAAGGTGTTCAGGGCATCTTTTTGTGGTGTTCCATCTTGGATAAGTTTGTTTACCTCGATGGCACCGTACATATTTGAAATCAATTCACCGATAACGTCAAGTTCTTCATCTTTGAGTTGCGAAACTTCGGTCAGGGATTCCAATGTTTCAATGGTTTCCAATACGAAATCGGCATCATTTTCTTTGATGAACTCAACGAGGTGTTTAATTACTGGTAACTTCATTTAATAATTCTGTTAATCCTTCGATTTTATTTGTTTGAACCTGGTTTACCAATTTACCGTTTTTGAAAGCGGCAAATGTAGGCAGGTTATTTACGTTCGCTAATTTTCTTGACTCTGGAAACTTCTCTGCATCCACAATAACGAATTCCACCTTTTCGTTCTCTGTAGAAAGTTTCTTGAATTTTGGTTTCATGATACGGCAATTGCCACACCAAGAAGCTGAAAATTGTACCATCACAACATCATTGCTGTTGATTACTTCTTGTAGATTGTCTGCGCTTAATTCTTGTAACATGATAGATTGATTTATAGATGTATTTATAAAAAGAAAGAGGAGGTTTTGGCCTCCTCTTTTTTAAAGGGGGGTCTTAGTTTTGTGCTAAGTAAGAAGCAACGCCTTCGCGTGTAGCGTTCATGGCGTCTTTACCTTCTTCCCAGTTTGCCGGACAAACTTCACCGTGTTTTTGAACATGGGTGTAAGCGTCTACCAAACGGATGTATTCTTTAACGTTACGGCCTAGAGGCATATCGTTTACCGACTCATGGAATACTTTACCAGTTTCGTCGATCAAGTAAGTTGCGCGGTAAGATACCGCTGATCCTTCCACCAAAGTACCGTACTCTGGGTGCTCAACTTCTTTCATTTCTAAAATTCCCAATACACTGGAAAGGTTGCGGTTGGTATCTGCAATGATAGGGTATTCCACACCTTCGATACCGCCGTTATCTTTTGCTGTGTTTAACCAAGCAAAGTGTACTTCTGCCGAGTCACATGATGCACCGATAACGATGGTGTTTCTTTTTTCGAATTCAGCAACCGCTTCTTGGAAAGCATGTAATTCTGTAGGACATACAAAAGTAAAGTCTTTTGGATACCAGAATAACAAAATCTTTTTGTTTTCTTGCTGAGCTTTTTCGAATAAGTTCAACGTGAAGTTGTCGCCTAAATAATCGATCGCATCTACTGTAATGTTCGGGAAATTTTTACCTGTAAAACTCATAATATTTTCTTTTCTTTTTCTTGGTACAAAGGTAAGGTTTTTTAAGCCTGAAAAGTATTGATATTGTTTATTGAGTATCATTTTTGTCTATAAGTATTGGGGATTATTTATAGGTGTGATTTATATTCTTATATGAAGCTCCCAGCGTCATTGCGAGGAACGACGCAATCTTCCATCCAACCGATTTGCTAAAAATAAAAACGTATATTTCAGTTTGTAAAAAGCATGTTTTCAAGTTGAAATCGTGCTTAAAGCATACTTAAACCAAGAAAAAAGCATGCTAAACTAACCTTTACATACATTTGCATACTTTCACCTTGCTTTCACTATGGTTTTAGAGCGAAGAAATTCTTCGCCTCATGCAATTTCCACAAGGTCTATAACCTGCGTCCAAAGCTTCCTCTTCATCCATAAAAAACACCCTGTTCTCACGTTTCATTCTCTTCCCAGAACCGCAGCCTAATTTTCCATAGATCTTCAATTTTCTATTCCCTCCAAACAGGATTTCCTTTCTTCGGATCATTCCATGCAGTTCTTGCGGACTTATATTCACATGCTCTATCATCTTTATAAACTATCAACTCAACGCATCATGAAAAATAATCCCTAAGGTAAATCTTTCTCCAGATTTTACTTCGCTGACCCCATGCTTCATATTAATCCGATAATAGCCCTTAGAACCTTTCTCCGGTCTAAAATTCGTAGTAAACAGCAATGCATCTGGTTTTTTTGGACGTAGGACTGTTGCTTTGGATTGTGCTCTTGGAATTTGTTGGGTGAGCACGAATTCTCCGCCTGTATAATCCTCATCTGCCTCATTCAAAATAGAACCATCTGGATTGGGAAATAAACATCAACATACAGATCTTGGTGCAGGGTACTAAATCCTCCTTCTCCATATTTAAGTATTAATGGTATGGCTTTTAACTGCTCATTATCATGGCATTCTTTTAGAAATTCGGAATGACTGTTGGGGTATTGCCTATCTATTTTCAAGACCTGAAACCAATGGTTGGCAATGGCTGCCAAATGGGGATAAATGGCTGTTCTTACTTCTTGGATGTTTGGTAAGGGATAGTTAAAGTATTTGTACTCTCCCAAATCGCAGCGATATCTAGCCATGTTGACGGTCTTTCTGTATAGGGAGGAGTTATCGTAATTTTGGATGAGCTCTTCGCAGTTTTGGGAAGGGAGAAAGCTTGGGATAATGGCAAAGCCCTGTTGATTCATGGATTCGTTAATGGTGGTCCAATCAAGGTGTGCGATTTTTCTGATATGTTGGCGTTGTTTATCATTTTGGTAGTGGAGTTGGAAGTACCTATAAAGTTCTAAAATTGAAGGCAAATAAAAAATCCAGATGTTGCTAAGTTTTTTGGTGGTAAAATATTAGATTTGCAGCACGGCCTCGTAGTTCAACGGATAGAATAGATGTTTCCTAAACATTTGATAGCAGTTCGATTCTGCTCGAGGCTACTAAACAGGACAAATGAAATTTATTTTCGTTTGTCCTGTTCTTTTTTTGGAGTAAACCATTGTTTATCTGAAAGATATAGTTTGCGATTACGTTCATTCGGGCGGTTCGATAAGTTTTTCCGTCAAACTCCAATTTTTCGAGGAATATCGAACCAATTACGGCTCTCCTTGTATGGATTTCGCCCTCGCTGTACATTGTGGGAATAATTTCTATGTACTTTAAAGCCCTGTCCAAAGACTTTTCTATATTGATATTCTTGGCATCAGAACCGTCCTTGCTCAACTGTTCTTCCAAACTCTCAATTCGTGTCTTACACACATCTTTGATTTCGAGGTATTCCTCGTCTTCAATAATTTCAGATAGTAGTTTGTTTCGTGCTACTGATAGTCTTGCATTTAGTTTATCTATTTCCTGTGCAATCTGTTTCTTTTCGTCAAATGGATTTTTCACGAATTTCTTGTAGTTGTCCAACAGCAGTCTTTTCACTATTTGGGCAGAACCGTTTAAAGCAAACTGTCGCATACTCTTTTCAAAAATTTCGTTGGCTAATTCAGCTTTTTGCCGGAAGCCACAGGAAGAAACACAATGATAGTAGTAATAACGGCTTGTCCTTCCTTTGGAAGCACTTCCTGTCAGGTTGCGACCACATTCGGGACATACCAAGAAACCACGCAGGGGTAGGTTCTCATCTGAAAGTATTTTGGTATTAGGACGTTCTACCCTTTTGTTTCCGTCTAATATCAGTTGCACCCTGTCAAAAAGTTCTTTGGATATAAGCGGTTCGTGTTGACCTTGTACTAAATGTGCTTCTTCGTCCTTGAATTTGGCAATGAATATCTTACCATAGTACAGAGGATTACGTATGGCGACGTGAAAATCACTTCGGCTTATAGTTGTCTTGTGTAACGCATTCATATTCTGCCGTACTTGGTCACAGACAAATACGCCTTTTGCTATTTCGTTGAAAGCTCAACGCATAGCTGTTGCTTCAGGGTCTTTTGGAGCAATGTGTTTTCGTCCGTCCTCTTTGCTTCTGTTGATATATCCGAAAGGAGCTCTACCCATTAAACGTCCTTCTTTCCTTGCTCTACGCATTCCATAAAACGTATTTAATGCCCTGCGGTCATTTTCCACTTCGGGAGCGGACAGATATATCGCAAGCATCATTTTGTTTTCAGGAATGGAAAGGTCTAAAGGCTGTTCTACGGCTTGTGGTTCTATACCAAGCTTGTTGAGGGTACTAATCATCTGATAAGCATCACCTGCATTACGGCTGAACCTATCCCATTTGGTAAACAAAACAAGGTCAGTCTTTGAACTTCTCCTTTTAAGACTGTTCAATAATTTTGTCCATTCGGGACGATTAAAAGTCTTGGAAGAATGGTCTTCGTAAATAACCAGCCCGACAGCAATCTTATTGGTCACACAAAACCTTTTCAGACGTTCCTCTTGGTCACGCTGTGAATATCCCTTGTCTGCCTGTTCATCTGTGGAAACACGTATATATAAAATCGGCTCTTTTCAGAGCTAATCTTTTTTAATTGGGTATTAATGTTTTGTGGGATTAGCTAAAGTACGAAATAAATCATTCGATATCAAAGCATTCACGGATAATTATCATTGTGAGGTTGTACAGAAACTCCATAATCCGTTCGGCTTTTTCTTGTTCCACATCAATACCTACCTCACGGAGAAGCTCCATTGCTTCTTCGATAGGTATTTTATCTATTTCCTTTCTCTCTTGCATCGCCCAACTTGTTTTGTCCTGACTAAATTAGTCGGTTAAGTAAGTCGGACTTTCAATGTTGCAGTCAGAGGTTGCATTTGGCGTTCAGATGCCAAATTGTTTTTTGGTTCGTTGTTGTTTTTTGTGCTAATCAAAGACAATAAAAACAATGTTTTTGTAGCCTGAAAGGTATTTTTTGTAATTTTGTTTCTGACAAAAAATAAGATATATACTCCGATGAAGCTATAAGTAACTGTCCAAGAAAGAAATGATAATTCATCACTTTGTATAAGTGGCGAAGAAATGTATTACAAACTTTTAATTTATTACAATGACACAGTTACAAATGATTAATACTACCAAATCAATAGCTCAGAGAGACGAAAATGTTTCCGCAGTTTTAATGTATGGTTCGTTTACCAAAAATGAGGGAGACCAATATTCTGACATCGAGTTTTATATCTTCCTGAAAAACAAAGAAAATTTTTCTGCCGAAAAGTGGGTAAATCAGATTTATCCGACAGCGTTATATTTTACGAATGAATACGGAAGTGAAGTTGCAATTTTTGAGAACCTGATTAGAGGCTAATTTCATTTTTTAACAGTAAATGAGATTGACGTTATAAAATCGTGGGAGGGCTTTGTGGCGTTCAGTGATTTTGACCAAATGAACTTGATTGACAAAGACGGTCTTTTGACTGAAACGCTTAATCAAATAAAGACAAAATCGCCCGTCCGAGCTACAAATGAAAACATCTTATTTTTAAGTCAATCATTACTGAATGTATTATTGACAACAAACAATTTGCTTAAAAGACAGGAATACGCTCACGCCTACCAAAGTCTGTCAAACGTACAAAAGTATTTACTTTGGTTAATCCGAATAGCAAGAAATCAAACCAATCATTGGGAAAGTCCGACAAAAAGTTTAGAGAAAGATATTGACAAAGATTGGTATTCAGAATTTAGATTGACAACATTTGATTTGGATACTGACAATTTAAAAACAGCTTTCGAAAATTCATTGAACTTATCCAAAAAGCTATTTGATGAATTAAGTGTTACAGCAAACTTAAAACGATTGCTAAATAGAATTGGATAAAGTCCCATTCTCAAAACAAAGCCTTTCAGCAAGTTGTTGAAAGGCTTTATATTTAAAAGATTAAAACCATTCCCCAAAAAAGAATAAAAAGGGTAGCAAAGGTAAGGCGGACACCCACAGCACCGCCCAACCAAAAGACTAAGGCATAATGACAGGGCAAATATGGTGGCTTCGCCGAGTTGTCCAGTTGCCCTACCACCCTTCGGGACTTATTCCGTTTCCTTTTGGTTTTCCGCCTGTCCGCCTTGTTAAAATGGCTTTTTTTTTTGCTGTTTTTTTCTTTTGGAAACAATTTTAAGAGGAAGAAAAACATCTACTTTGAGCGTTGGTATGTATCTATCTATGGACGTTTTTATCTACAAAGCAAAGTATCTATTGACAGAAGGAGAAGCAATTTTGAACTACTTTTTTCTGCTAATTTCAATCCGTCTCGAAGAGCGGCTTATTGTGTTCACAGCAACACGGCAAGTTGTGTTTTGAGGCACTCAAAACTGAAGTTAATGCCTCAAAACTACTTGATCTTGTAGAGGGCAGAAAAAACTTCCGAAGTCAGTTTTTTTGTGTGAATTTAAGATGGGTATAGTTATTGAACAGTTTGCCAAACAAATGAAGAAGAAAAAGAGACGATTGCAATAAACAATGCAATGCCATTGCATTACTTTTTTACTAACTTTGCAAAAGAATATGAAAGTCTTTTCCTCCATATTGGCACTCTATATGATGGTATTATTTATAATGCCGTGTGCTGATATGTATGAAAAAGATGTATTTAATAATCACGAGCATTCTACCGAAATAACACATCAGGATAACCACGAACATACAGATAGCGATTTATGTACACCTTTTTGTTTATGTGGTTGTTGTGGAATAGTTTCCGGAGTAGTTCTTCAATGGAACGTGTTTAATATTGGCAAGGCAAAGACTTTTGACCTGTCAAAGCCTAAAATTTACTATAAATCTACCTTTATATCCCACTATCTGGGGGGAATTTGGCAACCGCCAAAGATTAATGCATAATTTTTAATGTTTCAATGATTATAGCTTTTTGCGTACAGCAATAAGCTGAATGTTTTGGATCATACTTCGTATTTCTCGTATTCATAATCATTGCAATTTATCATTAATTATTCATCATTAATCACAATAGAAGTGTTAAATAGTATTATAAAATTCTCTATAAAGAATAAGTTCATTATAGGCCTAATGACCTTATTTCTCATCATTTGGGGGGTATGGAGTGCCAAGCAAATCCCCATTGATGCCCAACCTGACATTACAAACAATCAGGTTCAGATTATTACCCTGTCGCCTACATTAGCAGGACAGGAAGTAGAACAATTAGTTACTTTTCCCGTAGAGCAAAGTATCGTTAATCTCCCAAAAGTAGAAGAGATAAGAAGTGTTTCAAGATTTGGATTATCTGTTGTAACCGTTGTCTTTCAAGACAATGTCGATATTTATTTTGCAAGACAGTTAGTAAGCCAACAGCTGAAAGAAGCACAAGACCAGATACCTGACGGAATTGGAACACCGGAACTTGCTCCTGTCAGTACAGGTCTTGGCGAAGTGTACCAATATATTCTTCACCCCAAAGAAGGCAGTGAAGACAAATATTCCGCAATGGATTTGCGGACAATGCAGGACTGGATTGTTGCCAGACAACTTTACGGTACACCGGGAATTGCAGAAGTCAATAGTTTCGGAGGGCTGCTTAAACAATACGAAGTTTCTATCGACCCAAACCGTATCAAGGCAATGGACGTTAGTATTTCCGATATTTTTACCGCACTCGAAAACAACAACCAAAATACCGGAGGTGCTTATATAGATAAGAAGCCCAATGCGTTCTTTATCCGGGGTATTGGTCTGGTTACTTCATTGGAAGACGTAGGAAATATCGTCGTTAAAAATACAGGTAGCGTTCCGATATTTATCAAAGATGTGGCAGAAGTACAATTTGGTCACGCTACCCGGTATGGAGCATTGACCTATAATGGCGAAGTAGATGCCGTAGGTGGGATTGTAATGATGTTGAAGGGAGAAAACACCTCTGAAGTTGTAAAAAGTATCAAAGAAAAAATCCCGGTTATCCAACAATCTCTACCCGAAGACGTGGTCATAGAACCATTTTTAGATAGAATGGATTTGGTAGATAGAGCGATAAGTACGGTTCAAAAGAACCTCATTGAGGGCGCACTGATTGTTATTTTTGTATTAATTCTATTCCTGGGGAATTTCAGAGCAGGACTGATAGTAGCTTCAGCTATACCGCTATCTATGCTTTTTGCTTTGGGAATGATGCGGTTGTTTGGTGTAAGTGCCAACCTGATGAGTATGGGGGCTATTGATTTTGGATTGGTAATAGATGGTTCCCTGATTGTTGTCGAAGCGACAATGCATCATTTGGGCTTACGGAAATCAACACAAAAATTTACGCAGGCAGAAATGGACGAAGAGGTGTATGAATCTGCACGGAAAATTCGTACGAGTGCCGCATTTGGCGAAGTTATCATCCTCATTGTCTATATCCCTATCCTTACTTTGGTGGGTATAGAGGGTAAAATGTTTACGCCAATGGCACAGACTGTAAGTTTTGCCATTTTGGGAGCATTGATTTTGTCCTTTACCTATATCCCGATGATGAGTGCTTTGTGTTTGTCTAAAAAGCCGATTACCAAAAAGAATTTTTCAGACAAAATGATGGACTATCTTCAAGGGGTTTATAAACCATTGTTAGAAAAAGCAATTCGTATAAAGTATGTGGTTATTGCGGTTGCCGTTGGGCTGTTTACCATAAGTATATTCTTTTTTTCACGGATGGGTGGAGAGTTCCTGCCAAAATTGGGCGAGGGCGATTTTGCTTTCCACTGTATCCTGCCACAAGGAACATCGCTTAGCCAAAGTCTGGAAACCTCTATGCAGGCATCTAAGATAATCAAGGAATTTGACGAAGTGAAAATGGTCGTAGGAAAGACTGGTGCTGCCGAAGTACCGACAGACCCGATGCCTCCCGAAGCCACTGACCTGATGATTATCCTAAAACCACAGGACGAATGGAAAACAAAAAAATCGTATGACGAGCTTTCCAATGAAATGATGGAGAAACTTGAAGTTATTCCCGGTGTATTCTTTGAAGCTAATCAGCCGATACAGATGCGTTTTAATGAGCTGATGACAGGTATCAGGCAGGATGTCGCGGTTAAGATATTCGGAGAAGACCTCGACAGTTTGTTGGTTTATGCCAATAAAGCGAATGCCATTATTCAAACAGTAGAAGGTGCGACCGCTCCGCAGGTAGAACGGGTAGCAGGTCTTCCCCAAATCAATATCGAATACGACCGTACGCGAATAGCCAACTATGGCTTGAATATACAGGAGATAAATGATATTGTCAGCACTGCGTTCGCAGGTAAATCAGCAGGCGTGATTTATGAAAACGAACGAAGATTTGATTTGGTGGTACGACTTGATGAGGCCCACCGCAGTTCCATTGAGGATGTGAGCAATCTGTTTATCCCACTACCAAACGGCGACCAAATTCCGCTTTCACAGGTTGCAAACATTGATTACAAATTAGGGCCCGCACAAATCAGCCGTGAAGACGGTAAACGCAGGATATATGTCGGCTTCAACGTGCAAGGACGGGACGTAGCCAGTGTTGTCAATGAAATTCAGGATAAATTGGCTGAACAGGTTAAGCTACCAACCGGTTATTATTTTACCTATGGCGGTCAGTTTGAGAACCTCCAACAAGCTACCGACAGATTGCTCATAGCAGTACCTATCGCATTGCTTTTGATTTTTATCCTATTGTACTTCACATTCCATTCGTTCAAGGAAGCTGTTTTGGTTTATACAGCTATCCCGATGAGTGCCATAGGAGGTGTATTTGCCCTATTATTGCGGGATATGCCATTTAGTATATCGGCAGGTGTCGGATTTATCGCCCTGTTCGGTGTTGCTGTTCTGAACGGGATTGTACTGATTGCCACGTTCAATAGACTGGAAAAAGAGGGTTGGAACGAGATTATTCCGAGAATTATCGAGGGTGCTAAAACAAGGCTTAGACCTGTATTGATGACGGCATCTGTGGCAAGTTTAGGTTTCTTACCGATGGCGTTGAGTACAAGTGCTGGTGCAGAAGTACAAAAACCGTTGGCAACGGTGGTTATCGGTGGACTGATTTCGGCAACTGCTCTGACATTGTTCGTTCTGCCATTGCTGTACCTCGTATTTATGAGAAACCAAAAACCTCCGAAAAATAGTAAAACGAAAGCCATAGCACCCGTGTTGTTGCTGTTTGTGTTCTTGGGCTTTTCTCAAAACGGTAAGGCACAAACTCCAATAAATGTCGATAAAGCTATCGAGATAGCAATGGAGAATAACCCTCAGCTACGTTCCAAAAACTTGGATATTCAATCTGCCCAAAGCCTTAGCAAGACGGCGTATGAACTACCGAAGACCGATGTAAACTTCCAATATGGAAATACAGACGGATTTGAATATAATGACGGTTTCCAAATTTCACAGACCATTCCCTTTCCGACACTCTTTGGGGCAAAGAAAAATCTTGTCAAAGAGCAGGTAAAAGGTCTGCAGTGGGCGAAGGCACTTACAGAAAACGAACTGAAAAAGCAGGTAAGAACCTATTATTATCAATTGGAATATTTGGAGCATAATGCTTCGGTTTTAAAGTATCTTGATAGTATTTATTCAGACTTTATCCGTGTGGCGGAACTGCGGTATAAAACGGGAGATATAGGCAAATTAGACGTTAATACAGCAACCACCAAGAAAGGGGAAATAAGTCTTTTGTATCAACAGAACGAGGTTTTAAGACAGAACGCCTATCAGAACCTTAGAAACTTGATGCAGACACAGGAAGACTTCTTGATAGAACCCCAACCGGATTATACGCCATTGCTGTTAAGCTCTTTCATTGACAGTTCGGCTGTTGAAAATCATCCGAGCATTCAGCTATTGTACCAAGAGGCGAAAATCGCCGAACAAAACAAGAAATTGGAACGGGCAAACAGCCTGCCTGATTTTACGTTCGGTTATTATAACATATCGCTGATAGGAATGCACAGTAAAAATGGTGTAGAGCAATTTTATGGCAGAGGACAACGGTTTAGTTTTGTTGATGTAGGTATTACAATCCCAATTTTTACAACCAGCAAAGCAAAAATTCGCTCGCTTGATTATCAGAAACAATCATTGGAATTAAATGCTCAATGGCAGGAACAACAGCTTAAAACGAAGTTGGCAAACGCCTTGAAACAATACGAACAGTATATAGCGCAGTTTACCTATTTCAAGGAGCAGGCACTTCCGAATGCTAATGAGATTATCAATGCTGCAAAGCTGGGGTACAGTACCGGAGATATTTCTTATGTGGAGTACCTATTTGCCTTGCAGACAACAGCAGACATTCAGCTTAATTATTTAAATAGCATTCAGCAAATCAATGAGGCTGTAACGCTTATCCATTCATTAATCAGTAAATAATACAATATATGAAACGTATCATAAATAATATAGTTTTTGGTATTCTTGTCCTCGTAGCAATCTTTTCTTTCAACGCCTGTACAAATAACCATAAAGAGGGCGACGGGCATAATCACGGAATGGAAACAGAAACAACAACGGACGAACACCAAGAAGAAGAAAATGTTGCAGTGCTGACCGATGAGCAGATGAAAGCCGTGGGCGTTGAAATCGGTTCAATTGAGCAGAAGCAATTATCCGCAACATTGAAAGCCAATGGTGCATTGCGAGTTCCCAACAGCAACAAGGCGAATGCAACCTCATTGTTTGGCGGTGTTATCAAATCCCTTAATGTGGAGATAGGTGATTTCGTAAGGAAAGGTCAGGTCATCGCTACTATTTCCAATCCGCAGTTCATACAATTGCAGGAAGAATACCTAAGCATCAATAGCCGGATAGAATTTGCAGAACAGGAACTTGTAAGACAAAGAGAGTTGAACGACGGAAATGTCGGAGCAAAGAAAAACCTGCAAAGTGCCACTACTGAACTGAATACGTTGAGAACACGGAAGTCTTCTTTGAACAAACAAATTCAAATGATGGGGATTAATCCGGCTTCTTTGTCAAATGCGAGCCTTAAATCGTCATTGGTCGTTACAAGTCCGATAAGCGGTACAATCAGCAATGTTTTTGCCAAAATCGGAAGTTATGTAGATGTGTCTTCGCCTATTGCTGAAATAATAGAAAACACAGCCCTACACTTAGACTTACAGGTGTATGAAAAGGATATTCCTTTAATCACAATAGGTCAGAAAATAGATTTTGTCGTAACAAACAATCCCAATAAGACTTATTCTGCCGAAGTTTATAGTATCGGCTCATCGTTTAGCGGAGAGAGTAAAACAATTGCTGTTCACAGTAGGATTACAGGAGATAAAACAGGGTTGATTGACGGAATGAGTATAACTGGAATGGTAAGTTTAGATGATGTATTAAGTACGGCTGTACCCAACGATGCTATTGCCAATGCAGACGGAAAGTACTACATCTTTTTGGTCAAGGAGCAGGAAGAAGAACCCCACGAGCATAAAGAGGGAGAAGCTCACGACCACAAAGAAGAGGAGGCTCACGACCACGGTTCTGAAAAGGGAACTCGATTTGTAAAAATGGAAGTCATCAGAGGTGCTTCTCAATTGGGTTACACGGCTATAACGCCTATAAGTGAAATTCCACACGGTACACATATCGTGGTAAAAAGTGCATTTTTTGTGAATGCAAAAATGGATGATTCGGGAGAACACGCTCACGCTCACTAAAAAAATATTGGATAATGAAAAAAAACATTGAACAGAAGCTGTTGTCAAAGAACACCAATCCGACAAGTATGCGGATATTGGTTTATGATTTCTTGGAGCAACAGCAAACGGCAATGTCCCTATCTGAAATCGAAAGCCATTTTTACAAAGCAGACAGGGTTACGATTTACAGGACTTTGAAAACTTTTGAAGAAAAAGGCATTGTACACAGTATTCAGGAGAACACTACGGTCAAGTATATTCTGTGCCACGATGGGTGTGATGAAAAAACACACAAGGATTGGCACTTACATTTCTATTGTAAGATTTGTATGCAGACAACCTGTAAGGAGGATTTTATAATACCGCAGAATGGAAGTCAGAATTACCGTATCGACGAAATAAAGTTATTTGGTAAGGGAATATGTGAAAACTGTTTAAAGGAGAGTTTGCAATAGCATTGCAGGCTCTCCCTGTGTAACTTTGCTATAAATATAAATGTGTTATGGACACCTATCTTAAAGAAACAAAAATCCTTGATTACTCAAATGTTTCTATACAAAACGTTTTGGAGCAAAGGGGCTGGCGAAATTTGGACATTGTTTCCAACGATTGACACTATAATTCTTGGTAGAAGAACTTATGACTGGGTTCTTAAAGTAATCGGTGCTTCTCACTACGACAATGGCGAAAGGAATGTATATGTTATTACAAGGACAGAAAGACCAACTGTTGGCAAGACAACATTTTATACAGGAAACTTGACTGAATTGGTACAACAACTGAAATCAGAAAATGGAAAAACATCTATTGTGACGGTGGAGCAGAAATAATAAATGACCTTTTGAAAAATGACTTAATTGACGAGTTTATTATTTCGGTCGTTCCTGTATTACTTGGCAATGGAACACGGCTTTTCAAAGACGGCAGACCCGAACAAGAACTTGAACTTGTTAATACAAAAACATTTGAAACGGGATTATCACAACTCCATTATAGACGAAAAAAAGTGAAAAAACAGCGAACTGCTGAAAGTGAGTAAGCTGTCATTGGAACATTAATCGAGTTGTTGGAGCTGCGTTATCTATTACGCATCACGACAATAGAAAAAGAGCAGAAACAGCAGTAATTAAAAATTAAAAACGATGATAAATACAGATAAAAATCACAAGCATACTTACAATGCACAGGGCAAACAGCTTTGTTGCACACAGGAAGAAAAAATCTACACCAAAGCAGGTGCTAAGGAATTGGTAAAAGGGCATTACAAAAATGATGGACACAATCACGACCACAGCGATGATAACGGACACGACCATTCGCATTCGGGAGGTACTGACAATGTTTTCAAGATGTTTCTTCCCGCCATTATTTCCCTTACGTTGTTGCTTGCGGGTATTGCAATGGATAATTGGTTTCCGCAAACGTGGTTTACCGATTGGGTACGGATTATTTGGTACGTGGCAGCTTATGCCCCTGTTGGACTGCCCGTACTCAAAGAAGCTATTGAGAGTATTCGTAAAGGCGAGATTTTCTCGGAGTTCTTTTTGATGGGCATTGCTACTATCGGAGCTTTTGCCATTGGCGAATATCCCGAGGGTGTTGCGGTAATGTTGTTCTATGCTGTTGGTGAAGTTTTTCAGACAATGGCTGTTTCGAGGGCAAAATCAAACATCAAATCGTTGCTTGACCAAAGACCCGATGAAGTAACGGTTTTAAAAAACAATGAACCACAAACCGTAAAGGCAGAAACCGTGACCATTGGCGAAATCATACAGCTCAAACCGGGAGAAAAATTAGGCTTGGACGGAGAACTGTTGTCCGAAACAGCATCGTTCAATACATCGGCTTTAACAGGCGAAAGCAAACCCGATACAAAAAACAAAGGCGAAACTGTTTTGGCAGGAATGATAAACCTCAACACTGTATCGCAGGTAAAGGTTACGACCGCATACACCGACAGTAAGTTGAGCAAGATTTTGGAATTGGTGCAAAACGCCACTACACAAAAAGCACCAACGGAATTATTTATCCGGAAATTTGCAAAAATCTACACGCCTATTGTAGTGCTGTTAGCCATAGCCATTTGCCTACTGCCTTATTTCTTTGTGGAAAATTATGAGTTTAGAGATTGGCTGTACAGGGCTTTGGTATTCCTGGTTATTTCCTGCCCTTGTGCGTTGGTTATTTCCATTCCGTTAGGTTATTTCGGTGGTATTGGTGCTGCAAGCAAAAATGGAATACTATTTAAAGGGAGTAACTTTTTAGATGCTCTTTCCGATATTCAAAACGTAGTGATGGATAAGACGGGCACAATGACAGAGGGCGTTTTTAAGGTGCAGGAAGTCAATTTCAATCCCGAATTTGATAAAGCTGAAATTCTGGAATTAGTCAACATTTTGGAAAGCCATAGCACACATCCCGTAGCGACCGCAATTCACGAATACGTGGGGAAACCGAATAATGAAATCCGATTGGAAAATACGGAGGAAATCGCCGGACACGGATTGAAATCAACTGTAAATGGAAAGGATTTATTGGTCGGGAATTTCAAACTGATGGATAAGTTCGACATTTCATACCACTTAGACCCGAACAGCATCGTTTATACAACGATTGCCGTTGCTTACGACAGCAAATTTGTCGGTTACATCACGATTGCCGACAGTATCAAAGAAGATGCACAGGAAACCATAACCCTATTGCATAAGCTCAATGTTAAAGCAACGATGCTTAGCGGAGATAAAAGTACCGTTGTAAAATATGTAGCGGAGCAGTTAGGGATTGACAATGCCTTTGGAGATTTATTGCCCGAAGACAAAGTAAACAGGGTTAAAGAAATCAAAGCCCAAGGCGAAAGCGTTGCTTTTGTGGGCGATGGTGTAAACGATGCTCCTGTTGTGGCATTGAGCGACGTAGGTATCGCAATGGGTGGTTTGGGAAGCGATGCCACTATCGAAACCGCAGATGTGGTCATACAGGACGACAAGCCAAGCAAAATACCTATGGCAATCAACATCGGTAAACAGACAAAGAAAATCGTTTGGCAAAATATCGGTTTGGCTTTCGGTGTCAAAGCTATTGTACTCGTACTTGGAGCAGGTGGATTAGCGACAATGTGGGAAGCTGTTTTTGCGGATGTTGGCGTAGCGTTATTGGCTATTTTGAATGCGGTAAGAATACAGCGAATGAAATTTTAAACCATTTCAATTTATGAGTTTTGAAAAGGAAAAAGAAAATACGCAAAAAGAAATATATCCCCAATCGGCATATTTCTCAATCAAGTAAGCCTGTAAAAAGGGTAGAAAGATTGCATCATAGAATACTTAATTGGACATTGCTGATTTTCCTTTCTGCCATATTGATATTCCTAATTTTTGCTGTTGTCCGTCATATTTATCATCATTATATAGGCAATTTTCAGCACCATCAACACCAACATCATCATCATCGTTGAAAGAACCTTTAATATTGATTTGGGAGATTTCTATCATACGTTTTTGGAACTCAAATCCCGAAAAATCAACCGCACCAAGTTTTTAGATACCCTAAAAGAAAGCCTTATCAAAAAAATGGACGAACAGGATGGAAGATAGAATTTATTTGGTATTTAATTGGGTGTATTCAAGATTTATATTTTCAATGTCATAGACATTAGCTTCAATACACTTGAATTTTTCAGGATAAACCAATATATACTTTAACATTATAAAACAGTATTAACAAATATATTTTTTCATTGAATGTTTTTATATTGTTACTTAGGCAGTAACTTCCACACTTAACGTGGTTAACCGCTCCAAATCTTCCAAAAAATGTTTCGAGATTTGTTCGGTTTCGGCTACTTAAGGAGACACCATATACAGGTTGTCTCCTTTTTTATGGCAAAAAAAATCTGTGTCCAAATCTGTTATTGTGGATAAGTTTCAAAACCTGTGGACTAAGCAAATAATTTGATCAATCTGAACAGGAAGAAATTGATATCACCTACCCCTCTAAACTGACTTCTGAAAGCTTTTATCTTTGCATTGAAGGATTCTGCGGATGCGTTTGTACTCTTGTTGTCGAAGTAGTTCAATATTTTTTTGTGATGGATATTTATGGTTCTGGAAACGGTGTTGAATGACTTGAAACCGGCCTGCTCCACCTTATCCGCCCATTTGGCCAATCTGGTAAACGCGTAGATCTTTTCAATGGTCGTGTTGAATATCCATGTGAGTTTCTGGGATAGCCTGTACGCCTTTTCAATATCGGGATATCGCTCAAATAGTACTGCAGCCCTTTCTCTTTGCTCCAAAGTCCATTTATGTTCACTTTTATAAAGCAGGTATCGGCTTCTTGCAAGTAACTGTTGGACGGTGTCACTGTTGGATAGGATTTCCGGAAAATAGGTTTCCTTATTCTTTCGTGCTTGGTCAATTACCTGGTTTTCATCGTCAATGGCCTGCCAGCGGTGCTTTATCCTTATCTCCTGGAGCGTATCGCTAGCCAGTTGCTGGACGTGGACGGTCTATTAACTGAACAGCATTGGGAAAGTATCTTTTGGGTATCAGTCCCATATTACCGGCTAGGTCAAGCGTTATCTCCTGAACTTTATTGCGTAATCTCTGTGAGATCTTCTGAAGGATGGGGATAATGCTCTCTGATTTTGTGCCGTTCAGTATGGCTACAATGGTACCTTTTTTGCCCCGTGCTTCTTTATTGGTGACAACGGTATAGAGCTCGCCATGGGATAGCCAGGTCTCGTCAATGGAAAGATGTCCGCTGACATTCTGTGGGAAGATCAGTCCCTCCCTTGCGTTTTCGCGATGCTCCCAATCCTGGAAACCGCTCAGTTTATTGCGGTAGTATCTCCTTAGTTTACTGCCTGATATCCCATAGAATGAACTGATGGTCTGGATGCTATGAGCCTGGTTGTCCGCTGATACCTTTTAAAAAAGCTGCGAAATCCTGTGTGATCCGCGTTCCTTTAGCTACTAGTTCCCAATTTCTGTAGACTACTTTATCTATATCCTGGTTGAGCCATCTGCGGCGCTTGACATGGAGATAGACCTGCATGCCACGGATAGGAAAATCTTGAAGGGTAACGGGTTCGAAAAATCCCTTGGAAACCAGCTTCTGTCCTTGATATTCTTCAGGTGTATTGTTGAGTTCTTCCAGAAAGATATCTAGTCTTTTTTCTCTTTGGAATAGTGGGTCATCTCAAAATAATCGGAAACTCCTTCGGGGATAATCAAGGGCATTAAGCGTTGAATGAATCGTGCATCTGTATAAATATCAAAGCACAAATATCTAATTATTTTTTATCCCCTCCACAGGTTTTGTACAAGATCCGTTATTGTCGGGTCATTTATAGTTCGGTTTTTGCAAGTAAAATATTTAGCCTTTCGATGAGAATTGAGTTAAAAACATGCTCCATTGGACCTTTAAATCCTTTTTCCGAAGTTCGATTTAGCATTATGGATTATCGTTGTACACTCTAATTCAAAATATATGGACGACCATGCCGAGAAGGTTGGTGGTGTGATCGTGGATAGTGGTAGGTTTAATTGTCAAAACTGAACCTTTCTCGATATTACTTATCTTGTGGTTTCTAAAACCGAAACTTATGGAGATTGTGTCTATATCATCAAAGCAAGAATGCAAATGATGCGTGAATATGGTTTATATCCTGCTGCACAATCTGCATTTTTATTGAACTTGAGACTTGAAACCCTGTCTATCCCAATGGAAAGATATTGACACAATGTGTTAAAAGTAGCTGAATACCTAAATGCTTCGGATAAGATACATTCGGTAACTCAACCCAGGTTGGCACCGGATAAGTACCCCGAACCTGCCAAAAAAATACCTAAAAGGTAACAACCGGGCCATTTCCTCTGAAATAAAGGCGGTAGGGAAAATACTGTTAAGTTCATCAATTCGTTAAAAATGGTATCAATCAAAGTACACGTTGCAGATATTCAGATTCGATTTTGCATCCGGCGTCTACTACCCATAGGCAATTAATGGCAAAACAACTTGCAAAGCGAGGATAAACGATGGATTAGTATGTTTATCAGTTGGTCTCGAGCATATTGACAATATTCTCAAATTCATCGGGCAGGCCCTGGATAGCATAGCCTAAAAAAAGAGATGCATCTCTTTTTTGAATTATAACATGACCTCTTTCTTTTTCAATTTTAATACTTCACCAAATGCCACTGCGGCTTGGTGTACCTGTATTGTCCAATCTTCTGCTGCATTGCCATCCGCTCCGTCTGAAATGTATTTAAGGCTAAGGAAAGGGATGTTTTCTTTCATAGCGACCAGAGCTAAAGCGTAGGCTTCCATATCCACCACGTTATAAATGGTTGTTGAATGAGACATTTCAAAATTATCGCCTGTTCCGCAAATAGCTTCTGGCACTCCCTCCATCTGTAAACCATATTCAAGGATCGGAGGTAATCCCGACAATGGTGTTTCGTACTGCTCATAGCCCAATCCTCTAACATCCATATCCCTTTGAATGAATTTGGTACAGACAACGATTTGGCCTTTTTTGTAATGGTTGCTTCCGGCAGAACCTAAATTGACAATTAATTTCGGTTTGTCATGCTGTATGGATTTCATCAGGTTGTAAGCTGCATTTACTTTGCCTATTCCACATATCAAATGCCTATAGTCTACAAATACATCAGCAGCTTCCGATGCCAGCGCAAATGTGAATAGAACATCCTCAACTCGAAAAGAATATCTGGGGCTAATGGTAATCATCAATACTAAAAATGTTTAATCGCTACAAAATTAATCGTTTTGTTTATTAACCACTTCCAATATACAGATTAAATTTGATGAAGAAAAAATACCGGATTGGCACCATTTTTCTTTACCATTTTAACTATTATAGTTGTAGATACACTTCTGATCTGGAACATTTGGGCTATTTCTCTATTTTGGTCTATTTCAAGCGTTCATAATGAATATTGTCGCCCAAAATTTCTACTGCCTCTTCGATACTTGGCTTCATCATCACGCAGGGCATACACCATGTAGCATGAAATTGACCAATGTAGGTTTGTCCGACTTAATTTTATCTGTTATATCCAATATTCTTAATTTTTGAAAATTAATATTACCTTCTATTCCTTTGAGGAATGGAACAAATGCCTCCCAGTGAGGCTCCTTTATTGATTAATGGAAACACAGAAATGTCTCCGCCCATAATGGCATATAAATCTCTTTATACACAAATCCTGTAATGATGAATACTACTGCAAAAGCTATCTTGGCATATCCCATTCCGGCATAATTCTTTAATTAACTAAGAATACTATTTTTTTGTTTTACTTTTATTCAGCCCCCTAGGGAAATTCGTAGAAGTGTGTAATATCAGAAGGTAGGCTGTTGCCAATCGTCCACATTTTTTTCGCCGGATACTCTAAAATCTTTTTTTGCCCGACAGTAAAAGCTCCATTTTTGATAAAACATTTAATATTTTCGTGTCTATCATGCTCATATCGTGGATTGGCTCGAAACGATTCTCTAATAACTCCTTCTCCGAAATTCTTAAGTTGGTTCAATGTCCCTGCCTCAGTCCATAGTTATAAACCCGTGTTGGAATTATCGCTGTAACTGGAATGGACCACAAATATGCTGTGTCTAAGCGGATATACGGTTGTTCAAGAGATAAAAAAACAATAACGCTGTATCAATACTACTTTTGTTTTACTTTTAGGATTTATTAACCTAAGTTAATATTTTCTAATAAAATACAATTTATTATTCATTTCTCTGATTCCTGGAAGTTCAAACAGCTGAGCTTATCTTCCATTGAGATCGATTGTGCGTTCCAGATAAATTAACCCATCGAAGGATGAGGTATAGTCCATTTTAGCCTCAAATGTAAGATCAAGTAATCTTGCTGAAAACCATGGATATCCACTGGGCCGCCCCTGTGCCTCTGGAAACGGAATGAACCTATTTCCGCTCTTACTGTTCTGTAGATAACCTTCAAGGGATTCCTTCCCCGATGAAGGTATTTTTGCAACCTTGGTAAAATCCGCATGGAAATAATCCTTTCCGAAGAAGGCTGGAGAATAATTGCCGCTTCCAGAAGTAATTGCCAGGGAATAGATCCTATCCCCGAATTCGCGATAGAGGTCCGTTCCAAAGTAGGTAAAACCGCGGTAAGTATCGTTTCTGTACCAGTTATCAGCAAATTCCTTACTATAGGAAGCATAGGCATTCACATCAAGTACGTTGTGGTTATTGTGGGACCAGACCAGGATCTTCTGTCCCGGAAAGATATATCTGGATAGTAGAATAAAGTTCTGGGCCATGATCGCATCCCTGCTCTTTCCATCGATAAGATGGGCGAAAAGATTCCTGATATTGTTGATCTCTATCATGGATAGATTTCTCTCTTTGGCGTCCAGTCTGCTGTAGCGCACAGCCTCTTCGACCCTGTCAACCTCAAGATTGAAATTCTTGGGATCTACTGAATCCTTCTTTGATCTGAATTCTTTTTTCAGCATGTAGGAGAGGTCCTTCGTGAAAAGCTTATAACTGTCCGTTTCAATATTGTATCCAATGGTGGATAGAAGATTTTCCAAGTGTGGCAACAGTGTGTCCTTAGAGTATCTTCCAGCATGGCGAACATCGAACCCGCCGATAAGGAGAGGATTTGGCCCCTTAAGTTCAGAAATATAATAGCTCCACAATTCTTTGCTTACCTCACTTTCCGACCAACAGGTGTATATATTTTCCTGGGCGAATCTTTCGATCTCTTTGGGATCATCGAGGTCTGAAAGGCCGAACATAATGGCATAAAGGTCTGCCTCGAAAAGGAGAACATCGAATCCCTTTTGCTCATGTAGATATTTTACCAACCTAGTCTTCATCTGTATGGCCCCCCCATCTCCGTGGCTGGGTTCACCCAACAGGACTATATCGGCCTCAGCGATAGATTTTCCAATATCTTCCAGATCCCTGAAATCGGTATCAGCAATTTTGTAAAGGCGGATCTTACTACTTTTTGAATAAAGTTGATCTAGGTAAATTTTGGAAAAGTCCGGTAGTGATTGTGCTTTTGCCAGATGCAGACCTGCAAAAAGTATAAGGATTAAAAGAGGAATCTTCATTAAATGTTCTTAAATATAGTTGTTCGGGCGAAAATAAACCGATTATTGATGATAACCAAAAAAACTAGATTTTCCTTCCTAAAATTGACATTTCGTTGGAGAATGGGAACAAAAACTTTTGCCGGTTAATTTGGGTTCGTATCCATTGGATTCACATTTTTATGAATCGGAATAATCCAGGACTGACCTAGCACTAAAGCGCTGGGTAGCCCTGAAAACTTTTTCAAGGTTTTCTTTCCTCAACAAAGAGACCTGTAGGGGTATAGTGAGTATCACTTCCAGAACTGAAGTATTCCTGTCCGTTTTTCCATATCCACAGTGGCCTATTTTTTTCATTTTTTCTCCATCCGGTTGCAAAGACATTTCCCTTTAGTACTTTCAAGTCCGAAAGCTCAGAATCGATCGATGGATCGGGATTGATGGTCCAATCCAGAGATCTCGTATTGTTCCAAACCGTTGGTTGATTGTCTACAGTTCCTCCAATAAGTACATTGTTGTTATCGGCCGTTATGGCCTGACCATAATTGATTGATGATGGTTTTGTTGGGAGAATGGATTGCTTTCCGTTCTTCCAGTACTGAACGGTCTGTGAATCCCCTCCAAAACCAGAACCTACGACGTATATGTCGCTTCCCAGGAGAGTGATCTGGTTGGGAACGATGTTTTCGTTGTTCCTGTTCTCCAGCACGGTCGCTAACCCGTTCTTCCAGTATTTGCCCTGGGTTCCTATTTCCTCATTTATTTCATATCCTGCAACGTATATGTCATTGCCGACCACATGGATGTCATACAGCCTGGCCGTATGGCTACCGTCCGTCACATCTTTGGCCTTCCCGTTTTTCCAGATACATGCAATCCATTTCCCCCCAGTCTTTATGTACCTTCCAGCAACATAGACATCCGAATTGGATACGAATACTGCCTTAGCTTCTGACCTTATCGCAGATGCGGGCATTTCCAGTTTTTGTATGGTCCCATTTTTCCAAAGTACCGCAGTCTTTGGATGGTACTGCCAGGTCAGATCAGAATTGATAAATCCCACCACGTAAACATTCCCTTCGGAAACAAAAATATCGCTTGCGGTTGCTGAAACGTTTCCGTCGTAGGCCAACATATTTTCATTTCCGTTCTTATGGAAGAAGGGCCGGTTCACACCATCGACTTTTTTTACTCCTGCCACATAAACGTCGGCCTCGATCGGTTCAGGTTGGGGATCCTGTTCGGGACTTTTATCACAGCCCATCAATAAAACTAGAATAATAACGATCAAAGCTATCCTCATGGGATTTCCGGTACATCCATACGCTAATTCCTCCATAAACTATCCTTTTCAATTTGAGAGGCTGTTCATTCAGCCCGTTTGATAAAACTAATAAATTTTATCTGACGATAATCTTAGAAATGGATAAAAAAACTGCAATAGATATCTACATATTGTCTACATGAATATGTTATAAGGAGAGGTAGACCAAAAAGGCAAACTATTAGATTTTAAAGTGATAATAAACCACAAACTTGGACCTATGTTTCTCAATCATCTAATTACTTACTTTAATACTTCTATCAAATATGATTCAAATTTAATGTCCAATCTTCAACCCATAGTTTATTTTAATAACAAGGAACATATATTGATGGATTACGGTTCCAATCATATGCGTATAGGAAATTATTTATTCAAGACTTTAGAATTCAGAATAATTGCGGTCGTGTTTTCGACCGTACTACTGGATTGTCATAATATCAGTCCACTGTTTAACGGCGATTCGAACAGAATTTTTTACTACAACTAATCCTGTTCAAATTGTAACACAACATTCAAACTGCAATTATGAGTCAAATATATTCCAGATTCTATCCAGAATTGGGACATATTTTTGACGAATAAGACTATAAGCTTACTTTATGAAGATATTGATCGTTGAGGACGAAGTCGAACTTTTGGAAGTCATGATACACACTCTATCCAAAAGCGGTTACATAGTTGACCATGCTTTAGATTATAAAATGGCATTGGACATGGTCATTTCCTATGAATACGATTGCATCCTGCTGGATATCACTCTTCCTGGGGGCAACGGTATGGACCTGCTCTCTGAAATAGTTCAAAAGGAGAAGGGTGAGGCTGTGATCATCGTTTCGGCAAAGAATTCTGTTGGAGACAGGATCACAGGGCTACAACTGGGCGCTGACGATTACATATCAAAACCATTCCACCTGGCTGAAATGGTAGCAAGGGTCAGTTCAGCGATCAGGCGAAGGAACCACAATGGAATGAATTGGCTGAAATGGAACAATATCAAGATCTATCCGGAGAAAAGGGAGGTAACAGTTGACGGTGAGGAACTTTCCCTTACCAAAAAGGAGTTCGACATCCTATATTATCTAATCATAAACCAAGGAAGGATCATCAATAAGATATCCATTTCGGAATATGTATGGGGCGACATTTCGGAAAAAGTGGATAGCCTCGATTTTCTCTACTCCCATATGAAGAACCTCCGAAGAAAACTCTCAGAGGCAAGTGCCAGGGTCGATATCCAAGCAGTATATGGTATCGGATATAAAATTACAGGCCGTGAAGAAGAGATCGATTAGAGATTATACTACTGGTTATCTGACAATGTCGGTGTTGGTAGTCATTACTGTTTGGGCAATGACCTTCTATTTAGTGATCATTGACGAAGTATATGATAACATTGACGAGGGATTGAAAGATCGGATGGAAATGATCCAAGAAATTGCAGGGAGGGAAAGTTGGTTGCTTCAAACACATGAGTACGGATTTTCCCAGCTCCGGATAACTCAACAACCGGAAGGAACTAAAGACGAAGGAGTGTCAATCTTTAATGGTTTCCGGTATTTCCCTATCGTGGGAGAAAAGGTGCCAGCAAGGAAGCTTCGGTCTAGTTTTAGGTCTGGAGGTAAATTGTACCTATTGGAGATTTCTACCTCAACGCTAGAGGAGGACGAATTTATGGAGGACCTCTTACTCTCTTTAGTTATACTTTACATCCTTCTGGTAGCTATTATTATGGTAATCAAGAGGAACGTTTTTGGAAAGGCACTTGCACCCTTCCAAAAAATCACGCTGAACCTCCCTAATATTGAAATCGGGACCAGTTCTAAGTTCCGGAAACAGGAATTCACTATCCTGGAACTTGATGAGCTACAGGACAGTATCTTGGCCATGGCCGAAAAGAATGAAAAAATCTATTTCCGTCAGAAACAGTTCATTGAAAATGCATCCCACGAACTCCAGACACCGTTGGCAATAGCGATTTCTAAATTTCAGCTGATTATGGAGGAACCATCGATAAACGAAAACCTTTTTAAGCAGATGGATCGGATCCATACGACACTCAATAGGATCAAGAGCCTGAACCAGTCACTTCTCACCCTTTTTAGGATCGAGAACAGGCAGTTTGGGAGCACAGAGGAGATCGATTTCAACAGGATCCTTTATGAAACGATCGATGATTATTCAGAGTTCATTGAGTATAGGGATATTTCATTTGGAATCGAGGACTCCGGCAGTTTCATTAATTACATGGATACTGATCTGGCACGTATCCTGATAACCAACCTTCTGAAGAATGCCATCTTCCATAGCGTGCAATCTGGCTGGATAAGGATCAAAGTCAATAAAGATCGATTGATCATTTCAAATTCAGGCCAGGTTCCCCTTGACACCAGCTTTATCTATGAAAGGTTCAATAAAGAATCGCAGGCAGATTCTTCCACAGGACTTGGTCTTGCCATAGTCAGGTCCATCGTAGACCTCTATCCTGCAATCGACTTGGAATACAGATTTGCAGATGGCCATGAATTCACTCTGAAGCCTTCGGCATCCTAGGTTGAGAAGTAAGTGCAGAATTTTAAAAACTGAAAGGACCATTGGTTGATCTAATCGACCAACTGGTTTTCAAATAAATGGAGTTCCTAATACTGAAAATTTTTTCTACAGAACCAAAAACTCCAATTTTCCTACAGAATCTTTTTTAAGATTCGTATTAAAAAAATAAATGAAACCGATCCTGATATTTCTCCTTTTGTTTTGCATAGACACTAGTAAGGCGCAGCAAACGTTCCAGAAATCCGGAGCTTCCTACTCAGATTCTGTATCATCTGTCCATATCGAACCATTCGATATGGATGAACTGGCTCTCCCGATAGCCTTGGTTTATTCTGGAGTGGCCGTCAATGGAAACCATAGCGGTTCGTTGAAACACCACTTAATGGAAGATAGGAACAAATATTTACCAACATTCAGGAACTATGTGGATGATTACCTTCAGTTTGCTCCTATTATGGCTGCATACGGATTGGATGTATTAGGCTACACCTCCAGAACGGATCTGGGAAACCGTACCCTGATACTGATCAAGGGTGAAATGGCGATGTTTGGTATCACCCAGTTGTTGAAGCGTACCATAAGGCAGCGGCGCCCGGACGGATCCAATTTTCACTCTTTTCCCTCTGGTCATACGGCACAGGCTTTTGCCGCTGCCACGTTCTTATGCGAGGAGTATCAGCACAGGTTCTCGTGGATGCCATATATAGCGTATGGAGCAGCCTCAGGGGTTGGGGCAATGCGGATTGCAAACAATAAACATTTTATCAGTGATGTCCTGGTCGGTGCCGCAATCGGGATCCTTTCCATGAAGGCGAGTTATTGGACACACAGATACCTTTTTGGAACCAAACGAATAAAAAAATGACCACAAAACTAAAAAAGAAACGGATTATTTATATGAAAAAATTATTGCAGTTTATACTATCACTATCAACGGTGGTTTCCATTATTTCATGCAGGGCTATAAAGGATACGCAGATACGTGATGTCCTATATAGAAGCAACTGTAACCAGCAGAATCTGTACAAATATGATGTGACTGAACTTCCCGTCCCTCTGCATCAGATCGATCTATCCAGTGACCTGACGGACAATTTTGACAGAGGAACTCTGAACGTGGCTAATGCAGTGGGAATCCTTGAGCTTATCGACAGATACATCAAGCTAAGGAAAAAAGGGGACAGTACAAGCATTGAAGCCCGTATGGACCTTTTGGAACTACGCCAACTGATGGACCACATGATCAATTCAGCTTCCATTGAGATTTCTGCAATATCCTCGGAGATGGACTGTGAGGAGGAGCGAATCAGTCAGGTCGCCAATTACCTTTCAGGTAGACAGGGTGAACGTGAATCGAGATTTACTAAGGGAGCTATCGTCCTTGGTGCATTGGGAGCGATACTAACTGGAGGGGTGATAAAAAACGAAGGTATCAGCAACACAGTGGGAATAGTAGGTGGTATAGGAGAGGCTGGTTTGGGTTTATTGATGCTCTTCAACAAAGAGTCCGTGGAATTCCATCATGAAAGGAATGCCCTCAGAGATGTCTGGAACAAAGTGAGCACATCGCAAATATTCCCCCCCATGGTCTGGTACTACCTGAGTTACAGCAATCCCATTATCGGAAAGGATAAAACCTTGAGAGATGAGATCATCGAAAAATGGACGAACCTCGGACAAATAAATCAGGAAGCAAATGATTCTACAGAAGCACTGTACTTTGGCAAGGGAGGTAAATATACCAGTGAGGAACTGTATAACAGAGCTGATATGTACGATCAGCTTGAATCCAGTATAACTTTGATGAAACAGGACCTGAAGGCGATATCCTTACAAATTGACAGGCTATGAACGCAATAAACGAAGATGTACGATCCGATTACAGTATTATTGTTTATAATTTATTATATGATTATATCGACATTTCCCAAATTCAGCATGAATTTTTGCTTCGAAATTTCAAGTCTGACGGATACTTTAAGTCTTCCGAAACAGAAAAGCATTTTCGGGCTAAGCTTTAGCTCAGATTGTTGTAGTAGTTGGATTCAACAAAAACAAAAACATCATTGTAAGCTTCGTTTGAAATGAGAGAATCTCCAACTATTTTTTAAATAACCTTCGTCATAATTCTTTTCAGGATTTATCAGGTAATTAGGCTCGTATTTTTATGATTTGCAGAATTGCGAAGTGTACACAATGCTTTAAATTCTATCTTTGGCTTTAAGAAGCTTTACCATTTCCATATTCTGCGGTCCGTCCACAATCACAATAGGGTGCGGAGTCTGAATAAACTCACCTGGTTTTGTTTTTAGTCTGTCATTTGGCTAGTTTATAATATTTTTGTCTTTGAAAACAATCAATATTTTTCATTAAAACATCATAGTTGTTGGTTGTATTACCTTCTTAAAATAGACTCACGGAAAGGATGCGAATTTTAAAATAATTTGACATCCCATAAAACAAAAAGCTTGCAATTATTAAATTTGCAAGCCTTATGGTATATTCCTATTTTCCTTAACTTTTTTTGGTTTTTCTGTACATTATATAATTGATATAAGTTTTATTAACTTATTTCTCCTCAAAAAAAGATCAGAGAAAATCAACATCAAACATGCTTCTTAAATTCCGTTGGGGTAAAACCTGTCTGTTTCTTGAAGAAATTGGAAAAACATGCATGGTCGGCAAACCCCAAATCAAAAGCGATCTCCTTGACTGAAAGGTCAACGGACAGCAAACGTTTTGCCTCCGTAGTAATGCGCTGATAGATTAAATTGGTAGCGGATGTATTTAGTCCCTTTTTGCAGAGCACATTCAAGTAATTGGAAGTTATATGGAGTTCTTCCGCATAAAATCTCACTGTTTTTTCAACTTTATAATGGAGATCGATGAGATAGTTGAACCTAGCCAATTTGGGAATGGAGGCGTAGACTGAAAAGTCATCAAACACCAACTCTGCTTCCCGACTGATTATTGCGGCTATCACTGAAGCCCTTGCCCTTATTAGTGAAATCAACGAATCCTGTCGTTCGAGTTCCTTTTTTATCGTGGTAAATTCATAAATCAGTTCATTGAAAGATTCTTCTGATAATGGAATAACGGGATATTTCTGGTAATTGGTGAATGAGAACCTGAAAAACGGCGCGAACTTTTCAAATAAACTTTTTTCAACCATGATCTGAAACCCAATAGTACATTCTGAAATGTCCCATGTATGGACCTGGTCAGGGAAAAGAACATGGATCTGCTTATGTCCAATTTGATGGTCCACTCCGTCTATACGGTGAAGCCCCTTAGCGACACCAAAAAGGTTTATAATGAAAAAATCATGTTTATGTGCCACATCGATCTTCCTAGGACCTTTCAGGTCATTGAACACGACTTCCTCCTTCCCTGCTACCTGATCTCTCCGAAAACACTCCAATGCTATCATCTGTACCTGATGCTTCTCTTTAGCTTTTCTTCCCATAGACTAATTATTGTATTATTGGTTACTACCACATAGTTGTTGATGTAGATCTAAGCTTAAAGATAACTAAAAAACAATATCGTATAATTCTGTTTTAAACGGTTGGAACCAATTTTTGTTCAAAACGGACATAATTAGGTAAAGAAGAAAAGTCACTTCCTGTGCAGACGCAAGCAATGACCTTACCTGATTCCCTAATCTGAATGAAAAACAGCGCTTATTTTGGTTCCAGATGGTCCGTAGGAGTATGGACGATATCGAAATATATAGCCTTGTCATCTGCATTATAGACTCTGTAGGTAAATTCCTTTGTGGTCAAAACGGTAATGTCCACTACACGGGTAAATAACGTCTCTCCCTGATCGTTCTTAGCTACGATTGTACGGGTTTTTCCATCTGAAGAAACGGTCCAATCTCCTTTCATTTTTGGGGAATCGTCCAGATTAAACATCGTAAATGTACCAACTGCTTTAAAATAGGCATATCCAACAAAGTTTGAAACATTAGGATTTGAAAGGTTCACATCCTGACCTTTATTGTCCTTTGCACTAGTGGTCTTCCATGCAGTGCTTGACAGCAGTTCGCTCGGTGTCATAACTTTTTCAGGAGCGATCTCTTCGTCACTACAGCCGATCGCCATTGTACTGATCATGACCGTTAGCACGACCATTAATGTTTTATTTAATTGTCTCATAATGAAATATTTTATTTTGGCACAAAGTTATGGACATGGATTAATTGCATCCTTGTGCTTAACATGCCAAAACTTGTGTGATTTATTCTTTTGTATGGACCTGTTGGAAAAACATATCAAATAAATCACCTGACCGCTGCCCATTCAATGTCAGACCTTAATTTCCCGATCTATCCAAATAGGACAGATCAGATCCTAACCTGGCCTTTTTAATTTTACGGCGTTAATCCAAAAAAGATAAAATTCACAAGCAATGACCGAATTTTCAATAGGTTGATGCTCTTAAAATAAGCTAAATTTGCAAGCATATAAAATCCTTTCATTATGAGCAATTCCAAAATATCACGCAAAGATTTCCTTAAAAATTCCACGTTAGGATTGGCCGGTTTTTCATTTTTACCTGGATTCCTGCAGGCAGCCCCTGATCTTCAATCCGATCTGAACGAAATCGGAAACATGGGAAATGTTACGTTAAAAAATGTCCTATTGGAGACTGGCTTTGAATACGAGAAAGATGAAATCATCGGCACAAAAACAGAACTTTTTACTGTTGAAATAGCAAATGGCAAGATCAAAAAGATAAGCTCGAATCAGCCTAACGCAAAGGCTATGGATGCAAAAGGCCAGCTTATGCTGCCTTCGTTCAAGGACATGCACATCCACTTGGACAAAACCCTTTATGCCGACAGGTGGCGGGCGGTCCGCCGTTCTGGCGGAATCAAGGGAATGATCGATCTGGAGCAAAAAGTTCTGCCGGAAATGTTAAAAAAATCAACTTTCAAAGCGGAAAAACTGATTGAATTATTGCAGTCCAAGGGTTCGGGATTTGCTCGGAGCCATGTAAACATTGAGCCGACCTCAAAAATGGATTCACTGAAAAATCTCGAGATTGCCCTGGCGAACAAGAAAGATAGTTTTGGTGCGGAACTGGTGGCTTTCCCGCAGCACGGATTGTATTACACCGATTCGCTCCCTTACATGAAAGAAGCGGCAGGGATGGACATCGATTTTATCGGGGGACTGGACCCTACGAACGTGGACGGGTCCATAGAACGGACGATGGATACAACCGTTCAACTGGCATTGGATCACGCTAAAGGCATCGACATCCACTTGCATGAATCGGGAAAATCGGGATATGACACCATTATGTACCTCATCAGCAAAGTCAATGAGAACCCTGTTCTAAAGGGCAAAACTTTTGTCAGCCATGCTTTCGCACTTGGAGCACTGGACAAGGCAAAACAGGAGGAAACTGCTGAAAAATTGGGCGCGGCCCAGGTGGGGATCGTCTCTACCATTCCTTTTGGCGGATTGGTCATGCCGATCCCAACCTTGTTGAAACACGGCGTGAAGGTGATGACCGGTAACGACAGCATTGTGGATTACTGGAACACATTCGGAACGGGAAGCGTATTGCAAAAGGCAAATCTTGCGGCACAACTGTACGGTCAAAGCTCTGAACTTGGTTTATCGCGAATGTTAAAGCTAGCAACAGCAGGACCGATTCCCCTGGACGACAAAGGGGTACAGCAATGGCCAAAAGTGGGTGACGATGCCAATCTGATATTGATAGACGCCAGCTGTTCGGCAGAAGCAGTGTCGAGAATCTCTCCGGTCCGTTCTCTCATCCATAATGGAAACGTAGTATATTAACATCATTATAGCTAGATCTAACAAGCATCAGCTGCTTTATTAACAGGGTAAGCAACTTATTTTTGTCACTTTGTTAAGCACTAATATTTTCAATGCTAAAAAAGTATATAAAGAATGAAAACAATATTCACAGTATTTCTTATGATGGCAATGACAGCTTCATGTCACCCCACGCCAACGGGCGATTTAAGTACAGAAACCATGAATGAGCATGATATTATAGAATCAGTCAAAGAAGGCGATCTGCAAGCAGTGGCAAAAGCCCTGGAAAATGGTGCAACAGTTAACACGGCCGACAACAGCAAATGTTCCCTGCTGCTCATCGCAACCATCAACAAAGATATGGAGATGGCAAAAATATTGGTAAGCCATGGCGCGGATGTCAACCAGCAGGCCGATAATCAGGACAGTCCGTTTTTATATGCCGGGGCAAGTGGACAAACCGAATTGGTTCAGTTATTTTTGGACAACGGTGCCCGTTTCGATATTTTTAACCGGTACCATGGTTCGGCGTTAATTCCGGCCTGCGAACGCGGTCACGTAGAAACGGTGAGATTATTGGCAAACACCAAGGATTATCCGGTTGACCATGTGAACCGCTTGGGTTGGACGGGGTTGATGGAGGCTATTGTTCTTGGCGATGGGAGCAGAAAATACCAACAGATCGTCCAGATCTTAAAGGAAGCAGGTGCCAACATGGATATTCCCGACCATGAAGGCATTACACCGTTGCAACATGCTGAGCGTCGGGGTTTCAAAGAAATTGCAGCTATCATTAAATCATAAACTATCATGGAGAACAATTATAAAGCACGGGCAAAAGGCTCTTATAACTTAAAAAATGTTCGGTTAGAGACCGGTTTTATCGAAGATGAGACCGGAATCGCGGGAACAGAAACAGATCTGTTTTCAGTTGAGATCAAGGATGGAAAAATAGCGAAAGTAAGCACCAATAATCCCCAATCGGCCGATGCGATCGATGCTAAAGGATTGCTGATGTTGCCGGCTTTCAAGGACATGCATGTCCATTTGGACAAAACCCTGTACGGTTTGCCATGGCAGGCACTATCACCAAAACGCAGGACGGTAGCGGATATGATTGCCTATGAACAGGAAATCATACCTGAACTGTTAAAGACTTCGGTGGAGCGCGGCGTACAATTGATCGACCTTTTGCAACATTACGGAACTACTTTCGCTCGAGCGCATTTTAATATCGATACCACTTCGGGGCTCCGCTCGCTGGAAAACCTCCAGAAAGCCCTGGAAAACAAGAAGGAAACATTCGATGCTGAATTGGTTGCCTTTCCACAGCATGGTCTGTATTACACCGATTCTGTTTCCCTGATGAAAGAAGCTGCACTATTGGACAGTGTTTCATTTGTGGGCGGCCTTGATCCTTTCAGTATCGATAAAAACATCGAGAAAGCGATCGATTTTACCGTTCAATTGGCGTTGGACAATCACAAAGGAATCGATATCCATTTGCATGACAGTGGAAAAGAAGGAATGCGTACCATTGAATATTTGACTGAATTGACATCCCAAAATCAAGAACTGAAAGGAAGGACTTATGTAAGCCATGCATTTGCCTTGGCACATCTGTCGAAAAGTGAAGAGCAGGAAATTGCAGAGAAATTAGCTGAGGCAAAAGTCGGGATTGTTACTTCGGTCCCATTCCGAAATAAAGTCGCCATGCCGGTTCCTACTTTGGTAAAACACGGTGTTGAGGTGTTAGTCGGAAATGACAATGTTCAGGATCATTGGAGTACATTCGGGACAGGAAATATGCTGCAAAAAGCAAACCTGATTTCTGAACTATATGGCTTGGAAACGGAATATGATCTATCGAGGAACCTAGCTTTCGCAACCAGAAATGTAACTCCATTGGACAATAATGGCAATCAGCTTTGGCCAAAAGCTGGGGATGATGCCAATATTGTTTTGGTTAAGGCAAGCTGCTCAGCCGAAGCGGTTGCGAGAATGTCGTCTACGGTAGCATTGGCCCATAAAGGTTACTTGATCTGGAAAAAAGATCAAGATTAGTCAGGGCAATTTCACAATCTCTTCTATGGAGATTGCATAAACGATTAAGGGTCAAATGAAAATGGATCAGGGTAGATGGACAGGCAGCGATAAGACCAAAGGTTCAATTTCAGGTTTGTATGGACCAGGAATCACCGATCCATCTAAAGGAATATCCTATCCAAGTTAATCAAAATAATACTATTAAATCCTTTCTCTGGTTTAAAAATTTTGACTCGCTACGATTGCCATCCCAATTATGTGTGTTTTTTCCTTTCCGACCGAACATCTGCTGGGTGGGACCGTAGATACTGGGGAAATGGCTCAGTATTTGACCGAAAATACTGAACCAATGGCCATATTAATTACTATTGTCTTAACTTCGTCTTTTACTGAAATAGTGATTTACTGGTCATTCTTCCTGGATAGATTCGGTGAAGAAATATCCTGGGGAACTTCCAAATCCAGTCCGCTTTCCCATTTTTGGTTCCATCTCGTCTCGCCGCTCAGTGGATTATAGAACTCTGATAGCGGTTAACAGCATATATAAAGCAATCAACTTGAACTAATCGAAACTATTGGTTTTAACGTTCTGTATTAAGGATAAAAATGGGAAATGAAAACGAGGGCAATGAAAAAGTCTCATCTTTTTAATGAGATTTAAAGAAATGACGGAGTACAGGATTTACCTGACTCGGTCAATTTGTTCTAAGGATTTCTTGAAATTTGTTTTTTAATGGTATTATTGAAAGTTAGTCGACCATGACTGGTTATTTAGGTTTTCAGCAACCCATTTAGGTTATTTTTGAGGTAATATTCCTCCTTTTTAGATCAATTTCAGGATTCTTTTCAAGTTTACCGTAAAGATGGCCATTGCACCCTGCATTTCCATGTTTTGGATCCCATAGGAATCAGCCCTGCCATAGCCATGGACATTCTTGAGCTCGCTGTTCCTTGCCTCTATCTTATACCTTTCCCTGGATTTACTTCGATAATATTCTGTTTCCTGAAAGGCCATCTGATCTTTATGTTTCGGATTTTATGGAGATTGAATAGGATTTCGTTATCGACTCTTCCTTGTAGCAGCTTTCCCTTATAGGGCAAACCTTACACTTCTCCACATCAAAGAAATAGATGTCAACTTGATTGCTTACTCCGTTCTTTTTTCCTCCCCGAACTTTTCTGATAGCCAAATGTCCTGCCGGACAGACAAACATCCCTGCGTCCTTGTTAAAGTGGAAGTGTTCTCCCTCTTTCCTGCATCCCTGGCTAACT
>PJUF01000258.1_pt1 | contig 45678 bp, 43 predicted proteins | sample 1512191 | NCBI WGS metagenome assembly PJUF01 (sample SAMN08177673, study PRJNA422409) | Feces metagenome, whole genome shotgun sequencing project. | isolation source: Chicken feces (3) enriched on wood chips | host: Gallus gallus | place: USA: Madison | collected 2015-01-15 | reverse complement strand
GGCTGGGCCTGGCGCCCGGCCAGGATACCGGCCGCGTCGCCGCGCATCTCAAGCTGGCGGGCCTGCCGACGCGGCTGGGGGATATCGAGGGCGAACTCGGCTCGACCGATGTGCTGATGGCCGCCATTGCCCAGGACAAGAAGGTCAGCCGCGGTGCCCTGACTTTCATCCTCACCCGCGGCATCGGCCAGGCATTCATCGAAAAGGGTGTGAACCCGGACGCGGTGCGAACCTATCTTGAGGAGATGCGCGGACAATGACCCTTGCGCTGTGGCTGACCTCGTTCGGCATCCTGCTGTTGCTGGCGATGAGCTTTTTCTTTTCCGGCTCGGAGACGGCGCTGACGGCGGCGTCGCGGGCCCGGATGCATCAGCTTGCCCGGGCGGGCGACAAGCGGGCCCTGCTGGTTGAAAAGCTGACCAGCGAGAAGGAGCGGCTGATCGGGGCCATCCTTCTGGGCAACAATGTCGTCAATATTCTCGCCTCGACGCTTGCGGCCAGCGTGCTGATCGCGGTTTTCGGCGAAGCGGGCATTGCCTATGCCACCATTGCCATGACCGCGGCCGTGGTGATCTTTTCCGAGGTGCTGCCCAAGACCCTGGCGCTGATGCGACCCGATGGCTTCGCGCTCGGCGTGGCGCCGGTCATCCGCGTTATCGTGCTGGTCTTTGCGCCGGTTACCCTTGCCGTTCAGGCCATCGTCAACTCCATCCTCAAGCTGTTCGGGCTCGATGCCAGCAATGTCAGCGCCATATCCGGCCACGACGAAATCCGCGGTACGCTCGACCTGCTGCATTCGGAGGGTGAAGTGGTCAAGGGTGACCGCGACATGCTCGGCGGCCTGCTCGACCTGCGCGACCTGGTGGTCAGCGACGTCATGGTGCATCGCACACAGATGCTGGTGCTCGATGCCACCAAGAGTTCGGAGGACCTGGTCAAGGAGGTGCTGGAAAGCGCCTATACCCGCATTCCGCTCTATCAGGGCGAGAGCGACGACATCGTGGGCATCATCCATGCCAAGGACGTGCTGCGCGCTCTCATGGCCGTAGGCGGGGATGCGACGCGGGTCGATATCAAGCAGATCATGACCAAGCCCTGGTTCATCCCGCAGTCGACGCCCGTTCAGTCCCAGCTCTCGGCCTTTCTCAAGCGCCATTCGCACATGGCCCTCGTGCTCGACGAGTATGGCGTGCTCGAAGGCCTTGTCACGCTCGAGGATATCATCGAGGAGATCGTGGGCGACATTTCGGATGAGCATGACGAGCCCGACGACGAAGCGGTGTTCGGTATCGACAAGCAGGACGATGGCAGTTTCCTCGTGGATGCGAGCATCGCGATCCGCGATATCAACCGCATCCTCGACTGGGACCTGCCGGACGACCGCGCCAATACGGTCGCCGGCATCGTCATCACCGCAGCCAAGCTGATCCCGCAGCCCGGACACGAGGTCGAGGCGCATGGCTTCCGGTTCCTCGTGCTCGAGCGGGATCGCCAGCGCGTTTCGAGAGTGAAGATCACCCCCTTGTCACAGGGTAGCGGGGACGCTGCGAACTGATTATATGGATGGCGTGGGCAGCACTTCGATCGCAAGTGCATGTACACTCGCCTTCAATTCGGCATCCAGCGCGTCCATCACCGCACGGTGTTGCGCAACACGGCTCATGCCGTCAAAATTGCGGGTCGCGATTCTGACACGAAAATGGGTTTCACCTCCCTCGCGCCAACCGGCATGACCGTGGTGGGACATGGATTCGTCGATCACCTCCAGCTGGAGGGGCGCGAAACGTTCTGTGAGCTTGGCGTGGATCGTGTCCGACATGGACATGGCAATGCGCCTCCTGACTATCTGGAAGAGATCTAACTAGGCACGATGAAACTGCAATCCAAGCTCTTCGACAACATTCGCATCCGCTCGCGCCGGGAAGAAAAGCTCGAGCCGGTGGAGGCCGTGTGCGACTGGGAAGGCTGCGAGGAGCCGGGCGAATTCAAGGCGCCCAAAGGTGTGCGCTCGGAAGGGCAGTATCACAATTTCTGCCTTGAGCATGTGCGCCACTACAACAAGGCCTTCAACTATTTCGCCGGCATGAGCCCGGACGAGCTGGAAGAGGCGCTGCATACGCCGCCCAAGGCCGAAACGCGGTCGAGCTTTGCCACCGGCAATGCCGGGGCGGCGCGCGCTGCCGGGCGGCAGGGCCCGCAGCTTGGCGACAAGCACGGCGATCCGTTCGGGGTCTTCGCGCGCTACCGTTACCAGCAGTCCAAGCGGCCGGCGGCCGAACGCGTCAAGCCGCTCAACGAGCCGGACCGGCGGGCGCTAGAGACGCTGGGTTTCACCAAGCATGCCAAGTCCGACGAGATCAAGCGGGCCTATAAGGACCTGGTCAAGAAGCACCATCCTGACGTCAATGGCGGGGATGCTTCGTCCGAAGAGCGGCTGCGCTCCGTCATCGCGGCCTATACCCATCTCAAGAAGCAAGGCTTCGTGGTGCGCTGAGCCCTGCCGCCGCGGCATCGCGGGGCCACGATCCCGAGGCTACCCGGCCTGTCACAATGCTGCTATAGAGCCCCCGCCTTTCAGAATTTGTTTCCGACCTTCCAAGAGCCCGACCATGACCGAATTCACCAATCTGCCCGACACCGAATACAAGGCGCGTGAGCTTTTCGGCATCGATACCGACATGGTGGTCAAGGGCTATAAGGAGCGCACCGACCATGTGCCCCCGATCGATCCGGATTACCTGTTCGATCGCAATACTACGCTCGCCATCCTCGCCGGCTTTGCCTTCAACCGCCGCGTCATGGTGCAGGGCTACCACGGCACGGGCAAGTCGACCCATATCGAGCAGGTCGCGGCGCGGCTCAACTGGCCGCTGGTGCGCGTCAATCTAGACAGCCACGTGTCGCGTATCGACCTCGTGGGCAAGGACGCGATCGTGCTCAAGGACGGCAAGCAGATCACCGAATTCCGCGACGGCATCCTGCCCTGGGCGGTGCAGAACAATGTCGCGCTCGTCTTCGACGAATACGATGCCGGGCGCCCGGACGTGATGTTCGTGATCCAGCGCGTGCTGGAACAGTCCGGCCGGCTGACCCTGCTCGACCAGAACCGCGTGATCGTGCCGCATCCGGCCTTCCGTCTGTTCTCGACCACCAATACCATTGGTCTGGGCGATACATCGGGCCTCTATCACGGCACCCAGCAGATCAACCAGGGCCAGATGGACCGCTGGAGCATCGTGACGACGCTCAACTATCTGCCGCATGACAAGGAAGTCGGCATCGTGCTGGCCAAGAACAAGGCCTATGGCGAGACCGAGAAGGGTCGCAAGCAGGTGAGCAACATGGTGCGCCTCGCCGATCTCACGCGTTCGGCTTTCATCAATGGCGATATTTCGACCGTGATGAGCCCGCGCGGCGTCATCACCTGGGCCGAGAATGCCGTCATCTTCGGCGGCGATATCGGTTTTGCCTTCCGGCTGACCTTCCTCAACAAGTGCGATGAGCTCGAGCGCCCCGTCGTGGCCGAGTTCTACCAGCGCGTGTTCGGCGAAGACCTGCCGGAAAGCTCCGCCAATCTGGCGGTGATGGCTTAACCGGGCCACAACCTCGTCCTTCGACAGGCTCAGGATGAGGTCTACTGTGAATTCTGCGTTTCTCCGTAGACCTCATGGTGAGCTTGTCGAACCATGGGGTCGCGGGCACTAAAGCGACAGAAAATGGCAACTCCACCGCGCAGCAAGCCGAACAAGCCGGACCAGACCCAGGCCTTCAAGTCGGCCATGGGAGCAACGGTGCGCGCCATCGGCGGCAAGGCGGAGCTGGAAGTCAGCTTCACGGCCGACCGGCCGCTTTTGACATCTGACAAGGCGCGGCTGGCCAACCTGCCGCGGCTGCCCACCAAGCGGGACATCGCCATTGCCCGCGGGCAGGGCGATGCCATGGCCATGCGGCTGGCCAGCCACGATCCCGATACCCATCGCAAGCGCAGCCCAATGGACCCGCAGGCGCGTGCTGCCTTCGATGCCCTCGAGCAGGCGCGCGTCGAATCGCTGGGGGTCATTCGCATGCCGGGCATGGCCGGCAATATCCATGAAATGCTGGAAGACCGGCTGTTCCGCGCCAATTTCGCCGAAGTCGGCGACAAAGGGGATGCGCCGCTGGCCGAAGCGCTCGGCCTGATTCTGCGCGAAAAGCTGGCCGGCGTCGACGTGCCGCCCTCGGGCCATGCGCTGGTCGATCTCTGGCGCAAGGAGATCGAGAGCAAGGCCGGCACATCGCTCGAAGGGCTGCTGGGCACCTACGAGAACCAGGAGGATTTCTCCCGGGCAGCGCGCAAGGTTTTGCGCGATCTCAACCTCATTGCCGAAAGCGATATGGAGGATCCCTCCGAGAGTGACGAGGAGACCTCCGAGGACAATCAGCCCGAGCAGGCGCAGGGCTCGGACCAGTCGCCCGAGCAGGGCGACGGTGAAAACGAGCAGTCCGAGAGCGAAGAGGACCAGCAGTCCGGCGAAAGCGAGGAAACCGGCGACGTCGAGGGCATGGAGGCCGACATGGCCGACAGCGACGAGGACGCCGAGGCCGAGGCGGGCGAGGATGCGCCCATGCCGCCCCCTGCCAAGGATGGCGGTACGCAGCTGTCCAACCAGTTCAACTACAAGGTCTTCACCACCAAGTTCGACGAGATCGTCAAGGCGGCCGAGCTTTGCCCGCCCGATGAGCTCGACCAGTTGCGCGCCCTCCTCGACAAGCAGCTCGAAAACCTTGCCGGTGCGGTGGCGCGGCTGGCCAATAAGCTGCAGCGGCGCCTCATGGCCAAGCAGAACCGGAGCTGGCAATTCGATCTCGAAGAGGGCCTGCTCGATACGGCGCGCCTCACCCGCGTCGTCACCGACCCGTTGCAGGCCCTGAGCTTCAAGGTCGAGAACGACACCGATTTCCGCGACACGGTCGTCACGCTCCTCATCGACAATTCGGGCTCCATGCGCGGCCGGCCGATCACCATCGCGGCGATCTGCGGCGATATTCTCGCGCGCACGCTCGAGCGCTGCGGAGTGAAGGTGGAAATCCTCGGCTTCACCACCCGCGCCTGGAAGGGCGGCAAGAGCCGCGAAGCCTGGCTCGAGGCCAATCGCCCGGCCAATCCGGGTCGCGTCAACGACATCCGCCACATCATCTACAAGGCGGCCGACGAACCGTGGCGCCATGCGCGCCGCAATCTTGGCCTCATGATGCGCGAAGGCCTGCTCAAGGAAAACATCGACGGCGAGGCGCTCGAATGGGCGCGCAAGCGCCTGATGGCCCGGCCCGAGCAGCGCCGCATCATGATGGTGATTTCCGACGGGGCGCCGGTCGACGACTCGACCCAGAGCGTCAATGCCGGCAACTATCTGGAAGCCCATCTGCGGCAGGTGATCGAGGATATCGAGACCCGCTCGCCCATTCAGCTGGTTGCAGTCGGCATTGGCCACGACGTGACGCGTTACTATCGGCGCGCCGTGACCCTGCTTGATGCCGAGGAACTGGCCGGGGCGCTGACCGACGAGCTGGCGGCGCTGTTCGACGAAGAATTGCCCGCCCAGACCCGGCGGCGGTCGCGGGGATGATTGTGCGCGCCGCCCTCGCCGCCACACTCGTGCTGCTGGCGCAACCCGCCGGGGCAGTAGAGGCGACGGTGAGCGCTGCGCCGGTGACGCGGTTCCGCGGCGCCGAGCTGGATCAGACTGTGGACCGGGTGATCTTTCGCGGCGGCATGACGCTGCAAAGTCCAGACGACACGTTCGGGGGCCTCTCGAGCGTCTCGCAGACCGGATCGGACCAGCGCATCAGCTTCGTCACCGACCGGGGTAACTTCGTCTCCGGACAATTGGCCTATGACCAGGCCGACCGGCTGATCGGCTTTATCGGGGTAACCATCGAGCCGCTGCGCAATTCGGCCGGTGACGTGCTGCCGCGCCAATATGCCCGCGACGCCGAGGGCATGGATACGATCTGGCGCGACGGTGTGCCGGTGGGGGTGCGGGTCGGCTTCGAGCACCTGACCCGGGTAGCCGATTTTGCCATCACCGATGGCCGGCCGGGCGGGCCGGCGCGGGAAGTGCCCATTCCGCAATGGCTGAGCGATCTCAGAACCAATGAATCGATCGAATCCGTCTGCATCGCGCCGCCGACATCACCGATCGCCGGCTCGACGCTGCTCTTGACCGAAGAAGCCCTCGACGAAGACGGCAATCATCGCGGCGAATTGCTGGGCGTCAACGACAAGGGACCGGTGACCTATGTCAATTCGCCCATCGTCAATCCCACCGATTGCAAATTCCTGCCCAATGGCGACCTTCTGGTGCTCGAGCGGGGCGTGTCGCTCTTTGCCTTCGTCATGAACCTGCGGCGCGTGCCGGCGGCCGAGGTCCGTCCGGGCAACCTCATGAAGGGCGAGTTGCTGCTCTCGGCGCAGGGCGGGGAAATCGACAATATGGAAAGCCTGATGGTGCATCAGACGCCGGGCGGCGAGACGCGCATCCTCATCGGCTCGGACAATAATTTCAACGACTGGCAGCGCACGCTGATCCTCGAATTCGCGCTGCCGGAGTAACCCCTCTCCCTTCTCCCCTTGTGGGAGAAGGTGCCCGAAGGGCGGATGAGGGGGCCTTGGCTTTATGGATTTCAGCGCGTGCGGCAGAAACCCCTCACCCGTCTCGCGTTGCGCGCGATCCACCTCTCCCACAGGGGGAGAAGGGTCAAGGACTCTCAGGCCGCGACGGGCATGCGTCTCAGCACAGATCGCGCACCGTCTTGTAGGGGGCCAGCATCAGCACGGCCATGACGAGCTTGACGAGGAAATCGCCCAGGGCCAGCGACTGCCAGAGCTCGACTTCGGGGCCGACGCCGAGCAGAGGAGCAGGGAAGGCGAGCGAGCTGTCCTCGAGCCCGAAGAGGGCATCGATGCCGGCAAAGGCGGGGGCCATGGCGAGCGAAAAGAAGATCACCGTATCGAGCGCTGACGAGAACAGTGACGAAAACATCGGCGCGTGCCACCAGGCGCCGTTGCGCAGCCGGTGGAAAATGGAAATGTCGAGCAGCTGCGCGACGAGGAAGGCCGAGCCCGAGGCGATGGCGATGCGCGGCGTGGCAAGCCAGATCGAGAGGATCACGGCGACGACGAAGCCGGCCACCACCACGAGGCGCGCGCGCTGCGGGCCGAAGGCGCGGTTGGAGAGGTCGGTGACGAGAAAGGCGACCGGATAGGTGAAGGCGCCCCATGTGAGGATGTCACCAAGATTGACGCCGCCCAGGGTCATGCCGACAGGGAACTGAACGAGGATATTGGAGGCGGCGACCACGGCCACCATCGCGGCGACGGCCACGAGGAAACGAGACAGCATCAGACTGTACCTATCTTGTCGCAATCAGCATGAGACTGACGCGGCGGTTGGCGGCAATGGGCGTCCCATTACCGGGATCGTGGCCCTCTGGCTCGATCCGTGGGCGTTATACGTCCTCAGGACCCTCAAAGTACAGAGCCCTCGGCTGGTGCCTGGGAGTGACGCGTAGTGCATTTGCCGACGGCAAAAACAAAACCGCGCGGAGCAGAACCCCACGCGGTCAGGAAATTGGTCGGAAGTCGATCAGGCGGCAGCGAGGGCCGCGCGGATTTCCTTCTTGATGCCCAGAGCCAGGGGCGAAAGATCGGCATCGGCCTGCTTGATCAGGAAGGCATCGAGGCCGCCGCGGTGCTCAACGGTGCGCAGGGCTGCAGCGGAAACGCGCAGCTTGACCGGGCGGTTTAGCGCCTCGGAGATCAGCGTGACGTTGATCAGGTTGGGGAGAAAACGGCGGCGGTGACGGTTGAGGGCGTGCGAAACGGTGTTGCCCATCAAAACGCCCTTGCCGGTCAATTCGCAGCGACGTGCCATGTCTTTAGATCCTGTTTGTGTAAAGGTCCTGCGTGGCGGGGTCGTCCCGCGACGGGCCTCGATTGTCATGAAATCTGGCGGCTCTTTAGAGAATTGGGGGCCATCCGTCAACCCGAAGGGCGACTCAAAGCCCCGCGAGCGCCTTGCTTCGGCCTTCGGTGGGCGGCAATTTGGTCGCATCCAGTGATTCGATCCGCCCGCCCATCGTCCGCGCGGCCGGAAGCAGCCGAGAAGATTTCACGTGATCCGCACAGCCTTTGTCCTTGCATCCATCCTCGCTCCCCTGGCCTTCCAGCCGGTGGTGGCCGCCGAAGTCGATGCGCGCGCCAGCTATGTGGTGACGGTGGGCGGCATCAATGTGGCGATGATCGATATCGACCTCAATGACGATGGCCGGCGCTACGGCCTTGAGCTTTCGGCGCGGGTGGCAGGGCTGGGCAGTGTAGTGGCCAGCGGCACCGCCAAGGCGCAGGCGGCCGGCTCGTCCGCGGGCCAGGCGCTGCAATCGCAGAGCTTTGCCCTTGAGACCCGGGCCAATGGCGAATTGTTCACCGCGCAGGTGGACTATCAGGGTCGCAATGTCACCGCCTTCCAGGTCGAGCCGCCGGTACTCGATACCTACGACCGGATACCGCTCGAGCGCGCGCAGTTGAATGGTGTCGGCGACTTCCTCTCGGCCTTCGTGCTTAAGGGCAGCGAACTCGATCGCAGCCTCTGCAACCGCACGCTCAATATCTTTACCGGGGTCGAACGCTTCAATATCCGTCTCGACTATCTCGATACGGACGAAGCAACCTCGCCACGCACCGGCTATCAGGGGCCGCTCGTCGCCTGCTCGATCAAGTATCAGCCCATTTCGGGTCACTTCGAGAGCTCGGAAATGACCAGCTACCTGGCCGACACGAGCCGCATGATCCTCTGGTACGCGCCCTTGGGCGATACCGGCTATTTCGTGCCCTACCGGGTCAATATCGGTACATCGATGGGCGATCTCTCCATGGTTCTCACGCGCATCGAGAGCTGAGCCTTTAGCGGCTCTGCCTGTCCCGCTTTGGGGCGGTCAAAGACTTTTTTGCTTATTTTTTGCAGCGGTCACCCCATCGTGCGGGGGCCCAGTTGTTAACACCGCGTCGCCGTGAGCGAGCCGTCAAACTAACGCGCGGTCAGGACATGGCGGGAAAGCGCCAAATTAACCCGATGTTCATGCTCTTAAACGCGATTTCGCTGGAAATCGCGTGAGCTTGGGGCGCCTTGTGGGCCCCGTCTGCTCAAGGTGCCACATGTAGTGGAGAACAAAGCCGCATTCGTGATTCTGCCGCGATTCTGTCCCGGTTCGTTCCGGGTTTGGCTCTTTGATTAAGGCACTGATGGCGGCCGAGGCGAAACCGTATCGGAATGAGGCAGCTAGAGCGTTTCAAGGCTCGCAATGCGGCCGGCGGCATCGAGGGTGAATTTCTGCTGCAAGATGGCGGGGCTGCCCGGAAAAGTACCCGACACTTCAAACCGCACGATGGTGGCCGCGCCATCGGGTTGCGCGCCCAGAACGCGATATCGCGGTCGGTAGCGCTGCTCTACCGAGGCCAACCAGTCCTGGATCTCGGCGAAGCCTTTATGCCGATGTCCCTCGTCCTTCACCTCTGCATCTGGTGCGAAAAGCATGGCTGCTTCAGCACGGTCCGAAGTGGCGAAATAGCGGGCGATTGTATCGGGCAGGTCGGGGTGGGTTTCGCGCGTCATGTTCATGCTCTGCTCTGGTAACGATCCGAACCATGCGACAGCGCCGTGCCAAAAAGTGTCAGTGGCCGCTGTCCCAGGCTGGTACGTCAATGTGGTTTTTCGTCAACACGGTGGTTGGAGCGCCGCAGACAAAGGGCCGTCTGCGGTCAATGCAGAAGATTTTTCGGCGAAGGCGGCGTTCAGCTTTTCTTCACGTTTGGCGCCGAAGGGCGGAAATTTACCGGATGACAAGCAATGTGAACGGATTTCCGAAGCGGTCGGTGCCATTGTGCGTCGTGGCCCGAGACGGTTGTACGATACGGCATGTCCTGGGCACCACATGTTGATGAGAACAAAGCGGGATTTGCCGATTCTCGCCGATTCGGTTCTGTTTCGTTCCGGTTTCGTTTTGCCCGTTAAGGCTCGGGGCAAAACCAAGGCAAAGTGTCCTTAGGCGGGACAAGTCGGCAAGCCCCCTCGCAAGCGGGGCGTGAAGGTCCTAAATAGAGAGCAATGAGCTTTTCTCCCTCCCAGTCGGTCAAGGCCATTTTGGGCCCGACCAATACCGGCAAGACCTACTACGCCATCGAGCGTATGCTGGCCCATCCCACCGGGATGATCGGCCTGCCGCTGCGCCTTCTGGCGCGGGAGGTGTATCAGCGGATCGTCGAGCGCGTCGGCGAGCAGGCGGTGGCGCTGATCACCGGCGAGGAACGCATCGTTCCCGCCAAGCCGCGCTACTGGGTGGCGACGGTCGAAGCCATGCCCATGGATATCCATGTCGATTGCGTGGCCGTCGATGAGATCCAGACGGCCATCGACTTCGACCGCGGGCATGTGTTCACCGACCGGATCCTCAAGGCGCGCGGTTTCCATGAAACGCTGCTGCTGGGCTCGGCCACCATGGCAAATGTGGTCAAGAAGCTTGTGCCGCATGCCGAGATCATCGACCGGCCGCGCTTTTCGCAATTGACCTATTCGGGCTCGAAGAAGATTTCGCGCCAGCCGCCGCGCTCCGCCATCGTCGCGTTTTCGGCGCGGCAGGTCTATGCCATTGCCGAATTGATCCGCCGCGAGCGGGGCGGGGCGGCGGTGGTGATGGGGGCGCTCAGCCCACGGACCCGCAATGCCCAGGTCGAGCTCTACCAGAATGGTGACGTGGATTTCCTTGTGGCCACCGATGCCATCGGCATGGGGCTCAATCTCGACATCCACCATGTCGCCTTTGCTGACGACACGAAATTCGACGGACACCAGAGCCGTCCGCTCACGCCTTCGGAGCTGGGGCAGATCGCCGGTCGTGCGGGTCGCCACAAGCACAACGGCACTTTCGGGGTGACCGGCGGTACCGAGAATTTCGACGAAGAACTGGTGGTGCAGCTTGAAACCCACGACTTCGAGCCGGTCCGGCAGGTGCAGTGGCGCAACAGCCAGCTTGATTTTTCGTCGATCGAGCGGCTACGCAACTCTCTCGAAGCGTCTCCGGATGATCGCACGCTGACGCGGGTGCCGGTCGCCAAGGACCAGCATGCGCTCGAATTCGTCGCCCGCAACGAAGCCGGAGCGTTGGCGCGTGGCCACGATGCGGTCAAACTGCTCTGGGAATGTTGCCAGATTCCGGACTATCAGGGTATTTCGCCGGCCGCGCATGGCGAGATCGTCACCCGCATCTTTTCGGATTTGAAACGAATTGGATCGGTCAAGGCGGATTGGATTGCCGAGCAGGTGCGGTTTTGCGACAATGCGGAGGGCGACATTGATACACTCAGCAACCGGATCAAGCAGATCCGTACCTGGACCTTTGTCGCGAACCGCAAAAACTGGCTTGAAGACCCTATCTATTGGCGCGAAAAGACACGAAACATTGAGGATCGCCTGAGCGACGCTCTGCACGAGCGACTCACACAACGCTTCGTCGACCGGCGCACCAGCGTGTTGCTCCGCCACCTGAAAGACAAACGTATGGTATCTCCCGAAATCAACAGCCAAGGCGAAGTGCGCCTCGAAGGCCACCTGATCGGCACGCTCGAAGGCTTCCGCTTCACTTTGGCGCGCAATGACGGCGACGTGGACGCGAAAGGCCTGCGTGGCGCCGCCGACTCGGTCGTCGCGCCGGAGATACACCATCGTGCGGAAAGACTGGCCGGTTCGCCAAATGAAGAATTCGTGTTGGCCACCGACGGGCGCCTGCGCTGGCGCGGCGAGGTCGTGGCGGAACTGGCAGAAGGCGACAGCCTCTATCGCCCGCGCATCATTCTTCTGGCCGACGAGACGCTGACCGGGCCGGACCTCGAAAAGGTGCAGGATCGCCTGTCGCTCTGGCTCCGGCATCATATCAATACCGTGCTCGAGCAGGTGATGGCGCTCGAGGCGCCGGCCGATCTTGAGGGCACGGCGCGCGGTCTGGCCTTCCAGCTGTTCGAGCATATCGGCCTCTTGCCGCGCGGCGAAGTCGCTGACGAAGTCAAGGGCCTCGATCAGGATGTGCGCGGCAAGCTCAGGAAGCTCGGCATCAAGTTTGGCGCCTATCACATCTACCTGCCGCTATCGCTGAAGCCGGCGCCACGCGAACTGGCTCTGATCCTTTATGCCCTGAAGAATGGCGGCGTGCGCCAGCCCGGCGTCACCGACATTCCCCATATCGTGCTCTCGGGCCGCACCTCGTTCCTGGTCGATCCGGAAGTCGATACGCGCCTCTACGAGATTGCCGGCTTCAAGGTGGCGGGCAAGCGCGCCGTGCGCGTCGATATTCTCGAACGCCTTGCCGACATCATCCGGCCGCTGATCGCGCTCGATGCCGGCCGTCCGTATCAGGGCGAGCTGCCGGCCGGTGCCGCCGAGGGCAATGGCTTCCGCGTCACCGTGGAAATGACGAGCCTTCTGGGCTGCTCGGGCGAAGACTTTGCCTCGATCCTCAATTCGCTCGGCTATCGGCTGCGCCGGACGCCCAAGGCTCCCGCTGCCGTCGTGCCGGCCGAGGCATCGCAGGAAACCGAGGCGCTGGAAGCCAGCCTCCACGCGGCCCCGGCCAGTGTCGATGCCGTCGATGAAGCAGCCGCGCCGGTCCTTGACGCTGAAGTGCCGACCGAGGCGGAAGGCGTGGTGCCCGATGCGGCGCCCGCCGAGGCCACTGCTGTCGAAGCGGCGGCCTCCGCAGAGCCCGAATTCGACGAGGTCTGGTTCCCCGGCGGTCGTCGCCACAACGAAAACCGCCGCCACGATGCCCGTCCGCGCCGCGATGGCGATGTGGAGGGCCAGCAGGGCCGCCGCAATGAACGGCCCCGGAACACCGGCAAGGGCCCGCGGCGCCCCGAGGGCGAAGCGCGCGTCGATGGCGGCAAGCCGCATCACGGCAAGGGCCGCAGCGACAGTCGCCCGCGCCCCGACAAGGCCGATCGTGGTGATCGCCGCCCAGTGCGGGAAGAGCGCAAGGTGGCGTTCGATCCGGACAGTCCCTTTGCCGCCCTTGCCGCCCTGCGCGGCAAGTCGGAGTAGAATTGGCAGGGCCGGGCGAGGCGCTGCTCCGCAAGGAGCGGCTCGACCGGTTCCTGTTCTTTTCGCGCGCGGTGAAGTCGCGCACGCTGGCGCAGAAAATCATCGAGAGCGGCGCCATCCGGGTCAATTCCGAGCGGACGGAGCGGACCGATCACAAGGTCGGCGCCGGCGACGTGCTGACCATGTCGCTGCATGGCCGGATCGTGGTGTGGCGCATCCTCGATGCCGGCACGCGGCGCGGCCCGGCCAGCGAGGCACAGGGGCTCTATGAGGACTTGTCGCCCCAGCCCGTGCCCAAAGCGGAGCAGTCGCCCTACGACGCCGCGATCGCGGAGCGCCCTGCGGGCGCCGGACGTCCTACCAAGAAGGAACGGCGCGATACCGATCGCCTGCGCGAGGCGGATGAGGAATAGTCTTCCGGCTCAGGCCCCCGACTGCGCCAAACCGTCCCCTTTGACAGCCTTGCGAGCAAGCAAGAAACGGTTTAGCACCGGTCGCGTTGAGACTGGCGGATTGACCTGTGCCCAGCCAGGGACGCCTTGAAATGGGATCGCCTCCTAGATGACCTATATCGTCACCGACAATTGCATCGCCTGCAAATATACCGACTGCGTGGAAGTGTGTCCCGTGGACTGCTTCTACGAGGGCGAGAACATGCTGGTGATCCATCCGGACGAATGCATCGACTGCGGCGTGTGCGAACCGGAATGTCCGGCCGAGGCGATCAAGCCCGATACCGAAAGCGGGCTCGATGCCTGGCTCGAACTCAACCGCAAGTTCTCCGCAGCCTGGCCGAACCTGACCGAGCGGCGCGAGCCGCTGGCGGAAGCAAAAGATCGCGACGGCGAGGCCGGCAAGCTCGAAAAATACTTCTCCGAAGCGCCGGGCGAAGGCGACTGATCCGGTCCAACTGCCAGATTTTTGAACGCTGCCAATGACTTGACGTCGAAGTGCCGCTCCGCGCCATGCGCCGGACGGCCCTAAGGCCTTGGCGTGATTCGTTCTTTTTGATTTTGCCGAAAAATTGTGCTATGGTCCCTCCATATGCAGTCAAGCCCTTCACCCAGCCCGTGCCGCAAGGCACGATTTTTTTGACACCAGATCAGCGGATGCACGACGTTCCGGCAAAGCGGTTCCGGAGCGACACGGTGGTTTGACTGCGCTTATGCGCCCGGGGTCGGGCGCCAAACGAGTAGGAATGGCCGGTCCTTGCCGCAAGGAACCAGCCATTTGGGGCGTCAACAAGGAGTTCCAGCATATGGTAGCCAAGAAGCAGCAGCAGCGGCTCGGGTTCAAGACGGGCGAACATGTCGTTTACCCCGCCCATGGCGTTGGCATGATCACCGCCATCGATGAGCAGGAAGTCGCTGGTCTTACCCTGGAGCTGTTCGTCATCAGCTTCGAGCAGGACAAGCTGACCCTTCGCGTCCCTGTCGCCAAGGTGAAGTCCGTCGGCATGCGCAAGCTGGCCGAAGAGGACGAGGTCAAGAAGGCCCTCGATACCGTGACCGGTCGTGCCCGCGTCAAGCGCACCATGTGGTCGCGTCGCGCCCAAGAATACGAAGCCAAGATCAATTCAGGCGACCTGATCGCGATTTCCGAAGTGGTCCGCGACCTTTACCGGTCCGAAGAGCAGCCCGAGCAGTCCTATTCGGAACGCCAGCTGTTCGAGCAGGCCATGGATCGCATGAGCCGCGAAATCGGCGCCGTGCGCAAGCTGACCCTGACCGAGGCCGTGCAGCTGATCGAAAAGCAGCTGGCCAAGAGCCCGAAGCGCACCAAGGCTGATGCAGCCGAGGCAGAAAGCGACGAGGAAGCGGCGTAATCGCCCGTTTCGATGGATTGAAAAAGGCCGGTGGAGACACCGGCCTTTTTGTTATCTGCGGTTTGGGCAATTTTGCCTTTGTCTTGGGCGGAACGGCGCCTGGCGTCGGCCACGGGAGCTCAACTATGGCGCCCGTAGGCGGTGGTGGTCGCCCAGCACGGCGGCGGTCACAACCGCCTGCGCCTGCGTCTCATCCAGACCATCGACGGCGAGTGCGAAACGATCATGCTCGCCCAGATCGGCAAACTCGGCATGTAGGTCGGCCACGACAACTGGATCGGCCAGACTGTCGCCACCGCGCGCCACGCAGCGGGACACCGCCTCTTCCGCCGTGGTGCGCAACACCACATAGTGCAGCGGCAGGCCGAGTGCGGTGAAGGCGGACAGGGCCCAGGGCCGGATAACGCCATCGAGCGCGACGAAGTAACCATTGCGGGCATAAGTGCCGGCGACCCCCGCCGCGATGTCCATGATCATCTGGTTCTGCTGGTGGGATTCTGGCAGCCAGGGCTGGATGAGGCCTGTCTTGATATTGCCCCAGAAGTCGTCGGTATGCAGATGCACCTTGGGAACGCCCGGCAGGCGCGCCAGCGCCTCGGCGGTGGTGGTCTTGCCCGACCCGGGATGGCCGGAGAGGATGAGGATATGGCCGGCTGGCAGATCCATCGGTCTTTCGCGCCTCGTGGGTTAAGCACCCGCTCCGCCGCCCAGCACATCCTTCATGCTGACCTTGGCACTGCCGGGCTTGAGCGGCTGCTGCTGGCTTTCATGCGGCACCCAGCCGGCCAGCCAGATGATGTCGAGCGTCGCGCGGACCCGGCCATCGGGATCGGCATCACGCTCGGCATAGGCGGCGGCCGCTGCTGCCAGCACTGTCCGCGTCGCAAAGCGCCGGGGCCGGTCGGCCAGCGGGTTGGATGCGCCGAGGGCCTTCAATTCCTGCATCAGCGCGAAGGGGTCGGCATAGCGGACGCGGTGGGTTTCGACATCGGCGACCGGCAGGGCAAAGCCGGCGCGCTGCAACAGCGCTCCGGCGTCGCGCACTTGCGCCATCGGCGCCACCCGCGCGGAAGCGCCGCCCAAGACCTGCAGGTCGGCGGCCAGGAAAGCCTCGCGCAACTCGGTCAGGCTGTCGCCACCGATAAAGGCGGCCAACAACAGCCCGTCGGGCTTCAGCAGCCGCCGCAGCCGCACCAGATGACCCGGCACGTCGTCGACGGCCTGGAGGTGGAGCAGGGTGACGATCAGGTCCTGCTCGGCCTCGGGCAGGGTGGGAAATTCGTCGCCCGAAAAGGCCTCGACCCGCTGCACCGCAACCGATCCATTGGCGGTGTGGAGCGTCTGGGGCAGGGTCGCGGCATCGGGCCCGATCAGGATGGCGCGGGTGAAGTCGCGCCGATAGGCGCTGAGCCTTTCGCCCAGGTCATCGAGCACGAGCTCGCGCACGAAGTTGGCGGTGTCGCGCCGGCGCCCCAGATTGCGGGCGATCTGCTCTGGGTCGAAGAGGCGGGGCGGGGTGGTCATCACAAGGGGCTTTCGCCGGAGCCGGGTCAAAGGCAATATCGCCTATATGGACAGCGGGGCGGACGAAGTCAAAAGGATCGGGGCGACCCAATGGCTGGGGCGAGGCCTTTCCGGCCTCGGGCGGCATCTGATCGACCAGCTCTATCCGCCCGGATGCATTGCCTGCCGGGCGCCGCTGGTGGGTGCCGATGGCCTCTGTCCCTCCTGCTTTGCCGGGCTGGGACAGATACGGGCGCCGTTCTGCCCGGTGCTCGGCCTGCCTTTCGATGCCGATCCCGGGCCCGAGGCCCGCTCGGCCGAGGCCCTTGCCGATCCGCCGCCCTTTAGCCGGGCGCGCGCCGCCGTGCGCTATGGCGAGATTGCCGGGACGCTTGTGTCGCGCCTCAAATATGGCGATCGTCCGGAGCTGGCGCGGTTCTGCGCCCGGCTGATGGCGGCGGCTGGACACGATGTGCTGGGCTCCGGACCGGTGCTGGTGCCGGTGCCGCTTCATGGCAGCCGTCTGCGCCTTCGGCGCTATAACCAATCCATGCTGCTGGCCCAGGAACTCGCCCGCCTCGCCGGACTTGACGTCGATGTGCATCTGGTGCGGCGCCAGAAGAAGACTCGCCAGCAGGTGGGGTTGAGCGGCGAGAGCCGCCTGCGCAACGTGCAGGGTGCGTTTGCGGCCCATCCACGCCTGCCCGAACGGCTCAAGGGCCGGCCGATCTTGCTTGTCGACGACGTCTATACGACGGGCGCGACGGTCAAGGCGGTGACACGGGTGCTCAAGCGGGCCGGCGCCGACGAGGTGAACGTTCTCACCTTTGCCCGCGTTGTCATCGGCGACGAACTCCCCATATAACATTCCATCCAGCGATTTCCGGAGCCGCATGCCCATGGCCAAGGTCGAAATCTACACCACGCCCACCTGCCCTTATTGCCACGCCGCCAAGGCACTGCTCAGCGACAAGGGCGTCGACTATACCGAGATCACCGTGCTCGATCCCGACCTGCGCGAGAAGATGACGCAGCGGGCCCATGGCCGCCGCACCGTGCCGCAGATCTTTATCGGCGATACCCATGTCGGTGGTTATGACGATATGGCGGCCCTCGACCGCCAGGGCGGTCTCGATCCGCTGCTCAATCAGTAGTCACGCATGAAAATCGCCGCCATCCAGATGCGCTCGGGCCTCGATCCCGACGCCAATCTTCATGCGCTCGAGCCCCTCATCGCCCAAGCGGCGCAACAGGGCGCGGCCTATGCGCTGACCCCCGAAGTCACGCTGATATTTCCCGAGAACCGGGAGCAGCTCCGGTCTGTGGCGGCGCCGTTCGAGGGCCATCCGCAATTGGCGGCGATAGGCGAACTGGCCCGGCGGCATGGCATGTTCGTCCATATCGGTTCGCTGCCCATTCCGCTCGCGGATGGGCGCTTTGCCAATCGCTCGGTTCTTTTCGGTCCGGATGGGGCGCAGCGGGCCAGCTACGACAAGATTCACCTTTTCGACGCCGATATTGCCGGGCTCAATGCCTATCGGGAAAGCGCGACCTACAAGGGTGGCGACCAGGCGGTGATCGCGCCGATAGGCGATCTGACCCTTGGCTTTTCCATCTGCTACGACATGCGGTTTCCAAGACTCTACAATGCCCTCGCCAATGCAGGCGCCACTCTCATGGCCGTGCCCGCCGCCTTCACCGTGCCCACGGGTCAGGCGCATTGGCATGTTCTGCTGCGGGCGCGCGCCATCGAAACCGGTTCCTATGTCATTGCCGCGGCGCAGGGCGGCAGCCATGCGAATGGGCGGTCGACCTATGGCCATTCGCTGGTCGTCGATCCCTGGGGCAAGGTGATTGCCGAACTCGATCACGACGAGCCGGGTGTCCTGGTGGCCGAGATCGACCCAAGTGCCGTCACCGAGGCGCGTGGCCGCGTGCCGGCGCTGGCCAATGCGCGCGACTTTGCCGTGCCGGGTTTGCAGAACTGAGGCGGACACCTATATGGTCGAGCAACAGGCCCCCAGGCCGCAGATAGACGACTAGACCCGTGATCCAGTATTCCCTTCAATGCACGAACGGCCATCGTTACGAGGCGTGGTTCAAGAGCGCCTCGGCTTATGACGAGCAGCAGGCGCGCGGCATTGTCAGCTGCGCCGTCTGTGGCGACAGCCATGTCGAAAAGGCGCCGATGGCGCCCAATGTCGCTCGCACCGACCACGATCGCGTGCCCCTCAGCGCCCATCACCCCGAAGCGGCCCGCATCCGCGAAATGATGCGGCGCTACCGGCAGAAGGTCATGAGCGAGGCCGAAAATGTCGGCGACCGCTTTGCCGAGGAGGCGCGCAAGATCCATTTCGAGGAAGCGGAAGCTCGCGGCATCTATGGCGAGGCGACCCGCGACGAAGTCATGGGCCTGATTGACGATGGTGTCGACTTCCTGCCCCTGCCCGATATCGGCGAGGACAACTGAGCCGGGCCAGGCGTTACGGAACCGGCATCGGCCCCGAAGCTTATAGATTTCAGCATCCGGTCTGCAGCCGCAGACGTCCATGACGCTTCTCAACGGAGACCAATCATGACCACACTCGACGCATCCCTGTCGGGCACTTTCGCCATTGGCGGTGACCTGACGGTCAATCGCCTCGGCTTCGGTGCCATGCGCATTACTGGCAAGGGCATCTGGGGTCCCCCGGAAGACCGCGACGAGGCCATCCGCGTGTTGAAGCGGCTCCCCGAGCTCAATGTCAATTTCATCGACACGGCGGAAAGCTATGGCCCCTATATCAGCGAGGAGCTGATCGGCGAGGCGCTGGCCCCCTATGACAAGGGCACCATCGTCGCCACCAAGAGCGGACTGACGCGCACGGGTCCGGACGAATGGCATCAGGTCGGGCGCCCCGAATTCCTGCGCCAGGGCGTGATGACGAGCCTGCGCCGGCTCAGGCTCGAACGCCTCGACCTCTGGCAGTTGCATCGCATCGATGGCCAGGCCCCGCGGCAAGACCAGTTCGGCGTCATCGCCGACATGCAGAAGGAAGGCCTCATCCGCCATGTCGGCCTCAGCGAGGTCAGCGTCACCGACATCGAAGAGGCCAGCAGGCATTTCAAGGTTGCCACGGTGCAGAACCTTTACAACTTCGCCAACCGCAAGAGCGAAGCGGTGCTCGACTATTGCGAGAAGAACGGCATCGGCTTCATTCCCTGGTTCCCGCTGGCAGGCGGAGACCTGGTCGAGGGTCATGACAAGGCGCGCGCCATCATGGACAAGCATGGCGCCAGCGGCAGCCAGATCGCGCTGGCCTGGCTGCTCAAGCGTTCGCCGGTCATGTTGCCCATTCCCGGGACCGGCAAGGTCAAGCATCTCGAGGACAATGTTGCCGCCGCTGCGATCAGCCTCAGCGACGAGGATTTCGCAACGCTCGATGCGATCGGCAAGCGCTAGGCCGCTGCCTAAAGTTTGATCGGCTGCAAATCCAGCGGCAGGCCCCGGGCGTATCAGATATCAAAGCGTCCGAGGGCATTCCGCTGTGGCCAGTTCCGATTCATCGTCCCGCCCAAAACCCCGCCGCCGCAAGCGGCGGCTGTTTTGGCCGGTCGTGCTTGTGCTGCTCGTTCTGGTGGGCGGCGCTTATGCCTATCTCGAGCGGCCCTGGGAGCCCAAGCCGAAAAGCGTTTCCACCGAAACGCTGACGCCGGGTCCGGTCACCCAGGCGCTGGCCGTCAATGGGCGGATCGCAGCGAGCAAGTCGGTCACCGTCCGCTCGGCCGTCGCAGCCCAGGCGCTGACGGTCAATGCTGATGTCGGAGACATGGTCAACGCCGACGCGGTCCTTGTCGAACTCGATGCTGCCTTGGTCGAGGCGCAGCTCGAGCAGGCGCGCTCGGCCCTCGAGGCCCAGCAGGTGCGGCAGCGCCAGGCCGAAGCCACTGCCACCCGCACCGAAGCGTTGGGCGAAAACACCACGCGCGCCAACCGCGAGGAAGCGGAACTGACCCTTGCCGGCGCGGTCAACGAAACGGCGCGTCTGCAGGCCGCTCTGGAACAGGTGCAGCGCCAGGTTGCCCAATATACCATCCGCGCGCCCATGGCCGGCGTCATCCTCTCGCGAGGGGTGGACGAGGGGCAGCTGGTCGACGTGCAGACCGAACTCTTCGTCATTGCCGACACGGCCGATCTCGTCGTCGAAACCGATGTCGACGAACTTTATTCCTCCCGCGTCGCTGCCGGTCTCAAGGCCTTGCTCAAGCCCGTGGGCGCCAGCATTTCCCAGCCGGGAACGGTGACCTTTGCAGCCCCTACGGTCGATACCGCAACCGGCGGACGGGCGATCAAGATCGCCTTTGACGAGCCGGTGTCGCTACCGGTGGGCCAGACCGTCAATGCCAATGTCATCGTCGACGAAGTGGCCAATGCCCTCTCCATTCCCCGCAGCGCCATCGTCACCGATGGTGCGCTGAGCCATGTCTTCATCATCGCGAACGGCGTGGCCGTCCGGCGCGATATCGCCTTTGACGACTGGCCCGCAGAGCGGGTCGTCGTGACCGAGGGGCTTGCCACGGGCGATGTGGTCATCGTCAATCCGGCTGGCCTCGAGGCCGGCGACCTGGTGAGCGCGGGCTAGGGCCATGCTCTACGGGATCAAGATCGCCTGGCGCTACCTCACATCGAGCAAGACGCAGACCGGCCTGCTGGTCGCGGGCGTAGCCACCGGCGTCTTCGTCTTCATCTTCATGAGCGCCCTGATCGGCGGGCTCGCGGTCTATCTCGTGCAGCAGACGGTGGGCGACATTTCCCATGTGACGCTCGAAGCGCCGAGCCGCGATGCGGGCCTGCTGCTGCCCGAGGGGGCAGACGTGCAGCTGGTGCAGCAGAAGTCCAGCGGCCAGCGTGAGGCGCTGCGCGCCGCCGAGGCCTTCCTCCCGGGCATCGAGGCCATGGCCGGGGTCAAGGCGGTGTCGCCGCAGATCGTGGGCAATGGCTTTGTCATCCGCGGCCAGTCGCGGGCGCCGGTCGCGGTCACCGGAGTCGAGGCGGACAAGGTTTCCGCCATCGCCGACCTGCAGAGCCGGCTCGTGGATGGCGATACCGTACTCACCAACAATACGGTGATTATCGGCAAGGGTCTGGCCGATGATCTTGGCGTCGGCGTGGGCCAGATCATCCGCCTGCAATCGGACCGCAATGTCGAAAGGGCGCTGGTCATTACCGGGATTTTCGAGGTGGGGGTCGAGGCACTCGATGCGCGCGCCGCTTTCGTCAGCACCGCCACGGCCCGCACGCTGTTCGAGCTTGCGCAAGGCCTCAGTCGCGTCGAGATCAAGCTCGACGACCTCAATCAGGCCGATGCCTTTGCCGATCGGCTCGCTGCGGAAACAGGTCTCAAGGCCACGCCCTGGACCGAGGGCAATGCGCAATTGCTCAGCGGCCTGCGCGCCCAGGCCAATTCGGGCAATCTCATCAAGGGCTTTGCGCTGGTAACCATCGTCATCGGCGTGGCCAGCGCGCTCCTGCTATCGACCTATCGACGGCGCCCGGAAATCGGCATCATGCGGGCCTTCGGCGCTTCGCGCCGCTTCGTCGTCTTCGTCTTCGTGCTGCAGGGCACGTTGATCGGTCTTCTGGGCGGGCTGCTGGGTGCGGGGCTGGGCTATCTGGCGCTTTCGCCCTTCCCGCCGCCCGAACTGGTGAGCGCCGGTGGCCTGCCGATCGACGTGCGCCAGGGCGCCTATGGGCTGGCCATCGCGCTGACGACAGTGGGAGCGATCCTCGCATCCATCCTGCCGGCGCGGGCGGCAGCGCGGGTCGATCCGGTCACGGTGATCGGGCAATGAGCGCGCTCGTGGAAGTGCGCGATCTGGTCAAGACCTATGGCGAAGGCGAAGCGGAAACGCGCGTCCTCAAGCATCTCGACATGGACCTGCAGGAGGGTGACCTGGCCGCCTTGCTGGGCCCGTCAGGGTCAGGCAAGAGCACGCTGCTGACGATCCTCGGGACCTTGATGCAGCCCACGAGCGGCGAGCATGTGATGCTGGGCGAGGACCTGACGCGCGCCAATGACGCAGCGCTGACCGAATTCCGCAACCGCCATATCGGTTTCGTGTTCCAGTTCCACCACCTGCTGCCCGATTTCACGGCGCTCGAAAACGTCGTGTTCCCTACCGCCATCAGTGAGGGCCGGGAGACGGCGGTGGCGCGGCGGCGCGGCGAGGAACTGCTCGAGCGTGTCGGTCTTGCCGAGCGCATGGACTTCCGCGCCACCCAGCTCTCAGGCGGGCAGAAGCAGCGCGTGGCCATTGCCCGGGCGCTGATGAACCGGCCCGAACTGGTGCTGGCCGACGAGCCGACAGGCAATCTCGATCGCGAGTCGGCCGGTCAGGTGATGGAACTCATCGCCGAGATCAATGCGCAGGAAAAGACCACATTCCTCATCTCAACCCATGACGAAAAGATTGCCGCGGCGTGCCGGAGGCAGATCAAGGTCGTGGACGGCAAGACCGTCGCGAGCTGATGGCAAAGTGGGAGAGTTTCGGGTCGGCCCGATAGGGAGGGTGGAATCCCCGCTATCGAGCCTGACCAGGCCAGCGAACCTTGGCAGGCCGCTGGTTGGCTGCGCGCGTGTTAGCACCGGCTGACGGGCTTGTCACGGAAAAGTCGCAGCGCGGGCGCAGCGCGATGTCAGCGATAGATCTGATAGATGCCGAGGCCGAGCAGGGCGACGGCCCCGATCAGCGGCAGTTCCGTCGTTCCGCTGACCAAAGCCAGCATGGCGGACAGTGCAAAGGTTGCGCCACCCGCAAGGGTCAGCAACCGGGTCCAAACCGAGTTCATTCTCATGGCCTCCAAACTGGAGGCACATTACCTCTGCCGACTTAAGCAAGGGCCAGAGCCGGTCCATCAATTTGACGGATCGGCGCAAGGCTTTGTTTGCCATCCCGCCCGCGTAGACGGCGTCAGTTCCAGAGCTTGTCGATCGCTGCCGTGTCGCGCACGGCACCCTTGGCCGCCGAGGTCACGAGGGCTGCATAAGCCTTGAGCGCCGTCGTCACCTTGCGCTTGCGCGGGTGGGCCGGCTTCCAGCCGAGCCGGTCCTGCTCGATGCGACGGTTGGCGAGTTCGTCATCGGACACCAGCACATTGACGGTGCGGTTGGGGATGTCGATCTCGATCGTGTCGCCTTCGCGCACAAGCCCGATGGCACCGCCTTCTGCGGCCTCGGGCGAGGCGTGGCCGATAGAGAGGCCCGACGTGCCGCCAGAGAAACGACCGTCGGTCAGAAGGGCACAGGCTTTGCCCAAGCCCTTGGATTTGAGGTAGCTCGTGGGATAGAGCATTTCCTGCATGCCCGGACCGCCCTTGGGGCCTTCATAGCGGATGACGACGACATCTCCTTCCTTGATCTCGTTGGAGAGGATGGCCTTGACCGTCGCATCCTGGCTCTCGAACACGCGGGCCGGGCCGGTGAACTTGAGTATGGATTCATCGACGCCGGCCGTCTTCACGATGCAGCCGTCGAGTGCGATATTGCCCTTGAGCACGGCCAGCCCGCCATCCTTGGAGAAGGGCGTTTCAGCCGAGCGGATGACCCCGTTCTGGCGGTCGAGATCAAGGTCGGTCCAGCGGTTGGACTGCGAGAAAGCCTGCGTGGTGCGCACCCCGCCTGGCGCGGCCATGTAGAACTGGCGCACGCTTTCCGAATTGGTGCGGGAAATATCCCAGCGGTCGATGGCGTCGCCCATGGTCGCGGCATGCACCGTGGGCTCCTTGCGGTTGATCAGTCCGGCGCGGTCGAGCTGGCCGAGGATTGCGAAGATGCCGCCGGCGCGGTGCACGTCTTCCATATGCACGTCGTTCTTGGCGGGGGCGACCTTGGACAGCACCGGCACCTGGCGCGAGAGCCGGTCGATATCGTCCATGGTGAAGTCGATGCCGCCCTCATGGGCTGCGGCCAGGATATGGAGCACCGTATTGGTCGAGCCGCCCATGGCGATGTCTAGGCTCATGGCATTCTCGAAAGCCGCCTTGGTGGCGATCGAGCGCGGCAGAACGGTCTCGTCTTCCTGCTCGTAGTAGCGGCGGGCGAGGTCGACGATGAGGTGCCCCGCTTCCTGGAACAGGCGCTTGCGGTCCGAATGGGTTGCGAGCGTCGAGCCATTGCCCGGCAGGCTGAGGCCCAGGGCCTCGGTCAGGCAGTTCATGGAATTGGCGGTGAACATGCCAGAGCAGGAGCCGCAGGTGGGGCAGGCGGCTTCCTCGACAGCCTGCACTTCCTCATCGGTATAGTGCTCGTCGGCGGCCATCACCATGGCATCGACCAGGTCGAGCGCCTGCAGCTTGCCCTTGACGATGGCCTTGCCCGCTTCCATCGGCCCGCCCGAAACGAAAACCACGGGGATGTTGAGGCGCATGGCCGCATTCAGCATGCCGGGGGTGATCTTGTCGCAATTGGAAATGCAGACCATGGCGTCGGCAGTATGGGCATTGACCATGTATTCCACCGAGTCCGCGATGATGTCGCGGCTGGGTAGGGAATAGAGCATGCCGTCATGGCCCATGGCGATGCCGTCATCGACCGCGATGGTGTTGAATTCCTTTGCCACGCCACCAGCCGCCTCGATCTCACGGGCCACCAATTGGCCAAGGTCCTTCAAGTGCACGTGGCCGGGCACGAACTGGGTGAAGGAATTGACGACGGCGATGATCGGCTTGCCGAAATCGCCGTCCTTCATGCCGGTGGCGCGCCAGAGGCCACGCGCGCCGGCCATGTTGCGGCCATGGGTGGTGGTGCGGGAACGATAGGCGGGCATGGATCTATTCCTCGGTCAGCTACCGGTGGGGCCGGTTTCGTTTGGGCATCTTCAATAGACCCATTCCCAACGGACAGCAAGAAATTTCCGTACCGTACCGTACGGTACGGAGGTGGTTTAGGAGTATCTGGAGGGCGATATCAGCCCTTCACCAAGGAAGATGGCGAGGTCATCTTCGACGCGGCCGGCCGGCGCGTCGTCTAGGCCCTAGGAGCGAGCAATCGCTCAGAACTTGTAGCGCAGTCCGACGGTCAGTGCGTTCGAGCCGTCGATATGAGCGATGGTGCCGAAACCACCCGAGCGGTGCTGGATACGCCCGAAGGCTTCCCATTCGGGATGATCGTCATGGGAAATGGCAATTTCCGGGGCGAGGTAATAGAGAATGGCGGCACTTTCGCCCGCCGCCGCCGTGCGTTCGGTCTCGACACCGATCGTATCGGTGACGGCAGACAGTCCGAAGGTGACGGACGGCGTGATGTTGATCTGGCCGATCTCGAATTCGGTCAAGCGGCCGACGAGACCCGCCCAGGCCTCGGCGGAACTGGGACTGCCCAGGCGCAGGCCAAGCCCGGCCTCGACGCCGAGCTGAAAGCTTTCATAGGCGTAGAAAAAGCGCTGATAGCCGGCGCCGACAAAGACGTTGGATTCGAGTTGCCAGGCCCAGGGCTGGATGGCGTCGGAAAAGTAACCGCTGGTAAAGGGGCCAGCAAAGACGAAGACATTTTCGTCGGCAGCTTCATTGGGCGGCTGCGCCTGTACCGGACCTGCCAGAAACACGGCGGCACCGGCAAGGGCGACCAACGCATGAACAAAACGAATCATCGACGCCTTCTCGCAGTAACGGTCGCGCCCAACGGTAATCTGGCACATTGGTTCCGCCCTGGCTGATCACGATTTTCGCCCATCCATGCAAAGTTGCGGGTTTGGGCGGAACGGTCGGAGCAGGGCAACGTTGGCGTTGATACACCACAACGGAGGCTAGAATGCACGCGATACCCGCAAGTTTGCATGAAGGCATGCCTGTCTACGACAGCGGCATGAAGCATATCGGCACCGTGGAGACCTTCCGGGTCACCGACGAGGCGCCTGACAATCCCGAAATCGACGCGGCCGGCGTCAGTCCGGTTTTCGAGGACGAGCGCACCGGCCTTGCCGGCATGCTGGCCGACGTGTTCGGCAACGACCATGAGCTGCCGCGCGAAATGCAGGAAAAGGCGCTGAGGGAGGGCTTTGTCCGGCTCGACGCCGACGGCCTCTTTGCCGCCGATCGCTACATCTTTCCCGAGCAGATAGACCGCGTCGATGCCGATCGCCTGGTGCTTTCGGTCAGCCGCGACGCGCTTTTCAAGGTCTGATCGCTCCATGGAAAAGCTTGTGCGCCAACATGGTTAAGAAAATAAAAACGAATAGAATCAAGGCGCCAAACCCTGTTTAACCACATGGGTTTACCACCGCTTTACGCCGTCTAAGCCGGGTAGGTAGAACTTCTGATTTCCCGCCCGGCCGCTCGCCCGATCATCCCGAACACGGTGGCACACGCCATCGCCTTTTTCGGAGATGATCATGTTGTACAAGCGTATGATTGCGGCCGTCATGGTGTCGGTCGTGTTGATGCCGTCCCTGGCTTCGGCCGAAGGCCTTCTGGGTGGGGTGCTCGGTGGCGGTTCCGGCGGCTCGGGCGGCTCGAGCCTGCTCGGTGTGGTCGGCGGCAGCGATAGCGGCGCCCTCGTCACCCTCGGATCGGGCAATGCCGGCACCTCGGGCCTCGTCAATCTGGGCGTCGGGGGTACCAACGGGCTGGTCACCGCCAATGTCGGCGCCAATGACCCGGTGATCGGTGCCCAGGTGCTCGGTCCGAAGGGCATTGTCGATGTCGACCTCAATCTCGGCGACGTCGGCGCCAACGTCAATGTCGGCGGCCCCAACCTTATCGATATCGACCTCAACCTGCCCAAGGGCGGTAACGGCGGCAATGGTGGAAACGGCAATGGCAATAACGGCGCCAATGGCGGCAATGGCCAGGTGATCGTCCGCAACGGCGTGACCATGGGCAATTCGGCCATGAGCGCAGCCTGTGCCGGATACAACACCAACCAGCTGGTGGCCCTGTTCAACCAGAGCACAACCCGCGGCTGGGACCGGGTGACCGGCATCCAGCTGGTGCCGATCAAGGTCTGTGCCGACCTGCGCCGGCAGATGGCCAACTGGCTGGCCTCGAGCGGCGACTACCACAATCTCGTCGGCGCCGTTTCCCAGGATCCGCTGATCAATGCTGCCCTCAGCCGCAGCCAGTATCAGGCCGGCCATGTGCTTGGCGTGCACAAGCAGGGGTCGACCCTGATGGTCTACGTGTTCTGATCCTGCCTCCGATCAGACCGTGGCGGGCCGGCTGTCTCCCCCGGGGCAGCCGGCCTCATCGCATCAGGCGGCCGGGCGCGCCGCGAGCACCATGTAGTTGATGGCCATGTCGGGCGACAGGCGCCATTCGTCGGCCAGCGGATTGAACGTCACGCCGCTTTGCCCCGCCACTTCGAGCCCGTTGCGGCGCAGTTGCGCCTTGATTTCGTCAGGGGTGAGGAATTTCTTCCAGTCATGAGTGCCGCGCGGCAGCCAGCGCAGCACATATTCGGCGCCGATCACCGCCAGCGCCCAGGACCGGGCCGTGCGGTTGAGCGTGGCGGTAAACATCAGTCCGCCCGGCGCCACGAGGTCCGCGCAGCTCTTCATGTAGAGCGGCACATTGTCGACATGCTCGACCACTTCCATGTTGAGCACCACATCGAAGCGCTCGCCGGCCGCGACCAATGCCTCACTGGTGGTGGCGCGATAATCGATGTCGAGCCCCGATTTTTCCGCATGGATGCGCGCGATCGTGATATTGCGCTCGGCCGCATCGATCCCCACCACCGTCGCGCCGAGGCGGGTCAACGGCTCGCAGAGCAGCCCGCCGCCGCACCCGACATCGAGCACCCGCAGCCCCTCGAAGGGCCGGATCGATTGCGGATCGCGACCGAAATGCCGGACCAGGTTGTCGCGGATATAGGTCAGCCGCACCGGGTTGAACTTGTGCAGCGGCTTGAACTTGCCCTTGGGGTCCCACCACTGTTCGGCCATGGCCGTAAATTTGGCGATTTCGGCGTCGTTGACGGTGGTGGCGGTCATGGCGGGCTCCTTCAGCCCTCATATGACCCGGCGGCATGGGCGCGAGCAAGACGGCGGGGCGTCGCATTAGTTACGGGGACACTGGCGTGCCGACGCCGGAAGGTCATGTAAGGGGGGTCAGTTCTCCAGGATGTCCAGCGCGGAATTGACGTGCTTCTCCATCAGCTTTGCCGCACCTTCCTCATCATGAGCCTTGATCGCTTCCACGATGCGCAAGTGCTGGCGGTAGGCTATTGCAGCGCGACCAGGGATGGCGGCCTGAAGTTGCAGCCGGGCGCGGTCGACATGCGTCTTGCTGGACAGGACGAGTTGCCAGGCTTCGGGAACGCCCGCGAGCTGTGCCAGAAGCGCGTGAAACTCTTCGTCGGCTGGAAAGAAACTATTGTAGTCGTCGCGAGCGGTGCATTCGGCCTGGACGGCGAGTATCTGGTTGATGCGGCTGTAGTCGATATCCTCGATCTGCGCCAAGCGGCGCACAACTGCCGTTTCCAACGCGCTGCGACAGAACACCGAGGAGACAATCTTTCGCCGGTCGATCGGCGCAACGACCGAGCCCACCTGGGGCCTGGTCTCTACCAGCCCTTCCTTTGCCAGCTGCTGCAGGGCCGCCCGCAAAGGCGTGCGACTCACGCCGATTATTTCACCAAACTTGGCTTCATAGATCGGCGTCCGGGGCGGAATGCGACCCTGGATGATGGCCAGCCGGATGATCGAGTACAATTGTGGCGACATTGGTCGGCTGAAGTCGATCTTGGTTCCTGCGAAAGCCTGAGTGTAGACCTGTTCTACCGAGCTCAACTTTTCCTCCAAAGTGCCTACCGCTCTTTGCCGTCACGGCGCGGTTTGCTTCCCCAAGTATATCCGAGCATGCAGTACAAGTCAGCCTCCAGTGCATGGAGACGTCATCGCTCGCTGAACCACGCGCGCCAATAACCCTTGCAACCTCCGCACCTCTGTGTATCCTAGTATCCCAGATGGTCGGTAAAGTCCATCGGAGGAGCTAAGGGAGGTCTTACGTGCTCGCGTTCACCAAGCATCTTATTATCGGTTCGACTGTGCTGCTGTCCGGCGCCGCGATTGCGCAGGAGTGGACACCCGATCGGGTGATCAACGTCATCGTCCCGTGGGGCGCGGGTGGTGCCACCGACCAGGTGACCCGTATCACGACGCCCATCCTGTCAGATGCGCTTGGTACCAATGTCGTCGTCGTCAATCAGCCCGGTGGCTCGGGCGCTGTCGGCACCCAGGGCGTGCTTGATGCCGAGCCCGATGGCTACACCCTGCTGGCCACCGGCGTCGCCGATGCGGCAACCTATGCGGTCACGGGCTTGATCGAAGGCACGACGATCGATGACTGGCACCTCTATCTCAGCGTCGCCAATGTCTCGGTGGTAAGCGTCCCGGCAAGCAGCCCCTACCAGGATTTCGGTCAGTTGCTCGAGGCGCTGCGCGCCGATGGTGCCGGTATCACCGTGGCTACCGCCGGCGTGAGCTCGGCGGCCGGCACCGCCATCGCCAATCTCGGCGCGGCCGGGGAGTTCGAATACAATCTCGTCACCTATGAAGGTGGTGGGCCTGCCACGATCGCGACCGCCGCCGGCGAAGCGATGGTGACGACCCAGCTCGCCGGTGAACAGGCCGAACTCATCCGTGGTGGCCGCCTGCGCCCGTTGGCTGTGCTGTCTGACGAACCGCTGACCATCGACGGCGTGGACCCGATCCCGCCTGTCACCGAATGGCTGCCGGACATGCCGATCTCCTACAATTATTTCGGCATTCTTGTACCCAAGGATGTTCCGGCCGAGGTCGTTGCAACGCTGGACGGCATCTGGGCCGATCGTATCGCCAATTCCGAAGAGTTGGAGAACTACGCTCGTCAGGCCGGTGCCTTGTTCACCCCGCTGCACGGCGCAGAAGCACGCAGCGCCGTCTCGGCTACCGTTGTTTCACAGGCTTGTGCCGCGCTGGCGCGGGGCGACGCCGTGAACGATCCGTCGACCATCGGTGTCGACTGCGAAGCCCGCACTGAAACGGCGGCCCAGTAAGAAGACGGGCAGGGGAGTTTCACTTCCCTGCCTGCATCTTCGACAAGGACTATTCTTATGGAAGAGCAGCGCAACGTCCGGGCAGGCGCCCTGGCTGATTTCATCACGGCCGCAATACTTGTGATCGTGGGTCTCTATTTTTTCGTCGAGGCCTTTAACATGCCGCGCCTTGAGGCGCGCAGGGTCCATCCGTTGACCATCCCGGGCCTGGTCCCAATGGCCTTGGGCGTGACCTTGACAGGCCTTGCGCTGCTGCTCGGCTTTCGCGCCTTCAGGCTGATGGATCGTAGTTCGCTCCAGGCTCTGCTGGCGCTTGTCCGGTCCCGAGAAGCGCAGAATGCTGCTGCGGCCTGCGCCACAGTGCTGGCATTCGTGCTGGTATTGATCGGGCACATGCCGTTCTGGCTCGCCTCGATGATCTTCATCTTTGCCTTCATCGTCGTTCTGGAAATCTTCCTTTCGGACGAACCGGTTTCGATGGTCCGGTCTCTCGCCTGGGCCGCAGGCACTGCCGTAGTCGGTGGTGGCGCGATTTATCTGCTGTTCGCCCAGATCTTTCTCGTTCGGCTGCCATAGGGGGAGACGATGGACGGACTTATCTTGCTGGGTCAGGGCGTCGCCTTTTTCATGACCCCCGGATCCATTTTCAATATCGTCTGGGCCACCTTGCTCGGGCTCGTTATCGGGCTGTTGCCGGGCCTCACTGCGACCATGGGCGTGGCGCTGCTGGTGACGCTCACCTACAGCATGCCGCCCGAGCAGGCGATCCTGACGCTGATGTGCGTCTATCTCGGCGCCATCTATGGCGGCAGCCGCACCGCCATCCTGCTCAACATTCCCGGCACCCCCGCCAATGCCGCCGCGACGATGGACGGTTTCCCGCTGGCCATGCAGGGCAAGGCGGGTCTGGCCATGGGCCTTGCAACCTCGGCATCCACCCTTGGTACGCTTGTAGGCATCCTCGCCCTGGCCATCATCGCGCCGCTGCTGACCGAAGTCGCTTTGGGCTTTGGTTCGTTTGAATTCTTCTGGCTGGCGCTGTTCGGCGTTATCATTTCCGGGCAGATGAGCGGCAGCGATACGCCGCTCAAGGGCTATATCGCCGGCGTGATCGGGCTGATGGTCGCCATGGTGGGTCTTGAAAGCCTCCATGTCGTGCAGCGTTTCACCTTCGGCAATTCCCAGCTCTCGGCCGGGATCGACATCATCCCGGCCATGGTGGGCGCATTCGGTCTGGCCGAAATCCTCAGCTCGGTCATGACCAAGATCAAGACGCGGCCGATCGACGTCAATGACCGCATCATTCCGCGGCCGATGGAAGTGCTGCGCCACTGGAAGACCATTGGCCGCTCCGGCCTGATCGGCACTTTCGTCGGCATCATTCCAGGTGTCGGCGAAGACGTGGGTGCCTGGTCGTCCTATGCCGCCGCAAAGCGCCTGTCCAAAAATCCTGAAGAATACGGCAAGGGCAGCCACGAAGGGCTGATAGCGGCCGAGACGGGCGATAATGCCGTGGTCTCTGCGGCGATGATCCCGACCCTGACCCTGGCCCTGCCGGGTTCGGCGGCTGCCGCTGTGCTAATCGCCGCCATGTATATCCACGGCATCCGGCCCGGTCCGATGCTGATGATCGAGAATGCGACCTTCCTTTATCAGGTCATCGCCATGCTGCTGCTGGCGACATTTGCGAACCTGTTTTTCGGCCTGTCGCTGACCAAGGTCTTCATCAAGATCGTCAGCGTGCCGCGTGACCGGCTCATGGGCGTCATCGCCGTGCTCTGCGTGGTCGGCTCGTTCGCCGTCAGCCAGCGTATATTCGATGTTTATGTGATGCTGGTCTTCGGCATTATCGGCTTCCTGCTGCGGCAGATGAAGTACCCCATGGCGCCACTGGTCCTGGGTATCGTGCTGGGCGATCTGCTCGACCTCAACCTGCGCCGGGGCCTGGGCCTGACCAATGGCGATTTCACGCCATTCTTTACCCGCCCGATCAGCTTCGTGCTCTGCTCGATCGTGGTTCTTACGATCCTCCTCAGCATTCCCGCAGTCAGCCGGCCGGTATTCGCGGCCCTGCGCCGGATCATGCCGGCGCGCCGGCAAGCCAGCACTCCCCCAACGTCATGAACCAAGGCCATTGCTCATGAAACTGTTCGCTTCCGCCAATTCCACACGCTGGCTATCAGCCGGCGCCATCGCCCTGCTGGTGCTGGGTACCAACGTCATCGCCCAGGATGCCGAACCAGCCGCCGAGGCTGACGCGGCATCCGAACTGGCCCCGCTGACCTATACGTCCGGTCAGGCCGTCGGCGGAAAGACCAATTACCAGCGCCTGTGTGCCTCCTGCCACGGCAACAACCTGGAAGGGACCGCAGGTCCTGCGCTATCGGGCGCGAATTTCGAGCACTGGGTCGGCGGGCCGGCCCTCGATCTCTTCGATTTCATCCAGCAGCAAATGCCAGCCGGTGCCGGCGGCACCCTGACGGACGCCCAAGTCGCAACCATCATGGCTCACATGGCCAAGGTGAACGGCCTGGAGCAGGGCACCAAGCCCATGCCGACGACGCGGGATGGCCTCGAAGGCATCCAGTTCGGCCAGTGATTGCATAACGTCCAGAATTATTTGAGGAGGAGAGAATCATGGGTCGCAATACCCGAAACAGAGCCATACTGCCCATGCTGGCCAGCACGCTCATGTTAGGCACCGCCGTTGCACAGGATGCGCCGGCTTCGGCCTGGCCGCCCGCATTCCAGGAACTGCCGGAATCCTTCGGTTATGTGTCGCCGGAAGATTCGCTTGCCGGCTTCACGCTGCCGCCGGGCTACGACATCGACCTGGTCGCCTCCGAGCCCCTGCTCGGTGACGGCATCGTCATGCAGTGGGATTACGATGGTCGCGTCTGGGTGGTGGAAACCACCTTCATGCTCAACTTCGAAGATCTGACCAGCGCCGAACCATCGAGTTCGGTGGTCATCCTCGAAGACACAGATGGCGATGGCGTCCTCGATAGTCGCAAGGTCTTTGCCGAGGGTCTGGTCCTGCCACGCTCGCTCCTGATCCTTGAGCCCGGCAAGATTCTGCTCGGGGAATCCCCGAACATCTGGTTGCTCGAAGATACCGATGGCGACGATGTCGCCGATACCAAGGAGGCGCTGGTCGAAGGCGTCTACGGTGCCAAGGGCGGTTCGATCGAACACAATCCCAATGGCATGTTCTGGAATATCGACAACCGTATCTACAACGCCTATCTCGACGAGGTCTACGAGTGGAATGGCGAGGGTCTCGATACCCTGCGCGGCATTTCGATCTCGCAATGGGGCGTGACGGCCGACGATGCAGGACGCCTGCTGCGTCAGGGCAACTCTGCTGCGCCTTCGATGAGCTATGTGCCTGACTATTACTATGGCCGCAGCAGCGTCTTTACCCGCAACCGCGGCAATCACGAATGGATCAGCGGTCCCACCCGCGACGCAAATCGCGTTTGGACTGCCCGGCCGACACCCGGCGTGAACCGCGGCTATGTCGAGGGGACGCTGGACGAACGTGGTGCCCTGATGGAGCTCACCTCGGCAGGCGGCGCATCGGTTTATCGCGGCACCGCGCTCGGGCCAAACGACTACGGCACCATCCTCGTGCCCGAACCGGCTGGCAACCTCGTCACCAAGAACACACTTCAGGATTCGGGTTCCGGCATTTACCTGCGCAAGGCCTATGAGCGCGGCGATTTCCTGACTTCGACCGACGAACGCTTCCGTCCCGTCCATACCGCTACTGGTCCCGACGGCGCCTTCTACGTGCTCGACCTCTACCACGGCGTCGTCCAGGACGCAGTCTTCATGACCAACTATCTCAAGGACTGGACTGAAGAGCGCGGCCTTGAGGATACCCATGGCGCCAATGGCCGCATCTGGCGGATCACCCATGAGGACGGCGAGCCCACCGAGCAGATCAAGCTCACACAATCCTCGCCTGAGGAACTGGTCGCTCTGCTTGAACACACCAATGGTTGGTATCGCGATCATGCCCAGCGCCTCATCGTCGTACAGCAGAAGACGGATGCCGTGCCCGCCCTCGTCGAATTGGTAAATTCGGACAAGGATTCGGTGGCCCGCCTCCACGCTCTCTGGACCCTCGACGGTCTGGATGCGGTCGAGCCGAGCCTCGTGGTCGATCTTCTCACCGACGGCAATCGCGATGTCCGCACGGCGGCTCTTCGTATCGCAGAGCCATTCCTCGGCGAGGGCAATGCCGAGGTCATCGAAGCCTTCCTCGGTGTCATCGGCAACACCAACAACGACTGGCAGGTGACATATCAGCTGGCTGCTTCGGCAGGTGAACTCGACGATGCCAATCGCCTCGATGCCATCGTCGATATCATCGACCTCTACGGTCGTGACTTCATCGCCCTCGACGCGGCGTTGAGTGGGGTTCATGACGACGAGGTCGTTGAACTCTTCGATCGGCTGATGGCGGTCGACAGCCAGTTCACCGGCATTGCCAATGGCATCATGACCGTTGCTTCCGGCATTGCGCGTGTCGGAACCTCGGACGACGTTGCCCATCTCTTTGACGCCATCGGGGAAGACATTCCGGGCTGGAAACGTGACGCCGCCATTACCGGCACCGAAATCGTGCTGGCTGGTGTCTCCGACCCTGGCCAGCCGCCCGAGCTGCCGCGTGGCTTTGGTGGATCCTGGAGCGTCGGCACGCTGGGTGACCGGGCTTTCGCCGAGTTCAATGCCGCCGTCAACGAGCTCGACGCTGCGCAAGCCGAAGAACTTGCGGCTCAGCGCGCGGCCAACGCTCCGGCCCGCCCGGAATCCGCGCTTGCCGAAATCGATGGCGTGCCGACGGTTTCGCTTGCCTCAGAACCGAGTGCACTGCTTGCTCTGGGCGAAGATGAAGAACTGGCCGACCGCATTGCGACCATCACCTCGCTGGTGACCTGGCCGGACAAGGTCGTCGAATGATGGACTGACTTTCGGGAGGCGTTATGCCTCCCGTTCGTCTGCGGCGCCCCAAAGTCCCTGTTGTGGACCTCGAAATGGCGTCGGCCTGCGACAGTGCCTCAGCGGAAAAATTATAGGGGCGGCCCCGCGGGGCCGCCCCTATGGTCTTCATGAGTTCCGGGATGTGGCTTTCAGTGCTGGTTGCCCCGCTCTGCCAGCAGTTGGGCCTCGATGGCGAGCCGGGAGACTCTCGCCGCATGATCGAAGGTCATCGCCGTCTCAGTGCGACTGCGCACATCAGCTGCGACATCAGCAAAATAGGTCAGCGGCACCTGCGAGCAATCGATGTAGCGCGGACCCTGGCCGTCGACCACAAAAAGGTGGTCTGTGCCCGGGCGCCCCTCGATATCGACATATTTTCGAAGCTCGATATAACCTTGTGTTCCCAGAAGAAACAGCCGCCCGTCGCCCCATGTCGGCAACCCGTCCGGCGTGTACCAATCGACGCGTGAATAACCGCGTGCCCGACTGCTGTGCAGCATCAGTTCGCCAAAATCCTGGAACTTGGGATCCTGCGGATTTGCCAGATTGTCCACACTGGCCGACACGATCTCGACCTCTTCGGCACCGGTGAAGGTGATGAACTGATCGATCTGGTGGGTCCCGATATCCCCAAGGATACCGCCATACTGATCCCGGTCGAAGAACCATGCCGGTCGCGTTGCGCGATTAAGGCGGTGCGGACCAAGGGAGGTCACATGCACGACTTCTCCGATGGCGCCGGCGCGCACCAACTCCAGGGCCTTGAGGGTCGCAGGTACTTCGAACCGCTCTGAAAAGTCGACCGACCAGATGCGGCCTGTCTCTTTGGCCGCCTTGGTGATGGCATCCAGTTCGGCAAGCGTCAGGGCCCCCGGCTTGTCCACCATCACATCCTTGCCGCTTTGCATCGCCTCGATCGCCAGGGCTGCGCGCTCTGCCGGCGGAGCCGAGATGATGACCAGATCGATGGATGCATCTTCGATCAGCGCTGCGCGGTTGGCGACCCGGGGGACGTCACCAAACCGCTTGGCAAAGCCGGGCAGGGTGGCCGGTTCTCCTTCGGTCCACCAGCCAGCGCAACGGGCGCCTGCCGCCATCATGCCCTCGAGCATGCCATAGACGTGGCGATGGTCGATGCCGACTACGCCGACCGTGATGGGATGGTTCTGGGTCATCAATTGACCTCGCTCAGCTTGACCGTCCGGCCTTCGCGTCCGGAAAGCGTCAGCGCGTCGATCAATCGCAGAACGCTCACGGCCTGGCTGCCGCTGACTGCCGATGGTCGGCCTTCCTGAACTGCCGTAAAGAAGTCGCGCAGCGCTGATGTATGCCAATCATGCGTGAACGCCATAGGATCGGCGCCGCCGCCAGTATTCGACGCCTCCCCGAAACGTTCGCTGCGTCCATCGTGGAAGTCGATGGTGAAGGCACCAGACTCCAGTTTCACGGCTGCTTTGTCGAACTCCATGGCGATCGACTCTGCTCTGCCTGGAAAGGTGGCCGTGGTCGCGACGATCGATCCCATGGCGCCTGACTCGAAACGGACACCTGCCGCAACGAAATCTTCCGCTTCCATCCGGTGCAGGCGACTGGTGCCCATCATCGCGGTGACGTCGATGACCGCCCCGGCATACATCTGCATGAGGTCCAGCGTGTGGATTGCCTGGTTGATCAGGACACCGCCACCATCGCGGGCATAGGTACCGCGGCCCGGTTCATCGTAATAGCTCTGCGGTCGCCACCACGGCACGCTGACCCGCACCAGGGCGAGTTCGCCCAGATCGCCCGATTCAATGCGCTGGCGCAAGGCGACTGAGGATTCCCGGAACCGATGTTGGAAGACACCTCCCAGCGTAACCCCATGTTGCCGCGCGATCTCGACCAGTTCGCGGGCGCCGGCGGTGGTCCGTTCCAGCGGCTTTTCAAGCAGCAGATGCTTACCCGCCGCAGCCGCTGCCTTGACGATATCCCGTCGCACATTGGGCGGCGTGAGCGCGATCACGGCCTTGACCTCTGGATTGTCCAGAAGCTCCTCAAGGCTCGTGGCGGCCGGATAATTCCAGCTCTGGCAAAAAGCCTCGAGCCTGGCGGCATCCCGATCATAGACGCCGACCACGGTGACGACATCGCTGAGATCGCGAAGGGCTTGGGCATGAATGCCTGCAACCATTCCCAACCCGACAACTCCTACTCCGAACAAAGCTATTCTCCTCAAAGCCGCAGCTTGCCAACATGGCGCCGCTCTTCTAAGTATTCTAGTATGCTACCTACTGAAGTGGCAACGAATTTGGAGGAGATTTTGGTGCGGAGGATGATGAGGCAGACCTGGCGCTGGTTTGGGCCGCTCGACAAAGTGTCCGCAATCGACGCGCGGCAAGCGGGTGCAGAGGGACTGGTCTGCTCGCTCTATCATGTGCCGCCGGGGCAGGTCTGGACACGCGAAGCAATCGAGGCGCGCAAGGAGGAAGCGAGGGTTACCGCTGATGGCCGCCCGACCGGCATTGCATGGGATGTCGTTGAGAGCCTGCCGGTAAGCGAGGCCATCAAGACTCAGAGCGGCGGCTGGCGGGATGACCTCCGCAACTGGAAAACCAGTCTCGAAAATCTCGCTGCGGCCGGTCTGGAAACCATCTGCTACAATTTCATGCCCGTGCTCGACTGGACCCGCACCGACCATCGTCTGGTGCTGCCGCATGGTGGCACGGCAATGAGTTTCGATCTGGTCCGTTTCGCGGTTTTTGACATTCACCTGCTCGCCCGGGAGGGCGCAACCCGGGACTATCCCGAAGACGTCGTCGAGCGTGCTGCCAACATGTCCAACACGTTGACCGACCCGCAGAAGCGCGAACTGGCCGATGCAGTGGTCGCGGGTCTGGCCGGCTCAGTCGAGTCCTGGACCACAGATACCCTGCGAAACCAGCTCGACCGCTATGCCGGTATCGACAGCGAGAGGCTGCGACGTCATCACTACGACTTTCTCGAGGCGGTGGTTCCTACCGCCGAACATCTCGGCCTGCGGCTCTGCTGCCACCCTGATGATCCTCCGTTTCCGCTGCTGGGCCTGCCGCGGGTCATGTCCACCGAAAAGGATTATGCCGATATGGTGGCTGCGGTGGACAGTCCCGCCAACGGCATCACCCTATGCACCGGGTCACTAGGGTCGCGGCCGGACAACGACCTGCCCGGCTTCGTTGAACGGCTCGGCTCCAAGATATTCTTCGCTCATCTGCGCAACGTCATTCGTTATGACGAAGGCATTCCGACGGGATTCCTGGAATCCGATCATCTGGGTGGCCAGGTCGATATGGTTGGCGTCGTTACAGCGCTTCTTGCCGAGCAGGATCGCCGCATCGCTGCCGAGAGACGAGACTGGCAAATCCCGTTCCGCTCCGATCACGGTCATGAACTGCTCGATGACATCAGCCGTGGCACACGGCCAGGCTATCCCGCAGTTGGCCGGCTCAAGGGGCTGGCCGAACTGCGCGGGGTCATGCACGCCCTGGCCGCTAGCTAATGGGGGCAAGATGAGTTCGGACGCGCCCGCAAAGGTGCCAGATCGCCTCAATGCTGCTGTCCTGCCGGAACTGGCGCGGCGCGGTCAGGCCTTGCCATACCAGCGCGACAACCTGTCGGCCGGGATCGTTCATATCGGCATTGGCGCTTTCCATCGCGCCCATATGGCCCATTACCTCCATCGCCTGCTCGGCGCTGAACCGGATTGGGCGATTGTCGGCGCCAGCCTCAGGCGACCGGACACCAGGCAGGCGCTTAAGCCTCAGGACTATCTCTATTCGCTGACCGTACAGGACGGCAGCAGCACGAGCACCGAAGTGATTGGCTCCATCATCGATGTCATCGATGCATCACACGGAACGCAAGGGCTGATCGACATCATGTCCCGCGCGTCGACGCGCATCGTTTCCCTGACCGTCACCGAGAAGGGCTATTGCCATGAGCCCCGCAGCGGCAGGCTGCAGGTTACCCATCCTGACATCATGCATGATCTCGCCAACAGGCGCTCTCCCCGCAGTGCGCCGGGCATTATAGTTGCGGCGCTCGAAGAACGGCGAGCGCGCGGACTAGGCGGATTTACCGTTCTTAGCTGCGACAACCTCCAGGGCAACGGCCGGATCATTCGTCAGGCCGTGCTCGACTTCGCGAATCTCAACGATGCGTCTTTGGCGGGGTGGATCGACAGTCACGCAAGTTTTCCCGGCACGATGGTCGATCGGATCGTGCCCGCCACGACGCAGGCGGACCGGGATCGGGCGGCGCAGGGCCTTGGCTATGTCGATGCCTGGCCGATCGTCTGCGAGCCCTTTTCGCAATGGGTGGTCGAGGACCACTTCGTCGCAGGCCGGCCAGCGCTTGAAACGGTCGGGGTGCAACTGGTCGATGAGGTCGAGCCCTTCGAGATGATGAAGTTGCGGATGCTCAACGGCTCGCATTCCGCGATCGCTTATCTTGGTTTGCTGATGGGAAGGGAGTTCGTTTCGGAAGTCGTGGCAGAGACCTCGGTGCATCGTTTCCTGCGCCGCCAGATGCTGGAGGAGGCAGCGCCCACCCTGCCGCTGCCTGCTCCAGAAATGGCAGCCTATGCGGACCGGTTGCTCGAACGATTTTCCAACAAGAGCCTCGCGCATCGCTGCGCCCAGATTGCGATGGACGGCAGCCAGAAACTGCCCCAGCGCATTTTGGCCCCGATACGTGAGCGCTTAGGGCGCGGGCAGGGTGTGCACCTCATGGCACTGACTATTGCGGCCTGGATAGCCTATCTCGAACAGGGCGCTTCTGGTGGCGAAGAGGGATTGATCGACCCAATGGCGGAGCACTTGCTCGGCCTGGTTAATGGCGTGGGGAGGAACGCGAAAGACCTCGTCCGCGCCGTCCTGTCGGTTGAAGCGATTGCTGGCACGGATCTCGTCCAATCGACGATACTGATCGATGCCGTGACCGAGCATTTGACAGCGCTGCGTCGGGACGGACCCTTCGCGACCGTTGCAGCCGCGGCAGTTCGCTAGGAAAAACTACACTCATTGTCGGCAGGCAGGGGCTGCCACAAAAAAAAGACCGCGCGGTCGGGAGGTACCGCGCGGTTGGGAGGTGACGCTGGAACTTACTACTTTGTCGCGGGTGCCGCCGCCGCATCAGCAGCGTCCTTTGCAGCCTTGGCCTCATCGATTGCCGGCTGTGCGGCCTGCGCGCCAGCTTCCGCGTCTTCCAGGGTTGCTGCCGTCAGGTAGGCATAACCATCGCAGGCCGAGACTACGCCATCGGGGAAGGGGCGGTCGTTCTCGATGAAGTAGTGCTGTACACCTGCGGTTTCGTCGAGCGCGAAGATAGTGGCCCAGTCGATGTCGCCATTACCCACCGTCGTCATGACATATGGATCTTCGCTGCCTTCTGGCGTCGGGGTCCGATCCTTGACGTGATAGAGCTGGAAGCGGCCCGGATTGTCGTTGATCAGCTGCACAGGATCGGTGACGATGGCCGCCCAGTATAGGTCAAGCTCGAATGCGGCATTGGCTTCATCGACCTGGTCGAGCAGCATCTGGTAGCCGGTGGTGCCGTTTCCGACATCTTGGAATTCGGCGTCGTGGTTGTGGTACGCCAGTGTGATGCCTTCGGCCTTGAGCTTGGCGCCTTCTTCATTGAGGAATGTTGCGAGCCGCGTGTAGTAGTCGGCCGGGGCTTCGCCATCCACCTTCTCGATGCCGCTGATGCGGACATAGGTCGCGCCGACGGTCTTGGCTGCCTCGACGAGACTGTCGAAACTGTCGGTGATATGGTTGCCGTTGACGCCGAGCGAGGGTACGGCAAAACCGAATTCATCCTGGAAAGATGCGATTTCGGACACGGGAACGTTTGCGAACTTCGGTTCTGCGTCATCGAAATTGGGGCTGGAGAATTCGACACTCTTGATGCCGCACTGGGTGATGCCGGCGAGCGTGTCTCGTGGATTGTTCGCGAGCATCTCGCGGATCGTGAAACTTACGACGCCGATCTTTTCGACTGGCAGGCCAAGGTGAGATTCCTGCGCTGCGGCGGGCACGGCCACGGCAAAAATCGCCGAAGCTGCTGTGCCGGCCATGATCAGCGCGGCGTATTTCTTGAACGTCAGCATCCCGAATTCTCCTCCAGATTTTTGTTACGCTGGTATTCTAGGATGCAAATGGGTCTGACTTCAAGCCGGGAAATCCACTCTCGTTGTCAGGCGGAAAGCGTCCGGACACTCGGATTGCGATGGAGCCGCGTCGATCACCAGGTATGCCATGCCTTTCCGATGCCTCCCGGGATCGAGAATGCCGCGCCATTCCGGACATGCCCATTGATTGCCCACGGGCTTTGTGGCATGTCCCCGCCGAATAAGAGCGTACCGCCGGGTTCGGCGGGACGTCGTTTGGAACGTCGCGCCGCCGCACCGCAGAAGTAAGACCCACTTCTGCCGGCAGCGCTTCAGCGGGGAAGGCCAGTGGCCCGTATTGTCGTCAAGTTCGGTGGCACGTCCGTCGCCAGTGTCGAGCGTATCCGCAATGCCGCGCGCCATGTGAAGCGCGAGGTCGAGGCCGGCAACGAGGTTGCCGTCGTCGTTTCGGCCATGAGTGGCAAGACCAATGAACTGGTTGGCTGGGTCAACGAGGCCAGCAAGTTCCACGATGCGCGCGAATATGACGCCGTCGTCGCCTCGGGCGAACAGGTCACGGCCGGCCTCATGGCCATCGTGCTTTCGGAAATGGGCATCCAGTCGCGCAGCTTTGCCGGCTGGCAGGTGCCCATCCACACCGATGACGCCCATGGCGCCGCCCGCATCGTCGATATCGACCCCACCGAGCTCGACAAGCGCATGAAGGATGGCTGGGTGCCGGTCATCACCGGCTTTCAGGGCATTTCGCCCCATGGCCGGGTCACCACGCTCGGTCGCGGCGGTTCGGATACGTCGGCGGTCGCGGTGGCTGCTGCCGTCAAGGCTGACCGCTGCGACATCTATACAGATGTGGACGGTGTTTACACGACTGACCCACGCATCGTGCCCAAGGCGCAGCGCCTCACCAAGATTTCCTTCGAGGAAATGCTGGAAATGGCCTCGCTCGGTGCCAAGGTGCTGATGATCCGTTCGGTGGAAATGGCCATGGCGCACAAGGTGCGCCTCACCGTCCGCTCCAGTTTCGATGACCCGGACGCGCCGCAGATCGCGCCCGATGGCACGCCCGGTGTTCCCGGCACTCTCGTCTGCGATGAGGAAGAGATCATGGAAAAGCAGATCGTTTCGGGCGTGACGCTCGCCAAGGCGGAAGCCAAGATCACCCTGCGCGACGTCAAGGACAGCCCCGGCGTGGCCGCTGCCATTTTCGGCACCCTGGCCGACAAGGGCATTATCGTGGACATGATCGTCCAGAATATTTCCGACGATGGCGCCACCACCGACATCACCTTTACCGTGCCCGACAGCGAATATGACAAGGCGGTCAAGGCGCTGGAGGCCAATGGCGGACGCTTCGAATATGCGCGCCTGTCCGGTTCGCGCGGCGGGGCCAAGGTGTCGGTGGTGGGCGTGGGCATGCGCAGTCATGCCGGCGTTGCCGCCTCCATGTTCAAGGCGCTCGCCGACAAGGGCATCAATATCCAGCTCATCACCACTTCGGAGATCAAGACCTCGGTCTTGATCGATGAAGAATATGCCGAGCTTGCGGTTCGCGCGCTGCACACCTATTACGGTCTGGACAGACAGGACGCCTGACCGCAGTCGAGGGGACAAGGCCGCGTCCTGAAACAAGGGGGGCGGCTTTGCGGGCTGCCTTATTGAGGCATGGTCACGACCATAGGCGGCCCCAGGGTGCTGCTGCGGCAGTTGCGCGAGACGATGGCGGAGCCCCTGGCTTCGCAGGAACGTCTCGACAAGATCGTGAACCTGATCGCCCAGAACATGCGGGCCGACGTCTGTTCCTTCTACGTCCTGCGCGATGACGGCGCGCTCGAACTCTTCGCCACCCGCGGTCTCAAGGCCGAATCGGTCCACCTGACCACCCTGCGCCTGGGCGAAGGCCTGGTCGGGCTCATCGCCGCCGAGGCCGAACCGCTCAGCCTCGATGATGCGCCCAGCCATCCCGCCTTCGCCTATCGTCCGGAAACGGGCGAGGACAAGTACAATTCCTTCCTCGGCGTGCCGGTGCTGCGGGCCGGGCAGACCCTTGGAGTTCTCGTCGTCCAGAATGCCGACAGGCGGCACTATGGCGAGGATGAAACCGAGGCCATGCTGACCACGGCCACAATCCTGGCAGAGATGATCGCTACCAGCGATTTCGACAATCTCATCAAGCCGGGGTCGGATATCGACCTCAGACGGCCCCGCATGTTTTCCGGCGTCAGCTTCACCGACGGCATAGCCCTCGGGACCGTGGTTCTCCACGACCCGCGCGTCGTCGTGACCAATTTCATCGCCGAAGATACCGATGCGGAGAAGCAGCGCCTGGACAAGGCGCTGGCCTCGATGCGCGTCTCGATCGATGCCATGCTCGACCATGGCGACATGCAACCGACCTCCGATCATCGCGAGATCCTCGAAACCTACCGCATGTTCGCCAATGACCGCGGCTGGGTAAACCGGATGACCGAGGCGATCGACAATGGCCTTTCCGCCGAGGCGGCGGTCGAGCGGGTTCAGAACGACACGCGCGCCCGCATGCTGCGCCAGACCGATCCCTATATCCGCGACCGGCTGCATGACCTTGACGACCTGGCCAATCGCCTCCTGCGGGTCCTGACCGGCGACGGCCAGACGCTGGGGCGCAAGGAACTGCCCGACAACGCCATTCTCGTCGCCCGCAATATGGGCCCGGCGGAACTGCTCGAATACGACCGCAAGAAGCTGCGCGGCGTCGTGCTCGAAGAGGGTGGTGCCACGGCGCACGTCGCCATCGTTGCCCGCTCGCTCGGCCTTGTCGCCGTGGGCCAGGCGCAGTCGATCGTGTCGATGTGCGAAACCGGCGACGACATCATCATCGACGGGCCCCTGGGACAGGTGCACCTGCGGCCGACGCCGGAAATCGAGCAGACCTATATCGACAAGGTCAAGATATCGGCCAAGCGGCGCGCCCATTATGCGGCGCTGCGCGAGAAGCCCAGCGTCACCCGCGACGGGGTCGAGATCACGCTGCTGCACAATTCGGGCCTGGTGGCCGACCTTCCCATGCTCGATGATACGGGCGCGGCCGGGGTGGGCCTCTTCCGCACCGAATTGCAGTTCATGATCGCCAGCCGCCTGCCGCGCCTGCAGGAGCAGGTCGACCTTTATGCCGAGGCCCTGGAAATCGCCGGCAAGCGGCCGATCGTCTTTCGCCTGCTCGATATCGGGGGCGACAAGGTTGTGCCCTATCTGCGCTCGGCGGCCGAGGAAAACCCGGCCATGGGCTATCGCTCGATCCGGCTGGGGCTCGACCGGCCGGGATTGCTGCGCACCCAGATCCGTGCCCTGCTGATCGCGGCGCGCGGCAGGCCGCTCAAAATCCTCGTGCCCATGGTCACCGAAACATTTGAGTTCCGGCAGACCAAGCTGGTGCTGAAAAAGGAACTGGAGCGCCTGAGGCGCGCCGGGCAGGTGGTCCCCGAGCAGATCGAGATCGGCGCGATGGTGGAAGTGCCTTCGCTCTTGTTCGAACTCGACCAGATCATGCCCGAGGCCGACTTCGTCTCGATCGGCTCCAATGACCTCGTGCAGTTCCTGACCGCCGCCGACCGGGCCAATCCGCGCGTATCCAAGGCCTACGACCCCATCGCGCTGCCGCGCCTCAGGGCCATTCGCCTCGTGGTCGATGCTGCGGCGCGCCACAACAAGCCTGTCACCATGTGCGGGGAACTAGCCGGCAAGCCGATGGAGGCGCTGGCGCTGATGGCCATCGGCATGACGCGGCTGTCCATGGGACCCGCCTCGATCGGCCCGATCAAGGAAATGATCCTCAATCTCGAATTGAAGCCGATCCAGCAGGCGATCGCGGCTGCGCTCAGCGTCGGGGCCGAGGGGATGACGGTGCGGCAATTGCTGACCGAATGGGTGGACAAGCAGAACCTCCCCATGGGGTGAGGCGCCGTGGAAGGGGGGAGAAATTATCCCCGTCCTCCGAGCCTGCCCCATACTAGGCCCATCACCTCCGCGTGGACGGACTGCAGCGAACTTTGCGGGGGGAGCCGGTTGGGCACTGGGTCGCTCCAGGGCCTGGCTGCCTGACGG
>PJUF01000256.1_pt1 | contig 45773 bp, 22 predicted proteins | sample 1512191 | NCBI WGS metagenome assembly PJUF01 (sample SAMN08177673, study PRJNA422409) | Feces metagenome, whole genome shotgun sequencing project. | isolation source: Chicken feces (3) enriched on wood chips | host: Gallus gallus | place: USA: Madison | collected 2015-01-15 | reverse complement strand
TTACCAGGTGATTCATGGTAATTTCTCCAGGTTTAGAAACAAAGCCGATGTAAATTCCTTTGGTACTTACATTACTTAAATTAGCCCCGTCATAAGAACCAAATAACCAGGGTCCTTTTCCTCCGCCATTATCTGTGTACACAAAACTAAATGTAAAGGGAGCCTCGGAATAAGTAATTGTACCATTATCCGCATCAATATCTACTACGATTCCATTTTTAGCAACGCCATTATCTATTGCATTGGCCTTAAGTATATTTCCATCTAAATAATAAGAGATAGAAGAAGCCTCGCAAGCATTGTAAACAGTTTGTGTCCATAGCCAGTCTTGAGCGGCAAAATCACTTGGATATATGGATTTTGTCCAGCCCCCTGTCCATGTTTCACTCACCCAATCTGCAAAATAATTCACATCTGGTTTGAAAGTTTTTCCTGCCAATGCATTCCGCCAGACAGCTAAGGGATCTGCTGTTCCTCCGCTCGCTTTAGGCTCAAACTTGTAAACCATGTATTCGTCTTTAACCGGATCTCTTTGTCCTAACCATAAACCAATAATATTCCCCAGTGCATCAGCTTCCGTTCTGATAATTCTTAATTTATTCTCGGCGGTGTTAGCCAAAGAAATCCCTCCGGAAATAGCAAATGAAATATGCTTATCAAAAACAATATTGTTTTGATTGTCTGTAGTATAAGTCCCGTTAATTGCTGCGCCTGTACCATCAGTAAATACATAGGTACCGCTGGTAGCACCGGTTTTATCCAATGTTAATGAAACTTTACTGATCATATTGGCATCGTAAGGCGCCCAGCCTGTTGCCGTATAATCTTCTGGCTTAGACCATGTATTTAAGAATTCTCCGCCCAGCTTTGTCCAGTTGTAAGGTGTTTTTAAAGATAAGCCCCAAGTCTTTTGGGTTGAGGTAGAAGTTGTTAAATCATCATTGGCATTGCCATTATACGGCGGTTCTGGCTCCGGCTGGTCGCCTGGAACCCAGTTGTCGTAAAAGTCTTTACTGATAAAGTTGAACACAAACAATGCAGCACCTTCGCCCGATAGAACCGGATCTCTTAATACTCCCAGCTGCATGGTGTTTTCTGTGAGCGACATGATTCTGATATTTCCCCAATCTAAAACAACGCCGTCCTGTCCGGATCCATGCAGCGGCTGCGCATCTACCATTCTCATAGTTTTGGCTTCTGTATCTATCAGATAAGTGCCGGTTTGATTTTTATTTAGCATTTTGTGGTTTACAATTACATTAGCTCCGCCTTTCAGGTTAAAGGTCATAGAACCGTAATCGCCTGCTGCCATAATCCATTGGTTTCCTTTCCATTCTGCCAGCCAGCTCCATGAGTCTGTATTTAAAGGTTCGCCGGTTCCGTTTACTGTACCCCACCAATCGCCGGTTCCGTAGAAGTACATCGGTCCCACAAAATGTCTCGATACGCCCTCGGCATCTAAATCCAGATACCAGGTTTTTTCCTGGCCGGCACCACCGGCTAACATGGTCCACATTTCATCACTAATAAATTCGGCATACATGTCATTAACCTGAAAAGTTACCGGGTCTCCATATACTACGCCGCCTCTGGTTTGCACCCCAAACTTAACGGTATAGGTTCCTGGAAAAGGTATTCTGAGCTCTACCTTTTTATCCTGACTTCTTCCTTGCGGATGCTCCCAAACAGGTGTGTACTTACTATCCATTAGACTGGATAGGTAAACAATATTGGGGTTTGTTTTGTCGTGTTCTATTTTAAAGGCAATACCTTCTACTAGTTCGTTAGATAGCACATCAATATCTCCCAATAAGTATTTATCTGGCGAGCAGGATGTGAATAACATTATCCACGCAAACAGCAGTGAACATATTTTTTTAATCTGGTTCATAATTTCATGTATAATTAGTTCCAACCATTATTTTGTTGCAGCTTTCCGTTAGACAGCGTAATCTGTGTATTCGGAATCTGCATAAATCCCCTTGTTTTAAGCACATTAGCTTGTGTAATAGTTACTACATCCGGAACCGAACCGCTGGTAACATTTTCTGTTTGTGCCAACCTTGCAGCGGCTACATTTAAACCCTGACGGAGCAAATCCCAATACCGCAAGCCTTCAAAAGCAAACTCAAATTTCCGCTCGTTCAAGATGTTTTCTTTGGTAGCTGTAAGGGCGGTAAAATTTGTTTTGTATGCTCTCTTTCTTACATCGTCAAAATATTCCTGCGCTTTAGCAGAACCTAGTTCTGCGGCCATTAACAATACATCTGCGTAACGTATTACCACATAGTCCTGATCCTGAGAGATCTGAAAGTCTTTACTTCCGCCGGTATTAGAGGTTCCATCGGGCAAGGCTGTTGGTGTATATTTTTTATTGCTGTAGCCGGTATACTCTCGCTGATCTTTTATATCAAAACCCTGAATACCCTCACCTGCAATATCAATAATAGAAGCTGCTTTTCTGGTGTCATTTGCGTTAAACTCGTTTACCAAACGTTTACTTACGGTGCAGCCGCCCCAACCTTTTCCGTACGGAGACCAGTTGGTATTTCTCATGCCCATCATCACCAGCCAGCGGTTGCCATCTACATTTCCGTCATAATTTTGTGTATTGTTAAATTTCTGAGCGAATACAACTTCTATATTCCCTTTGCCGGCATATTTAGAAATGTCTAAAGTGTTATTTGCCGGATTAGGGATATAGCTGGAAGCAGGCCATAAAGCGCTAAAATCTTCCACCAAATCAAACTCGTTACTAGTAATTACATCTTCAAGCCCCTGTAAAACTTCGGCTTTGCTTACGCCTAAATCATCTGTACCATAATAACCGGTATAGAAAAGATAAACACGGGCCAACAAGGCTTTTGCGGCATAAGTGCTTACCCTTCCGTCATTAGTGGCTGCATTGGCTTTTGGATAGGCGTTTGCCGGGATATTAGCTATTGCAAATTTCAAATCCTCTACAATTAATTTATAGGTTTCTTTAGGATCTGCCTGCGGCACATTATCTCTGGTGGGTTCTGTAATAAGCGGTATTTTCTCAAACAAACGCACCAGATCAAAATACATAAGTGCTCTCAGGAATTTTGCTTCGCCTTCTATTCTTTCCTTTGCAGCAGTATTGGTTCCAAAGTTTGTTCCATCCAGTTTATTTAGCAAGGTGTTGCATCTGAAAATTCCGGCGTAATAGTCTGTCCATGTCCCATTAAACAGATTGTTATCAGAGTTAGATTGCCCCTGGTCAAACCGGTCTAAAACCTGATAGGCCCTGCCATCGGTATGCCCGGTACCACCAAAACAATTGTCTGACAATACTTCTGATGCTACGTAAAAAGCCAGGTTTCCGTTAGATGATGTTCTTTGATAACCATCATAACAACCCACTAATGCCATTTCTGCATCGGCAGTAGTTTTATAGAAATTGCTTTCCAAGACACTGGTCATAGGCTCTACATCTAAAAAATCAGATTTGCAAGAACCTAAAAAAAGTGTCGCCATTAATAAAGAACGATATATAAAATTTGATTTTTTCATGGTTTATAATTTTTAGGTTAGAACTTAACATTTAGTCCAAACAGCACCACCTTTGGTCTTGGGTAATAACCCAGGTCTATACCCGATACCCAACCTTCTGTACCGTAACCAATCTCCGGATCCATACCATCGTATTTAGTAAAGGTAAACAGGTTTTGCCCCTGCGCATACAAGCGGATTTGGTTAGCATATTTCCATTTAACCAGCTTAGATAAATCGTACCCCAGCGTAATGTTAGCTATCCGTAAGAAATCGCCGTCTTCCAAATACAAATCAGAAAACTGCCAGTTAATGTTAGTTTCTGTTACGCGGGGCACAGTATTAGAGGTTCCTTCTCCCGTCCATCTGTCCAGAATTTGCGTAGTATAATTTGCCTGCTTATTGGCATGATTACGATAAGACTGAACAATTTTATTTCCGGCAACACCATAAGCATCCACAGAAAAATCAAAGCCTTTATAATCTATACCTATATTAAACCCGAAAGTAAAATCTGGCATTCCTACACCTAAATTTACCTTATCAGAAGCGTTAATAGCACCATTTTTATCCTGGTCTACATACTTAACATCTCCAGGTTTTACGCTGGCCTGCAACACACCGTTTCCGGCAGCTCTCCAGTTGGCAATATCTTCTACGCTTTGGAATAACCCTGCGGTTTGGTAACCCCAGAAATAACCTATCGGATTTCCGTTTTGTGCCCGGTAAAATTCATCGGCATTATCATACAGCATATTTGTTAACCCGTGGATAATACCATCTTCTGTAGGTATTTGTCCCACCTTATTTTTATTATAAGCGCCATTTACGCCAACTCTGTAACCTAAATCTCCCACACGGTTGTTCCAGGTTAAGCCCAGCTCAACACCAGTGTTTTTAACGCTTCCACCATTAATAAAAGGTGCTTCTGCGCCAGCTGTAGCTAAAATTGGCGGACGAACCAGCCAATCTTTGGTAGTTTTCACATAAAAATCAGCAACTACATCTAACTTATTGCCGATAAAGCGGGCATCAAAACCGATATTAGTTTGCTCTGAAGTTTCCCAGGTTACAAAAGGATTAGATAACCTGTTAGGGTAGGCGCCCGGTACGTTTACGTTACTATTCCCAAAAACGTAATGTGCGGCCGGATTGCTGCCACTAAAACCTGTAGACGTATTAATAGGCGAAGCATATTGGAAATCTGCAATATCCTGATTTCCTACCTGCCCCCAGGACGCTCTCAGCTTGAAGAAATTTGCCCACTCTACAGAATTTTTAAAGAAATCCTCAGAAGAAATTACCCAACCCGCAGATACAGAAGGGAAATATCCCCAACGCTCTCCTTTCATAAATTTAGAAGAAGCATCTGCCCTTAAGGTGGCATTAAAAAGGTATTTTTCTTGGTAATTATAAGATAAACGCCCAAAGTAAGACAGCCTTCTGTACATATTCTCTGGTCTACCTCCTACTGTTCTGGTTTCTACAATATTCCCCTCGTCATCTAAATGTGCCTGTCCGGTAGTATTATCCAGATAGGCATGTGCAAAATCATTAAATTGAGATAATAAATTCCAATTAGAACCTGATAAATAAGTGCCTTGGTAACGTACGGCTTCCATACCTCCCAGTACCGAGAAGCGATGATCTTCGGCAATATTAAAATCATAGCTGGCTGTATTAATCCAGGTCATGGTGTGCCCCTTACTCATGTTCTGATTGGTAGTAGTATGGTCTTCATTATAGGAGTAAATAGACAGCCTGTACATGGGTGTAAAACTTCTGTATTCCGAAGCATAATAATTAAAACCAAATAAAGATTTTATCCGCAAGCCCTTAATCGGCTCTAACTCTGCATAAACATCTCCTAGTAACTTCTGTCCGTCATTTCCGTTATTGGAATTCAGCATCATAGCACCATAAGGGTTTCCGTCTCCATTATACCATGGCGAATTAGAAGTATCGTTATATGGAACACCGTATTTATTGTTATCTGAATAAACCGGCGACAAGGGCGAAGTAGCAAAAGCACCGCGTAGGGTATTGCTATATTGGTTACCAACACTAATTCCTCTGTTTTTGGTATAGTTAAAATTAAGGTGTTGCCCAATCTTCAAAACATTGTCTAACAATTTATGCTCTGAGTTTGTTCTGAAACCGTAACGCTCGTAGTTAGAAACATCTTTGCCGCCGGCAATACCTTCCTGAGAGATATAGTTTAAAGACATGGCATAGGTAGATTTTTCTGAACCACCGGTAAGCCCTAAATTATAGTTATCCATTTTAGCATCATCGGTAAACATATAATCTATCCAATTGGTATTAGCCAGACCGTTCATAGCAGAAAAATCTATGGGTGCCGACCCAGAGTTCAGCGCCTGCTCATTCATAATTACCTTATACTGGTTGGCATTAAGCATATTTACTTTGCGCCCTACATTCTGCACCCCTGAAAAAGCATCTAAACTTAAACGTGTTTTACCTGCCGAGCCCATTTTGGTAGTTACCAAAACCACACCGTTGGCTGCCTGCGATCCGTAAATGGCGGCAGAAGCAGCATCTTTTAATACGTCTATAGAAACAATATCTGCCGGATTTAAAACGCTTAAATCTCCGCCCGGAACACCATCTATAACATATAAAGGCCCCGAGTTACCAATGGTTCCTAATCCACGCACTACCACTTTCATATCTGCGCCGGGCTGGCCAGAGGTAGAGGAAATGGAAACGCCCGGTGCTTGCCCTTGTAAAGCTTGCAAGGCATTTACCTGATTTCTTTTCTGCAAATCATCTCCCTTTACTTGCAAATTGGCCCCCGTTGTTAACGTTTTCTTCTGCACACCGTAGCCAATTACAACTACTTCTTCCAGATTGGCCACATCATTATCCAATACAATATTCAGGCTATTAGAGCCCGATACGGTTAGTTGTTGTGTGACATAAGAAAGCGCCGAAAACACCAGCACATCTCCTGTTTTTGCGCTGATACTGAAATTTCCGTTCGCATCTGTAACTGTTCCTGTAGTGGTTCCTCTCACGCCAACAGCTACACCCGGAATAGGTGCCTCGTCTGCTCTTCCCGTTACTTTACCCGTTATCTTCCTAATCTCTTGTGCAAAAGAATAGCAGTTTATAGATAAGGTAATCCCCATCGTCAACAGAAAAAGCATACATATTTTGCTCTTAGTTATACTTTTCATTGTGTTATTATTTGGTTTATAGTTGAGTTATTATTTTCTTTCCGGTATATTTTATAGTTTTTTCTGGTTTGGCATCATAGTTTAAATCTTGTGGTTTTGATGAATCGATATATACGATATGGAAGGTTCTGCTTTTTAACATTCCGTTGAAAGAGCCCTCTCTGTCTGTTATCACTAATTGTTTGTTTGCGTGGTTATATTTGATGTTGATATTACTGAAAGCGCCTTTTTCGTAATTATAATTTGTACCCTCATCTTCATATAATGTAAAGGCAGCGTCTTTGCCCCCGTATACAAATAAGGTAATGGCAGCTGCCGGCTTTTCAGAAGTGTACTGTAATTCCGGCCCAATTGGAATAATAGAACCCTCTTTTACAAAAACCGGCATCCTTTCGTAAGGTGCGTCTGCTGTAATATGTTGCCCGCCAGCGAAATATTTACCAGAATACAAATCAAACCATCCTTGTCCTGCCGGCAGATAAACCTCACGAGAGCGCTCTTTGTATTTATAAACCGGATTAACCAATAAAGAAGGGCCAAACATGTAAGAATCTCCAATTTGAGAAACCTTTGGATCATGGTTAAAATCCATTACCAAGCCCCTCATCATTGAATAATCTTTGTGATAAATTTGTCCGTTCATAGCATAGATGTAGGGGATTAAACGGTAGCGCAAATGATTGTAAAACATCATGGTATTATAAGCCTGATGCCCTTCTGGCGCAACATGATAAAATTCTCTGTAAGGATATTGCCCATGAGCCCTGAACAAAGGCGTGAAGGCGCCGAACTGGTGCCACCTGGCCAGCATCTCTCTCCACTCTTCGATACTTTCTGCATTTGGCTTTTCAAAACGTTGCTCCACAACAAAACCTCCAATATCCATAGTCCAGTATGGTAAACCAGATAGGGAAAAATTAACACCAGCGCTTATTTGCGCCTTCATATCTTCCCATCTGGAAGCAACATCTCCGCTCCAGGCAGCCGCAGCGTATCCTTGCAAGCCAGAAAAAGCCGAACGGGTTAAAATAAACACCCTTTCATTCGGATTAACTTTACGCTGCCCTTCATAAACGCCTTTTGCATTTACTAAAGGAAAAGCATTAAAATATTTAGTAGACGAGCCTAAAAATGTAGGATTCATAAATTCTTTACGCTTTTGGATAGAGAGGTTAGAATGCATATCGGGTTCGGTAGCATCTAACCACCAGGCATCAAATCCTTTGGTATACAGCTTTTTATTAACCAAATCCCAAAACTCGGCTCTTGCAGATGGGTTAAATGGATCGTAAAATGTATTAAGGTAACCTTTACCAATCCAGTCTAACCTACCTTCTGCAATATTGCGCTTAAACAGATAGCCTTTTTCATCAAAATTCTTGTAAACAGGTATGTCTTTGTAGATTTTGGGCCATACCGAAATCATAATTTTCATGTTGTTTTGATGAACTTCTTTGTTCATGGCTGCTGCATTCGGGAATCTGCTTAAATCAAACTCCTGGCTGCCCCATGCATCTTCTTTCCAGAAAGACCAATCCAGAACAATATTGTCTATGGGCATTTTCCGTTTCCTAAACTCTCTAACAACCTCTAAAAGCTCTGCCTGCGTTTTATACCGCTCTCGGCTCTGCCAAAAACCCATCGCCCATCTAGGCATCATTACCGCTTTTCCGGTTAAGGTTCTATAGCCACTAATTACCTCATCGGCATTTTGGCCTGCTATAAAATAGTAGTTTATGGCTTCGCCTGCTTCAGAGTGGAAGGCAAAGGTTTCTTCCTGCGCAAAAGCGTCCGGAGAAATAGTTTTCAAATCTATATAAGACTCTTTCCCCTCTGGCAGCCACTCTATTTTAATGGGGTACTTTTTATTTTTTCCCAGAGCCAGATCTAAAATAAAAGTAGACGGATTCCATGCTTTTCTCCATCTATCCGCAAGCAACTTCCCCTCCAGCCATATTTTTATAGATCCGCCAAATTTTGTAATTAATTGGTAATTTCCCGTTTCATCACCTGCGATACTCCCCGTCCAGGTAACTATGGCCTTGTCCAGAGAGTAGTTTTGCGGCAGTTTGTATTGATCGTCTAATGATCCATAATTTACTTCCGATTCCGGCCTCTCGATATCCACTTTGTCTTTTGATGACAATTGCGCATATTTAGCTGTTAACCAACCTTCTTCCCCTTTCTCAGAGAATAATTTTAAGCCATTTAGCTCTTTAGCTTTTCTAATATCACCGGCATAGCTTAAAGAAGTATTATCCCACAGCACTCCGTAATTCTTGTTGGAATAGAAAAATGGAATAGAAATTTCTGTATTGTATTGCAGTAGTTCTACCTGCCTGCCTTTATAATTGATAATATCTTGCTGATGCTGCCCCAAACCAAAATAAGCTTCATCTGGTTGAGAGCGGAAGTATTGCTTTAAATCATAAGTAGTTTCTCCGTCAAAAACGGTTTTATGTATACTTCTTCCATTGGGCAGCTCGCTCAGATAGATTTTTCCGTTTAAGTCTGCAAACTGTATATCTCCGGTTTTCACCGCTACCTTTACTATAATCGCTTTGGTTTTTAAAGACAAAGTATCGTTCCTGAATGCTTCGGTAAACTGTGTTTTGCCACCATTACTTAAAACCGATAAGCTGTTAATTGCAGGTATTGCTTTGGTGCCAGCTGCCAGAACCTGCACAATCTTATCATTTACAAATTTGAGCTGTAAACTTTTTGTCCCTCCTTTTAAATTATTGATGATAATACCATTGTCTACCCTGGTATAATCCGTTTGCGCATGTACATGAGCCACAACACCCAAAGCCAGACAAAGCGAAGCCGCTTTTACAAAAACGTTTCTTGATAACATTGAAAATAATTTAGGTTAATAATCTTAATGAGTTCGCTGGTTTATAATTGCGACATCTAACAGCTAAGATAGAACTATAGCCAAAAGGCAGAGGTATCCAAATGTTAATGTTTAGGGATACAAATGTTAACAACACCACAAACAGGGCTAAATAAAAGAATAAGCTATTCCGTTAACATATAGTTCCTCTTATAGAAACAATTGTACTCAACAAATTGCCAGAAATTTGATTGGAAATACCCGATATCAAACTAGTATTGGTTCTTACACACGCCCATAATGTTAGTAAATGTAACTTTTAAACCATTAGCCGCTATCAGTTTGTACTTAACATTAAACAAGAACAATATTTCAGGCGGAGTACTGGGTTGCTAAAGTGAATTTCAGTCATACGTTAGAAGAACGAAACGAAGGGGAATCTTTTAACCTAAAAAGCCCGATTCTGACGTTTTTACCGTTACAAATAAGTACTCACTCGCTTATAGTAACCTTCAGGTAACGGTTAAGATACCTTCAGGTAACCTCCAGACTATACCCTAATCTACTCCCTGGTTTCAGTTCGGCTGTGGCAATCTCTGAAATCTTTGGTTTGAAAAACAGAGGGCTTAGTCCGGCTAGTAGCAGTAGTATTAAACAAAGGTGAGTTCCAAGATTTCGGACAGAGTTCTTGGTTTCTAAAAAGGCATTTATTCATCCGTTGGAACCTTAAACGAGAGAGCCCTTTCCAGCTGAAGGGAAAAGGACTAGCATAGCTGGCAATGAAGCCGGAAAGGTTGTGCTGCTGGAATAATGGAATAATCATATGTAATTTGCCATTACGCTCTATACCTTGCCCCGCCTCAATAGCCGGCGGCTGGCCTAGTCCTTTTTTTCGGAAAGTCTTTATTTTAGTTTAAGGCCCTCAAGAATGCTAATGCATTTTGTCTTGATACAAAATGCACCAAAAAAATCAAGGCTTGAATAATATTTGTAACTCCACCTGGATAAATCTTATAAGGCCGTTTGTCACCCTTAGCAATGGTTCTACTAGGTGTCAACTAACCATAATATCCAGCCCAAGTAATAACAACCGTTTACGTTATCATTCCGCCTTGGCGATTGCGGCAGGCACAAAACTAGCCAAACCACTGACTTTAAAAGCAATCGGCGTAGCGGAGAGTCTATTCATAAGTTCTATTGTTTTTTAATAGCATTCATGAATTCGCAAGCTCATTTTGGTAAATTTGCAAAAAATTCACTAGGCATGGCTCGCCTATGAGAGCCGGAAAGGTTGTGTGTTAGGTAATCTCGCACAACAATAGCATAATCTGCCATTACACTCAATTCCTTACTCCGCCTCAATAGCCGGCGGCTCTTAGCAGCGGTTTTGCGATGTTCATCCTTATCCCAAACCGATGTTAATTACCTATTTGACTTAATATTTAGTCCCAAGAGATAATGCCAGCATTAAGGATTGGTAGAAAAGATAGATCCATTGGCTATCATGGCTCTTCTGTTCATCTTTAAGATATCGCGTACCCATTCGGCAAAATCCTCTGGCTGCAATACTTTATCCGGATTTCCATCTGTTAATCCGCCATCAATACTCATGTCTGTAGCAATGGTACTTGGTGTAAGTGTAATTACCCTGATATTGAATTTACGCAGCTCTGCCATCATAGATTGCGACAAAGATATAACCGCAGCTTTTGACGCACAATAGGCCGACATATTCGGTCCGCCTTTTAACCCTGCGGTTGAGGAAACGTTTACGATATCGCCCTCAGATTTCTCTTTTAAATAAGGGATTACTGCTTTGGCTGTATAATAAACCCCAAAAACATTGGTTTTAATTACCTGTTCCCATACATCGGAAGGCATTTCTTCCAAACTGCCAAAATCGCCTATACCGGCATTATTAATCAGAATATCTATACCTCCTAAGTCTTTTGCAATACTTTCAACTCCTTTTATAACCTCATCTTCCTGATCTACATTAAATACTGCATAAGCCGCATTAACACCTATATCCTTTAACTCCTTTACAGTTTCTTTTAAATTTCTCTCATTCCTGCCGGTAATTCCAATATGAACTCCTTCATGAGCCAAAGCTATAGCAACTGCTTTCCCTAAACCTCTGCCGCCTCCGGTTATCAGGGCATTCTTTCCTTTCAGATTCATAGTATTTACTTTATAAGATTAACAAATTATATCCGCAAAGCTACAAAAGGTAGTTCATAAATAGTTTTTTTAGCGGTGTAATCCTGTAGTCTTTTTTGCAAACAAAAGAATATAAATATCCCGGTAAAGATTGCTGGGTAAGAAAAGCGTCGAAATAAGTAAGCATCAAAACCATCAAATACACTTACCGCATACTATTGGTTAGAACGGTTAGATTTTTAAACTTTTTGATTTCATCAAACCCCCTCACTTTTAAATTTGTTTAACCATTCTGATGGCAAATAGCCAAATTCTTGCTTAAAAGATTTAGTGAAATATTTAGGATTACTAAAGCCTACCTCATAGGCAATTTCTGCAATACTTAATCCGGTATGTTCTAGTAATTGTTTAGAACGCTTTAAGCGGATAGACCTGATAAACGCTACCGGACTTTGCCCGGTTAGCGATAGAATTTTTTTGTACAGCGCCACCCTACTCATGTTCATCTCTCTGGCCAGCTCTTCTACAGAAAAGCCGCTATTGGCTATATTATTTTCGACTATAAGCAAGGCTTGCTGGATGAGCTTCTCATTAATAGACTGTACTTCTACCTTACTTGGAATTGCTTCTACCTGATTTTTATAGGTCTTTATCATCAGATCTTGTTGCGCCAGCAGATTTTTCATTTTAGACAGAAGAATCTCGAAGTTAAAAGGCTTGGTAAGGTAATCGCTTGCGCCTGTTTCTAATCCTCTAATCAATTGTTCCTCCCCTGTTAAAGCGGTTAATAGAATTAATGGAATGTGCTTGGTTCTGGCATCATGTTTAATTTTATTACACAATTCTATTCCGTTTATTTTGGGCATACTAATGTCTGATATCAGCAGCTTTGGCTGTGCACCCAAAACTTTGTGCCAACCGTCTAATCCATTTGAGGCTTCTATAATTCTGAAGTGTTGCGAAAGGTTCTCTTTCAAATAAAATCTGAAATCTGTATTATCTTCTACAATAAGCACCAGTGGCTTTTTACTATTTTCATAAGTCTCTGCCTTAAATACTGGCTCATCTATTTGATAGCTTTCTGAAATTTTTCGGTTCTCTATGCTTAAAATCTCTACTGGCAACAATACGGTAAAACAGGTTCCGATATTTAGCTCACTTTCTACCTGTATATCTCCACCATGCAATTTCACAAATTCTTTGGTAATAGAAAGACCTATTCCACTGCCCTGATTCATAATTTCCGATGGCATTTCATGCTGGTAAAAGTTATCAAAAATATGAGCCTGCTGTTCTTTGGGTATCCCAATGCCGGTATCTATAACTTTTAACTCCAGAAAGTCTTTGCCTTTTTCTGTTACTTTATTGAGCAAGACGCTCACCAGACCATCTTCATAAGTAAATTTAAAAGCATTGGAAAGCAGGTTAAACAGAATGCGTTCCAGCTTATCGGCATCGTAGTAGGTAATCAGATTTTCTATTTCCGACTCGAAGATTAACCTGATGTTTTTCTTCTCGGCAAGGTCTGTAAATGAATCTACCAGATCTTTAATAAAAAGTATAACATCTCCCTTTTTACGATTTAAACTAAGCTCTTTAACTTCCATTTTACGGAAATCCATCAGTTGGTTTACCAGATTAAGCAGCCGCTTGGCATTTCTTCTGATTAACTCATATTGGTGCTTCTCTTCTTCAGATTTGGTGTTTTTCAAAAATTTATCTATCGGTGCTAATATCAGCGAAAGCGGAGTTCTAAATTCGTGGCTTGCATTGGTTAAGAATCTGATTTTCATCAAATCCATCTCATGAATTCTTTGCGTTTCTTTACGTTCCTGCTCTAATTTTAACTGGTTTTTCAGTTTATTTATTCCTCTCTTCCTGATAACGAAAAGGGTCGCTAATATTGCTGCTACATAAAGTAAATAAGCCAGCGGTGTTTTCCAGAATGGCGGTAACACCGTAATGCTAAGACTAGATTCTCTTAGCTCTTCGCCAGCAATAGCCCGCACTTTAAAATCGTAATTACCGGCATCCAGGTTGGTATAGGTGGCTTTTCTGACCTTAGGATCTGCCGGCACCCAATCTTTATCAAAACCCTCTAATTTATAAAAATAACGTACTTTTTCTGGGCTAAAGTAGTTTAAGGCTGCAAAAGAAATACTAAATGCGTTGGCCAGGTGGTTAAGCGTAAAAGATTTCAAATGGCCTATAGATTCCTCAAGAACAATGTCGCCATTAACAGCTTCGCCTACGGCTACAGTTTTGTTCAGGATATTTAAATCGGTAAACCGGATTTGAAACTGCGGCCCGGCAGCAATAATTTTCTGCGGCTGAAACAGATTAAACCCATTTGGCCCACCAAACAGCAACTCGCCTTTTTTAGTAATTCCGGCAGAGTTTAGGTTAAACTCCAAGCCCTGCAAACCATCCAGTTCGTCAAAATTGAAGAATTTAAATTGATAATTTTCCGGATGGTTGCCTTCTATCATCACCTTGCTTAGTCCTTTGGAAGTAGCTGCCCAGATATTCCCTTGCAAATCTGCCTTTATGGCCTGTATATTATTGTCAGGAAGCCCATTAGCTACATCTAATTTAATAAAATTATTACCCTTAGGATTATGCACATTTAGTCCGTTTCTGGTGCCAATCCATACAAATCCTTTAGCATCTTCGGCCATACAATTGATATTGGCATTGCTTAATCCGTTATTTTCATCTGCAGAAACGGAAAAAAAATTTTTATAGGCTTTGCCATTATTTTGCTTTCTCAAAATATCTAAACCCAAAGATGTCCCTATCCAGATATCACCAGATCCCCTTTCCAGAATAGAAGACACATAATCATCGCTAATTACCTTATCGCCAGAGCGGAAATGCATAAAATTCCCCGTCTGCGGGTCTAAGCGGTTAAGCCCGCCACCTAAAGTACCAATCCAAATTTCACCATCTTTATCTTCCTGTAGAGAAAAAACTCTATCGTCAGACAAGCTATTGCTGTTAAGCGAACTTTTTTTGTAGTTGATGAATTTCTGCCCATCGAAGCAATCCAAACCGCCGTAATAAGTTCCTATCCATAGTTTTTGCTTTTTATCTATCAAAAGGCTAACTACCACATTATTGCTGAGCGAATTTTTATCCGCCTGGTACTTGTAGGTTTTATAGGTGTTATTTGCTCGGTTATAATAGATAAGTCCGCCGCCATTGGTTCCTATCCATAAATTTCCTTTAGCATCTTCGGCAAAGGTATTTACATCGTCAAAAGGCAAACTGTGCGGGTTAGAAGGCTGGTGGCGCTGGTGCGGAAACTTAATAATATTGGGGTGGTAATAACTGATACCCTTCTTAAACGATCCCAGCCATACAATATCGTTATCATCAATATAAATAGAATTGATAGAATTCTGGCGGATGCTTCGCTCGTCGTACTCCTTGTGTACCAGATATTGTATATTTCCTTTGTGTTTGTCGTAAAGATTAATACCGCCATGGTCTGTAGCAATCCAAATCATTCCGTTCTCGTCCTGGCCAATGCCTTTAACCAAATTTGTATTTAGGCGTAAGTCCTTACAATCGGTATGTAAATGTTCTGTTTTCTGTTTTTTTAAGCTGTAATGGTAAACACCTTTGTAATTGATGGTAGAGAAAACATAGAGATCGCCATCGCGGTCTGCAAATGATACACAACTTTCGTAAGACGAGTTGAAAAATTGCTCAAACACCTTTTTTCTGAGGATAATCTTATTGCCCTGTAACAGAGAAATGCTGCCATCGTCATTAAGTAGCCAGGCCCCGCCCTTTTGCAGCGGACTAACGGCAACGGCCATAGTATTTTCAGGGTTCTGGAAATGGTGGACTTTCTTATTTGCGGTGTAGTGATACAAACCATGATACTTAAACAGAAACCAATATGACCCGTCGCTACCGCCTTTCATGTCAATCAGCTCATCATTTTGCGGCAAATTAAGATCTTTAAAAACTTTAGCGAGGTTTCTGGTAAATTTTTCTGCCGAAGGCTGATAAATATTTACGCCCTTTCTGGTAAAAACCCAGAGATTACCATCCGGGCCATCCGTAACCCGAATAATAAAATCATCAGCAATAGAGGTGGTATCAGTAGCAGAATGTTTAAAAATTTTGAAATCATAACCATCAAAACGGTTTAGCCCGGCTAAAGTGCCAAACCATAAAAACCCATCTTTATCTTTAAAAATGGTATTAATTTGGTTATGAGACAAGCCCCTTTTGATATCTATATGCGAAAAATTATAGCTGTGGCTTTGCGTAAAAGCATACATACTAAATTTTAAAAAAAACAGCAACAGGGTAAATGTTCTGACTAACATGGAGGTTATAATTGGTAAACACAATTTAATAATTTTCAGTTAATAAGCCAATACTTTACTACTATAATGTATTTTTAAATAAATTTATCTTTCTTACTTTAGCAATTAAACTTAGAAAAACGCTAAGCCTAAGCACTAAACCTAAAAAATGAATCTCTGTCAAAAATCCTTGATTATTACCCTGTTGGCTATTTTTTATATACTTCCCCGTTTATCTGTAGCTCAGGAAAACCAGTTAAAATTATGGTATAACAAACCTGCTATGGACTGGAACGAGGCTTTACCGGTGGGCAATGGCTCTTTGGGCTCAATGGTGTTTGGCAATATTTTTCAGGAAACGCTACAGCTTAACGAATCTTCTGTTTGGGCGGGTAAAGATGAGGACTTTGTGAATCCGGAAGCCAAAGGATCCTTAAATACCATAAGGAAATTGCTTTTCGAAGGCAAATATGCAGATGCCGAGGAATTAGCCGAAAAAAATCTGATGGGCGATAAAAAGACCTGGAGCTCTTATCAGGAATTGGGAAATCTGAAATTAGATTTTACACGCTCTGACCGACATGTCTCTAATTATATAAGAGAATTGAACATCAAAACTGCCATAGCCAAAACAAGTTTTAGCATAGAAGGAAGCAACTTTAGCCGTGAAGTTTTTTCTAGCGCAAAGGCAAATGCTCTGTTTATTAAACTTTCTGCCAGCAACAAGCAGCAAATTAACGTTAATATAGCTTTAAGCAGAGCCGGCAATCTGGCAAAAACCTCTTTAATCAACAATCAGCAAATTTACATGACAGAGCATGTAAACCAAGGTGTTGGCGTAATTTTGCATAGCATCGCCCATGTTATACACACCGGTGGAACTTTAAGTCCAAAGGGTAACAGCATAGAAGTTGAAGACGCTGATGAAGTAATCATTATTCTGGCTGCGGCCACCAATTTTAACCACCAAAACCCATTGGCAACGGTGCAATCCAGAATTGCTCACGCGCTGGCTAAAGATTATGATAGCCACAAAAGTGAACATATAGCAGATTACCAACAATATTTTAATCGGGTAAGTATCAATTTAGGAAGTGATGATTTTGCGCATTTCCCAACAGATTCGCGACTAAGCGCTTTAAGGAACGGAAACATTGACCCTGCACTTTTTGCGCTGTACTATCAATATGGGCGTTACTTGCTTATTTCGAGTTCAAGACAAGGCGGTTTACCGGCAAATCTGCAGGGAATTTGGGCAGAAGGGCTGCAAGTACCCTGGAACGGCGATTACCACATTAATATTAATGCACAAATGAATTATTGGCTTGCAGAAAACACCAATCTTTCAGAAATGCATCTCCCTTTTATAGATTATCTTGCTAAGCTGGGCCCCGATGCCCGCAAGACTGCCCGTGACATGTACGGCCTAAATGGCGAGGTAGCCCATTTTGCCAGCGATATTTCTTATTATACTGAACCCTGGGGCAAACCACAATGGGCCATGTGGCCAACTGGCCTGGCCTGGTGTACTCAACATGCATGGGAACATTATTTGTACACCGGAGATACATTATTTTTGAAAAATACCGGATTTGAGATTCTAAAACAATCTTCTATCTTCTTTTTAGAATGGTTGGTAAAAAACCCTAAAAGTGGCTTGCTGGTATCCGGCCCCTCTATTTCTCCGGAAAACACCTTTAAATCTCGCGACGGAAAAATAGCGACCATGGTGATGGGGCCAACTATGGATCATATGATTATCAGAGAGCTGTTTCAGAATACTATTGCAGCCGCCAAAGTGTTAAAAAGAGAAACCAAATTGGTTAATAAATTAGAAAAAGCACTGCAAGAACTTACACCTACGCAAATAGCTGCTGATGGTAGAATTATGGAGTGGTCTGAAGAACTGGAAGAAGCAGAGCCTGGACACAGACATATTTCACATCTTTTTGGGCTGTACCCAGGCAGGGAGATTACAACAGAAACCACCGAAACATTTAAGGCTGCCCGAAAAACCATAGATTACCGCTTAAGCCATGGAGGCGGGCATACCGGCTGGAGCAGAGCCTGGATTATTAATTTTTTTGCCAGATTAAAAGACGGAGAGAAAGCCTTTGAGAACCTGGATTTATTGCTTAAAAAATCAACACTCAATAATTTATTAGACAACCACCCGCCTTTCCAGATAGACGGCAACTTTGGCGCTACAGCGGGCATAACAGAAATGCTGATGCAAAGCCACCACAATGGCATTAGCTTGCTCCCGGCACTGCCCGATAACTGGAAAGACGGAAAAATTTCGGGAATTGTGGCTCGTGGCGGATTTGAATTAGATATAACGTGGAAAAATAAGCAATTACAAGAGGTAAAAATCATTTCTAAACTGGGAAATCCCCTACGCTTAACTTATACAAATAAAACGCTTGAGCTGAAAACTCAAAAAGGAACAGTTTACACTTTTGACGCAGATTTAGCTGTTATAAAAAATTAGACATTTCCTAATAAGCGCTAAAAACAAAAGATCTAATATTGCAACCGATTGCATTTTTAGTTTTTTGTTATTATCTTAGCCTTGAAACCTGAATACAGACGTCAACATTCTCATGAGGAGCAATAAGGAAGTAACTATTTATGACATAGCCAAAAAGCTGAATATTTCTGCCACTACGGTAAGTAGAGGGCTGAAAGATCATCCGGCTATAAATAAAGATACCAAACAGAGAATATTTGACCTGGCTAAAGCACTGGGCTATCAAACAAATAAATTTGCCAGCAATCTGCGGAAGCAAAAAACCAATACTATTGGTGTTATTGTACCAAGATTAAACAGCTTATTCATGTCGTCTGTGCTTTCTGGTATTGAAAAAGTAGCTAATAATGCGGGTTATAACCTCATTATCACACAATCTTTTGAAACAGAAGAGAAAGAAAAAACCAATGCGCATACCATGTTCAATAACCGGGTGGATGGATTGATTGTTTCCCTGGCTTACGACACAAAAAAATACGCCCATTTTGATCCTTTCATCAAAAAGAATATACCGCTGATTTTTTTTGACCGTGTTGCGGAAGATACACCATCTACCAAAGTGCTGATTGATAATTTTAAAGCGGGATTTCTGGCAACGTCGCACTTAATAGAGCAGGGCTGCAAAAATATTTTACACATTACCGGAAACCTGAAAAGGAATGTTTACAGAGACCGATTAAACGGATATAAAAAGGCGTTGGAAGAGAATGGAATAGCTTACAATAAGGAGATGCTGATTGTAAACGACCTAAGCGAACAATCTATTTTAGATTGCCTGACCAATGATGTGTTGAAAAGAAAAAAATTGCCCGACGGCTTATTTGTTGCCAACGATGCCTCTGCTGCTTTTGCACTTACCATTTTTAAAGAAGCCGGATTAAAAGTACCCGAAGATATAGCGATAGTAGGCTTTAATAACGATTTGATTTCCAGAGTTACAGAACCCACTATAACCACCATAAACTATCCCGGAACGGAAATGGGAGAAACACTGGCCAGAATTATCATAAGCCATTTGGAAGGCAACAACAACTTAAATTATACCGGAACAGTTATCCTAAATACAGAATTAATGATAAGAAACTCTTCTTTAAAAAAGAGGTAGTTATTTTTTGAGCTAATTAAACAATCGATTGCAATGAGCAAAAAACTATTATTTTTTATAAATTTATTCGTGTGTCTTTCCTGCCTTGCATTTGCAGATAATGGCTATAACCTGTGGCTTAATTACAAACTGATAACAGATGTTTCTGTAGCAAATGATTATAAAAAGCAGCTCGTTAATGTGTATGCACCTTACCAAAGCGAAACTGTTGGCATTGCGCAAAGTGAATTAAAAAGAGCAACAAAAGCACTCCTTAATCAGGAAATAAAACAAAGCCAAACTATAGAAAATAACAGCATTGTACTTTTAAAAACAGACGATTTTGCCAGATATAGCTTAACGCCCCGAACTTTTGAAAAACCTGATGCTTTTGCTATAGAGCGGAAGAATTTGCAAAACAAATCGGTTATACTTGTCTCTTCGCCTTCGGCTATTGGCTTATTGTATGGCAGCTTTAAGCTTATCCAAACTTTGGGAATAGGAGAAAAACTGGATAACATTAATATTTACGAAAGTCCTAAAATACAGCATAGAATTTTAAACCATTGGGATAATTTAGACCGCACCGTAGAACGTGGTTATGCGGGTTTTTCGCTTTGGGACTGGCAACGTTTACCCAAATATATCGACCAACGTTACATCGATTATGCCAGAGCCAATGCCTCCATTGGCATCAACGGAACGGTATTAACCAATGTCAATTCCAATGCCCTTATACTGACCAAAGAATGGTTACAGAAAGTAAAGGCTTTGGCAGATACATTCAGACCATATGGAATACAGGTTTATTTAACCGCCAGATTTAGTGCTCCCATAGAAATTGGCAAGCTAAAAACTGCCGACCCTTTGAATGCAGATGTACAGCTATGGTGGAAAAACAAGGCTGATGAAATTTACAAGGTTATCCCAGACTTTGGCGGCTTTTTAGTTAAAGCAAATTCAGAAGGGCAACCAGGTCCGCAGGATTACGGCAGAAACCACGCCGACGGCGCAAATATGCTGGCAAAAGCCCTCGCTCCACATGGTGGGATTGTCATGTGGCGAGCCTTTGTTTACAGCAATGAAGTTCCGGAAGACAGAGCCAAACAAGCTTATAACGAGTTTAAACCCCTTGATGGGAAGTTTGACGATAACGTAATAGTTCAGGTTAAAAATGGCGCTATCGATTTTCAACCCAGAGAGCCTTTCCATCCGCTTTTTGGTGCTTTACCAAAGACCAATACCATGGCAGAGCTGCAGATTACACAGGAATATTTAGGAATGGCCACCAATTTAGCTTATCTGGCTCCGCTATTTAAAGAATGCTTAGATGCAGACACCTACGCAAAAGGTAAAAATTCTACCGTTGCCAAAGTGGTAGATGGCTCGCTATTTAACCATAAAATTTCTGCCATTGCCGGGGTTTCAAACATAGGTAATGATATGAATTGGTGCGGGCATCCACTGGCACAATCTAACTGGTATGCTTTTGGGAAATTAGCATGGAATTACGGATTAACATCTGAACAAATTGCCCGGGAGTGGACAAAATTGACGCTTCATACCAATGGCAATTCTACTCAGGAAGTAGTAGATATTCTAATAAAATCCAGAGAGGCGGTTGTTAACTATATGACGCCGCTGGGCCTACACCATTTAATGGGATGGGATCATCATTATGGCCCGGGCCCGTGGATAGCCAATAAACCACGGGCAGACTGGACATCGGTTTATTATCACAAAGCAGATAAAAATGGCATTGGTTTTAACCGTACCAGAAGCGGAAGCAAGGCGGTAGATCAGTATCATCCTAAACTGGCAAATGAATTTAATTCGGTAAAAACCTGCCCTCAGGAATATTTACTTTGGTTTCATCACCTACCGTGGAATTATAAATTAAAAAATGGCGAGACTTTATGGAACGGTCTGGTAAAAAAATACTACCAGGGTGCAGATGAAGTAAAAGAGATGCAAAACGCCTGGAATGCACTGCATGCAGAAATAGATCCGGAAATACACCGCTCTGTAAAACAACTATTCAGCATACAGCTTGATGATGCCATAATGTGGCGGAATGCCTGCGTTCTCTACTTCCAGCAATTTTCTGAGCAACCTATTCCTGCTGGTTTGGAAAAGCCTGAGCATGATTTAAAATACTACGAAAACCTTGAATTCAAATACGTTCCCGGAATATAATTAGCATATGATAACATCCCTGAAAAATCTAGGTCTTGCCCTATTATTTAGCGCCGCAGCGCAGGCCCAGGAAGCCAAAGGCTTAAAAGAATATTACAAAGACTATTTCCCTATTGGAATTGCCGTAAATACCAGAAGTTTAGAAGGCGCTCAGGCAGATTTCATCAAATACAATTTCAACAGCTTAACAGCAGAAAACGACATGAAAATGGGTCCGCTACAATCCAGAGAAGGCGTTTTTAACTGGACCAACGCAGATAAGATTGTAGATTTCGCCGTAAAAAATAACTTAAAAGTTAGAGGGCATGCACTCTGTTGGCATGAACAGGCCGGCGATTGGATTTTTGTGGATAAAGACGGAAAGAATGTTAGCCGCGAAGTACTGCTTGACAGGTTAAGAACACACATCCATACAGTAGTTAAACGTTATAAAGGTAAAATTTATGCCTGGGATGTGGTGAATGAAGCTATTGACGATGATCCGAATAACTTATTGCGAAACTCTAAATGGAAAGAAATTATTGGAGAAGATTTTGTAGAAAAAGCTTTTGAATATGCACATGAAGCCGACCCCAATGCAAAACTGTTCTATAACGACTATAACAGCGAGAGGCCAGAAAAAGTAGAGCGCATATATACGCTTTTAAAACGCCTGAAAGATAAAAACATCCCTATCCATGGCATGGGCTTGCAAGCGCATTGGTCTATTTTTGAACCAAGCAGAGAAGAATTAGAATATGCCATTAAACGCTACACATCTTTGGGTTTAGAAATCCATATTACAGAACTAGATGTATCCATTTACAAATGGGAGAAAGAAAGAAGAAAAAGGCTTCCGGGCGAATCAGACGAATATACACCTGCGCTGCAACAAGCACAAACTGATAAATACGAAATGTTTTTTGATGTTTTTAGAAAGTATAAAGACTATGTTACCAGCGTAACTTTCTGGAACGCTACAGATAAATACACCTGGCTGGACCATTATCCCGTAGAGGGCAGAAAAAACTACCCGTCTTTATTTGATATTAATGCTAAACCTAAGCCCGCTTTTTGGAAAGTGGTAAATTTTTAAGAATATGAAAAAACTAAGCTTTTTTGTAATCCTGCTTATTTTTGCGTTTCAAAGTTATGCTAACGGTATAGAAACTATCGTGGGACAGCAGGCACTTTCTAACAGTTTCCCTATAGCATCTTCTTCCGCAACAAGTAATATTTTATATGACGAGAACGACTTTGATGGCGTGAAAAGAGCGGTAAAAGACCTGCAAAATGACTTGCAAAAGGTTACCGATCGCGAATTTAAACTTAATGCACAAAATTCAAAAACCGTCATTATCATTGGCACCATTGGCAAATCTAAATTGATTGATGAGCTTATCCAAAACAAAAAAATTAACGCTAGTGGTGTTTCCGGAAGATGGGAAAGCACTTTATTTGAAGTAGTTAGTCATCCAACCAAAGATATAGAACATGCTCTGGTAATAGCCGGAAGCGATAAACGAGGCACCATTTACGGTATATATGAAATCTCCTCGCAATCTGGTGTTTCTCCGTGGTATTACTGGGCAGACGTTCCGGTAAAAAAAAGCAAAGAGCTATACGTAAAACCCGGACGTTATGTTCTGGCAAGCCCTGCCGTAAAATACAGAGGAATATTTTTGAACGATGAAGCGCCGGCTTTAAGTGGCTGGGCAAGAAAAGAGTTTGGCGGCTTTAACCATAAGTTTTACGAAAAGGTATTTGAGCTGATTTTGCGCCTGAAAGGAAATTACCTGTGGCCGGCAATGTGGGGCAGCGCTTTTAATGACGACGATAAATTGAATCCGGTAAAAGCGCAGGAATATGGCGTTGTTATTGGCACTTCACATCACGAACCCTTAACCAGAGCCCATGACGAGTGGCGACGCTACGGAAAAGGCGCCTGGGATTACAACAAAAACGAGGGAGAACTGAAGAAATTCTGGAAAACCGGTCTGGAAAAAGTTGCAGATAAAGAAATTCTGGTAACTCTGGGAATGCGTGGCGATGGCGACGAGCCAATGACTGAAGGAACTGCTACAGAATTACTGGAAAGAATAGTTAAAGATCAAAGAAAAATCATTGAGGAAGTTACAAAAAAACCAGCCGAGCAAACTCCGCAAGTTTGGGCCTTATACAAAGAAGTACAAGATTATTACGATAAAGGCATGCGAGTGCCAGACGATGTAACGCTGCTTCTATGCGACGATAATTGGGGCAACCTTAGGAAGTTGCCAGATTTAAAAGAAGCTCCCCGCAAAGGCGGATACGGAATTTATTACCATTTCGATTATGTAGGAGGCCCTAGAAATTATAAATGGATTAATACAAATCCCATACAGAAAATATGGGAACAAATGAATCTGGCTTACCAATACGATGCAAACCAAATCTGGATTGTAAACGTAGGCGATTTAAAACCCATGGAATTCCCCATTGAGTTTTTCCTGGATTATGCGTGGAATCCAACCGCTATTCCTGCAGACCAGTTAAAAAATTACACCATTAACTGGGTGCAAAAGCAGTTTGGCACCTTATATAAAGATGAAATTGCAAATCTGGTAGCTACTTACCTGAAGTACGCCGGTCGTATTAAACCCGAACTATTAAACGCAGACACGTATAGCCTTAACAATTATAACGAATGGGGGCGTGTTATAGCAAATTACGATGCGCTGCTGGCAAAAGCTTTAGAAATTAAAACTAAACTGCCTTCCGTTTATCAGGACAGCTATTATCAATTGGTATTGCACCCGATAGAGGCCAATGCAAATTTGCACCACCTCTACTATGCCCATGCAAAAAACAAGCTATATGCTAAACAGGGCAGAAACTCTGCCAATAGCTATGCAGAAGAAGTAGAAAGGAGGTTTAAACAGGATGCCGAAATTACCAACTACTATAACAACATTCTGGCTGGCGGAAAGTGGAAACACATGATGGACCAAACACACATTGGCTATACTTATTGGCAACAGCCAGAAACCAATGTGATGCCGCAGGTTCAAAAAATAGAAGTTACTGATAAAGCCAACCTGGGTTTAAGCATAGAAGGTTCAGAAAAAGTTTGGACAGGTAAAATCAGCGTAAGCGAAAAACTGGCTACATTTAATGCACTGTCGCAGGCTACGCATTACATAGAACTGTTTAACCAGGGCAACGGACAATTGAAATATAGTATTAAAGCTCCAAAATTCGTTAATTTATCTAAAAGCAGCGGTTCTTTGGAAACAGATGAACGCATAGCGGTTTCTATCAATTGGAATTTAGCTCCCAAAGGGATGGCGAATAGTAACATCATTATTTCCGGAAGCGATGGCAGCCGCCTGACTGTTGGCATTTCTACAGACAACAGAAACAGCGGAGTTCAAAATATTTTTGTAGAACAGAATGGCCATATTGCGATAGAAGCTCCAAATTACACAAAAGTACAACATAACCGCCCCATCTTTTGGAAAAACATCGAGAATTACGGAAAAACCCTTGGCGGGATGACGGTCTATCCTTCTACTGTTCCAGATCAGCAATTAGACAAGAAGACTCCGTACCTGGAATACGATATTTTCTTGAATGATGCAGGAACTTTTACGTTACATACGCTGGTAAGCCCTACTTTAGATTTCAGGAATGGCGAAGGTTTAAAGTTTGCAGTATCTGTTAATGATGAAAAACCACTTATTGTAAACGTTACCAAAAACGACCTGAAGCCGGGCGTTTGGGACAAAGCCGTTGCCAACAGCATTAGAGAATTTAAAACAGAACTTACATTTTCAAAAGCAGGGAAAAACACCATAAAATATTGGATGGTATCGCCTGCCGTGGTGTTACAAAAGCTAATTTTAAATACCGGAGGCTTAAAATACAGCTTCTTAGGGCCAGAAGAAACATTTAAACCATAATTTAATTATTTATAAACTTAAAAGACAAATGAAGACGAAGCTTTTTAGATTTCCATACGCTTTAGCTGTTTTAGCTACTGTTAGTATGTCTTGCCAAAACAACGCAAAAACAAGCGGAGCACAAAATGCACAGGAGACGGCAGATACGTCTAAATATTTAAACGAACCGCTGGTAACCGATTTGTATTCTGCAGATCCATCGGCACATGTTTTTGAAGGGAAAATTTATGTTTATCCATCACATGATATTGATGCCGGCACTCCTGAAAATGACAACGGTGACCATTTTGACATGCGTGATTACCATGTTTACTCTATGGATAGCGTAGGCGGCAAAGTTACAGACCACGGTGTCGTACTAAAAAGAGAAGACATTCCATGGGCTGGCAGACAGCTTTGGGCGCCTGATGCGGCCTACAAAAACGGGAAATATTATTTTTACTTCCCAATGAAGGATAAAGAAGACATTTTTAGAATTGGTGTAGCCACTTCTGATCGCCCTTACGGCCCGTTTAAACCAGAACCTAAACCCATAGAAGGAAGTTACAGTATGGATCCGGCGGTATTTACTGATGACGACGGCACTTCTTACATGTATTTTGGCGGTATCTGGGGTGGCCAATTGCAGAAATGGGAAAATGGGAAATTCAATAAAGATGGCTCTTTAACAGATTCTCAGAAAGAAGACGAACCTGCTTTAAGACCACGTATTGCCAAAATGAGCGACAATATGCTGGAGTTTGCAGAACCGGTTAAAGAAGTTAAAATACTGGATAAAGATGGCAAAGAGATATTAACCAAAGACCACGAAAAACGCTTTTTTGAGGCTGCATGGGTACATAAATACAATGGTAAATACTATTTCTCTTACTCTACCGGAGACACTCATTTGATCTGTTACGCAACCGGAGACAATCCTTACGGTCCGTTTACTTATCAGGGGGTTATTTTAGAACCAGTACAAGGCTGGACAAACCACCATTCTATAGTAGAACATAATGGAAAATGGTGGTTATTCTATCACGACACACAATTGTCTGGTAAAACGCATTTAAGAAATATTAAGGCCACGGAGCTAAAGCATAATCCAGATGGGACCATACAAACTATTAGCCCTTTAAGAAAATAAGGGTTAATGATGACGTAAAAAGGCAGACTTCTTTCTATAAGTCTGCCTTTTTAATTTGATAGGTCTTTCGACAGTAAAATATCATCCCATGGCTAGCAAAGTTTAAGCGATGCTAACTAACGAATCTCAAAAGCCGATGCCGGCAATCCCTCTTTGTTATATAAATTTGCCTTAACCGGATTATGGCTCCAACCGTATCTTAAACGTTTCGGCTGTGTTATATCTGGGTGCCAAACAATCACTTGGTTACCTTCAATTCTTGCCTCCGCCCATCTGAATCTTCCAGAGGCATCTGCGATAGCAAAGTGTTTCAATTGCTCGTTATTCCTGCTTACCAAACCCGAGCCAATATGCCCGAAAGTAAGCACAAATTTTCCGTCTTTAATTTCGTAAGATTTTAAAACCGGCCCAGAATAAACCACATTTTTATCGCCATAAGCCAGATATTCTGCGGCTAACGCTAACCTATCTCCAACCGTTTTTTTATCTAAGGGATGGATGTCGTTCCATTCGCCCACATCAGTTACTACTGCCATTGCCGTTTGTGGAATTTCTAAAGCTTTACGTTGGGCTTCTCTGGTTGCAGCCCAGTTACTTTCTTGTGGCGTGTCGCTTTCTTCCATGAAATTGGCTAATTGTACATATAAAAACGGCAACTGTGGTTTGTTAAGGTAAGTACGCCAATTGTTTATGAGATCTTTAAAAAGACTTTCGTATTCTTTAGGGTTTTTAGTATTAGACTCGCCCTGGTACCAAATAACTCCTTTTGCCGAAAGCTTACTCAAAGGAGCAAGCATGGCATTAAACAAACTGCTGGGCTGATAGTGAAAAGTTACCTGATTTGAAGGCATTGGAGCCGAAGAATGCCCCACTTTGTATGCCCATTCGCCATTGAGCGGAATGGTATCTTTTCCTAATGTTAAGCCGTAAAATTTAGCTGGAACGAAGCCACCGTTTCTATTATTTGCAACCAGCCTAACCGTAATTATATTTTTACCTTCACGCAATACGTTTTCCGGAATATTGTATCTGCGGGGCGGATATTGATATCCCGTTTGCCCAACCTTTACTCCGTTTATATAGGCTTCGTCACGATCTACCAGCGCACCTAAAATTAGCATGCCCGGCTTACCTATCTGTTCCTGGGTTAGATTTACTTCTTTCTTAAACCAAATTACTCCGCTATTCCTCATATTACCTGCAATATTGTTATGCGCTTCCTGCTTATGCTCTATAAAAGGATTAGATTTCCATAAACCCGGGATTTCCATTTTATGCCAATCTACTAGCTCTAAATTATTGCTTAGCCAGTTCTCTCCCAGTCCTAAGTCGTTTTGGTCTATGGCTTTATTCCAGGTTTCGGTATTTTGTCTGTCTGCAAATAAAATACTATCAACTGTAGCTTTGCTTTTATACTTCTTCAAAAGCTGGTAGTAGTCTGGATATTTCTTAATGGTTTCTTCGGGCAACCAGGCCTCTGCCGGAGAACCGCCGACTGCTATTCTAACCAATCCAATTGGTACCTGATATTTCTCATACAATTTTTTTGCGAAGAAATAACCTACCGCGGAAAAGGCGCCAACAGTTTCGGGCGATGCCATTTTCCACTCGCCGGTGCTAAAATCGCTTCTTAAATTATTAAATTCATAGGTTGTACTTACCGCAAAATGGCGAATTTCATCATTCTTGCTACCTTCTACCAAACCCGGGTATTTCACTTTTACCCTATCAACGGGCAACTCCATATTTGATTGACCGGAACAAATCCAAACATCGCCCACCAGGATATTTTGAAGTTCCAGACTATTCTTCCCGATTATTTGCATAGTATAGGGGCCGCCGGCTTTCATCTTAGGGAGCTCTACTTGCCAATTTCCCGTCGCATCAGCTTTACTTTTATATACTTTGCCTAAAAATTTCAGCTGTATCTGTTCTTCGGCATCTGCCCAGCCCCAAATTTTAATTTTTTCGTTTCGCTGTAAAACCATCCCATCACTCACTAAACGAGGTAATTTAACATCGGCCCTGCCTATTGAAGCAATAAAAAAAGTTAAAATAATCAAAAAATGCTTTTTCATATCGATAACTATAAATCGTCTTTACCTATATAATCTAAGTATTTAAAATGCGCTTCGTTACCAGAGGGCTCTCCGTTAGAACTTGCGTACAAAGCAATCAAACATCCTACAAAACCGCCTGCAACTTTAGTACTTAAATATCTTCCGTCCAGTTTATCTCTTAGTAGCTGCCAATCTCCGTTTCCCTCGGCAAAATGGAATGCATAAAGTCCGCCATCTGCCGTAATTCTCAGACGGATCTTACCAGATTTTTTCACTTGCTTCTGGGTAATTAAATCCATAAACTCATTTTCTGCACTGGCTTTGTACAATTGCACTACGTCATATTTCTCAAATTTAGACCTGCACAGGTAATAAAAATTCTTCTCGCTTTGAAATACGATGATACCGGCTTTTTCATTTCCATTTTTGGGTAAAAACTCAAGCTCGGTACTAGCCTCGGCTTTTAAATGCTGTAAGCGCCTCCCTACAAATGATGGATTTCCATATTCTAAAACTGTTTCTGGCCGTAATTTCAGGCTTAATCCCTTTTGAGCCGAAAGTTTGTACCAGGATTGGTCCCCGGTTCTCAAGAATAACAAGGATTGATCAATGGTGTCTTTAAAAACATATCTATGCTGGAAGTTACCATTCAATGGAAATGACGCCTTTTCTGGCTGCTCTTTCCAGTTAAAAGTATACTGATATTGTACCTCCTGATGATCTGGATTGATAACAGGCCAGCCGTCTTCTGTCCACTGTACGGGAGCTATAAAAGTTTCTCTTCCGGTGTTATAGTAATCGCCACTATAAGGCCTTACAGCCAAAAACACCGCATAGGTATTTCCGTCGGGGCCTTCAACCAAATCTGCATGGCCAGTTGAGGTGATCGGATTTGGGCGATTAGGGTTAAGGTGTCTTTGTGTTAAAATTGGATTTTTATCCCACGGGATATAAGGTCCTTTAATGTTTGTGCTTCTAAAAATTACCTGCGAGTGGTTAACGGAAGTTCCGCCTTCTGCGGCACATAAATAATAAAACTCGCCTCGTTTGTAAATATGCGGTCCCTCAATCCAAACTGGCTTTTGAGCCAAATCTACGCCGCCGTTTACTAAAATCTGCTCCTCACCTTTAACTTTCAAATTTTTATAATCAAACTCGTATATCCTGATGGTTCTATGTCCTTCGTATAGCGGTTTATAATCGGGTGCATCACTGTTATAAACAATATAAGCTTTATTTCCTTCAAAAAAAATGGACGGGTCTATGCCTCGCACTTCTGGTATCTTTACCGGGTCTGACCACGGGCCTGCCGGGTTGGTTGCAGTCACAAGAAAGTTTCCATCGTTATCTATATCCGTACAAACCACATAAAACAAACCTTCGTGATAGCTAATGGCCGGTGCAAATAAACCTCTGGAAACACGCTCGCCCATGAAATTCATCTGAGAGGGCCTGTTTATAACATTTCCAATCTGCTTCCAATTCTTAAGATCTTTACTATGAAAAATAGGAATACCCGGAAAATAACTAAACGTAGAGTTGATAAGGTAATAGTCGTCTCCAACTTTTTCTATGCTGGGATCTGGATAAAATCCCTTAAGAATGGGATTCTGGATAGTAATCTTGTCCTGAGCCATTACTCCAAAAACCTGAAGCAATCCCGTAATAAATAATACCCCTGCCTTTTTGTATACCTTACTAAATCTGTGTTTCATGTGCGTAAAAATAAAAATAAGTGGCTGCATAAATACAGCCACCTGAACCAATTGAACAATAATTATGATGATGTTTTTATTTTATCCGATATAAGGACTAATACTATATTTTACGTTTAAAAATAATGTTTATGTACAAATAGAATTTTACTTATTGCCCACAGAAAGAGAAAGCCAAAGGGTGCGCTTTCATTTAACTTATAACGGGAATATACTTTAATGTACTATAGCAAAATAGCCAAAGCAAAGAGCTTTGGCTATTTAAGTCTTAAGTTCTTAATTGTAACCTGGATTTTGATAATTTTTCTTATATGCCGCATCTCCGCTCATCCTATCCAGTTGTCCTTGAGGAATAGGTCTTAGATAGAGATATTTTGGTAGTTCTCTATTGAATGTAACAGGTGTTGCTCCCGCAGTTGGCGAAATACGATAAGACCCTGCATACTCTTCCCATTTTTGCGTACGAGCCAAATCATGCCAGCGATAGCCTTCTCCAAAGTATTCTCTGGACCTTTCGTCTAAAATAAAATTTATATCTATTACTGCGGGAGTAGCGGCCGTCAATGCAGTCGAATTATCAACAACTTTCGCTACATTTTCAGCAACATCAAACCTCCACTTACCTGCCCTTGCCCGAATTACATTAATTAAATCGCGAGCGCTTTTCCCAGCCTGCACATTTGCACCTTTAACAGCTGCTTCTGCTGCCACAAAATAGAATTCTGAAAATTTCAAAATATTATATGGCCGTGAGCTAGCGATCTTATCATCATTATAATCGTTTGACTTTCTATATGCGCCAAGTTTCCACAAACCGGGGTATATATCTCTGGAAATTTTATCCAATGCTACTACATAATCCGCTCTTCCGGGTAAATAACCAGCCTGTGTGCCATCGTTGTAAGTAGTGCTTGAATAGTCTATTCCTCCAGGATCAGTAGATAAAAAAGATAAAATTTTATCATTCGGTGCTATTGGTAAATAATTGGCCCCATACAAAATATCTTCTTCCCTATTGGTATTAAATTTCCAAGTTGCTCTATAAACAGTTGTAAACGTCCCGTTAAACCTGGAGTCAATTGTTTTGTCTGCAAATGTTTTCGTAAATACATCTATCGGCGGAGCCATACGCATCCATGGTCGTGTATATGATTGCCCCGCCTGGACTGTTCTAAACATAGCATCAGCAGGAGTCCACTTGTCTGCAGTTTTGCTAGCTTTAAGATTCTGAAAATACCATGTAACCATCCAACCCGCTTGATTCTGTGCATTACCTCCATCCCATCCGGTAATGTTACTTTCACTGTATTGTGCATTAGCCTCGGTATGATCCGCCCAAAGCATAATTTCGCTATTGCGATCATTTTCTGCTAAATTAACATCGTAAAAGGTTGGTTGCAAACTGTATGGCCCATTTTGATCGATACCTGCTACTGCTACATCGTATGCCTTTTGAAAATACCACTGTGCATCGTGTCCATCGGGATCTGTTCTTGTGGTTTCTGGATAAGTTGGAATATTATTGGGATTTTGAAGCCACCAACCATATGTTAAGTAAGCTTTTGCTAAAGTAAGGCGAGCAACATTCTTTGTAACCGCTCCAATAACTCTTGGATTATCAGGCAGTTCCTCAATCGCCTGGAGTAAATCTGGAAACACTCCCATTGTATAAACCTCTGGAACCGTGTTTCTTACAGAAGTTAAAGTTGGAGTAGTATTATATTGAAGAATTCCACCTCCTAAATCCAACGGAACACCTCCGAATGTTTGCACCAAAAGAAAATAGGAAAATGCTCTGAAAAATCTGGCTTCTGAAATTAATGAAGGAGACATATTTGCTTCGGTGCCATTTGCTATAATGCCACTGGCTGAGTTGATATTTGCGTAAGCAGTATTCCACAATACGTCCCATCTACTATTTTGTGCATCGGGAATACCTAAACCAGACAAATCTGCTGCCCGGAAATTTCCGTCTGCCTGAGATCCGTAAGTGTACTCATCTGTTCCGGTTTCTGTCGCATTATAATAGTACGGCTGGCCGTACAGTCTGCGCAACCCAGAGTATAAACCTGTTAAACCGCCTCTGACCCCGTCTTCTGTTTTGAAGAAACCAGGTTCAAATCTGTCTCGGGGGGTTTCTTCTAGAATATCTGTACAGCCACTAGCAAGAAATAAACTGGTAACTGCGAAGATCTTATATAACTTTTGCATAACTAGTAATTTTAAAAAGTGAAATTAAGTCCTACTAAATAATTCCGGGTAGCTGGCACATTATACCCTACCACAGGTAAACGTTGTACAATTTGAGTAGTTACAGCCTGATTTTGATTTCCGTAGGAATTAGGCTCCGGGTCTAATCCAGATTCTTTATGGAAAGGAGAGAATAAAACGAACGGATTCTGAGCGGTGAAATAAATTCTCGCCTGGTTAATGCCCGCATTTTCCATCCACTTACCGTTAAAATTGTAGCCCAATGAAATTGTTCTAATTTTTAAATAAGAAGCATCAAAATACGCCATAGTACTCATGTACTTAGGATTATCTGCTGCTGTTATACCTCCGGGTCTGGGATATTTGGCTCCTGTATTTTCAGGTGTCCAATAATCTACACTAACGTTATTGTGTCGCCCATTTAATAGGTTTAAATAACTAGTTGCTCCGTGTAAGGTAGAAATCAATGTACCACCGTTCTTAAATGCTGCTACAATTCCTAAATCAAATCCCTTGTAAGAGAAACGTGTATTAAACCCTCCCTGGAATTTCGGATCGAAGTCTAAAATCTGGCGATCAGCTGCACCGATTTGCCTAACCGGTACACCGTTATCATCGTAATCTCCGGTGTATTTCACCTTAATCATTCCTACATTTCCTCCTGGTTCCAGAACGTTTAAATGAGGATCTCCCGCCTGCCAAAGTCCAATTCGCTCATAATCGTAGATAACATTAATCGGATGCCCAACAAACCACCAGTTACCTTCATTTTTAGAAGAACCAGATGTCAATGCTAGTAACTTATTACGATTGGTATATAAATTCACTCCGGCTTCCCATCTAAAGCCATTGGGATTATCTATGATTACACCATTAAGAGAAAGCTCAAAACCTTTGTTTTCAGTTTCTCCTATATTACTTGTATACCTATCAACTCCGGCTGTGGGTGGCAAATCAACAGCTAAAAGTATATCTTTTGTATGTTGCTTGTAATATTCTACTGTACCATTCAAACGCCCTGCAAAAAGTCCGAAGTCTAAACCGAAGTTCCAGGTATTTGTGAACTCCCAGCCCAAATTCTCGTTTGGCAGTTCAGAGACAATATAACCTGCCTCATAGCTTTCATCTCCGTTATCACCAAAGTTGTAAAACCTATTACCTAACCTACCTAAGGTGGCATACGGAGCAACTGCCTGATTAGATGTTACACCATAACCTACTCTTAACTTCAGTAAGCTGACAGGCGCAACTCCACTCATAAAAGATTCTTGCGCTATATTCCAACCTGCAGAAACTGCCGGATAGGTATGCCATTTTTTCCCAGGCGCTAATCTGGAAGAACCATCGGCTCTTAACGTAGCAGACAACATATAACGATTATCATAATTATACATTACACGCCCCATCCAAGATTGTAAACCCCACACCGTATGTCCTTGATTATCGGGATTAATTGTGATATTTCCCTGTGGAGCTTGCCCCAAATTAAAATATTGAAAATGCTCTGCAGCCAAATCCCTTACCGAAATATCCGAACGGTAAAATGTATTTTCCTGAGCAGAATACAATCCAACCGCATTGAACTCGTGTTTGCCGAATTTACGGTCATAAGTCAATAGGTTCTCAATTGCCCAATCGGTCATTGTAGAATTGTTAATTCCTGCTGATGAAAGTTCGTCAGGATTTGTAGCACTCGTAACCCCTTTTCCCGTAAAGTTTCCTCCGGTAGTTTGACGAATATTCAATCCTAAATTCACCCTGGCCTTTAAACCCTCAACCCAGGGCACTTGAACCTCGCCGTAGATATTATTATATGAACCTAAACCTTTAGATTCACTCAGCCATCTATCTTTCAAGTCGTTTATCAAGTCCTTTGTCCACACTCGGTATGGATCAATCGAGGAGAAAGTAGCCCGCTTTAGATTTCCGTCTGCATCATAGGGAGAAGCCAGAGGCGAAGCACCCAATGCATCAGAAATTCCAACCTGATTACCTTGAGAAACAGTGTAACTGTTATTAGAGGTTAAACCAAACCGGAAATATTTGCCAGCTTCCTGATCTACAGCAGCTCTTATAGAATACCTATTAAAATCATTGGTAGGCAAAACAGATTGATCTTTATAATACCCTATACCAACAGAAAAATTACCTTTTTCTGAACCTTTTGAAAGATTTACGTCATGGCTCATTGTCATTGCATTTCTATAAAGCAAATCTTGCCAATCAGTATTCGCATTATCAAGCTCATCAGACGAAGGTGCAAATGTTCCAATACCCAATTCTTGTTGAGTTTTAGTAGCTTCTGCTCGTAAACGAGCGAATTCTGGACCATCCATCATTGGCACACGAGAAAATAAATTCTTAACGCCATAAAAAGAATTGTATGAGACTCTTGCTTCCTGTCCTTTTTGCCCTCTAAACGTTGTAACTAAAATTACACCATTGGCTCCACGAGAACCATATATGGCCGTGGCAGAGGCGTCCTTTAAAATATCAATACTTCTTATGCTGCTTGGATCGATATCATTGATGGAACCTGAAAAGGGTATCCCATCCAATACCACTAATGGCGCATCCTGACCGGAATTTGGATCCGTATTTAAAGATCGTGTTCCTCTTATACGGATTTGCATTCCCGCACCTGGCCTACTCGAATTCTGTGTCATCTCTACACCAGCAACACGCCCCTGTAAGGCCTGCGTAATATTAGCAGAAGGCACCTCTCTGATAGCTTCACCTCTAATAGAAGCCACCGACCCCGTTACTGCCTCGGCTCTTTGGGTACCGTAGCCAATAACTACGACTTCCTCTAAACTCTTCTGGTCTGGTTGCAAGGTTACAGTTAGGTTAGTTCTGCCAGCAGCATTAATTTCTTGAGTGCTATATCCTATGTAGGAGACTACAATAATTGCCGACGACGAAGGAATACTTATCTGAAAGCCCCCGTCTACTCCCGTTAGCGTACTGGAAGCCCCATTTTTCACCTGAACGGCTGCTCCCGGCAAAGGTTGCCCATTCTCATCTAACACCTTCCCCCTCAGGGAAATTTGAGCCAATACACCCGAAGGTAAGATGAGCGTCACTATTACAAATAGCAACAATAGTTTAATTTTTAATTGGTCTGTTTGATTCATGATACATTTTATTAGGTCTTTAATTGTGATTGATAAATTAAAAGCCGCAAAGCAAGCTTCTTGTCTTAAAATATTCTGTGCATATTAGTTTAATTGGTTATGATAAAACTAAAAATTAAAAACTATAATTGCAACCGATTGCATAATTTTTTTTATATTTATTACAAAATAGCGGTTTAAAGCGGATTAACGTATATATATCGATTGCATAAATTACTAGATTATGAATATGATACAGACAATGAGGTGGTATGGCCCTCATGATATTGTAACTTTAAAAAGCCTGAAACAGGCTGGATGTACGGGCGTTGTTACTGCCTTACACCACATTCCGGTGGGTGAGGTATGGCCAGTAACAGAAATCAAACAAAGAAAGAAAACTATTGAAGACGCCGGGTTAACCTGGGAAGTAGTAGAAAGTTTGCCGGTACATGACGACATTAAAAAGAGAAATGGAAATTATAAGCAGTATATATCTAATTATATACAAAGCTTAAAAAACCTCGCAGCTTGCCAGGTTTATGTGGTTACCTACAACTTTATGCCCGTACTGGATTGGATGCGTACGGATTTAAAGTATAGCTTACCATCTGGTGCACTAGCCTTAAAATTTGAAAGGATTGCTTTTATAGCTTTCGACCTTTTTTTATTAAAGCGCCCGGGAGCTGAAGATGATTATTCCGAGGAGGACAGGCAGAGAGCAAACCAACTTTTTTCCAAATTATCTGAAGACGAAAAAATTAAACTAAATACCACTTGTTTACAGGCACTGCCGGGAAGTACAGAAAACTTCACTTCTGCTCAGGTATTAGCTCTTTTAGACGAATACAAAGGAATAGATGCCGCTGGCCTGCGCAACAATCTGGTTTCTTTTTTACAGGAAATAACGCCTATTGCCGACCAGCTGAACATCCAGTTAGCCATACACCCAGACGACCCACCTTTTTCTATTTTAGGTTTACCCAGAATTATGAGTACAGAAGCTGACGCAGCTTACATATTGGAAACAGTACCTGCTAAATCAAATGGGTTGTGTTTTTGCAGCGGATCTTTTGGCGTCCGTCCGGATAATGACCTGCCTGGAATAATCCAACGATTAGGCTCTAAAATACATTTCCTGCATTTAAGAAGTATACAGAGAGATGAAGACGGCAACTTCTTTGAGGCTAACCATCTGGAAGGAAATGCGGATATGTACTCACTAGTAAAAGAGATTTTGTTTTTGATGAAGAGAGAAAAAAGAAGTATCCCTATGCGTCCAGACCATGGACACCAAATGCTGGATGATTTAGCTAAAAATCCTTATCCAGGTTATTCTGCTATAGGAAGATTAAAGGGATTGGCCGAATTAAGAGGTTTAGAGATGGGCATATCAAGAACTCTAAGTATCTAAAAAAGCGCCATTAATAATAATTAATGGCGCTTTTTTAGATACTTTTTAGTATTTATATATTTACCGGCTTCATTCGAGGTACTAAAGCTTTCATTACAAACCAGGCTATTAAGTAACATACGGCACATATAGAAAATATAATCATATATCCAGAATTAATTCCGTCTACAACTACATGCCCCTGTGAGGCTATTTCTTTAAGAAATTCTTCTAAGTTAGCAACTCCATACTGTTCAAAAAGCGCTTTTTGAGTTTCTGGATTGCCTACTTGAGGATATTTTTGCAATAATACTGTACCATCAACTGTACTCCAGTTTTTCTGTGTAAAGTCGAATAAAACCCCAGAACCTTTATTAATTAAGAAAGAGCCTATACCACCTGCTAAGCCACCTATACCGGTAATCGTAGCTATAACATGTTTAGGAAACATATCTCCTATGGTAGAGAATATATTTGCTGACCAAGATTGGTGAGCTGCTCCGGCAATACCTATTAAAATTACAGGTACCCAGTAAGAAATTGAACCTAATGGCTGTGCTAATAATGCAACTAGCGGGAAAAAAGCAAATATTAACATTGCTTTCATGCGCCCTGCATAAGGTTCCATCCCTTTATTCTCTACAAAATAGGTTGGCAACCAACCTCCAACAATAGAAAATAATGTAATCCCATATAATACAAAAATCGCTAATTGTCCTTCTGTATCAGAAGATTTAATTCCATATACCGAACTCAGATAAGCTGGCATCCAGAATAAGAAGAACCACCACACACCATCTGTCATAAATTTGCCGAAAGCAAAAGCCCATGTTTGCTTATGCTTGAAACAATCTGCAAATGAAACCTTCTTAACCGGTTCGGAAATTTCTGATTTTTCTAAATCAGAAAGATCTTGTTGGATATAAGCTAATTCAAGTTCGTTTACACTAGGATGAACTTCTGGCTTTTTGTACATAAAAATCCAAAATCCCATCCAAACAAAACCTAGTGCACCAATAATAATAAAAGACATTTCCCAACCCCAAGTAGCGGCAATAGCAGGTATAGTTATGGGAGCTGCCAATGCACCTATTGTTGCTCCTGCATTGAAAATACTAGTTGATAAAGCTCTGTCTTTTTTAGGAAAATACTCTGCAGTAGCTTTAATAGCGGCTGGAAAGTTTCCAGCTTCACCAACTGCTAACACAAAACGAGCAAAAATGAAAAGAGCTACGCTGACATTAATAACCAGACCTACATCTTTTACAGTAGCAATAGCTTCTTTTGCTCCTTCAAAACCGACAAACCATTCTCCGGCAACGATACCTGATGTAGCAATACCACAGAAAGCATGAATTACAGCACCTACAGACCATACACCTATTGCCCACAGAAAGCCTTTTTTAGTGTCCATCCAGTCTACAAACTTACCGGCAAACAGCATACTCACTGCATAGAAGATAGAAAACAGAGCAGTAATATTACCGTAATCGTTATTTGTCCAGTGAAATTCAGGAGCAATAAAATCTTTCCAGGTTAGAGATAATACCTGCCTGTCTAAATAGTTAATGGTAGTTGCGAAAAACAAAAGGGCGCATATAGACCATCTGTATTTAGTCGCTTTTTTTGTACTCATATCGTTTAATTTTTTAGGTTTTTATTATCTAGATTGTTTAATTAAAGATAGGGCTTTAAGCGCATTATCTCTTAATCCGTCCATATCTTTATTATCCAAAATTTCTTTTGTAATCATTTTACTCCCCATACCTACGGCGCATACTCCTGATTTAAACCAAGCTTTTAAATTCCCTTCTTCTATTTCTACACCACCGGTTGGAATAAATTTCTGCCCTGCAAATAATTCTTTGATAGCTCCCATAAAACCAGGCCCCAATATATTTGCGGGAAATAATTTAATAAGCAAGGCACCTAAACTTTGCGCTTTACTAATTTCTGTAGGAGTCATACAACCTGGAATCCACAGCAAATTTTTACCGTTTGCAATAGCTGCCACTTCTTCGTTTACTGTTGGCGCTACAATATAATCTGCACCTGCATCTATAAAATCTTGTGCTTCTTTAGCGTTTTTAATTGTTCCAATTCCTAAATAAAAACCAGCTAAATCTTTAGTATTTTCTTTTAAGAACCTGAAATTTTCTAATGCGGCCGCTCCTCTGTTGGTATATTCCAACGTTCTTACACCTGCATCGTATAAAGTTTTAATTACATTAAGACTTAGCTCTTTGTCTTGATGATAAAACAAAGGCAACATGCCCTGCTCTATAATAATTTCTAAAATTCCTTCTTTACTTTGCATGATTTTTTATAGTTTCTAAAATTTCTTCTTTAGTTGTTGATGTAGAGTCTGTTGGAATAAATAACTTCTTATAAGCAGCTGCGGTAGCAAACTCTAAAGTTTCCTGGTTAGACAAACCATTTGTGATACCAAACAAGAGCCCGCCCATAAACGTATCACCGCTGCCTACTTTGTTAATTATTTTATCTGCCGTATAAAGCGTGGAATTATACAACTTTCCTTCGCTAAATAACGTGGTAGAGTAATTGATGCCTTCGCCCGCTTCAAAACGGAAGGTATTTGCTACCATTTTACACGAAGAGAAACGGTTAATAATTTCTGCTGAAGTTTTTGCCGAATGTTCGTAGTATTTCTCTAGAGTATCTACTTCCACCAAGTCATCATGTAAGGCAGTACCCAGCATTTTGTTTGCCGCCCAAATGTTGCCCATAATTAAATCGCAGTGTTCTGCTATTTCTGGCAAAACATCTACCGGACTTTTACCATATTTCCAAAGCAAAGCTCTAAAATTAAGGTCTAGGGCAACAAAAACACCTCTTTCTTTACAAGCTTTTACTGCTTCTATGCAAACGTTTGCCACGTCTTGCGAAACAGCAGGACAGATAGCGCTTAACTGAAAATGGGTCACGTCTTGTAAAACGTGATCCCAATTTATGTCTCCTGGCTTAAGAAAATAAAAAGATGAATAGGCTCTATCGTAAATTACGCCCGAGCTTTTTAAATCTTTACCTTCATGCAGGTAATAGGTTCCTATTCTGTTTCCCTGCAAAGCTACTTTAGAGGTATCTATTTTTAGTGCTTTTACATAGTCTAATATCTGGTGAGTTAAAGAGTGGTCTGGCAAGGCGGTAAGATAAGCAACATTTGCCCCCCAAATAGACAGGGCTGTTGCTACATTTAACTCTGCGCCGCCAACAAAAACAGACACTTTATTGGTTTGTAACCAATTACCATCTGCATCGGGTGATATTCTTAGAAGTAACTCTCCAAATGTTAAAACTTTTGCCATTATAGTTTAAAATAGTTTTTTGCGTTATAATAACAGATATCCTGAACTATCTTCCCTATCCATTTTTCATCATCAGGAATCTGGCCATTTTCCATCTCGCTGCCTAGTAGGTTACACAAAATTCTTCTGAAATATTCATGTCTGGAGTAAGACAAGAAGCTTCTGGAATCTGTCAGCATTCCTACAAATGTACTTAAAACCCCCATATTTGAAAGAGAATTTAATTGTTTTTCCATTCCGTCTTTTTGATCAAGAAACCACCAGCCAGAACCAAATTGTATTTTCCCTTTCGTTTTTCCATCCTGGAAATTACCAATCATGGTGGCGAAAACATCATTATCTGCGGGATTTAAGTTATAGATAATGGTCTTTGCTAACTGATCATCCAAGCTTAAATTACCTAAGAAATTAGATAAACTTTGTGCCTGTGGGAAATCTGCAATAGAATCATAACCCGTATCCGGACCTAATCTTCTCATTTGCCCGTGATTATTATTTCTAATAGCTCCTAAATGGAACTGCTGAATCCAATCTTTCTCGTGATAAATTTTAGCAATTTCTGTTAAAATATAGCCCGATACGGCATCAACATCAGACAGTTGGTTAATTTCGCCAGCCAGCAATTGTTTATACTCTGCTTTCTGCTCTATAGTTAAATGCACTTTAGCTGGGATAGTATTTAAACCATGGTCTGAAATGCAAGCACCTAAAGACTCAAAGTAATCTATTCTGTTTCTTAATGCCGAAATTAAAGAATCTAAATCTGAAACGTGAACACCAGAAACAGCTGAAAGCTTTTGAATATAAGCTCTATAAGCATCAGCATCATTAATAATAATAGATTTATCTGGTCTGAAGGAAGGCAGAACTTTGATAGCAAAATCTGAATTTTTCAAAGCTTTGTGGTGCTGCAAATCATCCGTCGGATCATCTGTTGTGCCCACCATAACTACATTAAAGCCTTTTAACAACCCTTGGGCAGAAAAATCATCCTGCTGAAGTAATTCATTACATTTCGCATAAACTTCTTTAGCATTAGATTCATTTAAAAACTCATTAATTCCAAAAGGATTTTTAAGTTCCATATGTGTCCAATGAAACAACGGATTACGAATTACCTGAGGCACACACTTTGCCCACGCCAGAAATTTTTCTTCGTCTGTAGCATCGCCGGTAATATATCTTTCGTCTACGCCCAGCGTACGCATCGCTCTCCACTTGTAATGGTCGCCTTTTAGCCAAATTTCTGTGATGGTAGAGAATTTTTTGTTTTCTGCAATCTCATTTGGAGGCAAATGGTTATGATAATCTATGATAGGCAGATCTTTTGCATAATCATGATACAGTACTTTTGCTTGCTTTGAGTACAATAAAAAATCTTCTGGAATTACTGAACCTTGTTTCATTGCTTTAATATTTTAATTATCCTTAATTGTACAGGCTGGTTTAATCTGATTGGGAAGTTGTGAAAAATTCACCAACCATTCTCATAAAAGCCCGGTTTTTTTAACGTAATCGGTTACGTATTGTTGGATTAAAAAAGTTCTGCTTTACATATTGTAAATGCAGAACTTTTTAACTCTTGCTTATAATGTAACGCCAGATTTAAAAATAGCTATTTCCTTGAATCCGGTTTCTTCGTGTTTTAACTTTTTCCCGCTGCAAACTTCAACAATAAAGTCTACAAATTCCTGAGTAACTTCATCTGTTTCTCTGCCTTCTAACAAGATACCGGCATTAAAGTCTATCCAATTCTTTTTAAAATTATACAAACGCGAATTGGTAGAAATCTTCATGGTTGGAACAAAACTGCCAAACGGAGTTCCTCTACCCGTAGTAAACAATACTAACTGACAGCCCGATAAAGCCAAAGCTGTAGAGGCTACCAAATCATTCCCAGGCGCATTTAGCAGGTTTAAACCTTTTACCTTAGCTGGTTCTGCATAGTCTAATACATCAACCACTTCAGAATTTCCACCTTTTTGGGTACAGCCCAAAGATTTATCTTCTAAGGTACTAATGCCGCCCTTCTTATTTCCTGGAGATGGATTTTCGTAAATAGGCTGCTCAAACTTGCGGAAATAATCTTTAAAGTTGTTGATTAAGGCAACGGTATCTTTAAACACTCCTTCAGACTTACAACGGTTCATCAGAATGGTTTCTGCACCAAACATTTCTGGTACTTCGGTTAAGATACTGGTACCACCTTGCGCAATAATCCAATCTGAAAAACGGCCTACTAAAGGGTTAGCTGTAATGCCCGAGAAACCATCGCTTCCGCCACATTTCAGCCCTATCTTCAGTAAAGATACCGGAAGATCTTCGCGTTTATCAGAACGCATTTTGTTTACCAGCTCTTTCATTAACTCAAAACCGGTTTCAATCTCATCTTCCACTTCCTGCGAAATCAAAAACTTAACACGGTTTTCATCAAAATCGCCCATGGCAATTTTAAATTCGTTTTGCTGGTTATTTTCGCAGCCCAAGCTCATAACCAAAACGCCACCTGCATTTGGATGTCTGGCTAAAGCAGCCAAAGCATTTTTGGTATTCTCATGATCATCTCCCAATTGCGAACAGCCGTAATTGTGCGTATAAACTCTGATATCGTCTATATGACTCACATCAAGCTCTGCTTTAACCTGGTTGATGATTGCCTGGGCTTGCCCGTTAACACAGCCTACGGTAGGTACAATCCACAGCTCATTTCTAATACCCGCTTCTCCGTTTTCTCTTAAATAGCCTTTAAAAGTACGATCTACCTTTGGTATATCTAAAACAGGGTTAACCGGGTTGTAATGGTACTCTAAATTGTCATGCAAATTAGTCTTTAAGTTATGCGTATGCACATGCTCACCGGCTTGTATTGCCTCTAACGCATGCCCGATAGGATAACCGTATTTAACTACGTTTTCATCTCTTTGCATATTTCTTAGGGCAAATTTATGCCCTGTTTCAATTGCATTCTGTATCTGTATAGAGTTACCGTTTACAGATATAATCTCACCCACCTCAATTGGCTCAATAGCCACGCCCACATTATCTTCTGGGCTTATTTGCAAATATTTATCCATTTTTTTCTACTGAATCACTTCTTTTAAAGCCTCTTTCATGCCCTTGCTTAAGATAGCCTTTACCCCTCTTGTTATCTCATTTCCAAATTCTGGCAATACTGTAAAATCTGCAGTCCAGATTTTTTTGTTATTTATAATACCTTGCACCCAGGTATCAATATCATTCTCGTTAAAAGTAGATTGAATGAATGATACAAATTCCTGTGTATCGTTTGGTGTGAAGTTAACTTCTGCTTTTCCACTATATAATACTAATAACGCTGCAAAAGAGAAGGTTGTTAACTTCGCATTTTTATTTAATTTCTGTGCATTGTCATAAACTGTTGGAAAATCTCTGGTTTCCCACTTAGATAAAGAGTTTAAAGAAATATCTTTTAGATAATGCTTTAAGAAAGGGTTATAAAAACGCTCCAAAATTTTGGCTGCGAAGGCTTTAAGTTCTTCCTGATCTTCATCTATGGCTGGTAGCACTTCCTGATCTACCATTTTATTAATAAATTTTTCTACTTCTGGCGTATTAAATGCATCCATTACCGTTTCGCAGCCCAGCTGTAAAGCAACCGGCACCATAGCTGTGTGCGAACCATTAAGGATACGTACTTTTTTTGCTCTAAAGTCACGGATATCATCCATGAACAAAACATTTAAACCTACTTTATCTAAAGGGAGTTTTTCTTTAATAGCGCTATCTCCACCAATAGCCCATACGTGGAAATACTCTCCTTTTACTACCAGATTATCATCAAAGCCAATCTCTGCTTTAATCTCGTCTATATTTTCTTTAGGGAAACCCGGCACAATACGGTCTACCAGTGTATCGTAGAAGTGGTTTGCAGATTTAATCCAGGCAATAAAATCGGCGCCTAAATTATTAGCTTCTGCGTGTTTAACTACATATTTACTTAAAGTAGAGCCGTTATCTTCTATCAGCTCGCAGCAAACAAAATGCAATCCTTTAGAAGCATCTCCGTTAAACTTCTGGAATCTCTTATATAGTAATGCAGTTACTTTTGCCGGGAAAGATGCCGGTGGTTCTGCATTCAAATTATCTCCTTCTTCGTAACGGATACCCGCCTCTGTAGTGTTAGAAACCACAATTTCTAAGTCTTCGCTTAAAAACAGGTCTTCATATTGTTTATACGATGAATAAGGGTTAATTACTTCATTTATACACTTTACCAAAGAAACCTCTTTTACAGGCTGCTTATCTTTTATACCTTCCAGGTATACGTGATATAGCCCATCCTGCTTTTCAAAAAGTTGTCGTACAAAATCTCCACCGTCAATGGGTTGAACAATAGAAATCCCGTGATTCATAACACCTTCATCATTCGCTTTATCTATCATCCAGTCTACAAAGGCTCTTAAAAAATTTCCTTCTCCAAACTGTAAGATTTTGGTTGGCAACTGCGGTTTTGTGGCTGTGGTTTTGTTTAGTGCTTCCATTTTTATATAATCTTGCTTCTCTTCTATTTTTTTCTTAACTGCTATAATAACCAATTGTAAATGTTATTTGGGTGAATTGCATTTAGCTGATGCCCCGTTAGCATTATATTTATTTTTTCTTTACCTGAGATAATAACCAATGGATAAGCTCGTCTCCGGCTTGCAGGTTATTAAAACTTTGCGGCAATCTTCTGCCATCTACATATTCGTTATACAGCCATGGGTCGCCTACAGCGAAAACAGTTCCCTTTCCATATTTTGAGTATGCCATTACTACATCTCCATTATGATTTACTACCGATTGTGCAGGTGCATTTAACGCCAGCGTACTAATTTCTTTTAAGAAAAGGTTACGTGATTTTTTGAACACCAGATTTCCCTCTGGCACTTTTATTAAGCCCTGTTCGTACTGTTTGCCAACAACCGGGTTTTTAAGTTCTTTTTTAAATTGTATACCAAACAATCCGGCCAATTTATTGAAATTATCCAGCTCACAATTGTTTTGGTCGTTTGCCATTAATAGCAAAACACCGCCTTTACTTACC
>PJUF01000255.1_pt1 | contig 45781 bp, 38 predicted proteins | sample 1512191 | NCBI WGS metagenome assembly PJUF01 (sample SAMN08177673, study PRJNA422409) | Feces metagenome, whole genome shotgun sequencing project. | isolation source: Chicken feces (3) enriched on wood chips | host: Gallus gallus | place: USA: Madison | collected 2015-01-15 | reverse complement strand
TGGACACAATGTCTATTATTTTTTACATAAGGTCTAAATTTTACGACACATTACTTCTTCTGGCAGACCGCGCAGAAGAAGGTCGAGCGCCCGCCCTGGACCACGCGCGCCACCACGCCGGAACAGCCTTCCGTCCGGCAAGCCTCGCCCTCGCGGCCGTAAACGTCGAAGCGGTGCTGGAAATAGCCCTGGCCGCCCTCGGCGTTGGCGAAGTCCTTCAGGGTCGACCCGCCCGCCGCGATGGCGTCGTGCAGGACGTTGCGGACCTCGAGCGCCAGTCGCTCCAGTCGGGGGCGGCTGACCTCGCCGGCCGCCGTGAGGGGCGAGATGCGCGCGCGATACAGGGCCTCGCATACATAGATGTTGCCCAGGCCGGCCACGATGCTCTGGTCCAGCAGGCTGACCTTGATGTTCTGCGCCTTGCCCGCGAAGGCCTCGGCCAGATGCGCGCCCGAAAAGGCGTTGCCCAGAGGCTCGGGTCCCAGTTTGGCGAACCAGGCATGACCCTCGACCGCCTCGGTGGGGATCAGGCCCATGAAACCGAAGCGCCGGGCGTCGGCGTAGCCCAGCCGGGTCAGCACCCCGTCCCGATCGGCCGTCAGGCTCATGTGCTCATGCTTGCCCACGACAGGGGCGGCCGTCTCGAACGCGCCGGGGGCGACGCTCTCCAGGGTGAAGCGCCCGGTCATCCCTAAGTGCGTGATCCAGGTCTGGCCGGTGGACAGGGGAAACAGCAGGTATTTCGCCCGCCGCTCCAGCCGCAGCACGGATGCCCCCTCCAGCCGCTCGACGAAGCGTTCGGGAAAGGGGAAGCGCAGGTCCGGCCGGTTCTGGCGCGGCGCCGTCAGGCGCGCGCCCTCCAGCACCGGCTGCAGGCCGCGACGCACGGTTTCGACTTCGGGTAGTTCAGGCATGGCGCAAATCTAGCCTGTCATGCCTCGCGCCGCATCTCCGTCTACGCCAGGCGCCCGGATCGCTCGCAGGGCCGAGGCCCTGAACGGCGGCGGACGGCGATATGCGCGATGGGCGAAAAGCAAAAAGCCCCCGCCGAAGGCGAGGGCCTGGATGGGACTGCGTCAACCCGGAGAACCGCAGTCCCGCCCCGGAGCCCGCCGGAAACCGGCGGGGCGGACGGCGGCCCCTCTAGGGACCGTTCGTGTCGGCCATGGGGCCGAAAGTCGACGACGCGGCGGCCCCTGCTCAAGCAGCGAGCCGCCGCGCGGCGAGCGTTAGCAGGCTCAGAGCTCAAGCAGCGAGCTACCGCGTCGCGAGTGGACTTAGATGTACCGCCGCAGGCTGCGGGCCAGGTCGGACGAGGCGTCCTTGCCGGCGCTCTTGCGGACCTGGGGCTGGTAGGCGACGCGGGCGTGCTCGACGCAATAGACGCCTTCCGAGGCGCGGCGGCCGCAGAAGCTGAACTCGCTGGTCGAGGGGTCGCCGATCGGCCATTTGCACATGTGGGCGCCCAGCGTCAGCACGGTGGCGGTGCCGGCCAGTTCAGGCGCGGGAGCCGGGGCGGGCGCCTGGGGCGCGGCGGCGACGGGGCGCGGCGCGGCGGCCTCGATGCGGCGCGGCGCCGAGGGGGCCTGCGTCGGCGCGGCTGGCGCTGCGGCGCGCGGACGAGCCGGGCGGAAGGTGGTGCGCGCGGGCTGCGACGGGGCGGCCCGGCCCGACAGGCCCAGGCGGTGCACCTTGCCGATCACGGCGTTGCGGGTCACGCCGCCGCCCAGGGCCTTGGCGATCTGGCTCGCTGACTGGCCTTCCAGCCACAGCTTCTTCAGCGCGCCGACGCGGTCTTCGGTCCAGCCTGGGTTCATGTCGCCCTCCTGCGGAGTCGGATTCAACATCTTGTGCCGGAGTCCGAATTTCGGCCCCTCATCACGCCTCTAATCGTAAATCACCTCTTAAAACACGCAATATGTGGGAATTCACCTGTCCACAGAAACTATATCTAGTATGGTTAATGTCTCGATTTGACTCAATTTCTTGGTCGTCATCCACAGGCCCCACGCCTTGCGAAACCGGCTTGGCTGTCGCATCTGAGGCCGCATGACGCACCTGACCGCCGGTTCCGACGCCTCTTCCGCCCCTCACGGCCTGCCCCAGCCCCGTCGCTATGACGGGATCAACTGGGTGGGCCTGCGCACCCTCTACCTGAAGGAGGTCCGCCGCTTCTGGAAGGTGGGCGCCCAGACGGTGGCGGCGCCGGTGGTGACGACCCTGCTCTACATGATGGTCTTCGTGGTGGCGCTGAAGGGGGCGCGGCCGCCGCTGCACGGCACGCCCTTCGCCGAGTTCGTGGCGCCGGGCCTGATCATGATGGCCATTCTTCAGAACGCCTTCGCCAACGCCTCCTCCAGCCTGATCCAGGCCAAGATCATGGGCACGGCGACCGATTTCCTGACCCCGCCGCTCAGCCCGCTGGAGCTGACGATCGGCTTCACCCTGGGCGCGGCGACGCGCGGGGTGGCGGTCGGCCTGGTGACGGCGATCTGCGTCATGCCCTTCGCCAGGCTGGGTCTGGCCAACATCGCCCTGATCGTCTGGTTCGGCCTGATCGCCTCCCTGCTGATGGGCATGGTCGGGGTGCTGGCGGGCCTGTGGTCCGAGAAGTTCGATCATCTGTCGGCGGTGCAGAACTTCGTGGTCATGCCGATGACCTTCCTGTCGGGCACCTTCTACCTGATCGACAGCCTGCCCGAGCCCTTCGCCAGCATCAGCAAGTTCAATCCCTTCTTCTATCTGATCGACGGCTTCCGGGCGGGCTTCATCGGCCACGCCGAGGGCAGTCTGATGGTCGGCGTGGTCATGAGCGCCGTGCTGACCGTGGTCCTGGGCGCAGCCTGCTGGCTGGTCTTCCGTTCGGGCTGGCGGCTGAAGAGCTGACGTTTTAATCAAGGCGTCGAGCGCGGGGCGAGGGGCCTTCGCGAAAGGGGCCTCGCCATGTCGTTTCGTCTTCGTCTGAACGCCGTCGCCAGCGGCGTCTGCCTGGCCGCTGTCTGCCTGACGGCCGCGCCGTCCTTGGCCCAGAACCGCGCCGCCGATCTGCGCGAACAGGTCGGGGCCTACGTCAAGCCGTCCAACGCCGAGCGTCTGGAGGTGCTGCTGGGCCAGCTTCGGGCCGAGGGCTTCGCCCCGACGGTCGAGACCTTCGAGGGCGGCGGCCGCGCCGGTCCGATGCAGGGCTCAAACGTCGTCGTCACCCTCGGCGAGGGCGAGAAGGAAATCCTGCTGACCGCCCACTATGACGCGGTGAAACTGCGCGACGGAACGATGGCGGACGGCCTGGTCGATAACGCCGGCTCTGTCGTCGCCCTGATCGAGGCGGCCAAGATCCTGCGCGAGGCGCCGCTGTCGCACCGCGTCCGCATCATCTTCTTCGACCAGGAAGAGCTGGGCCTGATCGGCGCCAAGAAGTGGATCGAGGCGCACGGGATCGCCGATGTCGCGGCCGTGGTGAACTCGGACGTCGCCGCCTATGGCGACACCATGATGTACGGCCAGAACAATGGGGCGCAGTCAGCCTTCGTCACCCGCGCGGTGCAGGAGCTGTGCGCCGAGCGCGCCCAGCAATGCGTCGGCTTCCCCGAATATCCGCCGTCGGACGACCGCGCCTTCTCGGCCGCCGGCGCGCCGGTCGTCTCCCTGGGTTTCCAGGACGAGGTCGGGGCCCATCAGATGTGGCTGGCCTTCAACGGCGGCGAGACCAACGGCCTGGCCGAGGGCTTCGTCCCGCAGGTCTTCCGCCTCATCCATTCCAAGGACGACGCGATCGAGGCGGTCGAGGGCCACACGATCGACCTGGCGGGCCGGACCTATGCGGCCCTGATCCAGAAGCTGGACGCGCAACTGCGCTGAATTCGCGCCCCGCGTGGTGTTGACTAAGCCGGAATAGCGCCCGACAAGTTCGTCGCCCTTTTCCAAAGCGGTCCCGTCGCAGACGCGCCGGGACCGTCTCGCTTTATGGAGTCTGCCAAGTGTCCGGTCATCTGATGGGTGTCTACAATCGCGCGCCGCTGGAAGTGGAGCGCGGCCAGGGCGTCCGCCTGTGGTCCACGGACGGCACGGAGTACCTGGACTGCGTCTCGGGCATCTCGACCAACGCCCTGGGCCACGCCCACCCCAAGCTGGTGCAGGCGGTCAAGGATCAGGCCGAGAAGCTGTGGCACGTCTCCAACATCTTCAAGATTCCGGGGCAGGACGCCCTGGCCGATGATCTGTGCGCCAAGTCCTTCGCCGACGTCGTCTTCTTCACCAACTCGGGCACCGAGGCCGTCGAATGCGCCCTGAAGACGGCGCGCAAATTCCACGTCGCCAACGGCCAGCCTGAGCGGATCGACATCTACGGCTTCGACGGCTCGTTCCACGGCCGCACCTACGGCGCCATCAACGCCGCCGCCAACCCCAGCTACACCGAGGGCTTCGGGCCCAAGATGGAGGGCTTCCATCAGCTGAAGTGGGGCGACAAGGACGCCCTGACGGCGGCGTTCGAGAATCCGACCACGGCGGCGATCATCCTGGAGCCGGTTCAGGGCGAGGGCGGCTGTCGCGCCACGCCGGACGCCGATCTGCGCTGGATGCGTGAGATGGCCGACAAGTACGGCGTCCTGATCATCTTCGACGAGGTTCAGTGCGGCATGGGCCGCACTGGCAAGCTGTGGGCCCACGAATGGGCGGGCATGACGCCGGACATCATGGCCGTCGCCAAGGCTCTGGGCGGCGGCTTCCCCATTGGCGCCTGCCTGGCCACGGCGGAAGCGGCCAAGGGCATGACGGTCGGCGTCCACGGCTCGACCTTCGGCGGCAACCCGCTGGCCATGGCGGTCGGCAAGGCCGCCTTCGCCGAGGTGTCGTCGGACGCCATCCTGAACAACGTCAACGAGGTCGCCGGCTATCTGAAGCAGCAACTTCATGGTCTGGCCGAACGCTTCCCCGACGTGATCGTCGAGGTGCGCGGCAAGGGTCTGCTGCTGGGCGTCAAACTGGTTCCCAACAACCGCGAGTTCATGGGCTGGGCCCGCGACGAGGCCAGGCTGCTGGTCGCCGGCGGCGGCGACAACCTGGTCCGCATCCTGCCGCCGCTGAACATCACGCTCGAAGAGGCCCGCGAGGCCGTCGAGAAGTTCGAGAAGGCCTGCGAGTTCGCTCGCGCCAAGGTCGCGGGCTAAGCAACTCTTCCGCTCATCCCCGCGAAAGCGGGGACCCAGTTCTGTTTCCTGACGACGATGGAACTGGGGCGCGGCGGATGACACCCCGGGCGTTGCGCGTCCAAAGTACTGGGTCCCCGCTTTCGCGGGGATGAGCGGAGTTAGAAATGGTTCGTCACTTCCTCGACATCCACCGTCTGGACGCGGCGGATCTGCGCGCCATCCTGGACGACGCCCACGCCCGCAAGCGCGCGCGCAAGGGCTGGCCCCAGGGCCGCGCCGACGCCGACGCGCCGGGCAAGGACCGCGTCCTGGCGATGATCTTCGAGAAGAACTCGACCCGCACCCGTTTCAGCTTCGACGCGGCCATCCGCCAACTGGGCGGCGACTCCATCATCGCCACCGCCGCGGACATGCAACTGGGCCGGGGCGAGCCAGTCGAGGACACAGCCCGCGTCCTGTCGCGCATGGTCGACGCCGTGATGATCCGCGCCAACGACCATGAGGACGTCGAGCGCTTCGCCCGCGTCTCGACCGTGCCGGTCGTCAACGGCCTGACCGACCGCAGCCACCCGTGCCAGATCCTGGCCGACCTGATGACGATCGAGGAGCATCGCGGCCCGATCGAGGGCAAGACGATCGCCTGGATCGGCGACGGCAACAACGTCTGCCACAGCTTCATGCACGCCGCGCCCAAGTTCGGCTTCCACCTGCACGTCGCCTGCCCGGCGGAATACCATCCCGACCTGCGCGATCTGGAAAAGGGCGGCGCTCACGTCCACCTGACCAGCGACCCGCGCGAGGCGGTCAAGGGCGCCGACGTCGTCGTCACCGACACCTGGGTCTCCATGGGCGATCAGGACTATGAGGCCCGCCTGGCCGCCTTCGAGCCTTACGGCGTCGACGAGGCCCTGATGGCCGAGGCGGCCGACGACGCCGTCTTCCTGCACTGCCTGCCGGCTCACCGCGGCGAAGAGGTGACGGACGCCGTCATCGACGGCCCGCAGTCGCTGATCTGGGACGAGGCCGAGAACCGCCTTCACGCCCAAAAGGCGGTCCTGGCCTGGTGCTTCGAGGCTTTTTAAGGAGCCCTAACGCGCTTCGCGCTGCTTGAGGGCGAATTAGGCCTAGCGCAGGTTGACGTCGACCACGTCGCCGGCGTCCGGCTCCTTGCCGGTCAGGTTGGCGCGGGCGATCTCGAAGGCGAACTTCATCAGCCCGCCGTCGCTGACCCAGACCCGGCCGTCGTCGGCGTCGAAGCGCAACAGGGTCAGGCGGGGATCGTCCTTGCCGTCCGGATACCAGGCCGACAGCACCGGGTTCCAGTAGCGTTCGATGACGTCCCGGTCGTGGCCATGCACCGACAGAGCGCCGTGGATGCAGGCCCAGACCTTCTGGTCCTTGGAGCCATAGCTGAACATGGCCGTCTGTCCCGGCGTTGCCGCGTCGCGCGCCAGGTCGGCGTCGTCGCGGGTGAAGAACCAGATGGTTCCGGTCTCGGCCTCGCGAAAGGCGGTCATCGGCTGGCTGTGATAGCCGGGGCGATCCAGTCCCAGCATCCCGGTGTTGCTGGACTTCAGGCTTTTCCAGAAGGCCTCTTCGGCCTCGGCGGGCGTCAGGTGCTTGTCGGTCACGATCGTCTCCTGTCTCGTCGTTCGGGGAGACAGGACAACCGGTCGGGGGGCGGACTGTTCCCGCCTAGAAGGGAGCGGCGCCCGGCAGCGGCCGCCCGCTGACTTCGGCGAGCAGGTGGATCAGCAGGAAGAAGACCAGGGCGGCCGCCAGCAGCATGATGAAGCGCCAGGGCATCATCCGCGGGCCGCGCGTGATGTCTGTCGGTCGCGACCCGCGCCATCCGGCGAAGACGACGACCGCCACGGAGGCGACCAGCAGGATCAGGGTGAGCACAGCGTCCATGAAGGCGCCAGTTGGGACATCGGCGGGCGCGTTGCAAGCGCCTGGACCCCGGCTTTCGCCAGCGTGGCCGTATTTCTTGATGCGGGGTTAATCTAAACGCGGCATTAACCATGTCGGGCGCATCAGCGCCTGGTCGGCTGCCGTCGGCGCCTCGCCGCGAGGCGCCACATCTAGCGGTTAACGACACGTTTACACGCTTTATCTGGAAGGATACCGTTCGCGCCATGGGTCGGGAGGCGAATCAGTGACCGCAGCGGCGCCGTGGAGCGTGAAGGGCATCGATCCGAAGGCGCGCGAGATCGCCAAGGATCTGGCGCGACGCTCGGGCATGACCCTGGGCGAGTGGCTGAACTCCATGATCATGGATGAGCCGGACGAGGACGACGGCGTCGCCACCCTGCCGCGCCGGTCGCCCATTCCCGATCCCTATGACCGCCGCAGCCGCTCGCGCCGTCTGGACGACGTCTATGGCGAGGATGGGCGCGGGCGCGAGGGCCCGGGGCGCCATGAGAATCTGGGCAGAATGGGCGCCTCGCTTGAGGTGATCGCCGAGCGTCTGGAGGCGGCCGAGCGCCGCTCGACCCTGGCCATCCAGGGCATCGATCAGGCTGTGGCCGGTCTGGTGCGTCGTCTGGAGACGCAGGACGAGGCCGAGGCGGCCAAGGCCCGCCGGATCGACGACATCGCCGAGGAACTGCGCGAGGGCCACCGCCGCCTGCGCCGTCTGGAGCAGGACGCCGGGACCGAGGCGCGCGAAGGGCTGGACAAGCTGGACGCGGCCCTGACCGCCGTCTCCACCCGCCTTTACGAGATGGACGAGCGCCAGCGCGCCGGCGTCAGCGAACTGCGCGACCGTATCGAAGCCGTCGAAAAGGCGGCCGGGCCGGGCGCCGGGACCAACCTGCTGTCGCAGGTCGGGGTGCGTCTGGACGACGCCCAGTCGCGCACCTCCGAAGCGCTGAAGGGGTTGGAGCGGTCGTTCGCGGCCCTGGATCTGCGGATGCGGGACGCCGAACGCCGCATCGAGCCGGACCATGCGCGCGAAGCCTCACGCTTCGAGAAACTGGCCGAGAGCCTGACGCGGCAGGTGGAATCCAGCCGCACCGAGATGATCCGCCGCCTCGACGCGGTCGAGACCGAGGGGCGAGTCGACCGCATCGAGCGCGCCCTGGCCGCCATCGGCGATCAGGCCCGCGCCGCCGAGCAGCGCTCGGCCTCCGCCGTCGAAGGCATGGGCCGCGAGATCATGCGCATCGCCCGCAACCTCAACGGTCGGCTGGAGACGGTCGAAGCCGGCGGCGCCGGTCCGTCCGACGCCCGCGTCGCCGCGCTGGAGCAGAAGCTGGAGCGCGACCTGGCGCGTCACGCCGAAGCGGTGGATCAGCGTCTGACCCAGGCCGACGACCAGCACGCCCTGGCGCTGGAGCGGCTGGGCGGCGAGATCGCCCGCATTTCGGACCGCCTGAGCGAACGCATCGCCCAGTCCGAGCGTCGCTCGGCCCAGGCCCTGGACGACATCGGCCGCCGCTTGTCGGAAAGCACCGACAAGATGCACCAGCGCCACGAGCGCGCCTCGGGCGATCTGGCCGAACGGATGCGCCAGAGCGAGGAGCGCACGGCGCGCCTGCTGGCCGACGCGCGCGACAGCATGGAGCAGCGCGCCGATCGCGATGTCCGTCGCGCCCCGCCGCTGGAAAGCCCTGACCCCGCGCCCTGGACCCCGGCGGAAACCGCCGGGGGCGACTGGCGGGCGACCGCCTTCGCCGATCCGATCGACGACTGGAGCGCCGAGGCCCTGACGGGCGCCGACGCTGCGCCGGGACAGCCGTTCGCCTCGGGCGCCGGGAGCGTCTTCGGCGATCCGCTGGACGCCGAACTGCTGGACGCCGGGCCGACGACGGCGCCCTTCGGCCGGATCGCGGACGACGCCTGGCCGCACGCCGCTCCGGCGGCTGCGTCCTCGGCCGATGAAGACCTGTTCGGCGGCGCCGACGTCAGCGACATCCTGAACGCCGCAGCCGATCTGGACGCCGAGCGCCCGCTCGAACTGGGCCGCGTCGGCGACGACGACGGCTTCTCGGCCGATCTGGACTTCGTCTCCCCGCACGCCTCGGCGCAGGAGCCGACCGCAAGCTCGACGCGCGACGTGCTGGAGGCTGCCCGCGCGGCCATGACGCCGGAAGAGGATGCGGCCCCGCGTCAGGCCTTCGGCCTGGCCAAGCGCGGCGGCAAGTCCAAGCTGCAGGAGCGGCTGGACAAGCAGGCCGGCCGTCAGAGCTCGACCATGCGCACGGCCCTGGGGGCCATGGCGGTGGCGGCTCTGGGCGTGGTCGGCGGCTACGCCACCTTGCAGGTCGTGGGCGGTTCGGGTCTGAGCCTGCCGGGCGGCTTCGCCCTGGCGCCGACCCCGACGACCGGCGCGGCGGCGGCCGAGGCGGCGACGCCGATCGCCGCCTTGGCGCTGGACGCCTCCCCGACCGACGCCGTGCCGTCGCCCGACGCGGCGGCGACCGAGGGCGCGGGCCTGTTCGCGCGCGCCGTGCAGATGCTGGACAACGGCGACGACGGCGGGCTGGAGCCCCTGACCCGCGCCGCCAACCTGGGCTACGCCCCGGCGCAGCTGCGCCTGGCCAGCCTGTATCAGGACGGCGCCGCAGGCCTGACGGCGGACGAGGCCGAGGCCCGCGCCTGGGCCCGTCGGGCGGCCGAGGCGGGCGACGCCAAGGCCATGCATTTCTACGCCATGCAGCTGTATGACGGCGTCGGCGGCGCGCGGAACCGCGCCGACGCCCTGGCCTGGCTGACCAAGGCCGCCGGCGCCGGCCGCGTCGACAGCCAGTACAACGTCGCCCAGTTGCTGGAGAAGGGGGACGAGGGCGTGGCCCCCAATCGGGTCGAGGCGTTCAAGTGGTACATGATCGCGGCGCGTCGGGGCGACCAGCAGGCTCTGGCCTCGGTTCAGCGCATGACGTCGGGCCTGTCGGTCATCGACCGCCGCAAGGCGCGCGAGGCGGCCGACGCCTTCACCGTCGAGCCCGTCGCCTGATCGGCGACGCCCGCGTGCAACCGGGGGTGGCGGTTCGCCGCAGGGGCGGCTAAGACCGAAGGCCTAGTCGCCTTTCCGGCGCTGATTGCCTGTCCTTCCAGCCGAAGGCGCGTGCCGTGGATATTTACCTGCCGATCGCCGAAGTCTCGGTGAACTGGCCGCTCCTGGTCATGCTGGGAGCGCTGGTCGGATTCGTGTCGGGTCTGTTCGGCATCGGCGGCGGCTTCCTGATGGCGCCGGTGCTGGTTTTCCTGGGCATCCCTCCGACGGTGGCGGTGGCCAGCCAGGCCAGCCACGTCGTCGCCTCCTCGACCTCGGGCGTCATCCGCTATTCCGGCATGAAGGCGGTGGACTACCGCATCGGCGGCATCATGGCGGTGGGCGGCGCCCTGGGCGCGCTCATGGGCGTCGAGCTGTTCCGCTACCTGCGCCTGCTGGGTCAGGCCGATCTGGTGGTGGCCCTGTCCTACCTGCTGTTCCTCGGCTCGATCGGCTGCATGATGCTGTACGAGAGCCTGACGCAGATCCTGCATCGCGTCCGGGGCGAGACCCCGCCGCGCAAGGAGCGCCGTCGCCCCATGTGGCTGTACGGCCTGCCGTTCAGGATGCGTTTCCCGCGCTCGGGCCTCTACATCAGCGCCATTCCGCCGTTCGGCCTGGGCGTGTTCGCAGGCATCCTGTCGGCCATCATGGGGGTGGGGGGCGGCTTCATCCTTGTGCCGGCCATGCTCTATGTCCTGCGGATGAAGGCCAGCGTGGTGGTCGGCACCAGCCTGTTCCAGATCATCATCACCACCGCCATCACCACCGTGCTGCAGGCCGGGCGCAACCAGACGGTGGACATCGTCCTGTCGACCATTCTGCTGCTGGGCGGGGTGGTGGGGGCGCAGTACGGCGCGCGCCTGTCGGGCCGCTTCCGCGCCGAAGAGATGCGCGCGGCTCTGGGCCTGATCGTCCTTCTGGTCGGCATCCAGATGGGGCTCGAACTGTTCGTGCGGCCCAGCGACCTATTCCTGCTGGCGCCGGGGGTGGCGGACTGATGTTCCAGATCCTGCCGCCAGAACCGCCGCCCCAGGCTGCGGCGCCCGAGATCATCATCGAGCGCTCGGCCGCCACGAACGAGGAGGTGCGGGTCGCCGCCGCCCTGACCGACGCGCGGGTCGATGTGGATTCCGGCTTCCGGGGGGCGTCGATCGTCCTCTACGGCGCCGTGTTCAATCCGACCGACACGCCCGCCGATGTGGTGGTGGTGGTGCGCGGTCCCGACGCTCCGGTTCGTCTGGTCAAGAAGACGCGCAACATGGGGGTCTGGCTGAACAGCCGCCCGGTGCTGTTCGAGGGGGCGCCCGGCTTCTACATGACCGCCTCGACGCGGCCGCTGAGCGACATCGCCGACTTCGGCCAGTTGCGCCGTTTGGGCGTGGGCGTCGATCACCTGCGTATCGACGCGCCGGAAGAAGCCCGCACCGTCACCCGCTACGGCGTGCGCGACGTGGTCATCAGCCGTCTGGGCGAGGACTATCTGGACTGGCGCCGCGCCGTGATCCGGCTGAAGGAGGCGGCGGCCCTCTACGACACCGACCCCAAGGGGGTGGAGTTCGTCGATCGAGGCCTGTTCCGCGCCGAGGTCAAACTGCCCGCCGTGGCCCCGACGGGGAAGTACTATGCCGAGGTCTGGCTGTTTCAGGAGGGGGCGCCGGTGTCGGTGTCCAACCTGACCCTGACCGTCGAGAAGGTGGGGCTGGAGCGCGACATCTATGAGTTCGCCCACAACCGCCCGTGGAGCTACGGCGTGCTCTGCGTGATCCTGGCGGCGATGACCGGCTATGCGGCGTCGCGGGTGTTCCGGAGTCGTTAGTGTCGCTATCGCTCGCCGCGCGGCGGCTCGCTGCTTGAGCGACGCATCTCCCTTCCCCTCGCAAGGGAGGGCTTTGAGAGCGGCAACAAAAAGGGCGGCCCGCGAAGGCCGCCCTTTCCGTTTAGTCCGCGGCGGCGCCTCAGGCCGCCTTCTTCTCCGGCGCGAAGCGGCCGTAGAAGGTCTCGTCCTTGGCCGCCATGTCGCGCAGAAGCTGCGGAACCTTGAAGCGGTCGCCGTACTTGGCGGCCAGGTCGTCGGCCTTGGCGACGAAGGCCTTCAGGCCGGTCTGGTCCATGAAGGTGATGGGGCCGCCGGTCCAGGGCGCGAAGCCCCAACCCAGGATGGCGCCCAGGTCGCCCTCGCGCGGGTCGTCGATGACGCCCTCTTCCCAGCAACGGGCCACTTCCACCGCCTGACGGTACAGCAGGCGGGTCTTCAGCTCGTCGACGGCGGCTAGGGCCTCGGGGCTTTCGCCGAAGGCCTCGCCCTTGGTGGTCGGAGCCAGGTCGTAGAGGCCCGGCCAGATGACCTTGGGCTTCTGGTCATAGTCGTAGAAGCCCTTGCCGTTCTTGCGGCCGTAGCGGCCCTGCTCGACCATGGTGGCGACGATCTGCTCGCCCTCGTTGGCGACGTACTTGTCGCCCAGATCCTCGCGGGTCTGTTTGGCGATCTTGTACGACAGGTCCAGCGCCACGTCGTCGTGCATCTCCAGCGGGCCGCGCGGCATGCCGGTCATGCGGCCGACGTTGTCGATCAGCACGGGGGAATAGCCCTCTTCCAGCATGGCCATGCCTTCCATCAGGAAGGTGGAGAAGCAACGCGAGGTGTAGAAGCCGCGCGAGTCATTCACGACGATCGGCGTCTTCCTGATCTTCAGGACATAGTCCAGCGCCTTGGCCAGGGCCGCGTCGCCAGTCTTTTCGCCCATGATGATCTCGACCAGCATCATCTTGTCGACGGGCGAGAAGAAGTGGATGCCGATGAAGTCTTCCGGCCGCACGCTGGCCTCGGCCAGACCCGAGATCGGCAGGGTCGAGGTGTTGGAGCCGAACACGGCGCCTTCAGCCAGCTGGGCCTCGGCGCGCCTGGTGACGTCGGCCTTGATCTCGCGGTTCTCGAACACGGCCTCGATGACCAGGTCCGAGCCCTTGATCAGGTCATAGTCCGTCGTCGCCGTGACCAGGGCCAGCGTCGCGTCATACTTCTCCTGCGTCATCTGACCGCGCGACAGGCGCTTCTTCAGCAGTTCCTCGACGTGGACCTTGCCCTTGTCGGCGGCTTCCTGCGTCTGGTCGATCAGCACGGTCTCGATGCCGGCCATGACCTGAACATAGGCGATGCCCGCGCCCATCATGCCGGCGCCCAGGACGCTGACCTTTTTCGGATCGGACTTGGGCACGCCCGCCGGGCGCACGGCGCCCTTGTCCAGCTCCTGCTTGGACAGGAACAGGCTGCGGATCATCGCCTGGGCCTGCGGCGTCATCAGGGTCTTGATGAAGTAGCGCGTCTCGATGCGCAGGCCGGCCTCGATGGGGACCTGCACGCCTTCATAGACGGCCTTCATCATGTTCAGCACGGCCGGATAGTTGCCGTAGGACTGCTTGCGCAGGATGGCGTTGCCCATGATGAAGACCTGGGCGCCCGCCGGGTGGTAGGGGCCGCCGCCGGGGATCTTGAACTTGGGATCATCCCAGGGCTGGACGGCCTTGCCGCCGGCCTTGATCCAGGCCTTGGCGGCCTCGACCGACTGGCCCTTTTCGACGACCTCGTGGACGACGCCGGCGCCCTTGGCGTCGTTCGGACGCCAGGACTTGCCCTCGGCCATCTGCATCAGGGCGTTCTGCACCCCGATCAGGCGCGTCAGGCGCTGGGTGCCGCCGCCGCCGGGGAAGAGGCCGACCTTGATCTCGGGCAGGCCCAGCTGGATCTTCGGGTCGTTCTCGACCACGCGATAGTGGCAGGCCAGGGTGAACTCCAGCCCGCCGCCCAGCGCCAGGCCGTTGATGGCCGCCGCCACCGGCTTGCCTGAGGTCTCCAGCGCGCGGAAGGCGCCGTTCAGCGCCCAGCCGGTGTCGAACGCCTTCTGCAGGTCGCCGCCGCCAGCCAGCATCCCTGCGGCCATGTCGCCCAGATCCGCCCCGGCGCAGAAGCCGGTCGTCTTGCCCGAGGTGATGACCACGCCCTTGATGGCGTCGTCGGTCTTGATCTTCTCGACCAGGGCCGGGATCTCGGCGATGACGGCCGAGGTCAGGGTGTTCATCGAACGGCCCGGCACGTCGAAGGTCACGAGCGCGACGCCGTCGGCGTCGATGTCGATCTTGAAGTTTTCCATCGTCATATGCTCCCGGATCAGACGCGTTCGATGACGGTGGCGGTGCCCATGCCGCCGCCGATGCACAGGGTGGCCAGGGCCGTCGACTTGTCCGAGCGCTCCAGCTCGTCCAGCACCGTGCCCAGGATCATGGCGCCGGTGGCGCCCAGCGGGTGGCCCATGGCGATGGCGCCGCCGCAGACGTTGATCTTGTCGTGGGGGATGTCGAGCGCCTGCATGTAGCGCAGCACCACGGCCGCGAAGGCCTCGTTCAGTTCATACAGGTCGATGTCGCCGGGCTGCATGCCCAGCTTGCCCAGCAGCTTGCGGGTCACGGGCTCGGGGCCGGTCAGCATGATCGACGGCTCAGAGCCGATCGAGGCGCCGCCCAGGATCTTCGCGCGCGGCTTCAGGCCCAGGGCCTCGCCCATCTCCTTGGAGCCGACCAGCACGCCCGCCGCGCCGTCGACGATGCCGGACGAGTTGCCGGGGGTGTGGACGTGGTTGACGCTGGCGACCTCGGGGTAGCGCTGGCCGATCACGGCGTCGAAACCCATGCCGCCCATCATGACGAAGGAGGGGTTCAGCCCGCCCAGGATCTGCATGTCCGTGTTCGGACGAATGGTCTCGTCGTGGTCCAGCTGGGTCAGGCCGAGCTGGTTCTTGACCGCGATCACCGACTTGTCGAAGCGGCGCTCGGCCCAGGAGCGGGCGGCGCGCTTGTGGCTTTCGACGGAATAGGCGTCCACGTCGTCGCGGCTGAAGCCGTATTTGGTGGCGATCATGTCGGCCGAGACGCCCTGGGGCACGAAATAGGTCGGGAAGGCCGAGGACGGGTCGGTCGGCCAGGCGCCGCCGTCCGAGCCCATCGGCACGCGGCTCATGGCTTCCACGCCGCCGCCGACGGCCATGCCCGCCTCGCCCGACTTCACCTTGGCGGCCGCCACGTTCACGGCCTCCAGGCCCGAGGCGCAGAAGCGGTTGATCTGGAAGCCCGCGGTCGCCTGGTCCCAACCCGCCGCCAGGACGGCGGTGCGGGCGATGTCGGCGCCCTGCTCGCCGACCGGCGAGACGCAGCCCAGGATCACGTCGTCGACCTTGGCGGTGTCCAGGCCGTTCCGATCGCGCAGCGCCTCCAGCACCTGGCTGGCCAGGCTCAGCGCCGTGATCTCGTGCAGGCTGCCGTCCTTCTTGCCCTTGCCGCGCGGGGTGCGCACGGCGTCGTAGATGTAGGCGTCGGCCATGAGGCGTCTCTCTCTCATTGTGTCCCTACCGTTCGCTGCGCGGCAGCGAACTGCATGAGGGACGGGTTCTTGGTGTCCCTGTCGCTCGGCGCGCGGCGCCTCGCTGCATGAGGGACGGTTGGCGTCTTGAGGGCGGCGCGATGGGGAGCGGGTCTGATCATCGCGTCTGGAATTGAAACTCAGGTCGTTAGAAAGCCGACGTTTACGTCAACGTCAAGTAACAAGGCGCGTGAGGTCGCCGGATGTGAAAAGGGCGGGCCGTTGTGCGCGGCCCGCCCCGTCTTCTCAGTCTCAGCGGCGCGCCAGCCGCACCAGCTTGCCGTTCTCCTCGTCCGTCACGACCCAGACGGCGCCGTCAGGCCCGACCGCCACGTCGCGGATGCGTTCGCCCAGCCCGGTCAGCAGCCGCTCCTCGCCGACCACGCGGCCGTCCTGCAGCACCAGACGGACCAGATGCTTGCCGCCCAGGCCGCCGATCAGGGCGTTCCCCTTCCAGCCGGGGAACATGGCGCCCTCATAGAAGACCATGCCGCCCGGCGCGATCACCGGGTCCCAGTAGTAGACGGGCTGGACGGTGCCTTCCCGGGTCGTCGTCGCGTCGGGAATGGCGTCGCCGCTGTATTCGATGCCGTAGGCCGCGCCGGGCCAGCCGAAATTGGCGCCCGCCTTCTCCAGGTTCAGCTCGTCGCCGCCGCGCGTGCCGTGCTCGATGCTCCAGACCGCGCCGGTTTCCGGCTGGACGGCGATGCCCTGCGGGTTGCGATGGCCGTAGGACCAGATTTCCGGCAGGGCGCCTTCGCGGCCGACGAAGGGGTTGTCGGACGGGACCGAGCCGTCGGCGTTGATGCGGATGACCTTGCCGTGGTGCGAGGCCAGGCTCTGGGCGGTCGGCCGCATCGGCTTGTCCGAGCGCTCGCCGATGGTGACGTACAGCTTGCCGTCCGGGCCGAAGACCAGGGAGGAGCCGAAATGCTTGTCCCCGTCATAGGTGTCCTTGACCTGGAAGACGACCTGCACGTTCTCGACGCGGCTCAGGTCGTCCGACAGGCGGCCGCGCGCCACAGCCGTGCCGTTGCCGCCGTTCCGCGGCTGGGCGTACGACCAGTAGATCGTCCGGTCCTCGGCGAAGGTCGGGCTCAGGATCACGTCCAGCAGGCCGCCCTGGCCGCGCGCCGCTACGGCGGGCAGGCCGCTGATCGGGGCGCCGATCTGGCCCTGCGCGCTCACGACGCGCATGCGGCCGGGACGTTCCGTCACCAACCATTGGCCGTCCGGCAGCAGGGCCAGGCCCCAGGGATGCTCCAGCCCTTCCGCCACGACGGCGTGCTGCATGGCGACGGCGGTGCTGACCGAGGGCGCGCGGGTCTGGCCTTCGACGGCCGGCTTCTGGTCGGGATTGTTCGGCGGACGGGTTTCGACCGGGGCGCCCGTGGCGGCGGGCGCTTGTCCCTCGTCCTGTCCATTGGCTCCGCAGGCGGCGAGAACCAGGGCGGCGGCGGAAACGGCGAAGAGGGCGGGACGCATGGCGGCTCCTGAACAGCGTGGCGTGGAAGGGGCAGGATGCAGCCACATCGCGCTTTACGCGAGCCGAAAGGCGCCGCGACCGATGGTCCCGCACGAAATCCCTGTCGAAGCGGCTTGAACCGGACGAAAGGCGGCGATATACGCACCCCTCTCGCGCCCAAGGGTCCTTCAAAGGCCCGCGCGAAACTCCCGTGTGGGGTTGGGTAGCTCAGATGGTTAGAGCGGTGGATTCATAACCCACAGGTCGGCGGTTCGATCCCGCCTCCAACCACCACGGATTTCCTCTAGCGAACTCAGCGGTATGCGGTTTTGGGGCGAACGCGGCTGCGCGGTCTAGCGCCGAAGCGGGTTCGCGAAATGTCAGCAAAGGGTGGGAAGCTGCGTGATGCTCAATCAGTTTCTGAAGAAGCGACGCAGCAGGACGAGTGAGATGGAAACGGCGACGGCAGTAGCGACACCCGCGAAAATGCCCGCGACCAACATCTGGATGACGGCTTCGTCCATGCCAATAGGGCGGAAGCCGCCCACATCGTCTGGGACGCTGTGGTTGCCAAAGTAAATTCGCCCCGCAACGAAGGCGGTCCAGAGGAATACGCTCCCGACCACGCAGACAGCATCCAAAAAGTCGTTCTCTGCCCACCGTTGCAGTCCGCCGCGTAAAAGGATCGCAGCTCCTCCGGCAAGAACAATCACGACGCCAAGCTTGAGCGAATAGAATCCAGCCCATTCAACGCCGAGGGCGCTTGCAAGCAGGCCAATCAAGGCGCTGATGATAACCGGCGCCACAAGCAACAGTAGGATGCGTCTCATAGGCTCACGTTAGCTTGAAACCCATCGTCCGCAACGGGTCGTGAAGCGGAGTTCGCTTAAGTGTGGGATGAGCGGTCGCGGGCTCCTTAGCTGTGCGGAATTCGCGAGGCGCCGCCGGTGATCTTGCAGACGTAGTCGGTCTGCGGGCGGCCGGTCTGGCGGCCGGTGGGCGAGAGGATGCCGCCGCGGTCGCGGCACTCGGCTTCCAGCTGGTCCATTTCCTGCTGATAGGTCGGTAGGGGGCGGCCCGAGGCGCAGGCGGCGAGCGCCAGCGGGGCGGCGATGACGGCGGCGAGGAACAGGGGGGCGCGCATGGTGGGGGGTCTCCTTCAGCCGGTGAAACGAGCCGTGAGACGGAATGATCCCTCTGAACCCGCCTCGGAGCAAGGTCAGGCTACAGGCGTCCGGATCAGCCGGCCAGCACGGCCAGGTGCTCCAGCAGGATCTTCAGGCCCAGGGCGATCAGGGCCACGCCGCCGATCAGTTCGACGATCTTGCCCAGGCGCACGCCCACGGCCTTGCCCACCAGCAGGCCCAGCGTCGCCAGGGCGAAGGTGGTGAAGCCGATGCAGGCGGCGATCAACCAGATGTTGGCCTCCAGCAGGGCCAGGCCGACCCCGACCGCGCCCGCGTCGATCGACGTTCCCACGGCGGTGGCGACCAGGGCCACAAGGCCGCGCGACGCCGGCTTGGCGTCCTCCTCCGCCTCATCCCGCTGCAGCGCTTCCCAGATCATCCTCAGGCCGACGGCGCCCAGCAGGCCGAAGGCGATCCAGTGGTCTATGGCCTGGACGAAGTCGGCCGCGGCCACGCCCAGGGCGAAGCCGATCAGGGGCGTGATCGCCTCGATCACGCCGAACACCAGGCCTGAACGCAGGGCCTGAGGCACGGTGGGGCGATGCTGCGCCCCGCGCCCGATGGCGGCGGCGAAGGCGTCGGCGGACATGCTGACGGACAGGACGGCGATGGCGACGGGGGACATCATGGGAAAACACACTCGGCCGGACGCATGACAGCACGCTCCATCCACGGGCCGGCCCCGTCGATGCAGCATGCTGGTCTCGCTAGGCGGAGGTGATCCGCTGGCCGCGCCATGCCCGCAGGCAAGTGTGTTGACGCGACCCCGGCTGGGATATGCCGGAAGCTACTCCCCAACAGGGAGGCTGATGTAGCGGGCGAGGCCGGGAGGATCAACCGTAGCCGCCGTCGCAGGCGAGGACTGACTATTCGCCAGGGCGCACAATCGGCGGGTCCTCGCTTCCGCACATGGCCAAAGGCGACAAGACGCCCCATCTGTGCTAGACGCCGCCGCTTCATCCTTCGCCGCAGGACATCCGCCCTTGAGCATTTCGCTCGATCTCACGCGCGCCAGCGCCCCCGTTCAGGGCATGGTCAAGACGCCCGTCAACCTCAGCGGTCTGACGCGCGACGAGCTGCGCCAGGCCCTGATCGACGCCGGAATCTGCCCGCCGGAGAAGGCCCGGATGCGCGCCTCCCAGGTGTGGCGCTGGATTCACCACTACGGCGTGACCGACTTCGCCCTGATGAGCGACGTGGCCAAGGACACCCGCGCCAAGCTGGCCGAGGCCTTCACCCTGGCCCGCCCCGAGATCGTCGAGCGCCAGGTCTCCAAGGACGGCACCCGCAAATGGCTGATCCGCACGGCGCCGGGCATCGAGATCGAGACCGTCTACATCCCCGACGTGGGCCGGGCCGGCGCCCTGTGCGTCTCGTCCCAGGTCGGCTGCACCCTGAACTGCACCTTCTGCCACACCGGTACGCAGAAGCTGGTCCGCAACCTGACGACGGCCGAGATCGTGGCCCAGGTCCAGGTGGCCCGCGATGATCTGGACGAGTGGCCCTCGCCCAAGGAGGACCGCCGCCTGTCCAACATCGTCTTCATGGGCATGGGCGAGCCGCTCTACAATCTGGACCACGTCGCCAGCGCCATCGACATCATCTCCGACAACGAAGGCATCGCCCTGTCGCGGCGGCGGATCACCGTGTCGACCTCGGGCGTGGTGCCGCAGCTGAACGCCCTGGGCGAGCGCACGGCGGCCATGCTGGCCATCAGCCTGCACGCCACCAACGATCCCCTGCGCGACCGACTGGTGCCGCTGAACAAGAAGTATCCGCTGGACCAGCTGATGGCCGCCATCCGCGCCTATCCCGGCCTGTCCAACGCGCGCCGGGTGACGTTCGAATATGTGATGCTCAAGGGCGTCAACGACAGCCCGGCCGAGGCGCGCGCCCTGATCAAGCTGATCGAGGGCATTCCGTCCAAGGTGAACCTGATCCCGTTCAACCCCTGGCCCGGCACCGACTATCAGTGCTCGGACTGGAAGACGATCGAGACCTTCGCCGCCATCCTGAACAAGGCCGGTTACGCCAGCCCCATCCGCACCCCGCGCGGCCGCGACATCCTGGCCGCCTGCGGCCAGCTGAAGTCTGAGAGCGAGAAGCAGCGGGCCAGCGCGCGGATCAAGGCCGAGCGCGAAGAGGCCGACGCGGCCTGAGACGCCGACCGTCCGCCTGGACGCTTTGTCCGCCGACTGTGGCGCGGGCGCCCTAGCGGAAGCGCCGAGCTTTCGGGCAAGGGTGTTTTGGTTTCGTTCCCCTTCAGGCTGGGAGGCTAGGGTTTGTCGTCATGGAGACCTCGTCGTTGCCGGGCGTTCTGTCGACTCCTGAACTCCAGGCGTTCGCGACGGGCTTTCCGATCCTGATGCTGCACCTGGCCGTGACGTTCGGCCTGCTGGCGGCGGGGGCGGCGGTCTACGCCCTGCTGACGCCGTGGCGCGAGATCGCCCTGATCCGCCAGGGCAATCCGGCCGCCGCCGTGGCCTTCGCCGGGGTGCTGGTCGGCCTGGCCATTCCGCTGGCGGTGTCCCTGTCGGTGTCGACCTCGATCCGCGACATCGCCATCTGGGGCGTGGCGACGGTGGTGCTGCAACTGCTGGCCTTCCGCGTCGTCGACTTCCTGCTGCACGGCCTGCCGCAACGCATAGAGAAGGGCGAGACCTCCGCCGCCGTGGTCCTGGCCGGGGCCAAGCTGTCGACCGCCCTGATCCTGGCGGCCGCCCTGACGGGTTGAGGGGGCGGCCTTGCGCTTTCCCCACCTTCCCGACTGGACCATCTACGCCGCCGTCATCGGCGTGATCCTGATCGCCTCCCTGAACCGGGGCGAGCGCGCCGATGCGCCGCACGACTTGCCTGAAGATGAAACGGCGGGGCCTCTGCTGGGCCCCATCACGCCCTTCGATCCATCCGTCACCGTCGACACCTCGGACGAGCATGAGCCGGTGTCGGGCACGGCCTTCTCCATCGCCGGGGACGGCCGCTGGATCACCGCACGCCATGTGGTCGAGGGCTGCCGCAAGCCGGCGCTGGTGATCGACAAGACTCGCGCCTTGGCCGCCGACGTGCGCCTGGCGGCGCGGGCGGACGTGGCTCTGTTGCTGACCGACGGCGGGCCGCCCGCCCTGCCGATCGCGCCCGAGGCGCCGCTCTACAAGGGTCAGCGCGCCTTCCACCCCGGCTTCCCTCAGGGCCAGCCGGGCGAGGTGGCTTCGCGTCTGATCGGCCGCGAGACGCTGAAGATTCGCGGCCACCGCTCCTATGACGAGCCGGTGCTGGCCTGGGCCGAGGCCGGACGCACGCGAGGGCTGAAGGGCACGCTGTCGGGCCTGTCGGGCGCGCCTGTGCTGGACCGTCGCGGGCGGGTGCTGGGGGTGACCATCGCCGAGTCGCCTCGGCGCGGCCGCATCTACACCACGGCGCCCGACACCTTCGTCCCCACGGTCGGCGCCCAGCAGCGCGCCGACGAAGCGGCCCTGGGCCAGGCCGTGACGACCCAGAACTACGGCGCCGTCTCCGACCGCCTGCGTCAGGATCTGCGCGTCGCCCAGGTGGTCTGCCTGACGACGTGATCCAGGCGACTAGACCGGCGTGGCCGGAACGAGAAACGCCTCCCCATGCGATGGGGAGGCGTTCTGTCTTTTACTTCAGCGAGGCGCTGTCCAGGTTCAGGTCGGTCAGCGGGATGACCTCGACGTTCGGATATCTGGCCCGCAGGCCATCGATGAACTTCGAGGCGTCGCCGACCACGACCAGGCTGGCCCGGTCGGTCGGCAGATGCTCGGCGAAGGCCGCTTCGACCTGCTGCGGCGTGACCGCGCGGACGCGCCCTGCATAGTCGGCCAGGTCGCTCATCGGCAGGTCGTAGAGGGCCAGGTTGGCGACCAGGCCGCCCAGGCCGTCCACGGTCTCCAGCGAGCGGCCGAAGGCGCCGATCAGGGTGGCGCGGCGCGGGGCCAGTTCGGTCTCGGTCGCCGGGGCGTCGCCCAGCTTGCCGATCTCGGCCAGCATCAGCTCGACCACCTCGGTCGCCGACTCGTTCTTGGTCTGGGTCGAGGCGGTGAAGACGCCCGTGTCCGCCCGCGCGCCCAGCGACGAGCCGGCGCCGTAGGACAGGCCCTTCTCGATGCGGATCTTCTGGTTCAGCCGTGAGGAGTAGCCGCCGCCCAGCAGGGTGTTGCCGACCGTCAGCGGGAAGAAGTCGGCGTCGGTGCGGCTGACGCCGCGGATGGCGGCGATGACCGCCGCCTGACCGGCGCCCGGCTGGTCGATGACGACGACGCGGGGCGCCAGGGCCTGGCCCGCCTTGTCGATAGCGGCCGGGGCGGGACCCGCGTCGCGCCAGTCGCCGAAGGCTTCATCCGCCAGGGCGCGGGCCTCGGCCGGGGTCACGTCGCCCGAGAAGACCAGGGTCGCCTGCGACGGGCGGAAGCGGTCGGAATGGAACACCGCCACGTCGTCGCGCGTCAGGGCGGGGATGCTGTTCACCGTGCCCGAGCCCGGCGCGCCGTAGGGAGCGTCGCCGTAGATCACGCGGCCCACCGACTGGGAGGCGATGGAGCCGGGCTGGCTGAGGGCGACGCGCAGACCGTCCAGGGTCTGGGACTGCTGACGCTCCAGCTCCTCGGCGGCGAAGGCCGGGTTGCGCACCAGATCGGCCATCAGGGTCAGGGCTCGGCCGAACACGTCCTTGGGCGCATTGGCGTAGACATTGGTGAAGTCGGCTCCCGCGCCGGCGCCGATGCTGGCGCCCAGCTGTTCGATGGCGGTGGCGATTTCCGGGGCCGCCTTGGTCGTCGTGCCCTGGGTCAGCAGGGCGGCGGTCATGGAGGCGACCCCCGGCTTGCCCGCTGGATCATGGGCCGAACCGGCGTTGAAGTTCAGCCGCGCCGAGACGAGGGGCAGGCCCTGCGTCGGGGCGACCAGGACGCGCAGGCCGTTGTCCAGACGGAAGTCGGCGATGGCTGGGGTGGCGGGCGACACCTCAGGCCCCGGCTGGGGCAGTCGGGCGCGCTCGGCTTCCGGCAGCAGGACGGCGACCGGACCGGCCGGGGCCAGAGACGCGACTGTGACGGGGGCGTCGACGTTCTTCTTCTGCTCGCTGGGCGCATTGGCGTCGTCGGCGGGCAGGTAGTTGATGGTGATCTGGCGCTCCGGCGTCAGATAGCGGCGGGCCACGCGCTGCACGTCGGCGGCGGTGACGGCCTGGATCTCGGCGATCTCGCGGTCGGCGGCGGTCGCGTCTCCGGTCATGATCAGGGCCATGCCCAGGGTGGTGGCGCGGTCGTCGATGCTTTCACGCCCGCGCAGGGCGTCGGCGACCAGCTCGTTCTTGGCCTCGGCCAGTTCGGCGGCGGTGACGGGCTCGTCGCGCAGGCGCGCGATCTCGGCCTCCAGCGCGGCCTTGCCGGTCTCGACCGTTTCGCCGCCCGCCATGATGGCGTAGGCGGCCAGATTGCCCGCCTGCTGGGCGAAGTCGGGGTTGGAGCCCGCCGAGGCGGCGATCTGCTTGTCATAGACCAGCGAGCGGTAAAGACGGCTGCTCTCGCCGGTCGACAGGATGCCGTCCAGCACCGTCAAGGCCGCGCGGTCGGCGTCCTTGTAGGCCACGGTGTTCCAGGCCAGGGCGACGGCGGGCAGGGGCACGTTCGGCGCATAATAGGTGGCGGTGCGCGGGCCGGTCGGCTCGGGCTCTTTCACATCATTGGCGGGCATGGGCGTCGACGGACGCTTCAGCGGGGCGAAATATTCGTCGACCCAGCCGTCCAACTGCGCCTGATCGAAATTGCCCGCCACGATCAGCATGGCGTTGTCCGGCCGGTAGTAGGTGGCGTGGAAGCGCAGGACGTCGTCCAGGGTCGCGGCGTCCAGCTCCTCGATCGAGCCGATGCCCGGACGGCGATAGGGGTGGACCTGATAGATGGTCTCGGGCGCGAACAGGCCGAACAGGCGGCCGTAGGGGCTGGCCAGAATCCGCTGGCGGTATTCCTCCTTCACCACGTCGCGTTCGGAGGCGAAATTGGCCTCATCGACGACCAGCGAGCCCATGCGGTCCGCCTCGGCGAACAGGATGCGCTGCAGGTGGTTGGCGGGGACGACCTCGTAATAGGCGGTCACGTCGTCGGCGGTGAAGGCGTTGTTGAAGCCGCCGACGTCCTCGGTCAGACGGTCGAACGTCTCGGACGGCATGTTCTTCGTCGCCTTGAACAGCAGGTGTTCGAACAGGTGGGCGAAGCCCGAACGGCCCGCCGGATCGTCCTTCGACCCCACGCGATACCAGACCTGGACCGTGACGTTCGAGGTCGAGGCGTCGCGCGCCGTATAGACCTCCATGCCGTTGGCCAGCACCCGCTTGGTGAAGCCCAGCGGCGGCACTTCGACCCCGCCCTGGGCGGCAGACGCGGCGGCGGGCGGCGCCTTGGCCCAGGCGGGGGCGGCGGCGGGCAGGCCGACCAGCAGCGCCGAGGCGCAGGCGGTCAGGATCAGGCGATTCTTCATGAGGGGCGGCTTTCCAACGCCCGCAGTCGAAGAAACGGGCGCCGAAAGCCTAGCAGGGCGAAGAGCCGCCGCGCACCTTACGGAGATGTAATGAAGCCGACCTTCTATTCACCGCTCATCCCCGCGGAGGCGGGGACCCAGTGCTTTGGTTTCAAGCGAGGCGGCCTAGATTCTGGCGCTTGATCCGTGCTCGGCGTGCGTGGCTCTTACTGGGTCCCCGCCTCCGAGGGGATGAACGGAATTCGGAGGTTACCGCCCGAACACCTCGACGCCGACGCCGCCGTCGGTCGCCAGCCAGGCGCGCTTCATGCCCTGACTGTTGTAGGGCTGGGCGATGTTGCCGTGACGATCCAGGGCGATCAGGCCGCCGTCGCCGCCCAGGGCGCCGATGCGGTCGATGACGGCTTGCGACGCCTCGTTCACAGACTGACCGGCGGCGACGCCGAAGGCGGTGCGCGCGGCGGCGGCGATGCGGATGAAGTACTCGCCCTGGCCGGTGCAGGAGACGGCGGCGTGTTCGTCGGCCCAGGTTCCGGCGGCGGGGATGGGGGTGTCGCCGACGCGGCCCGGCATCTTGCCGAACACGCCCGCCGTCGAGGTGGCGGCGGCCAGACGGCCCTGGCTATCCAGCACGCAGCAGCCGACGGTGCCGTGGCTCAGGCCGCTGGGCGGATGGTTGTCCTCGCCCTGACCGGCGCGGGTGTACCAGGCCTCGGGGTCCTCGACGCGCGCCAGACCCTGTTCGGCGGCGAAGCGGGCGGCGCCGTTCCCGGCCAGCATGACGTGGGGGGTGCGATCCATCACCGCGCGGGCGGCGACGACCGGGTTGCGGAAGCCCTGTAGGGCGGCGACGGCCCCGGCCTTGCCCGAGGCGCCGTCCATGAGGCTGGCGTCCAGCTCATAGTCGCCCGCCAGATTGGGCGAGGCGCCGCGCCCGGCGACGTAGAGGCCGGAGTCCTCCAGCATGACGACCGCCTCGACCGCCACGTCCAGGGCCGAGGCCCCGGCGTCCAGCCGCGCCTTCATCGCCTCCACCACCTCGCGCATGTGCACGACCTCGGCGCCGTAGTTGCGCTCGCGCCGGGCGCCGGCGCCGCCGTGAAGGATGAGGGCGGGTTTCGCCATGATCGTCTCCTCAGAACCCATTCGACCTCTTTGCATCGGGCCGCAGGCTGATTAGCGTCGCCGGCGTGTCGGCGCCATGGCCGATGGGGGATAGCTGAAAAGAGTTCCTATGCGCGCAGTCCTGTCCAAGGCCCCCGGCGGCCCGGAATCGCTCGTCGTCGAGGAGGTCATGGACCCCACGCCCGGTCCGGGCGAGGTGGTGATCGAGGTCAAGGCCGTGGGCGTCAACTATCCCGACGCCCTGATCATCGCCGACAAATACCAGTTCAGGCCCGAGCGCCCCTTCGCGCCGGGGGCCGAGGTCGCGGGCGTCGTCGATGCGGTCGGCGAGGGGGTGAAGGGCGTGTTCCGGGGCGACCGGGTCGTCGCCGTGCCCGGCTGGGGCGGCATGGTCGAGCGGTTGAAGGTCAAGGCCGACAGCCTGATCCCGATCCCCGACGGCATGGACTATGAGACCGGCGCCGGCTTCATCATGACCTACGGCACCAGCTACTACGCCCTGAAGGATCGGGCGCAGCTGCAGCCGGGCGAGACCCTGCTGGTGCTGGGCGCGGCGGGCGGCGTCGGCGCCGCCGCCGTCGAACTGGGCAAGGCGATGGGCGCGCGCGTGGTCGCCGCCGCCTCGACCAACGACAAGGTGGAGTTCGCGCTGGAGCTGGGCGCTGACAATGGCCTGATCTACCCCTCCGGCCCGATGGACAAGGCGGCCCAGAAGGAGCTGTCGGGCGAGTTCAAGCTGTCGACCGGCCGCGACGGGGCGGACGTTGTCTTCGACGGCGTCGGCGGCGACTACGCCGAGCCGGCCCTGCGCGCCATGGACTGGAATGGCCGCTATCTGGTGGTCGGCTTCCCGGCGGGGATTCCGTCCCTGCCGCTGAACCTGACCTTGCTGAAGTCGGTGTCGGTGGTCGGCGTCTTCTGGGGCGCCGCCGTCGCCCGCGATCCCAAGGCCCACGCCGCCAACATGGTCGAGCTGATGCAGCTCTACGCCGAGGGCAAGATCAAGCCGCGCGTCAGCCGCACCTTCCCTCTGGAACGCGCCCACGAGGCCATCCAGGCCCTCAGCGACCGCACGGCCGTCGGCAAGATCGTGGTGAAGGTCGAGGATTGATCGGAACATCCTTCTCCCCCTGTGGGAGAAAGTGGCAGGCGAAGCCTGACGGATGAGGGGTTGCGGGACCTCGGCCTCGCAGCCTTCATCCGATTTCGGAGAGACCCCTCATCCGAGCGCCTTCGGCGCCCACCTTCTCCCGCAAGGGGAGAAGGGCCTATTCCTCTTCCTCACGCAGCCGCCTCAGCGCCTGCGCCGCCTGATCGTGGTGGCGGGGCTTGAGGTGGGCGCCCAGGGTCGCCAGCACCGCCGCGATCACCGCTGCGTCGTCGGTGAAGCCGATGCCGACGAAGACGTCGGGAATGGCGTCCACGGGCATGACGAAATAGGCCAGCGCCCCCAGGATCAGCCCCTTGGCCGCCAGCGGGGTCTTGGGGTCCTGGGCGGCGTACCAGGCGGCGACCGCCTGCTGGGCGAAGGGGATGCGGGCGGCGGTGCGCCGCATCTTGGGCCAGAAGCCCTTGCGCACGCGCATCTCGTTCACCTTCTGCACGGCGGGAACCAGGGCCTTTTCAGGATTGATGGCGTCATCGGGCGACACCCCGTTGGTCTTTGCGGTCATGGCCGCTAAATCCTCGCACGAGCACTCGGTTCAATCGAATATAGGACGACTTTCATGAAACTCGACGCTTCGATCGCGGCGGTGGTGACGGGCGGGGCTTCGGGCCTCGGCGAAGGCACGGCGCGCGCCCTGGCGGCCAAGGGCGTCAAGGTCGCCCTGTTCGACCTGAACGAAGAGCGCGGCGAGGTCATCGCCCAGGAGATCGGCGGCGTCTTCTGCAAGGTGGACGTGACCTCGGACGACAGCGTCGCCGCCGGCTTCGCCAAGGCCCGCGCCGCCCACGGCCAGGAGCGCCTGACCGTCAACTGCGCCGGCATCGCCACCGGCCAGAAGACCGTCAGCCGCAAGCGCGACACCGGCGAACTGCGCGCCCATGACATGGCGTCCTTCGAACGCACGGTCTCGATCAACCTGTTCGGCACCTTCCGCGTCCTGTCGCAGTCGGCTCTGGGCATGGTGCAGGCCGAGCCGATGGCCGACGGCGAGCGCGGCCTGATCGTCAACACCGCCTCGGTCGCGGCCCAGGACGGCCAGATCGGCCAGGCGGCCTACTCGGCGTCCAAGGGCGGCGTCTACGCCATGACGCTGCCGGTCGCCCGCGACCTGGCCCAGGAAGGGGTGCGGGTGAACACCATCCTGCCCGGCATCATGTGGACGCCGATGATGGCCGGCATGGACCAGAAGGTTCAGGACAGCCTGGCCGCCGCCATCCCCTTCCCCAGCCGCCTCGGCACGCCCGCCGACTACGCCGCCCTGGCCCTGCATCTGGCCGAGAACGTCTACATCAACGGCGAGTGCATCCGCCTGGACGGCGCTATACGTCTCGCGCCTCGCTAAGCGAGGCGCGGCGAGGCCGCTATCGCTCGCCGCGCGGCGGCTCGCTGCTTGAGCGGGTTGGGCGTACAATGTGGCGGCGGCGGTGCTTTGAAGCGGCCCTCGAGACGTCCCGGGGGCCGTTTTCGTGTGAAGTTTCAGGGCTGTTCGAAAAAAATCGGCGGATTGGCCGAAAAACGAAAAAGGGGCTTGCGCGATCCGAAGTCGGTCCGCTATACGCCCCTTCCTCGACGGGGAGCAGCACATCGCTCCCAACGGAGTGCGGGCGTAGCTCAGGGGTAGAGCATCACCTTGCCAAGGTGAGGGTCGGGCGTTCGAATCGCCTCGCCCGCTCCAGTCGAAACGGAAAACGGGGTCCGGCCGCAAGGTCGGGCCCCGTTTCCTTTTGCGCCCGGATCAGCGACGCACATGAAAAGGCCCGACGTGATCGCCGGGCCTTTTCGCGTTCCGTCCTCCGACCTTACAGTCCCAGCGCCGCGCGGATGTCGCGCCAGTCGACGTATTTGAAGTTCTGGGTTCCGGTGTCGTTGACGTCGTCCTGGATCACCACCAGGCCCTCGGGGAAGGGTCCGACCGGACCGCCCAGAGCGGCCAGGCCGTCGGTGCCCGTCACCCCGTCGACCGTCCCGTCCACGACCACGAAGCGGCCCTTGTATTGCGGCGCAGCGCCGTCGATGCGCCAGACGGGGAAGGTCGAGTCGCCCTGGCTGGAGGCGATCAGATAGCGCGCCTCGCCGTCGGTCAGCGTCGTCAGCCCTTCGGCGTCGGCGACCAGCACGCCCGGCGCGACCGGCTGGACCAGGGTGCGCGTCCCGCCCGAGGCCGGGTCGAGGCTGTAGCGCCACAGGCCGACGTTCTCCTCGTTGACGTACAGGGCGTCGGTCGCCGGATCGGCGGCGCAGCCTTCGGAGATGGAGCCGATCTCGGCGCGGCGGACCAGTTGCGCGGAGGGGCGGACGTCGGGCCCGGCGGCGACGACGAACTGGCGCAGTTCGCCTTCATGGCCGACCAGTATGGCGTGGACCTCCTCGCCGCGTCGGGCGAGGCAGAAGCCGTAGGGCTCGACCACGTCGGTCGTAATGGAGCCCCAGTAGCGCACCTTGTTGTCGCCGGTCCCGGCCGGGTCGAACAGATAGAGGGCGACGCCCATGCTGCCCGGCGTGCGGTCGCTGGCTCCGATCAGCAACTGCGGGCGGCCGTCGACGTTCAGGCCCTCGGCCACATCGACGTTGTTCAGCAGCCCTTCGGGCATGAACTGCAGGATCGCCCCGTCGAAGCCATAGACATAGAGGCCCGCCTTCTTGTCGGTGCCGACGACGAAGCCGGGGGTCCGGACACCCTCGACGTTCACCGGGGTCTTGGAGGCCCAGACGGCGGGGTCGTCGGCCGCGTCGTCGCCGACCGTGCCGACCGAGGGCGTCTCCAGCACGGCGCGCACGGGCGCGCCCTGGCCGACGACGCCGTCGCCCTCGCCCTGGAAGTCGACCTCATGTCCGGCGCAGGCGGCCAGCAGCAGGGCGGGGATCAGAAGGCCGGCGAACATGGCGGGGGGCGAGCGCCGGGGCGGGATGGCGGGCATGGCGGGGCTTTCGGTCCAGGTTGGTCTATCCGCCCGAAACACGCGCGCGAAGGCCCGGTCAACGGCGTCCCTGCGACGCTTTGGCGATGGTTCGACAACGGATGATCCGAACGGGGATCAACTGTCGTGATCCCGTGTTCCGCTCGCAGATTCCTTTTCGTGAAATCGTCGCGGCCGCGTCGCCGGGACGTATTAGCCATCCCGCCGGAACCGGGCCGCCAGAAGCGGCGCCGGCCTTCGGGGATATGGACATGAAGCTCGGACTTCTTCTCAGCGCGGCGAGCCTGCCGCTGGTTTTCGCCGTGGCCGCCCAGGCGGCCGATGTGGCGGTTGACGCGGCTCCGGCCGTCGCGGCCGCTCCGGCGGGCGACGGCCTGATCGGCCGTGTCGTCAACGCCGACGGCTCGCCCCTGCCGGGCGCCGAGATCATCGACCGCGCCAGCGGCCGCCGCGCCGTCAGCAACAGCCAGGGCGAGTTCAACCTGGGCGGCGTTTCGGGTCAGGTGACGCTGGAGGCGCGCTACATCGGCCTGCCGACCGCGACCCAGACCGTCGCCGCCGCGCCGGGCCGCCTGACCTCGGTCACCGTCATGATGGGTTCGGGCGATGCGGTCGCCGTCGCCGACGTCATCGTCAACGGCGTCATCACCGAGGGCGTGGCTCGCTCGCTGAACCAGCAGAAGAACGCCGACGGCGTGATCAACGTCCTGTCGGCCGACGCCATCGGCCGCTACCCCGACCCGAACGTGGCGGAATCCCTGCAGCGCGTTCCCGGCATCGCCATCCAGCGCGACCAGGGCGAGGGCCGCTACATCAACGTGCGCGGCGCGCCGTCGGCCTTCACCGCCGTGTCGGTGGACGGGGTGACGGTTCCCGCCGTCGATCCGGGCACGCGCGCGGTCGACCTGGACACCCTGCCCAGCGACATCGTCTCCAACATCGAGATCTCCAAGACCCTGCTGCCGAGCCAGGACGCCGACTCCATCGCCGGCGCCGTCAACATCAAGACCCGCTCGCCCTTCGACCAGCGCCGCCTGGCCGTCAGCGGCTATGCGGGCGGCAGCTACAACGACTACGGCGGCGAGGACATCCGCGCGGGCGCCACGGCGTCGAACGTCTTCGGCGCGGACCAGACCTTCGGCGGCCTGCTGTCCTACTCCTACTCCAAGACCAACCGCCGTCCCGACAACGTCGAGTCCGGCTGGACCAAGATGGAGACGCCGGAAGGCGGCGAGGTCTTCGCCCTCGAGGAAACCCTGTTCAAGGACTACGACACCGAGCGCACGCGCCAGTCGCTCAGCGGCTCGCTGGAGTTCCGCCCCTCGGAGTCCCTGCGGGCCTGGGTCCGCGGCTCGTTCGCCCAGTTCGAGGACGACGAATACCGCAACCAGCTGCTGCTGACCTATGACGAGGAGAATCTTCAGGCCGGCGCGACCGACCGCAAGGCGACCTTCGACGAGGTGACGGTCGAGCGCCAGCTGCGTCACCGCACCCAGAAGAACGAGATCATGACCCTGACGGCGGGAGGGGAGCGCATCTTCAGCAATGGCGCGGTTCTGGACGCCAGCCTGTCCTGGGCTGACAGCGAGCAGACCTATCCGAACCGCAATGAGCTGCTGTTCCGCTCGCGCCTGAAGCCGTCCGTCGCCTATGACTTCTCCGGCAGCCACTACGAGCCGACCTATTCGATCTTCTCGACCGGGGAGCATATGAACGCTGCGGAATATCGTTTCCGCGAGAACGCTTTCCGCTCAAGCACGACACGGCAGGAAGAGATGACGTTCCAGACGAACCTGGAACTGCCGTCGGTGCTGGCGGGGCGTGAAGTCACCTGGAAGGTCGGCGGCAAGTACCGCACGCGGGACGTATCGGCCGACGAGGAGCGTTTCCGCAGTCGCGACGCCGCCCATGCGCCGTCGCAGTCCTATGGAGACCTGCTGACCGACAGGGAGTCACGCAACTACGACTATCTGTTGGGCTACAAGTTCGACAACGGCCTGGTTGACGACTACTTCGCCCAGATGCGCCCGCTGTCGGGGCGCCGCCTGCCGGACTCCATCGCCGCCGACTACACGGCCAAGGAAGATATCCTGTCAGCCTACGCTCAGGCGCGCTTCGACATCGGCGCGACGAACGTCACGCTTGGCCTGCGCGTTGAGAACACTCAGTTCGAAGGCGAAGCCGCCAGCCTGATCGACAATGACGGATCCGATCCGTTCGACATGGCCCGGGTCGATCGCGACGACACCGAGTTCTTCCCGAACCTGACGGTTCGCCACAGCTTCTGGGACAATCTGATCGGCCGCTTCGCCCTGACGCGCTCGATCTCGCGCCCCGAGTTCAACCAGATCGTCCCGCGTCGTATCGAAGAGACCGACGGCACGGACATCTCGTATGAGATCGGCAATCCGGACCTGCAGCCGACGCTGTCGAACAACATGGACTTTGGGCTGGAATACTACTTCGCCTCGCTGGGCGTGGTGTCGGCCAACGCCTTCTACAAAGACCTGACCGACTATCGCTACATCCTCAAGTACGAGGACAAGGTGACGATCGACGGGACCGAGTTCGACGCCGAGTTCGAGACCCCCATCAACGCCCCGAACGGCCATCTGATGGGCCTGGAGCTGAACTGGCAGCAGAAGTTCAGCTTCCTGCCGGGCTGGGCCTCGGGCTTCGGCGTCTTCGCCAACTACACCTGGACCGACGCCGAGATCGAAACGGCTCAGGCCTATGGCGGCCGCAACAAGTTCTCGCTGCCGGGCCAGTCGGAGAACAACTACAATCTGGCGCTCTTCTACGAGATGGCCGGCTTCAGCGCCCGCCTCAGCTACACCAAGCGCAGCGACTATCTGGAAGAGATCAACGCCGACGATCCCGACTTCGACCTGTTCGTCGAGGGCCGCGAGCAGCTGGACTTCACCGCCTCCTACGACTTCGGCAACGGGGTCGAGGTGTTCGGCGAGGCCAAGAACCTGACCGACTCGGCGGGTGTCCGCTACTACGGCTCGCGCGAGCGGACCTATGAGTACGAGAAGTTCGGCTACAACGTCTTCATGGGCGTCCGCTTCAAATACTGATCGGCCCCCCAGCCGCTGAAAACGAGAGGCTGAAAACGGAAGGCCGGGCGGCGACGCCCGGCCTTTTGCTTTCGTCGGCATGGCCCCCGGAGCGATCCGGGCCTATATGGACCGTGGCGGTTGACCCCGCCGGGGTCGGCGCTAGTGTCCGCGCCGCTTCATTTTCAGCGCCTGAACGATCAGAGGACCTCATGGCCGACGCCGCTTCCCAGACCTACGACGTGGTGATCATCGGGGGCGGGCCGGGCGGCTACAACGCCGCCATCCGCGCCGGACAACTGGGGCTGAAGACCGCCCTGGTCGAAAAGCGCGCGACGCTGGGCGGCACCTGCCTGAACGTCGGCTGCATGCCGTCCAAGGCCCTGCTGCACGCCTCGGAACTGTATGAGGCCGCCAACGTCGAATTCGCCGGCATCGGCATCGAGGTGAAGCCCAAGCTGAACCTGGCCCAGATGCACAAGGCCAAGGACGACAGCGTCGAGGCCCTGACCAAGGGCATCGAATTCCTGATGAAGAAGAACAAGGTCGACGTGGTGAAGGGCTTCGGCCGCATCGCCGGCGCCGGCAAGGTCGAGGTTGAAGCCGAGGGCGGCGCCAAGACCACGCTGGAAACCAGGAACATCGTCATCGCCACCGGCTCCGAGCCGACCCCGCTGCCGGGCGTCGCCTTCGAGGACGGCAAGGTGATCGACTCGACCGGCGCCCTGTTCCTGCCCAAGGTGCCCAAGCATCTGATCGTCATCGGCGCGGGCGTCATCGGTCTCGAGCTCGGCTCGGTCTGGCGCCGCCTGGGCGCCCAAGTCACGGTCGTGGAATTCCTCGACAAGGTCGGCGCGGGCATGGACGGCGAGGTCGCCACCGCCTTCCAGCGCGGCCTGACCAAGCAGGGCATGACCTTCCGCATGGGCACCAAGGTCACCGGCGCCAAGACGTCCAAGGACGGCGTTGAGCTGACGCTGGAACCGGCCAAGGGCGGCGAGGCGGAGACGCTGAAGGGCGACGTGGTTCTGGTCGCCATCGGCCGCCGTCCCTACACCGAAGGCCTGGGGCTGGAGACGGTCGGCGTCACGCCGGATCAGCGCGGCTTCATCGCCAACGACCACTTCAAGACCTCGGCGCCGGGCGTCTGGGTCATCGGCGACGTGACGCACGGCCCGATGCTGGCCCACAAGGCCGAGGAAGACGCCGTGGCCGTGATCGAGCTGATCGCGGGCAAGCCGGGCCACGTCGACTACGACCTGGTGCCGTCGGTCATCTACACCGGCCCGGAAGTGGCCTGGGTCGGCAAGACCGAAGAGGCGCTGAAGGCCGCGGGCGTCAACTACAAGAAGGGCAAATTCCCCTTCGCCGCCAACAGCCGCGCCAAGATCAACCACGAGACCGAGGGCTTCGTGAAGGTCCTGGCCGACGCCGCAACCGACAAGGTTCTGGGCGTTCACATCTACGGCCCGCAGGCGGGCGAGCTGATCGGCGAGGCCTGCATGACCATGGCCTTCGGCGGCGCCTCGGAAGACGTGGCCCGCACCTGCCACCCGCACCCGACCCGCTCGGAAGCCTTCCGTCAGGCCGCCATGGGCGTCGAAGGCTGGACGATGCAGGCGTAAGAGCCTCACCGTCTTTCGGCCTGAAATCAGAACGGCGCGCCCTGAACGGGGCGCGCCGTTTTCATTTGAGCCAGGGTCAGCGGCCGGGCTCAGGATCAAGGCGGCGTCGCGCCAGATGGAGTCTTTCGTCCGCGGTGGAGAAGAGCACCGCCAGGATGACGCCCACGGCCACGCCGATCAGGGTCTCCAGAATGCGGTCGGACGCCATGTCGGGACCGACCGCGCCGCCGGCTCCCAGATAGGTCATCACCAGGGCCATGGGCGTCACCAGCACCTGGCCGAAGGCGTAGTTGACGCCGATCACCATCTCGGTGAGCAGTTGAAGCGCGGCCAGCGCCCCGATCAGGATCCAGACGGACGGATCCTGCAGAAGCAGCAGCCAGGCCAGAAGGGCCCCGATCAGGGTCCCGCCCATGCGTTGCAGGGCGCGGTTCATGACGATGTGGAGCTGGGCGCCCTGCATCACCGCCAGCGCGCCCATGGCGGCCCATGCCGGATGCTGTCCGTCGAACGCCAGGCTGGCGACGATGGCCATGGCGGCGCCGGCGACAGTGCGCGCGGCTGCGGTCAGGCGGGTCCTGAGGGGCGGAAGCGGGGGCTCGGGCGCCTGCTCTACGAACGACGGGGCATGGCGGAGGGCTTCCGTCCCCAGGCAGATCAGCCAGGCCAGAAAGGCGATGAGCGCCGTGGCGGCGGAACGTTCGATCACCTGGCCCAGGCCGAGCTCCGGCGCCATGGCCGCGCTGGCGGCGAAGACGAAGATCAGGGCGCCGGGCGGGCCGAACCGGCCGACGATGGTGACGAACAGGCAGACGCCGCACCAGATCGCCAACAGGGCCAGTTGGACGCCGTGCGACGCGCCCAGCCAGACGGCGATCGACATCATCAGGACGGCGGCCGTCTGGAGCAGGCCGCACAGCAGGACGACGCTCTTGCGACGGCCGGCCGGAGCGAAGCGGCCGAAGAGGGCCACGAGCGCCCCCAGAGAGGCGAAGCCGATCAGATGCGCCCAGGGCGAAAGCACGACGATCGGCAAGGCGATCAGCGCCGTCAGGGCCGCCTGGAATCCGGCGAGCGTCGCATTGCGGAGCGACGCCTGGGGCGCCAGGCTCAGGCTGTCCCTGAGCTGGCCGGGGTGCAGCAGAAGACGAGCCGCCTCCCTACGCCGTGTCCGCGAGGCAGGCTGATGATCGGGCGACCTCATGCCTTCGCGCCGCCTGGGCCCTCGCGCTCCGCCATGCGCCTGTCGATGGCGCGGAAGTTCTCCAGCATGACGCCGAGATCGGCGTCCGACAGATCGACCAGCATGGTGGTTTCCGCCGTCTTCAAGGCGGTCTGAATTTCGGCCACGCGCGTCTCGCCGGACTCGGTCAGATGGATGAGTCTGGCGCGCCCGTCGGCGGCGTCGCGGCGGCGCTCGATCAGGCCGTCACGCTCGAGAATGTCGAGCACCCGCACCAGGCTGGAGCCGTCCACGCCGACCAGGGCCGCCAGCTCCTTCTGCGTCAGGCCGCCGCCCGTCGCATCGAGGTGAACCAGTGGAAGCCAGGTGGCGTCCGTGAGGCCTGTCGTCGCCAGGTGGGCCTCTATCAACCGACGCCAACGCCGGGCCAGCAGCGAGAAGGTGACGCCGAAACGCGCGCGGTCGGGGGAGATGTTCGTCATGAAGGGATAGTGGGATTTTTAATTTGAATTGCAAATCAAATTAAAAATCCGTCCCGCTCTTCTCGCTTTCGTCGCGACCGTGACCATGTGAGACCCACCCTCCACCACATCGGATCGTCGCCATGGACCTTCAACTCACCGGAAAACGCGCCCTGGTCTGCGGCGGCTCCAGCGGTCTCGGCCGCGCGGTGGCGACGGCTCTTGTGGCCGAGGGCGCGCATGTGGCCCTGCTGTCGCGCGATGCGGTCAAGCTGCAGGCCGTGGCCGATGAACTGAACGCCATGGGGCCGGGCCGAGCGATCATCGCCCCGGCCGACCTGGCGGATCACGAGGCCCTGCTGAAGGCGGTGGACGTCGCCGAGGCGGGTCTGGGCGGACCGATCCAGATCCTGCTGAACAACACGGGCGGGCCGCCGCCCTCGGGCGTGGCGGGGCTGGACCCGGCGCTGTGGCGCGAGCAGTTCGAGGCCATGGTGCTCTCGGTCTTCCGCCTGACCGACCGGGTCATGCCGGGAATGCGGTCGATGGGCTGGGGGCGGGTGCTGAACGTCGCCTCGACCAGCGTGATCGAGCCGATCGGGACGCTGGGCGTATCCAACACCCTGCGCGCCTCGGTGGCGGCCTGGGCCAAGACGCTGGCGGGCGAGGTCGCGGCCAACGGGGTGACGGTCAACACCCTGCTGCCGGGCCGGATCGACACGCCGCGCATCGAACGGCTGGACGCCGCCCGCGCCGCCGCGACGGGCGTCGAACCTTCCGAGGCCCGTGCGGAATCGGTCAAGACGATCCCGGCCGGGCGCATCGGCGCGACCGAGGAGTTCGGCGCCGTCGCCGCCTTCCTGGCCAGTCCGCTGGCGGGCTATGTCACCGGCTCGCTGATCCGGGTGGACGGCGGAGCGGTCAGGGCGATCTGAGGCCGGGAGCGAGAATCGGGCTGCGCACGCGCGTGAACCCCCGTTCCGCGATCCCCAAGCCCGAATGCTGGCGTCTTTTGATCCGCTGAACAGTCCGCCTTCAGACGGTCACCCGCGCGGGTGGGCCTGGCTATAGGCGGCCAGCAGGCGGGCGGCGTCGACCTGGGTGTATTTCTGCGTCGTCGACAGGCTGGCGTGGCCCAGCAGTTCCTGGATCGAGCGCAGGTCGGCGCCGGCGCCCAGCAGGTGGGTGGCGAAGCTGTGCCTCAGCGCATGGGGCGTGGCCGAGGCGGGCAGGCCGAGGCGCCCGCGCAGCCGCTGCACCGTCGCCTGCACATGGCGGGCGCTCAGGGGTCCGCCCCGCCGCGCGCGGAACAGGGCCTGATCCGCGTCGATGACGAAGGGCTGCAGCGCCAGATAGGCGTCCGTCGCCTCGCGCACCTGCGGCAGGACGGGGACCATGCGCGTCTTGTCGCCCTTGCCGCTGATGCGAAGGCTGTCGGGCAGGGGGGCGTCCGACCGCTTCAGCGACAGGGCCTCGGAAATCCGCAGGCCGCAGCCGTAGAGCAGGGTCAGGACGGCGCGGTCGCGTGCGGCCTCCCACGGCTCCATGTCGGGATCGGCTTCGGGTTCGTGCAGCAGGCCCTTCGCCTGATCCTCGCTGACCGGCCGGGGCAGGGAGGGCTTGACCTTGGGGCCGCGCACCAGGGCCAGTTGCGGGCTCGCCACGCCCAGTCGCCGGTCGAGGAAGGCGTGAAAGCCCCGGATGGCGGCCAGGGTCTGACTCAGCGAGCGGGCGTTGAGCGGGCGATCCCCGCTGCGGCGTTCGGCCAGATGGGCGCGCACCTCGGCGGCGGCCACGGACCCGAGATCCGCCGCGCTCTGCGGCCCGCCGCGATGGCGTTCCAGAAAGCCCAGATACAGCCGCCCGATATGGCCATAGGCCTCCAGCGTGCGCGGCGACAGGCGGCGCTCATGGGCCAGATGCTCCAGCCAGGCGGCCAGAGCGTCTTGCGCCGTCAGGCGTCCAGCGGCCATCGCTCGGCCATGCGTTCGACCACCCGGGCGACGAAGGCGACCAGTTCACAGCCCATGGCGGGGGTGAAGCCGTCGTCCTCGCCCGAGCCGAAGGCGCACAGGGCGGCGCGGGGCGAGGCGGTGCCCGGCAAGCGCAGCGTCATCCGCACCAGGGCGACCGAGGCGACCTCGCCCTCGGAAGGGCCGAACAGGCTGAGGCCGGTGAAGTTGGGGCCGAGCCAGTGCAGGCCGTCCTCGCCCAGCAGGGCGTCGACGCGGCCCGGCTCCAGCGCCTTCCAGCCGAAAGGCGCGGCGCCCGGTTTCTCGATGGCGACGGCGGCGCCGGCCAGGCCGAAACGGCCTTGCGCCACGGCGTCCAGTTGCCGCGCCAGTTCGGCGTGGGTGCGGGCCTCCATCAGGTCCAGGGCGGCGACGTGGGTCTGGGTCTGGGCGGCGAAGTTGGCGCGGGCGATCTCTTCGATCAGCTTGCGCGCCCCCGCCTCGCGCTGGGCGACGGCCTCCAGCCGCGCCAGGGCGGCGCGGCCGAAGTCGACGACGTTGCGGCCGGTGGCGGCCAGGCCCAGCTCTTCCAGCAGGGCGCGATCATCCAGCAAGTGTTCGGCGTGATCGCCCAGCCAGGCGCGCACTTCGGGCCAATGCAGGCCTGGCGCCGCCGGGTCGGTGGAGAGGTCCAGGGAAGTGCTCAAGCGGACCTCTCATCGGGTCTAAATTACAGAATCGACTGACCGGTCTTGCCCCAGTCCGCCAGAAACGCATCCAACCCCTTGTCGGTTAACGGGTGCTTGACCAAGGCCTTGAAAACGTCGGCCGGAATGGTCGAGGCGTCGGCGCCGGCCAGCGCAGCGGCGGTCACATGGTCCGCATTGCGCACCGAGGCGGCCAGGATTTCCGTGCTGAAGTCGTGGATGTCGTAAAGGGTGCGGATGTCCTCCAGCAGGCCCACGCCGTCGGCGCCGACATCGTCCAGGCGACCGACGAAGGGCGAGATGAAGGTCGCGCCCGCCTTGGCCGCCAGCATGGCCTGGGCCGCCGAGAAGCACAGGGTGACGTTGGTCTTGATCCCCTTGTCGGCGAAGGCGCGGGTGGCGCGCAGGCCGTCCCAGGTCAGAGGCAGCTTGACCACGACATTGGGGGCGATGGAGGCCAGCTTGTCGCCCTCCTTGACCATAGTCTCGAAATCGGTGGCCACGGCCTCGGCCGAGATCGGCCCCTCGACCAGGGCGCAGATTTCGGCGATGACCTCGGCGATGTTGCGACCCGACTTGGCGATCAGGCTAGGATTGGTGGTGACGCCGTCCACCATCCCGGTGGGCAGCAGGTCCTTGATGACGGCGACGTCGGCGGTGTCGAGAAAGAGTTTCATGAGACCAGTTTTAGCGCCGAGTTGTGACGGAAGCGACCGTCTTTCACGGACAGGGATATTTCAGACTCCGTGACCAAAAAAACAGAGTCCAATTCGTCTGAACCGTCTGAAATCGCTTCGCCGGGCGTGGCGAAGGGCGGCGATCATGGCAGGGCGCGACGTCGGTATCGGACGTCGGCGTTGCGGGCGTGCGAGGGCGCGCGGTGAAGGTCGCCTCCGTCCTCATCCCTCTGCCGGTGCCGGAAGCCTTCGACTATGCGGTTCCCGAGGAACTGGCGGTCGCGCGCGGCGATCAGGTCGCCGTGCCGCTGGGCCCGCGCCTGATCCGGGGCGTGGTGGCCGAGGTGTTCGAGACGACCGGCTCCAATCGCAAGCTCAAGGCGGTCGAGCAGGTGCTGGACGATCCGCGCCTGCCGGAACGGACGCTGGACTTCGTCGAATGGGCGGCGCGCTGGACGCTGAGCCCGCCGGGCGAAATGGCGGCGACGGCGCTGAAGGGGCTGCGCGCGCCCCGGCCCCGCCCCGAGCGGCGCGTGCGGCGCGTCGAGGGGCGCAGTCCCGCTCGCCCGACCGCGGCGCGCACGGCGATGCTGGAGGCGCTGGGCGCGCGGGCCATGTCCGGCCCCGATCTGGCGCGGGCGGCGGGCGTCTCGTCCGGCGTGGTCAAGGGACTGGTCGACGAAGGCGTGCTGGAGGTGTTTGAAGTCGAGGCGGTCGCCGCCTTCGATCCGCCCGATCCCGACCATGCGCCTGCGATGCTGAACCCCGATCAGGCGGCGTCTGCGGCGGCGATTGCGCAGGCCGTGACGGCGGGCGGTTTCGCGCCTTTCCTGCTGGACGGGGTGACGGGCTCGGGCAAGACGGAGGCCTATCTGGAGGCGGCGGCGCGGGCGTTGCGGGCCGATCCGACGGCGCAGGTGCTGATCCTGCTGCCCGAGATCGCCCTGACCCAGGCGGTGATCGAGCGCATCACGGCCCGCTTCGGCGTCGCCCCGGCGGAATGGCATTCCGGCGTCGCCCCGCCGCGCCGTCGTCAGGCGTGGGAGGCGGTGGTCGCCGGGCGCTGCAACATCGTGGTCGGCGCGCGCTCGGCCCTGTTCCTGCCCTACGCCAACCTGCGCCTGATCGTGGTGGACGAGGAGCACGACGGCTCGTTCAAGCAGGAGGAGGGGCTGGTCTATCACGGCCGCGACCTGGCCGTGGCGCGGGCGCGGATCGAGAGGGCGGCGGTGGTGCTGGCCTCGGCCACCCCGTCGCTGGAGACGCTGTGGAACGCCCATCAGGGGCGGTATCGCTGGCTGAAGCTGGCGGCGCGACACGGGGCGGCGGTGCTGCCCGAGATCGGGCTGATCGACCTGCGCGAATGTCCGCCCGATCCGCAGACCTGGCTGTCCCAGCCCTTGCGTGAAGCCATCGGCGAGACCCTGGCGCGGGGCGAGCAGAGCCTGCTGTTCCTCAACCGACGCGGCTATGCCCCGGTGGTGCTGTGTCGCGCCTGCGGGCATCGACTGACGGCGCCGGACACGGATTCCTGGCTGGTCGAGCATCGCTACACCGGGCGGCTGGTCTGCCATCTGACCGGCTTCTCCATGCCCAAGCCCAAGGCCTGTCCCTCGTGCGGGGCCGAGGACTCGCTGGTGCCGGTCGGGCCGGGGGTCGAGCGGGTCGAGGAGGAGGTGCGCCAGCTCTTCCCTCAGGCGCGCACCGCCGTCTTCAGCTCGGACACCGTGCCGGACGGCAAGTCGGCCCGCGCCCTCATACAATCCATGGCCGACGGCGAGATCGACATCCTGGTCGCCACCCAGGCTGCGGCGAAAGGCCACAACTTCCCGCGTCTGACCCTGGTCGGGGTGGTCGATGCGGACTTAGGGCTTCGCGGCGGCGACCTGCGCGCGGCCGAGCGGACCTATCAGCTGCTGGCCCAGGCCACGGGTCGGGCGGGGCGGGCGGACAGGCCGGGCCGCGCCCTGCTGCAGACCTGGACGCCGGAACATCCGGTGCTGCAGGCTCTGGCGGCGGGCGACCGCGACGCCTTCGTCGAGGCCGAGATGGCCGAGCGCGAGGCCGCCTCCCTGCCGCCGCACGGCCGTCTGGCGGCGCTGATCCTGTCCAGCGAGAACGCGATGGCGGTCGAAAAGGTCGCCCGCGACCTGGCCGAGGCCATCCCCAACGCCGAGCGGCTGGAGGTCTACGGCCCCGCCGACGCGCCCCTGGCCCTGGTGCGCGGGCGACGGCGCAAGCGGCTGCTGGTGCGGGCCGACCGCGACGTGAACCTGCAGGCCTTCCTGCGCGCCTGGCTGGCGCGGGTGAAGGTCCCGGCGTCGGTGCGGCTGACCGTGGACGTGGACCCTTATAGCTTCTTGTAGGGCGCTGTCGCTCGCCGCGCGGCGGCTCGCTGCTTGAGCGCAGACCGTCTCCTTTCCGCTCACCCCGGCGGACGCCGGGGCCCAGTGAGAGCTGCAAGCGCGCGTCTGGGGCCAAAGGACTGGATCCCGGCGTCCGCCGGGATGAGCGGGAGGAAGGGCCTACCTCGGCCCGGTCAGCCGGATTTCGAACAGGCTGGGCCAGTTCTTGCCGGTGACGAACAGGCGGCGGTTCTGCGCGTCCCAGGCGATGCCGTTCAGCACGTCGTCGACCGGGTCCTTCACCTGATCCCTGGGCAGCAGACCGCTGAGGTCGATGACGCCGACCACCCGGCCGGACTCAGGGTCGATGCGGAGGATGTAGTCGGTCTGCCAGACGTTGGCCCAGACCTCGCCGTCGATCCATTCCAACTCGTTCAACTGGCGCGCCGGGCGGCCGTTCAGGGTGACGGAGACGCGGCCGGTCTCGGCCTGGGTGTCGGGGTCGAGGAAGCGCAGGGCCGCCGATCCGTCCGACAGGATCAGGCGCGTCCCGTCGTGCGTCAGCCCCCAGCCTTCGCCCGCATAGGCGAAGCGGGAGACGGGCTTCAGGTCGTCCGCATCCCAGATGAAGCCGACGCCGTTGATCCAGGACAGGGAGAAGACGCGGCCGTCCTTCTCGGTCAGGCCCTCGCCGAAATATTCAGGATCGAGTTCCTGCTTCTGCAGCACGACGCCGTCCTCCAGCCGCACGCGGCGCACGCTGGAGGGATCGCGGCCGGTGCTCTCGATCAACACGCCGTCGCGGATGACCAGGCCCTGGGTGAAGGCGGTCGGATCGTGGGGGAAGGTCCGCACCACCTCATAGCCGTAGACCGGAACCCGGGTGGGCGCGGGCTGAGCAGAGGGAGATGCGGGGGCCGGCCCCGGCGCCTGCGCCGCCGCCGACGCGGGAAGCGCCAGCAGAAGCATCGCCAGGACCGGCCCGATACGCACGTCTAGACGCCGGGCTCGGCGGTTTCGGCCTTGTTGAGGGCGGCCTTGGCGGCTTCCTCGGCCTGGTTTTTTCTGATCTGAGCGTTGCGCGACCACATGTTCAGGCCCTCGACCAGGGCCGAGAAGGCCATGGCGGCGTAGATATAGCCCTTGGGCACGTGGACGCCGAAGCCGTCGGCGATCAGCACGGCGCCGATCATCAGCAGGAAGCCCAGGGCCAGCATGACCACGGTCGGGTTCTTGTCGATGAAGTTGGCCAGCGGGTCGGCGGCCAGCAGCATGACGGTCACGGCGATGATGACGGCGACCATCATGATCGGCACGTGATCGGTCATGCCCACGGCGGTCAGGATGGAGTCGACCGAGAACACCAGGTCCAGCAGGATGATCTGGACGATGGCGGCGCCGACGTTGTTGATGACGACGTCCTTCTTGTCCTTCTCCAGCATGTCGTTCGAAGGGGTGACGTCGACGGCGTGGTGGATTTCCTTGGTGGCCTTCCAGACCAGGAAGAGGCCGCCGGCGATCAGGATCAGGTCGCGCCAGGAGAAGGCGGTGTCGAAGGTCTCGCCGTGGAAGCCCAGGTCGAACACCGGCGTGGTCAGGCCGACGATCCAGCCGATCGTGGCCAGCAGGCCCAGGCGCATGATCAGGGCCAGGCCGATGCCGATGCGGCGCGTGCGCTGGCGGTGTTCGGGCGGCAGCTTGTTCGACAGGATCGAGATGAAGATCAGGTTGTCGATCCCCAGCACCACCTCCATGACGACCAGGGTCACGAGGGCCGCCCAGGCGGCGGGATCGGTCAGCAGCGGGGTTATGCTTTCAAGCATCGGGGTTCCTGATGGAGGTTAGGATTTTTCGGTAACGGGAGCGTGAGCGCGCATCAAGCGCCCAGCCGCGTCGTCATCGTCGCAGGCTCTTCTGATCGCTCCAGCTTGGCCGGTCCATCTTAGACCAAAGAGAGCGCGGGTGCGGCGTTATCGTTCCGCGCCCCTTGGTTGCGGGTTTCCGCCTTGCATGGTATCAGCCGCGCGGCTTTAGCGAAGGGCGTATCGAAAGATGCGTCCCCAGCGTGCTTTCTACAAGCATTTCAGGCCCTTGACTGGCGCGGGCGACTGCGGCCGGTCTTGATCCAAACGCTTCAGACGCGGACCAAATATAAGTGGCGGACGAATTCAGGACGACGGAAGTCGGCGGACGGTATGCACAGGCGCTGTTCGACCTGGCGGATGAGACGGGGGCGCTGGACGCCGTGCGCGCCGATCTGGCTTCGCTCAAGGCGGCCTGGATCGACAGCGCCGACCTGCGCCGTCTGGCGACCTCGCCCCTGATCTCTTCGGATGATCAGGCCAGGGGTCTGGCGGCCATCGCCGACAAGGCCAAGTTCAAGGCGACGACGCGCAACTTCCTCGGCTTGGTGGGCCAGAACGGCCGCGCGGCCGACCTGCCGGGCGTGATCGCCGCCTTCGAGGCGCTGTACGCCAGGAAGACGGGCGTCGTGGCCGCCGAGGTGGTCTCGGCCGTGGCCCTGAGCGCCGCCCAGACCAAGAAGATCCAGGCCGAGCTGCGCGCCGCCCTGGGCCGCGACCCCGAGCTGACCGCCCGCGTCGATCCGTCGATCCTGGGCGGCCTCAAGGTCAAGGTGGGCTCGAAGCTGTTCGACGCCTCGCTGAAAACCAAGCTCGACCAGATGACCTTTGCGCTGAAGCGCGCCTAAGCCCCGAATTTCAGATCAAGCCGGGCCAGCGGGCCCGCACCGAAGACGAAAGCCGAAAGAGCCCATCATGGATATCCGCGCCGCCGAAATCTCGGCCATCCTCAAGTCGCAGATCGCCAACTTCGGCGTGGAAGCCGACGTCTCGGACGTCGGCCAGGTGCTGTCGGTCGGCGACGGCATCGCGCGCATCCACGGCCTCGACAACGTTCAGGCCGGTGAAATGGTCGAGTTCACCAAGGCCGGCGTGAAGGGCATGGCCCTGAACCTGGAGCGCGACAACGTCGGCGCCGTGATCTTCGGCGCGGACGCCGCCATCGCCGAGGGCGACGACGTGCGCCGCCTGGGCGAGATCGTGGACGTGCCGGTCGGCAAGGGCCTGCTGGGCCGCGTCGTCAACCCGCTGGGCGAGCCGATCGACGGCAAGGGCCCGATCCAGTTCACCGAGCGTCGCCGCGTCGACGTGAAGGCCCCCGGCATCATCCCGCGCAAGTCGGTTCACGAGCCGATGCAGACGGGCATGAAGGCCATCGACACCCTGATCCCGGTCGGCCGCGGCCAGCGCGAGCTGATCATCGGCGACCGTCAGGTCGGCAAGACCGCCGTCGCCATCGACACCATCCTGAACCAGAAGACGGTCAACAAGTCGGACGACGAGTCGGCCAAGCTCTACTGCATCTACGTCGCCATCGGTCAGAAGCGCTCGACCGTGGCCCAGATCGTCAAGACCCTCGAAGAGTCGGGCGCGCTAGAATACACCATCGTCGTGGCCGCCACGGCGTCGGAACCGGCCCCGCTGCAGTTCCTGGCCCCGTTCGCCGGCACCGCCATGGGCGAGTATTTCCGCGACAACGGCATGCACGGCCTGATCATCTATGACGACCTGTCCAAGCAGGCCGTGGCCTACCGCCAGATGTCGCTGCTGCTGCGCCGTCCGCCGGGCCGCGAAGCCTATCCGGGCGACGTTTTCTATCTCCACTCGCGCCTGCTCGAACGCGCCGCCAAGATGAACGAAGATCACGGTCTTGGTTCGCTCACCGCGCTGCCTGTCATCGAAACCCAGGCCAACGACGTGTCGGCCTATATTCCGACCAACGTGATCTCGATCACCGACGGCCAGATCTTCCTGGAAACCAACCTGTTCT
>PJUF01000253.1_pt1 | contig 46210 bp, 43 predicted proteins | sample 1512191 | NCBI WGS metagenome assembly PJUF01 (sample SAMN08177673, study PRJNA422409) | Feces metagenome, whole genome shotgun sequencing project. | isolation source: Chicken feces (3) enriched on wood chips | host: Gallus gallus | place: USA: Madison | collected 2015-01-15 | reverse complement strand
TATCGGCTTATATTAAACTAAAGATGTGGCACTTATATCTCTACCGCGTCTTCCTCTTTATCGCTTATTTTAAGTAGCTGCAAGGTTAAACCTTCATCTTCAAATTTCTCTTTAGCTTTTCGCGGATCAAGCTTAATGTAGCCAAAAGTATCATAATGCATACCGATTATTTTTTTGCAGTTAATGTATTTTGCTGCAATTATAGCATCATCAACCCCCATGGTAAAATTATCGCCTATGCATAAAAAAGCATGTTCAATATCATGTAACTCTCCCAGCAATTTCATATCAGAAATTAAAGCGGTATCCCCGGAATAGTAATAAGTTTTTCCTTCTGTTTTAATGAGGAAACCGGCCGGATTTCCGCCATACGTTCCGTCTGGCAAAGAGTTGGAATGCGCAGCGTAGGTCATTTTAATCGTACCGAAATCGAAGTCCCAACTTCCGCCGATGTTCATGGGATGTATATTTTCTACACCCTGCCTGGATGCCCATTCTACCAATTCGAAAGAGCTTACCACCTGCGCTTTGGTTCTTTTAGCAATAGCAATTAAATCTGCAACATGGTCGCTGTGCCCGTGAGAAACCAGGATATAGTCGCATTCAATGGCATTAACATCTATTTCTTTAGCTAATTCATTTGGAGAAATAAAAGGATCAATCAAGATTCTCTTACCGCTGGTTTGTAATAAAAAGCTGGAGTGCCCAAGATAATTTACTTTCATAAGTCAAAATTTAATTTACCCGCTTGGCGCAGATGAGATAAACATCATTTTATTTTCCACCAAAAAGCTTACCTAAAGCGCCTAAACCGCCCATGCCGCTTAACATTTCTTGTGTCATAGCTGCGGTTTCTGCTTGCGATACATTATCTGCTTGTACAAAAGCTTTGTTTAATGCTACCACCAGTAATTCTTCTAACTGCTCTTTATCTGTATCTTTAAAAAACTCATCGTTGATTTCTATGCTCTTGATGCTTTTATTGGCAGATGAAACTACTTTTATAGCTCCGTTTTCTGCTTCGCCAGTAACGGAAATATTTTCAAGGCGTTTTTTTATTTCTTCTGCTTTTTGCTGTGCTTCAAATATTTTATCAAACATATTTCTTAGTATTGGATAATGGATATGGAGACATGTGCCAAGACTTTCCTTTTTCGGACATCAGCCTGTAGTGTCTCTAAATCCTTATAAAGTTAATAAATCTAATCTAAATCTGTACCTGTTGGCCCGTATGCTCCGCGTCTGATGATGGGCATGCCCAAATGTTTATATAAATCATCTAAACGCAGTAGGCTTCCGTTTGTTAGATTTCCTAAAAATACCACAACAATATCATTGGTAAGATCTCTTACATAAATATTTCTAAAACCATGCCACCAACCGGTATGGTAAACCACTTTCTCTCCGTTATCACCATCAAAAAGGCGCCATCCATAACCATAATTGAAATACTTGTTTACAGCTTTATTTCTACCCGTAAACATGGTGTCTAAAGATGCTTGATTAAGCAAACGTCCATTTTTTAAGGCGTGGTCATACAACACCAGATCATGAATGGTGCTATAAATTCCTTTGTCGCCAACGGGGCCGTCTAAAAAGTTTTGGCGGACAGAATATTTCCAGGTACGATCGTGGCCCACTACATCAACCGGAATTTTATCATACACAGCTGTGGAATAAACATGCGAATTTTTCATCCCGGCGGGCTTAAAAATATTTTCCATTACGTATTCTGCGTAGCTTTTTCCTGTTACTTTTTCAATAATAGCAGCCAAGGCCATGTAATTAGAATTGTTATAATGGAAAGTTCTGTCTGGCGAAGTGTAAGGATTAGGCTTTCGCTCTGCAATAACATTCATTACCTCGTCGTTAGTTATCCCCTTTTTCATGTCGCGTTTCTCTTTGCGCCAAATATCGTCTATAAAATAAACGTAATTCATCATACCGCTACGGTGCGGAAGCAAGAGCTTAACAGTAATTCCATCATAGGGAAAATTAGGATAAAACTTCTTTACATCATCATCTAAAGAAAGCTTACCCTCTTCTACCAATTGCATAATGGCCACACCGGTAAAAGTTTTAGTAACGGATGCCAGCTCAAACTGAGACTCAATTTTCAAACTGTCTCGCATGAGATAATTGGCCCAGCCAAAACTTCCCTGAAAAATAATTTTTCCTTTTTTTGCCACCAGCATATTCCCGTTAAAGCCATATTTTTTATGGAGATTACGGGCAAACTCTGCAACGTATGGATCTTCATTTGTCTTATCGTAAACCAACAATAGACTGTCTGCCTTATCGTCTTTTTCTGTACGTACTTTGGGGTTTTTACTTTCGCTTCCAGACGAGGAACAGGAAGAATATAATATTACTGATAATAAAGCAACGGATAATGTTTTAATCAAGGTCATTTAATAATATCGTTTTTCGCTCTCAAAAATTATAAAGCGGGCAAAATAAAATTATAAATGCAATTATTAAAGGTTAAGTTTTACACAGCTCTGGTTTGGTTTAAGATTTTTGTTATAAAAGCTCGTGGCAAATCTAATCGAGAAAGACATTTAAGATAAGTGTTTCCTTACATAAAAATCATAAATTTGAAAAATCATTAAATCAATCAGTAAAAATGGCGTACAGAATAGAACATGATACCATGGGTGAGGTAAAAGTTCCTGCAGACAAATACTGGGGAGCACAAACCGAGCGTTCGAGAAACAATTTTAAAATAGGCCCTGAGGCTTCTATGCCTAAAGAAATTATTTATGCTTTTGCATATTTAAAAAAAGCCGCCGCTATGGCTAATGCCGATTTAGGTGTTTTATCTGCCGAGAAGAGCGAGCTCATTGGTAAAGCCTGCGACGAAATTTTAGCAGGAAAATTGGATGATCAATTCCCTTTGGTGATCTGGCAAACAGGTTCTGGAACTCAATCTAACATGAATGCTAACGAAGTAATTGCTTACAGGGCTCATGTTATAAATGGTGGTTCTTTAAATGATGACAACAAAGTTCTGCATCCAAATGATGATGTAAATAAATCTCAATCTTCTAACGATACGTTCCCAACGGCAATGCACATTGCGGCATACAAACAAACTGTTGAGATTACTTTACCGGGCTTAGAATTATTAAAATCAACCTTAAATAAAAAAGCTAAAGACTTTGCTGACATCGTGAAAACGGGCCGTACCCACTTTATGGACGCTACGCCGCTAACGCTTGGACAGGAATTTTCTGGCTATGTACAGCAAATAGAGAACAGCATTAAAGCGATAAAAAATGCTCTTGAAGCGGTAAAAGAACTTGCCTTAGGCGGAACGGCTGTTGGTACAGGCCTAAATACACCGAAAGGTTACGATGTTTTAGTAGCCAAACATATTGCAGATCTTACTGGTTTACCTTTTGTTACTGCGCCTAATAAGTTTGAAGCGCTGGCAGCACATGATGCCATGGTTGAACTATCCGGAGCGTTAAAAAGAGCCGCTGTTTCTTTAATGAAAATTGGTAACGATATTAGAATGTTAAGCTCTGGCCCCAGATGCGGTATTGGTGAAATTGTTATCCCGGATAATGAGCCAGGTTCTTCCATAATGCCAGGGAAAGTTAACCCTACACAACCAGAAGCATTAACAATGGTATGCGCACAAGTTATGGGTAATGATGTTGCCGTTTCTGTAGGAGGCGCTACCGGCCATTTTGAACTAAACGTGTTTAAGCCGGTTATAGCCGCAAACGTATTGCAATCTGCCCGTTTAATTGGTGATGCCTGCGTTTCTTTCAACAATAACTGTGCGGCGGGTATAGAGCCCAATCTGCCGGAAATTCAAAAACACCTTGAAAATTCTTTAATGCTGGTTACCGCATTAAATCCGCACATTGGTTATGAGAATGCTGCTAAAATTGCCAAAAAAGCGCATAAAGAAAATAAAACATTACGTGAGGCCGCTGTTGAACTTGGACTGCTTACCAGTGAACAGTTTACCGAATGGGTTAAACCAGAAGATATGGTTGGGTCTCTAAAATAAAAAATTTTGAACGGCCCGGAATTATAACCGGGCTGTTTTACTAATATGGTGATGGTAAGGTTGGCTGTTAGATTTTCATTTCTTTATATTTTACTTACTTCATGCTCCTTTAACCCTAAAACAGTTAATTATGGAGACTCATCTTTGCAGGGAGACTGGGAAGAAGAAAAAGTTTTACACGAAGATAAACGCGTATCATACGAAAGGTATAAGTTACGCTTCACCTGTGATTCTTTTTATATGGATATTCATAATTTTTCTAAGGTAAACCATGATGCGGGAGAATGTTACAAAGACAATAATTGGCATGAATATGTAAAAGGCATTTATACCATAACAGGCGATACTTTAAAGCTAAAAGGTGCCTTTGTGAATGAACATTATAGGTATAAACCAGAAGGCTCCTGCTATAGATTTGGAAATTACAGAGAGAACTTACTTTTAAGAAAAAAGGGAACAGACACCCTGGTTATTAAAAACAATATTTCTCCTCTTCCACACGTTTTGGTGTTGAAAAACAAACTGGAGTGTACATTAATTCAAGAATAATTTTAATCGCTATTTGCAAAGACATATGAAGATATTAATGGTTTGCTTAGGCAATATATGCAGGTCTCCGCTGGCACATGGTATTTTAGAACATTTAGCAAAAGAAAAAGGTCTTGACTGGGAAATAGATTCTGCCGGAACCGGTTCATGGCATATCGGTTGCGCTCCAGACAGACGATCAATTGCAGTAGCCAAGGCTAATGGAGTAGATATTTCTAATCAGCAGGCAAGACAATTTCAGCCCTCAGATTTTGATGAGTACGATATTATCTTTGTAATGGACCAAAATAACTACAAAGACGTTACCGGTATGGCCAAAAACCGGGAGCAAAAAGACAGGGTACGCCTGTTTATTCCTAACGGAATTGTACCAGACCCCTATTGGGACGATACACAGTTTAAACCGGTATTTGAACTTATTTATGCACAATGCGAAAAATTGATTAACAGTTTGCAGGAACAAACCGTTTAAAATTAAAAATTAACACACACCAAAAAGATGAAAAAGTTTTTAACCATAGCATGCTTAATCCTAGTTGCACTATCTTCTCAGGCGCAGAAAAAAACAAAGGATTTACAATATTATTACTATTACGTAAATGAAGACCCAACGTTTATTACCCATCTGAAAGCAAAAAAAGCATTTGATGAAAAAAAACTGGATTTTAGACTGCCATCTTCGGAAACTGCCGTAAAAGAAATGGAAGCTGACCGGGATAAAATCTTAAGAAGTGAGAAAAGTTATGCCGAGTTTCTAAACAGACATGGCATGAAAAACTCTGGTGAATATGCTTCTTTGTGGTTTAACCAATTAAATACGCTAAAAGCATTTTTAAGAAAAAATCCTGAGTTTGCCAACCTAACGGCAACCGAGCGCAAAAACATTATTGACAAATGGTTTTATTCTGATTTTTAAATATTTAACTGCAAATAGCGCAAAGTATTTTATGAGATTTGAGCCAGTGAGGATAGCGGATAGGAGAAAAACCTAAAGATAGAAATCCAGTGAAAGAGGTCTCAATACTCAATATACCGTACATGATACTAATAATATATTCATTATTTTTGCCGCATGGCAAGTATAAAAGCGTCTGTACCTAAAGGAACCCGCGATTTTGGTCCGGTAGAAGCTTCAAGAAGAAATTACATTTATGATACCATAAAGCGTGTTTTTAAGAAATATGGCTATCAGGAGATACAAACTCCAACCATGGAAAACTTAGACACGCTAACCGGAAAATATGGCGAAGAAGGCGATAAGCTGATTTTTAAAATATTAAACAGCGGGGAGTTTTACGAAAAAGCTATAGGAAAACAGCCGGCAGAGGGCTTTACTTCTAAAAATATTCTAACTCATATTTCAGAAAAAGCATTACGGTACGATTTAACGGTGCCATTTGCCCGTTTTGTAGTCATGCATCAAAACGAAATTACTTTTCCGTTTAAACGCTTTCAGATACAACCGGTTTGGCGGGCAGACAGACCACAGAAGGGCAGATACAGAGAATTCTATCAATGTGATGTTGATGTGGTAGGCTCTGATTCTTTATTGAACGAAGCTGAGTTTGTATGTATTTATGACGAGGCATTAAGCAATTTAGGGCTTAAAGATTTCAGCATCAAGATTAACAATCGTAAGATTCTAACAGGTATAGCAGAACTAATAGGCAAACCTGGACAGATTGTAGACTTGACGGTTGCTATTGATAAATTAGATAAAATTGGTCTAGAAAGTGTTGAAAAAGAGCTTTTATCTAAAGGTTTCTCTACCGATGATCTGGAAATACTGAAACCCGTTATTCTGCTAAGCGGTGCTAACGAAGAGAAACTAGCACAATTAAAAGAAGTTTTAAAGGATTCTGAAACCGGCTTAAAAGGTATTGAAGAAATAGAAACCGTTTTCATGTATCTATCGAATTTCAGCATCAGAACGGCAAAAATCGAATTAGATTTAACCCTTGCCCGAGGCTTAAATTACTATACAGGTTGTATTTTTGAAGTTAAAACCAACGAAGCGGCTATGGGTTCTATTGGCGGCGGTGGCCGTTATGATGACCTTACGGGAATGTTTGGTTTAAAAAACTTAACAGGTGCCGGAGTTTCTTTTGGCGCCGACAGAATTTACGATGTTCTGGAAGAACTTAACCTGTTCCCTCCGGCAGCAGCAGAAAGCACCAAAGTTTTGATTTGCGTTTTTGGCAAAGAGGAAGAAAAGTATGCTATTCCTGTTCTTGCGAAATTAAGAAATGCTGATATTAGCGCAGAGCTTTATCCTTTTGGCGCAAAAATTAAAAAGCAAATGCAATACGCTAATGATAAAAACATCCCTTATACCATAGTAATTGGCGGGGATGAAATGAATAGCGGGAAATTAACCTTAAAGAATATGGATTCTGGCGAACAAGAAAGCTTAAGCATCGAAGAAATTCTTGAAAAGGTACAGCAAGCCTAAGCAATACCATAAAATATAATTAAACAGCATGTACAATGTCTTTTTAACAAAGCATTAATACATGCTATTTCTTTATAAAAAGAAAGATATATCCTGTATTTTTCTATTTTTGATGTTCATATTTTTAGAACATGAATAACTGGTTTAAGAAAAACGGCATTCACATAGCTGTTATCCTTTTTTTTATTGCAATTTGTTTTGTGTATTTAACCCCTGCTTTTCAAGGAAAAGTGCTGGTACAGCATGACGTTTCGCAGGCAGAGGCGATGCAAAAAGAAATCATGGCATTTAAAGAAAAGGATGGCAAGGCGCCTTTGTGGACAAATGCCATGTTTGGCGGAATGCCGGCCTACCAAATATGGACTAACTATCCTAAAAACGTCACTACCTATATTGTCTCTGGCTATAAGGCGCTTTTTCCAAATCCGGTAGATTTAGTTTTGCTCTATTTGTTGGGTTCATATTTCTTATTTAATGTCCTGTTATCGCGTATTAAGGATTTAAGCAGATTCGCTATCATTGCGCTTTCTGTTAGTGGCGCAATTGCTTTTGCTTTCTCATCGTACAACTTCATCATTATAGAAGCGGGGCACAATAATAAAGCATTTGCTATAGGATTATTTGCACCAATTTTAGCAGGTATTTTACTGGCTTTTAGAGGGAATTTCTGGCTTGGATCTGGCGTTACTGCTCTTTTTCTTTCTTTGGGTATCAGGGCAAACCACATCCAGATGATTTATTATCTTTTTATTGCTTTGTTACTACTGGTAATTATAGAGCTATACAATGCGTATAAAAACAAAACTTTACCCGTTTTCTTTAAATCTATTGGCTTTTTAACGGTAGCTGTTTTAATTTCTGTTGCTGTAAATGCCAGCATGCTGTGGACAACTTACGAATACGGGCAACTTTCTATCAGAGGAAAATCAAACCTAAAAACCGAAGCCAAAGAAGCTTCTAATGGTTTAGATAAGGAATACGCCTACCAATGGAGCCAGGGAGTAGGCGAGTGTATTACATTTCTTATCCCCAATGCCTATGGCGGTGCGTCTACACCAAGTTTAACGGGCGATTCTCATGTTGCTAAATCATTAACATCTCGTGGAATAGACTCTAACCAGGCTACAGGATTTGCCCAACAAATGCCGACTTATTGGGGCCCAAAACCCTTTACTTCCGGCCCGTGGTATTTTGGTGCGATCGTCTTTTTCCTCTTCATTTACGGTTTATTTGTAGTTAAATCTAAACTAAAATGGTGGCTATTAAGTGCCACTATATTAAGCCTGTTCTTATCTTTTGGTAAAAATTTCGACTTAATTTCTAATCTATTTTTCGACTACTTCCCGCTATACAATAAATTTAGAGCGGTAGAATCTATATTGGTTATTGCCTCTTTATGTATTCCAATTTTGGCCATCATGGCGGTAGCCGAAACTTTAAAAACCAAAGCCGACAAGCAATGGTTGCTAAGCAAACTTAAACTATCTGGTTATATTGTAGGAGGTTTGTTAATTGCACTTTGGTTAATTCCGTCGCTGTTATTTGATTTTAAAGCGGGCAACCACCAGGATTTTATAGCTCAATTAACACAGGTAACCGGAGATGGTAGTTTTGCTAACAGTATAGCGCAGGCATTAATTCAAGACCGTATAGCTATGTTTAAGGCAGATGCTTTGCGTTCTTTAGGTTTTGTAATTTTTGCTTTTGCAATGCTATGGTTAATGATTTCGAAAAAACTGAACATCAATGCCATTTTGGTACTGTTAGGTGTGTTTGTTTTGGCCGACTTATGGACTGTAGACAAAAGATACTTAAATGACGAAAAATTTGTTAACAAGTCTATAATCAGTCAGCAATGGAAGGCCAGAGAAGTAGACGATTTTATATTAAGAGATAAAGATCCTAATTTTAGGGTATTAGACCTAAGCATCCCAACTTTTAGCAGTGCTAATGCAACATTCTTCCATAAAACGGTAGGGGGTTACCATGCTGCAAAATTACAGCGTTTCCAGGAAGTGATAGAAAAACAATTCTCGGGAAGCATTAATCAAGACGTGTTAGATATGCTTAACACGAAGTATTTTATTACTACGGGAGGAGAAGACGGGCAAAATGTTTCTATGAAAATCAATCAGACTGCCTGCGGACATGCCTGGTTTGTAGATAACATACAATTTGTTAAAGATAATGATGAAGAAATGATTGGAATTAGCTCTTTTGACCCCAAAAAAGAAGCTATAGTTAACGAAGAATTTAAAGATCGCTTAGATTTAGATAAGCTGGGTACCAGTGCAAATGCGCAAATAAAACTGGTTAGCTACCATCCTGACCATTTAAAATACGAATATACCTCTGGCAAAAAAGCAGTAGCCGTGTTTTCTGAAATTTGGTACACCAAAGGCTGGAAAATGTATGTTGATGGCGAGGAGCAACCTTACATAAGAGCTAATTATATTTTAAGGGCGGCTGAACTTCCTGCCGGTAACCACACAGTTGAATGGAAATTTGAACCCACATCTTACTATACAGGCGAGAACATTTCCTTAGCGGGATCCGTATTGTTATTGTTAACGCTTGCTTTTGCGGTAATTCGCGAAAGAAAAACAACAAAACTTACTGAAGAGCAAGGCCCTGATAAAAAGCTATAACTAGTGCTGAGAGAAACATAAAAAAGGGTGGAGAATACCGGATTCTCCACCCTTTTTTATGTCCAAAATTTTGGCAGTTATCTCTTTAAAATTAGAGCCCTCTATATAAGTTGTAATGTTTTTTAGCAATAACTTTTAAGCTAAATTGAGTAACCGCCCAGTCTCTGGCATTTGCTGATAGGAAATCTTTATCTGCCTCGTTCATTACCCACATAATTCCCTCTGCCAGCGCTTTAGAATTATACAATTCTGCCAGATAGCCATTGTCTTTATGCTGCACAACGTCTGTAACTCCAGATGTGTTGAATGCAACCACAGGCGTTCCACAAGACAGACTTTCTAAAGCAGTATAGCCCATACTCTCTTCCAGCGAAGGAAATAGAAAAACATCGGCTGCATTATACAAATTCACTAAAATATTATCGTCTGATATTTTGCCCAGAAACCGATGTGGTATTTCTATTTGATCATCTTCGTCTACATGGTCTCCTCCATAAAAAAGTAATAGAAAATCTTCTTTTTTAAGATCATTAAGCTGCGCTAAATGGGCAATAGCCTCTTTTAACTGCCGGAAACCTTTATGCCTATCCGCTTTGGAAGGCATATAGCCTGCAAGAATTACAAAACAATTTTCTGAAATACCCAAGTCACTCCTGCAAGCGGCTTTATTCTTAGGCCTAAAAAAATCAGTATCTAAAGCGTTTGCAATAAAAGAGCTCTTCTTTTCTTTTGTTAAACTTGCTTTTTCGGCACACAACCGCATCCAGTTACTTGGAGCAATAATATGAAAGTTTATCTTTTGATATGCGGCGTTTTTTAATTTCCAGGTCCGGTTAGATAAATCATGAGGACTGTTGCCCTTTAAAACCGGACAATTACCGCATTCATTAAGGTAATGGCTACAATTATAACGAACGTGACAACCTCCAGTTAGCGCATTGCTATCGTGTAAAGTCCAGAAGATTTTTTTATTCTTAAATGCGCTAAATGTTGAAATATCAAGAGGAGAGAACATGCCATGGTTTATCCAATGTATATGGATAATATCGGCGCTCTCCAGCTGTTTAAAGCTCATAGGCGAAACACCAAATCGTTGCAAAGAAAAAGGTACTGATTTGTCTTTGATAAATAGCCTTATCAAGAATCTTTCGCAAAGAATATTAAAAATTGCCCTTAATTTTTTGAAGACGGAGGTTGCGTATGTATTTATCTCTTCGTTCTGGCTAAACTTATATAGTGTAACCACTTCGGAGTTTAAACCCAAATCATTTAAAGCGTGGTTTAACCGAAGTACCGCTCGCCCTGCACCTCCATTTCCGTCGTAAGTATTTAGATGGACAATTTTCACTCTTCCAAATGTACAATTATCTATTATCAGTCTGTAGTACAGTTAGGCTTTTAGCACATGATTTCTTATGTACCTAACTATTCTTTTAAAAATATTTCCCTTCCTTTTAGCTAAAAAGCGTTTCACTTTTTCATAAGCAATAGGGTTTTCTTTTATTTCTTCCGGAAAGTATTCGATTGGGTTTAAGTTTATAGCAACATCATACATATTCTCTATGTTAGAATGTATTCCACTGCCATCATGTCCGATATTGTTAATCAGTGATTTTGATGGATTTAACGACAGCCCTCCATTTAAAAACATAGAGGCATACCATCTTATTGCCCAGGAGTTGTTTTTACCTTTTTTAAACTCCTGTACCTGCTTCCAAAAATTCATGGTGCCGTCTATAGAAAAGTCAACTATTTTTTGCTGATCAAACTGCCTTTCTAATTCATTTATATCCGGATTAAATTTACTCCATGCACTCTTCCAGGTTGCCCAGCCCCAACTATGGGCTACTCTATAGAAAAAAGTTTCTTCTAATTCTTCTGGCAGATGGAGTGGATACATATATGCGCTGATGTGCATTACTTTTTCTTCATTAGAATACCTCTTCAACGCCTCGTTAAAATACCGAAGTGTATAAGGAGAAGACAATAAATCGTCTTCAAAAACAATTACTTTTCCGTATTTATTTGTTAAATCTGTAACGCCATCTATAATAGAGTTGGCCAATCCGTAATTCTTCTCACGTTCAACAATAGTTACAGACTTAAATCCAGCAATTTGTTTAATGAAATTTCTTACCTCCTGCACATTCTCTTCGTTTCCTGGTTTTGCTGCATCAGAAAAAACATACAAATCAGACTCTCCGGCTAATTGATTTTGCTGTAAATACGCTACAGTTTGCCGGGTATGAAACGGCCGATTGTATACAAAAAGAGCTATGGGGGCTAATTCATTTTCCATTAAATTCCAAGGCAATTATTTGAACGGTAAAATAAGCTGGTTGAATTCTTAATAAAAACGCCCGGAGGAATTCCGGTAAATGGAATATGTTTAAAGCCTTTTTCAATTAAAAAATCTATTGCCTCGTTATAACGAGAACGCTCCGTATTATCTAAAACAATTATTCCATCTTCGGTAAGAGCGCTAACACATTGTTTACAGCAATTTATTCTATCTCTGCCGTCTACAATTATGATATTAAATTTTTCATTTAATACAATTGGTGTACGACAATAAGCACCATCAGTCTCTAACTCTGCGAAGAGTATTTCTGCATTAGCAGGTTTGGTAGATAGCACCTTATTGTACCATTCTTTATTATGTTCTACCGCAACAACTTTGGCTGCTCTTTCTGCATAAAAAAAAGTAGAGTTACCTGAACCAAACTCAAAAATTTTATGATTTTTGTTAATTCTATCTTTAATAAAATCTATAAAAGAATAAGTAACCCACGGAATTGGTTTGCCGCTTTCGTCTACAGATGATTTAGAATCAAAAGCTTTAAACCATCCTATTTCTGCCAGATAACCTTTTACGCCAAATGAAAGCAGCGATTTTACACGTTTAAAACTCAATAAACTTAAAGGAGATAATATATATTTCAACGTTTTATAATTTTTTGGACCAGTGATATGAGAAACAGCGATTTTAACATTAACACTCCCTGTTTTCTGGTATCAGGAACAAATATAAGGAAAAAAGTAGCTGTAAAATATGCTACTAAAGTTGCAAGTGCTGCGCCTATTATTCCCATTTTTGGAATTAATATGAGGTTTAGTCCCACATTTACTATAGCACCCGTAGTAGTTCTCACTAAAGCAAGTTTTGTAAAACCTTCGTTTATTAGATATTGCCCGCTGGCAACCCCTAATGCCGAAAAAATGCCCGCCCAGATATGTACAGAAAGAACAGGCGCCCCGGGAGCATATTCTGGTTTATAAATAATCTGATAGATCAAATCATCAAAACAAGTTACAATGATAGCTATGGATAGACCTATAACAACCATTAAATCATAGAGGTTTTGTAAACGTTTTAAATACCTTTCTTCGCTGTGTTGCTTGGCATTAATTATTGCCGGAAAAAGAGAGGCTACAATAGCCACCGGTACAAAATACCAGGCCTCGCTTAATTTTACAACGGTAGAATATACTCCAAGCTCGCTTTCATCCAAAATACGCCCAATCATCAACTGATCTATTTTCATATAGATACTTACTAAAACAGCCGAGAACATTAAGGGCCAGGATTTTTTTAGAAGTTCTACGGCAAGTGATGTATCAAAACTCGATTTTAACTGTATTCCTTTTTCACTAATATATAATACAAAATATCCTAATGCTATAATTGCGGCATCAAAAACCAAAGCCCAAACAAACCATTGCAAGCTAAGCCCTAAGGCTATAAACAGTAACTTAAGCAAAGCAGAAATAATATTACCGATAACATTTACCTGCATAATTCTCTTTCCCTTTACTTGCGCCTGGAAATAAGAATCGATAACATTAAAAGATTGAAAAAAACTTATGGTAGAAAGTATGTAAACATAAGTGGCCGGGGTACTGACACTTGGGTAAATCTGATAAAATATGGCTATTACAGGAGCAATAAGCAAAGAAGCGAAAAGCCTTAGCAATACCGATGTTCCTATTATTGTATTTTGCTTCTGCGGATATTTAACAAGTTCTCTTACAATAAATTGATCTATCCCCAAACCAGAGATGGCAAAAAAAAGAAAAACAAAAGAACTGGCATAATTTATTATTCCGTTTTGGTATTTACCGAGGTAATTTACCACAGAAAAATCTACCAGCATACGTATAATAAGACTTCCTACTTTTCCTGCGAGCAGAAATCCGGTATTCTTGAAATACTTTTTAAACGCAGTGGGTTCAAATCCTGGAATGGAAGGAAACTTCATGTTAAATTTCTAACAAATATGTAAAAAAAGAAATGACCTAAGGGAATGTATACTGCTCTACTGATTATTTCGTTCCTTTATCATATTAAGTCTATACTAAAATTACCTCAACTTCAACAAAGCCTCCCTCAAAGCCGGCAATTTAGACACAATTTCTTCTTTAGAACAAGCGCCAACGGATGCTCTAAACCAGCATAAACCGTCGTTAGTTCCGAAAGATGAAAAAGGCACCAAAGCTACGTTGGCTTCTTTAATCAGATAGAAATTTAGGTCTGCCGAGGTATTTAATATTTTTCCGTCTGGAGTAGTTTTTCCTAAATAATCTATTTTTAAGCTGAGATATAAAGCCCCCATAGGCTCGATAGCATCTACTTTAAATCCTTCATTTTTTAACGCAATAATTCCGTTGTAGAGCGCATCTAAACTAGATTTTATTTTCTCTTTAAATGAGGCCAGGAAAGTATCAACAGCTTCTTTCTGATCAAGGTATCTGGACATAGCAACTTGCTCTGCTTTTGGTGCCCAAGCGCCCATGTGCCCAACAATTGCTTTCATTTTATCCATAACCTCAGCAGGGCCAAATCCCCAACCAACCCGAACACCCGTTGCAGCAAAACATTTAGAACTTCCATCTATAAAAATGGTATAATCTCTCATTTCCGGCATCAGCGACACCGGATTTACATGTTCGTGTCCACCATAAGTAAGGTGAGCATACATTTGGTCGTACATGAAGTAAAGTGGCTTTTCTCCCGCTTTACGCGATTTATTTTCTGCAACTATTAATTCACAAATGGCCAGCAATGCTTCTTTGCTAAACATAGTTCCGGTAGGATTTAAAGGCGAGCAAACCGCAATTAAAGCAGCTCCTTTTACATGCGGTGCCAAATCTTCTGCTGTTGGCAAAAAATTATTATCTGCGCTAACGGGTAAGGCTACCGATTGGGCAGAAAGTAAATGTGCGTAATGATTGTTGTTCCACGATGGTATAGGGAAAATTACCTTATCTCCGGGGTCAACAATAGACAAAAATGTTCCGTAGATTAAAGGTCTTGACCCTCCGGAAATCAATATCTCGTTTTTTGCCGCGTATTCCAGCCCCATTCTGTCTTTTAGAAAACGGGAAACACTCTCTCGCAATGCCATCACTCCGTCTGCCGGCGGGTAATTGGTTTGGTTTTCTGCGTAAGCTTTCACAATATATTGCTTCAGCTCGTCAGGAATTGGGTAAACGTTAGAATCAAAATCGCCAATAGTCAAATTGGCAACCTGCACTCCCTTGCTTTTCATTTCATTTACTTCGCCCGCTATCTTGATGATTTCTGAACCTATAAGTGTTGCTGCTAACTGAGATACTTTCATTGAAATTTTAAAATTACGATTTAGATTAAACTACGAGGAATGCCATGTAAAATAACGTTACACGACTTGTGTTCTAGTTTATTTTACCAATTTACCAATTGCTTCTGCTATTTTATCAAATTTAAACTGCGATTGCAGATTATCCATCATCGCTTTAACTTGTGCCAAATTGAGATTACCAATGCTTCCTTCGTGAGTATGGTTCACTTTTTTGTCTGTCTCAAACTGACCTGCTTCAATATCTAAACCTACTTTTTTGTAAGCTTCGCGGAACGGCAGCCCTTCCAGCACCAAATTGTTCACCACTTCAACGCTAAACAGGTACGTGTATTTCTCGTCCTCTAAAATATTGTCTTTAATTTTGATATTTTTCAGCATCAGCTTTGCCATATCTAAACAACTTATTAAGCTTTGAAATGCCGGGAATAAATTCTCTTTTAACAGTTGCATGTCTCTATGGTAACCCGATGGCAGATTAGTGGTTAGCATAGAAATTATATTAGGAAGCGCCTGTAACTGATTGCTTCTGCCTCTGATTAACTCCCAAACATCTGGATTTTTTTTATGTGGCATAATGCTGGAGCCTGTCGTTAATTCGTCTGGAAAGCTTACAAAACCAAAATTCTGGTTCATGAATAAACAAGCGTCCATCGCCATTCTGTTTAAAGTTGCCGCTATAGAAGACATGGCCTGCGCCAAAATCCGTTCGGTTTTACCACGGCCCATTTGTGCATACACTACGTTGTAGTTGAGGCTGTCGAAACCCAATAAATCAGTAGTCATCTGGCGGTTTAACGGAAAAGAAGAACCATAACCAGCCGCAGAACCCAGCGGGTTTTTATTGGTTACCTTGAATGCTCCCAGCATCATCTCCAGATCATCTATCAGGCTTTCTGCATAAGCGCCAAACCATAAGCCAAAGGACGAAGGCATAGCAATCTGCAAATGTGTATAGCCGGGTAATAATTTGTCTTTATGTGTTTCGGCCAGTTCCAGTAACAAATCAAATAATTCTCTTGAGGAGTTTACCAATTCTTCTATCTGATGCCTGAAAAACAGTTTCAGATCTACCAAAACCTGATCATTTCTGGAACGACCGCTATGAATTTTCTTTCCGGCATCACCCACACGCTGTGTTAACAGTAATTCAACTTGCGAGTGCACATCTTCAATACCGTCTTCTATAAGAAATTTTCCATCAGCAATTTCCTGATAGATATTTTTCAATTCTTTTTGAACCAAAGCCAAATCTGCATCTTCTAATAAACCAATGCTGTTTAACATTTTGGTATGCGCTAAAGAACCTAAAACATCAAAAGCTGCCAGGTAAAGATCCATTTCCCTGTCCTGACCAACCGTGAATATTTCTACCTGATTATTTACCGATGTGTTTTTTTGCCACAATTTCATTCTTAATTACGATTTTAGATTTACGATTTACGATTTGCACATTAAACGCAGGCAAATCTAAGCCGTAATTCTTTACTACAAAACAATGATTAACTTTTAATTTTATTTCTGATTGTATTAAGTGCCGTAACGATTATTGCAAGTAACTCGTTTCCTTCTTTTTCTATCGCAAAAATTCTTTGCTCCTGGTCTCTGTTAAAATGTTTCAATAAATCTAAAAAATGCAACGTTTCGTCAAGTTCTTCCTCAACTATTTTTAACTTATTAATGAAGTCTGCTGTAGATTTAGCCCTGCAAGCCGCTCGATAATTAGCGCTAGAGGAACTGCTGCATCTTATTAATTGATTACTATAGTTTTTGTTGATAATGTTGTACGATAAAGGCGATATTAATTCTGCATTAGCTATTGCAAACAACCTTAAACGCTTTATTAAATCCTCTTTAGTCATTTATATTATCCAATTTTTAACCTATAGATTACGAAGTTAAAATTATAATCAGGCCATTAAATACGAAATATAGGGAAAATCTAAATTCTTAATTCGTACCTCGTAAATCAATTAATTCCCTCCAAAAGCTCAATATATATCTTTATCCCCTCCTTAATTTCATCTACGAAAATAAATTCGTCTGCCGTATGCGATCTTGCTGAATCACCCGGACCGCATTTTAAAGATGGAATATTTAATAAAGATTGATCTGAGGTTGTTGGAGAACCATAAGTATTCCGACCCATTGCTATTCCTTTTTTCACAATAGGATGATCCATTGGTATGGAAGATGGTTTTAACCTGATGGAGCGTGGCACAACTTCAGAATCTACATGCTGGCGGATAATTTCCAGCACTTCTTCGTTGGTGTAAGCATCTGTAACCCTCACATCTACCACAAAAGAACATAAATCTGGTACCACGTTATGCTGCTGTGTACCAGTATTAATAACCGTTACCGACATTTTTACCGGACCCAACATAGGCGAAATTTTTTCGAACCGGTAATCTTTAAACCAATGGATATCTTTTAATGCCTTGTAAAGTGCGTTTTCCCCTTCGTCTCTTGCCGCATGCCCGGCTTTGCCTCTAGTATGGCAGTCTAGCACCATTAAACCTTTCTCGGCCACAGCCAAATGCATTTGCGTAGGTTCGCCCACAATAGCAAAATCCAATTCGCCAAGTTCCGGAATGATAGATTCTAAACCGCCCGCCCCCGAAGTTTCTTCTTCTGCAGTGGTGGCCAGTACAAAATTGTATTTCAAATCCTGACGTTCGTAAAAGTGCAAAAACACCGCTATAAGCGATACCAAGCAACCACCGGCATCGTTACTGCCCAGTCCGTAAAGCTTTCCATCAATAACTTCTGGATTAAACGGGTCTTTTGTATATCCTTTATTCGGTTTTACCGTATCATGGTGAGAGTTCAAGAGGATAGTAGGCTTATTTTCATCAAAAAACTTAGAAAAAGCCCACAGGTTATTCCCTTTCCTATTAAATTCTACGCCTCTCTCTGTTAAAAAAAAAGCAATTAAATCTGCTGTTCTATCTTCTTCTCTGCTAAAAGAGGGGATGGCAATCAGATCTTTCAAAAGCATGAAACCATCTTCAAATAATTTGTTCTCAGACATTATAATTTCCAGATTAAATAACCAAAGGTAATTTGCCTATGCTAAACAATTCCTGCTGTAAGGTTAAATTTAAATCAATCTTTTTTATTAAGATTTACCGCCTTTTGTGCCGCCAGGGTAATCCCTTTTATCAATGCAGAGCTATAACCATTATGCTCCATTTCGTTTAATCCGGCAATGGTGCATCCTTTCGGCGATGTTACTTTGTCTATCTGCACTTCTGGATGAGATTCTAACTGGATGAGCAAATCTGCCGCCCCTTTTACTGTTTGCGATGCCATTTCCAATGCTTCATGAGCATGGAAACCCATTTGTACGCCCGCTTCTGTAGCAGCTCGTATCGTTCTCAGGAAGAATGCAATGCCACTAGAACAAAGTGCGGTTGCTGCGGGCATCAAGTCTTCTTTGATAACCATGGCTACACCTACCGTACTGAAAATATTTTTTACCAGCTCTATATTCTCCGGGCTTGCGTCATCTGCTGCAATGCAGGTCATAGATTGGTTGATAGCGATTGCAGTATTAGGCATAACGCGTATCACTTCAATATTTTTATTCAATCTAGATTTGATGTCTGCCGACGAAACTCCGCTGATAATAGAAATAACCAGATGTTTCGATTCGTCTATTACAGGGGCTAACTGCACAAGAACCTCATTCAATTGCTGAGGCAACACACCCAAAATAATAATATCGGCTTCTTTTGCTGCTGCAATGTTATCTGTGCTCACCTTAAAACCTTGAGATTCATAATCTGCCAGGGCGTTTAGGTTTCTGCGGGTTAAAGTAATGGCCGAAGCGTTATACATCCCCGACTTAGATAAGCCAAGAGCAATGTAAGCTCCCATATTTCCTGTGCCTATAATGGCAATTTTTTTACTTGCACTCATTAGTTTAGGTGTTTAGTACAAATTGTTTTTAACCACATAGGGTATTTTAAGAAAAAACTTAGCGTTTTGAATAATTGAATATTTGCTTATATACAGTCTTCATTTTTATAATGTACTTAAACAAGTTCCAAAATTCTGACCTTGATTAATAGCTGATAATTTTTCTGCATTGCCAATATACACTTCTTTTACACCATTCTCAATGGCTAAAAAAGCGTTCTGCAATTTAGGAATCATCCCGTCAGCGATTATGCCTTTTTCGGTAAGTTCCTCAAAATATTGCGGATTTATTTTTTGAATCACCGAACTGGCATCGTTAATATCACGCATTACGCCGTCTTTCTCAAAGCAATAAATCAATCGGGTTTCGTAGTTTTTTGATAGCCCTACAGCTAAAGCAGAAGCGATGGTATCTGCGTTGGTATTGAGTAATTGGCCATGTCCATTATGTGTTAAAGCAGAAAAAACAGGAACTAATCCGCTTTCTATCAATGCAGTAAGTATTTCTACATTTACAGAATCGTCTTTTATATCGCCAACAAAACCAAAATCAACCTCTTTTACAGGGCGTTTTACTGCTTTAATGGCATTTGCATCGGCTCCGGTCATGCCTATCGCGTTTATGCCGCTTGCCTGTAACCTGGCTACAATATTTTTATTAACTAATCCACCATAAACCATAGTAACCACATTAAGCATTTCTCCATCGGTAATTCGGCGACCATTTACCATTTGGGTTTCTATGCCTAACTGCGCTGCAATTTGCGTAGCGATTTTCCCGCCTCCGTGGATGAGAATCTTTGCGCCCTCCAATTTGGCAAAATCGTGTAGAAAAAGAGCTAACTGATTAGGATTATCTATAACATTTCCGCCAATTTTAATTATCCAAAGCGGCTTCATATTATCAATCCCTCCAGAATCTGTTTTAAAACTGCCTGTGCTGCCCAAACTCGGTTGTTCGCCTCATGCAAAACCAAAGAGTTTGGTCCGTCTAAAATTTCATGCGAAAGCTCAAGGCCTCTTCTAACCGGCAAACAATGCATTACACCTGCATTATTGGTTAGCTTTAATTTCTCGTTATCCAACATCCAACCTTGTCCGTCTGTTAATATCTTTCCGTAATCGTTATAAGACGACCAGTTTTTCACATATACGAAATCGGCTCCGGCTAACGCTTCTTCTTGATTATTAGTTACGATTGCATTGCCCACAAATTCTGGGGCTAAATCATATCCTTCGGGATGTGTAATCACAAAATCATAATCTGCTTTGTTCATCCATTCTGCAAAAGAATTTGCTACGGCTTGTGGCAAAGGTTTTACATGTGGCGCCCAGGTTAATACCACTCTTGGTTTAGTAGTAGTCTTTAATTCTTCTATTGTGATTAAATCTGCTAAACTTTGCAGCGGATGCCTTGTTGCCGACTCTAAGCTTACCACCGGCACTCCACAAAACTGTACAAATTTATTAAATATCAATTCTGAATAGTCTTCTTCTCTATTTTTCAATCCCGGGAAAGAGCGTATACCGATGATATCACACATTTCCCCCAACACGCCCGCAGCTTCCCGGATGTGCTCTACGGTATTACCGTTCATGATTACGCCATCCTGAGTTTCTAAAGCCCAGCCTTCTTTATCCATATTCATGACAATAACCTGCATACCCAAATTCTGAGCGGCTTTTTGTGTGCTTATTCTGGTACGTAAACTTGGATTCAGGAAAATAATACCTATAGTTTTACGTTTTCCTAAAGTTTCAAAAGCATATGGCTCTGCTTTTAAACGGATAGCTTCTGAAACCAGTTGGTTAATATCTTTTACGTCGTGTACGGAAGAGAATATTTTCATTTTGTTTTAGTATTGCGATTTGAGACGTGAGATTTAAGACCCACAAACTCTCTTAATGATTATTCTTGAACCTGTTAAGAGTCTCGAAAATCCGATTTTTATTTTCGGATTTATTACTCTCTGTTGACTTCTATTGTCAGCTTTTAAATAACTGTTGGATATATAGATTGTTTCGTCTTACCACCTCAAAAATAAGCCTGTTACTGCGAAACATCGAAGCAGCCGGTTATATACATATATTTCTTCTCCCAACAATTATCAACACAAATATAGAAAAATCACTTCGTTATGCTTCCAATTCAACTTTTAGCTTTTGTAAAAATTCATCGGCATGCTCTTTAGTAAGATTTAAAGCGGGCAACAATCTTATCACATTCGGCTTGGCCTCACCTGTAAAGATATGGTGATTCCATAACAGATTTTTACGCACATCGCTCAACTCTTCTGGTAATTCAATACCAATCATTAATCCCAAACCACGAACTTCTTTTATTTTCTCTAATTTATTCAGTTCGGCTATTAAATAATTCCCGATTGTTTCTGCATTTTTAATCAACTGATCATTTTCTATCACTTCCAAAACCGCCAAAGCAGCCGCACAAGCCAAATGGTTACCACCGAAGGTTGTTCCTAACATACCATGCCATGGTTTTAGTTTAGGAGAAATAATGATACCGCCAATTGGGAAACCATTTCCCATGCCTTTTGCCATGGTGTAGATATCGGCTTCTACGCCTGCGTAGTCGTGAGAGAAGAATTTGCCGCTCCTTCCGTAACCACATTGTACAGCGTCTGCAATATAATAAGCCCCGTATTGGTCGCACAATGAACGGATTGTTCTTAAAAACTCCACATCGGCAACTCTGATACCGCCTACGCCTTGAATGCCCTCTATAATTACCGAAGAAATTTCATTCCCAAAATCAGCAAACGCTTTTTTTAACGCTTCGATATCGTTATGAGGTAAGAAAACTACATGATCAGTTTCGTTACAAGGAGCAATAATTTTTGGATTGTCTGTTGCAGAAACGGCTAAAGACGTTCTTCCGTGAAATGCCTTTGAAAACGCAATAATTTTTTTTCTTCCGTTCGCAAAAGATGCCAATTTGAAAGCATTTTCATTAGCCTCTGCACCAGAATTACACAAAAACAGCTGATAATCTTCTTTTCCAGAAACCTGGCCTAATTTTTCTGCCAATTGTTCCTGAATAGGTATTTTTATCGAATTAGAATAAAAGCCCAAATTACCTAACTGCTCTGTTAAACGGTTAACATAATGCGGATGTGTATGACCAATAGAAATTACGGCATGTCCGCCATATAAATCTAAATATTGCTGTCCTTTATTATCCCAAACCTGGCTTCCTTCGCCTTTAACGATTTCTATATTATTAATTGGGTATACGTCGAATAGTTTCATTGTTTTAGAAGTTTAAAGTAGAAAGTTCAAAGTTTAAAGCCTGACTTTCTTGATTAATGATATAAGCATTCTTTGATTTCGCCTATTTCCTTGTCACAAAGCTTAAAATCTTCATTAGATATATACCCAAGCTCTTTTGATAATAAGATTAAATACTCAATCTCGTGACAAGATCCGAGGGAAATTTGCAAAAAAGAAGCGAAGTCTTTCTGCGTAAATCTTCCGGCTCCTTCAGCTATGTTGGTTGGAATAGAAGTAGATGCCCTTCTTAGTTGACTTGTTAAACCAAAAGTTTCTTCCTTTGGAAAATTTTGGGTTTTAGCATAAACCAATAAAACTAATTGGTGCGCTTTATCCCAAACCTTTAAGTCTTTGTAGTTTTGCATCTTTCTACTTTCAACTTTAGACCTTCAACTAAAAATAAGCCGCTTTCAACCTCAAACCTTCCCTTTCATCCAATCCAAACATCAGATTCATATTCTGCACAGCTTGTCCGGAGGCGCCTTTTAGCAAATTATCTGTGATAGACAAAATCATTAATTTATTGCCGTGTTTTTCTAAATGCAGTAAGCATTTATTGGTGTTTACCACTTGCTTTAAATCAATATTTTGTTTGCTGAGATGTGTAAATGGCGCATCTGCATAAAAATCCTGATAGAGCTTTTCAGCCTCTTCCAGCGTTAAATCGCTATCAAGATAAACGGAGGCCATAATACCACGCGTAAAATCTCCACGATATGGAATAAAGTTAATCCCACTTTCAAAATCTGCTTGTAGCTGCTTTAGGCTTTCGCCGATTTCATTTAAGTGCTGATGCTCAAACGCTTTATACACCGACAGATTATTGTTTCTCCAGCTAAAATGACTTGTTGCAGTAGGCTTCTGACCGGCACCGGTAGATCCTGTTGTTGCCGTAATATGTACTTCGGCATTCAATTTATCCGCAGCGGCCAAAGGTAATAGCGCTAATTGTATGCAGGTTGCAAAACAACCCGGATTAGCAATATTCTGAGCAGTTTTAATCTTTCCTTTATTCAGCTCGGGCAAACCATAAACAAATTGTCGATTGTTGATTGTCGATTTTAGATTTAACCTGAAATCCTGTGACAGATCAATAATCTTAATATTATCGTTGAATGGATTGGCTTCTAAAAACTTTCTCGCATCGCCATGTCCAACGCACAGGAACAATACATCAATATCCTGAGATAAAGCGTCTGTGAATTTTAAGTCTGTATCACCAAAAAGATCGGTATGAACATCAGAAATCAAATTCCCAGCATTGCTATTGCTATGTACAAACGCAATTTCTACCTGCGCATGATTTACCAATATTCTTAAAAGTTCTCCTCCTGTATAACCAGCTCCCCCAACAACCCCTGCTTTAATTTTTTTCATTTTTAGTTTTTTAGATTAGACGTACAAGTTGTGCCACCCAAACTTTCTACTTTCAACCTTATACTTTTGAAGCTTTAAATACCTTCATTTACTTTATGCCATATAGACACTTGATTACCAAATATTTTAGAGAACCCTTTTACATCTTCGCCAGTATAACCTTCATTCATTTCGCCGTAAGTTCCGTATTTGCTGCTCATTAAATCATGGTCAGATTCTATCCCGATAATTACGAAACGGTAGGGCAGTAGCTGCACAAAAACTTTGCCCGTTACGGTTTTTTGCGTATTCGCAAGGAAAGCCTCAATATCTCTCATAACCGGATCGTGGAATTGCCCTTCATGCATCCAATTGCCGTAAAACATCGCCAATTGATCTTTCCACGAAAGCTGCCATTTAGTTAATGTATGTTTTTCTAATGCATGATGTGCTTTAATAATAACCACTGGCGCCGCTGCCTCAAAACCAACACGACCTTTAATTCCGATAATGGTATCGCCTACGTGAATATCTCGGCCAACACCATAAGGAGCTGCAATTTCCTGCAAGGCCAAAATTGCCTGAGTTGGATGATTGTATTTTATACCGTTTAGACCAACTAACTCGCCTTTTTCAAACTCTAAAACCACCTCTTCTGATCCTGTTTTTGTAACCTGTGTAGGCCATGCCTCTTCTGGTAACACTCCTTTAGAAGATAAGGTTTCTTTTCCGCCAACGGATGTGCCCCAAATACCTTTGTTAATAGAATATTTAGCTTTTTCTGCATTAATTTCTATGCCATGTTTGTGCAGATATTCTATTTCTGCTTCGCGACTCAACTTTAAATCTCGGATAGGTGTAATTATCCCAACCTTAGGTATCAGGATATTGAAAATCATATCAAAACGCACCTGGTCGTTTCCGGCTCCGGTACTTCCATGCGCTACATAGTCTGCATTAATTTCTTTCGCGTAGTTGGCAATAGCTGTGGCCTGCGTAACACGTTCTGCACTTACAGATAGTGGGTAAGTGTTATTTTTTAACACATTACCAAACACCAAGTACTTCAAATAATCATCGTAATAACCTTCTACAGCATCTACAGCATGGTGCGAAGCCACTCCTAAAGTGTAAGCTCTTTCTTCTATCTGCTTTAATTCTTCGTCAGAAAATCCGCCTGTATTAACAATTACAGAATGTACTTCCAGATTAAGATCTTTAGACAAATATATACAGCAAAATGAGGTATCTAATCCTCCGCTAAAAGCTAATACTACTTTCTTCTTCATGTTATATTATTTTACGCATTTTGGGGTTTTAAAAAATTTAAAGCTACCATTTTTTTCATAGACCGACGTATTTTAGCCTCTATTCTTTCTAGTAGCGTAGCCTTATGAGTGAGCTTTTTGAATCTTTCTTCCTCTTCAGCTTTCTTTTCTTCAGGATCGTAAAGCATAGCTGTACACATACAGTTTTGCCTGTTTTTACTCATTAAAATATCATAGTTTACACAACTTTGGCAACCTTTCCAGAAGTTTTCATCTTGTGTAAGCTGCGAATAAGTCACAGGCTCATATCCCAACTCAGAATTTATTTTCATAACTGCCAAACCGGTAGTTAAACCGAATATTTTGGCATCAGGGTATTTTTTTCTAGACAGCTCAAATATTTTGAACTTAATGGCTTTGGCTAAACCCGCTTTTCTGTAAATAGGATTCACAATTAAGCCTGAATTTGCTACAAATTCGCCATGACCCCAGGTTTCTATATAACAAAAACCCGCCCATGTGCCATCTTTATGCAAAGCAATTACGGCTTTGCCTTCCAGCATTTTATTGGCAACATATTCAGGAGAACGCTTTGCTATACCCGTACCTCTCACTTTTGCAGAGGCTTCCATTTCGTCTACAATAGTTTGTGCAAAGCCAACGTGTTGCAACCCGGCAACAATAATATTAAAATCGTTTATGTGCATTTTTTGAATTTCGACAAATCCATCATCGGATTGTTTACAGTAAAAATTTGATTAAAAAGCTGTTTACAACAAACAGTAAAAGCACAAAGGGAGTACCAGGAAACTATTAAGCTCTGGTAACAAAGAGAGGTCTTCGTCGCAATATACGTATAGAGGTATAAATATCAGAAAGCAACACCTGAAAGCTTACCGTCTTAGTGACAGCAGAACCTTTAGAATTATGTAAAAGAGGTTGTTTCATTTTCATTTATCCATCAGACACTTAAGGCTGATTTGAGATGCAAAAGAGCGTATTATTTTTTTTAATTACAATAGTAATTTTTCATTTAATTAAAATATAACAATTAGATGGTTTTTGCATGGCATTATTAAACGAAAATTACTGCTTATTTTCACAGATAGAAGTAAGGCTGTTAAAGAGAGTATCGATGTATGCCACCTTTATACTAATTGCATTTTAAACAAGAACTAAACCCTATTTTTGGGAGGAGACAATAAATATTTTTGCTTTTCCTTCTCAAAATTTCTCCCAAATTCTCGAGCCATCAACTTGTTATTCAGCTTAGTAAACAAGAAATTCATTTCTCTGGCAACATCAATGTGGAAAGCAGGATAACTCCGTGATAGTTTTTCTGCCTGCTTTAAGTTGATTAGGGCCAGAGAGTAATCATTTACTTTTATCTTCACCTTAGCCAACATGAGCAGAGATCTTATGTGCTCTGCCCGGTGGCGTGTATGTTCTATCAAGCTTAATGCCTGCACAAAAAACCACTTCGATTGTACGTATTTCCTTTCGTTGAGATACAGTTTTCCTAACTGATAATAGCAAGTCCACTCGTTTAGCTTATTTTTTGAACGATAACTTTGCACCAAAACCTTTTTCAACAGCTGATTTTCCGCCTGCCTGAATCTTCCATCGTGAATAAATAAGTCGCTTTGCCATAATAGCATTTTAACTTGAGTTTTATAATCTCGCAGCTCTTTTAAAGCCTCCAATGCCATGTCGCTATTTTTTATGGCAGCATTTACATCCCCCAAAATGTAATTAATGTATGATAACTGCCTGGCTACAACTGAAACCTGATGTAAATTGCCTGCCTCCTGATACAAAAAAGCAGCCTCGCTTAAACGTTGTTGGGCAGTCAATAAGTCGCCAGACCAAATATTTTCCATGGCCAGCACCTTTAACAGCGTAGCCTTATCCGCTATAAGATCTGCTTTTGAAAAGAAATTGAGCCGTTCTGATAAATGATTGATTCTAGTTGTATCTCGCCAATTCGCTATATTACTTGAGTATATATTAAAAGTAAGCGGGCCCTCCATTCCGCAAACCACACCAGAAATATTCAATTTCCCGATTTCATCTGATAGAAGCGTTTCTTCTGTAACATTGGTAAATAGCCTCTCTAAATATAACCTCTTTGCAGAACTAAATTTTTGATCAAAAGCAAAAGCCGTTACTCCTTTAAGACATAACACCATTATTATTATTAACCATTTCACCTTCAATTTACACATATGAGAAAGCTATATACGATAATAACGTTTTTACTTCAATTTTTATATAGCTAGGAAAACTGATGTTTTTAAAAAGAAAATGGCCAGAACAAATCCTGGCCACGTCTGCTAATAAAGCTTTAATATGTTTCACTATCTGGCGGAATGCCATAATCAACATTTTTTCTCTTCCTGTTTTTTTGGAGTAACGCGTTTACAAAATCAGATACTTTACCTACAACGCCAGCTATTTTATTCTGATTGATAACCGAAGGATTAATAGCTTTCTGAGAAACCAACATAAACAAAGATTTTAATATGGCTCCCCTTCCTCTTAATATAGTCTTGTTTAAGATAAACGGAACAACAAAACGAGCTAAAGCCGTAGTCCAATCTGCACCAATAACTGCATTTTTTGATTTAGTTACGCCAAAAAACAATCCCATTTTCTTGATAAAAGTAAAAGGCGAATTTAAAGCTTCCTTTAGGCTTTCTTTCTTGTGTATAAAATACAATTCCTGCTCTGCTCTTTTTTGTTTTAGCAGCTGGATTTCTGCCCGTAATTGCTCTATGTTTTCTATAGGTGTAAGCATCATTCTGAATCCTCCCCTTTAAAAATACTTTTAATTGCTTTATTTGTAATAGATTTTCGCAAGTACTTATCTTTTAACAGATATACTACTAAAGCTATTAAAAAATAAAACAGGGAAACTATAAAAAATCCGCCATAAGTATTGCCTAATAGCTCTGAAAGATAAAATCCAAGGGCTATGCTCACAAATAAAAATGCCAATACCAGAAAAACAACCATCACTACACCGGTGATGAGATCGGCAAAAATAGAAGTCCCTTTTTCTATAAGAATAAGTCTGCTTAATTTTAAACGGGTATCTATATATTCTTTTATCTTTTCAAAAACTTCTTCCATGCTATTTTCTTCTCTGGTATGCAAATTATTCTTGAGACGTATATTATGCGTGTTCTGTTTCTGTGTCTAACTCGCTCTCGGCTTCTTTTACTCTCGATTTAATATTGCTTACAATCTTTTCTTTAAGCTCTGTAAGGTTATCAATTTCTTCTGCTGCTTTTTCTCTGATGCTATCTCCTAAATTTTTCAAAGAATCTGACAATTTATCTCTGGTATCTGAACCTTTTTCTGGTGCAAATAATAATCCTAAAGCAGCACCTGCAGCTAATCCGGCTAAAAGTGCTATTGCGGTTTTAGTGTTGTCTGTCATTTTATATAAATTTTAATCGTTATTACTTTTCTTAATTCTAAGAAAATACCTTGCCAATTTTTTCTATTCGTTATCTTTATTGATTTTTTCTGTGCAATTAGCTAATCTTCAGCAACGTTATCTTCTTCATAAATCTCAATCAAATGCAAGAACCATAATAACAAAAGAGGGCCAAAAACGATACCTACGAGGCCAAACAAAGGAATACCCAGAAGTACACCAACAATAGTTATCAGAGGATGCGTGTCTGCTACTTTTTCATTGATAACAAATCTGATTACATTGTCTATATTGATTAAAATGATAATTGTAAATAACAGAATAAAAAGAGCTTGTACATGTTCTCCGTTTAAATAAAGGATTAAAGATGCCGGAATAGTAACTAAAGGTGCGCCTATAACCGGCAAAAAAGAAAGAAAAACACAAATAACACCCCAAAAGAAAGCATCATTAATATCAACTATAACAAAAGCGATACTTACCAACATACCTTGTACTAAAGCAATTAAACCTTGCCCTAATAGGTTAGAATAGGTTACATTTTTAAGTTCTTCTGCAAAAAACTTTGCATGGAACTCTTTTAATGGGATGTATTTTAATAAAGCTTGTTCAAATTTATCCATCTGTACAAACATGAAATACAACAGAAAATACATTAGTACCAATTCTATAAAAACATTAAATGCACCCCCAACAAAAGAAGGGAACATCTCTTGCACAATTACAGATAGCTTATCCAAATAATTGGATAATAGATTAGGCTGATTTAATTGTATTCCAATAGTATCATCTAACCTTGATAATAGTGCTTTGAGCTGAAAATCATCATCTCTTAACTGTGAAATCTTATTTGTAATCATATATCCCAGCATGAAGAATGGGATAATAATGATAATAAACGACAAAAGCATGACCGATAACGCAGACAAGTAAGACTTTATTCTTTTGTTAAGATAGAGATACAAGGGTTTAAACAATACATATATTAGTATTGCCCCAAAGAAAGCGTTAAAAACTTCTTTTAAGCCATAGAGAATAAATCCTGCCAGTAAAATCAGGATTATTAAAATCAGGTTGTTTCTTTGTTTAGGCGAAAAAACAGACATCTGCATGGTGTTTGTAAATTGCAAAAAAAAAGCTCCGAAATACATTCGGAGCTTTTTAATTAAGCTTTTTCTAATCTAATTTTAGTTAGATGCAGGCACAATTAAAGGGCATCCAGCTCCGTCAACTTTTGTTCCTGCTGGTGTGTTAGGGCATTTATCAAACTGATCTGCCACTCCGTCACCATCTGAATCTTTTTTAAGGTTTTGAACTTCACCTTCTACAGTAGAAGTACGAGTTTTTAATTGCTCAACTTCGTTTCTTAAAGCTGGGTCTTTTAACTCATCATACAAAGTAGAAATCTGGTTGTTCCATTGTAAGCTTGGTTTAGATTTAGCTCCTAAAGTAAATTCTAAACCTGCATAACCATAAGACCATCTGTCTTTGTTAGACGCACCGTTAATATGAACTGCATCTGCACCGTCTCCATCAACAAAGTTCACATCATAACCTAGGTTTAATGCAACAACTTGTCCTAATTTGAAGTTTACGCCAGCACCAACAGGTACATATAATTTTTGGTTGTCTTCAGAAAGTGTTCCGCTGGTAGCCTCATAATCAACTAAACCAAAACCCGCCTGTACAAAAAAGCCTACACTTTTTTCTTTTTTCAAGAAGGAGATTGTACCTACGTTAACAACACCTTTTAATGAAGCTGCGTAGTTTAAATCTGTTTCAAAAGTTCTAACAGGCGTTCCTTCGTTCTCGCCAGATAATGTTCCTCTATGCGCATCTAATTTTAAAGCAAAAGATGGAGCTAGTTGCTTTTTAATAAACAAACCGTAACCTAAATTGGCTTCCCAGTCGTTAAAATCATTAGTCCCAAAAGGAGCTATTGGAGTTAAAGCACCTGCATTAACACCTATAGACCATGTTCTGTACTGTTTTGCTCCACCAAAGATTGTTGTAGATGGCGTTTCTTGAGCTTGTGCACATAAAGTAGCAGCAGATAAAACTGTAACTGCAGCTAATGTTCTTTTTAAGTTCATCTTTATCATTTAGTTCAATTGTTAAAAAACACAAAGTGTGCTTGTCTTTCGACTTACAAACCTCGTACCAATTTAAAAATTCTTGCAATGTTAATGAATTTACTTTAATTTAAATACATCTTTTTTAATTTATCTGGTAATAAGAGCATTAGTAGTCTTTTAAAGCGGTAGAAAAATAGTAAATGAAGTTCCTTTCTGCCATTGACTCTTCATTTTCATCTTCCCTCCGTGATTTTGAATAATCTTGCGAGAACTGGTTAAACCCACACCAAACGTTTTATTATGAGAAGTAAAAAATGGGTCGAATATTTGTTGCTGATGTTCTTGGGCAATTCCTTGTCCGTTATCGGCAATTTCTAAAGCAGCGTATCCTCTTTCTTTAGTAACTTTTAGAGTTACAGCATTTGCTCTGGCCTGTACTGCATTTAAGATAAGATTATTAAGAACGCAGGAAATTTGTATAACATCAACATCTAATTCTATATCTGTATTTATTTCTGAGGAAAACTGAAGACCAACAAACTTTTCTTCAGCATTTGCAATAAACTCATCTAAAAATTCGCTTAAATGAATGTGTTCTAAATTTAAATCCTTATCAGAAACCGCTTTCGCCAATCCAGAAATTAATAGATTTATCTTATCCAGATTAGATTTTATAATGTGATGATATAACAATGCCGATTCACTCTCTGAAGCAATTTCGGCACTTAGCTGTTCAAGGGCCAGGTTGATATTAGAAAGCGGATTATTAATTTCGTTGGCAATATTTTTCGTAATTTCTTCTATGGTCAAGATTTTTTCTTCCTGCTTTCTATCGGTTATATCATGCAAAATACAATAAAATAATTCTTTGGTACCATGCTGTTCTATTTGAGAAAAAGCAGAAACAGTAACTGTTTTCAACTCTTGGTTCCGCGTCAACAACCTCAGCTCCAAATCATTTACAGCGCCATAGTCAACCATTTTGTTGAGAAACACGTCATATTCTTTGGCTCTTAAACATAAATTATCAAAAGTTATTTGTTTAAGCTCTTCTACACTATAGCCCAGCAATTGTGCTGCAGCATAGTTTACATCTTTAATCTCACGTTCGTCACCAACAATTAAAAATGGATCTCGGGATTTATCGAAGATAATTTTAAATTTCTGCTCGCTTTCTTTAAGTGCTTTTAAAGATTGCTTGTGTTTAAGCGTGTACCTGATAGCCCGCTCTATAGTAAAGGGGTTTATTTTATCTTTCACCAGATAATCAGCCGCACCTAGCTCTAACGCTTTCTGGTCTACCTCTGTATCGCCCTTGCCGGTTAAGATAATAATAGGATCATCTACATTAGATTTTATGGCTTCATTAAGAAGATCTATACCCGTATATTTTCCGAGCCGATAATCTACCAGGTAAATATCAAATTTACTTTTAAGCATGGCATTTATGCCTTCTTCATAATTATCAACCCATGATAATGCGTAATTTTTTTTATGTGGAATCTGGTTGAAGATATCCTTTGTTAGAATATAATCATCTTCATCATCATCTATTAATAATACTTTAACAAGAGTCATTTTTTCTGATTGTTGCTGCTGTATAAAATATCTCAGAGAATAAGTTCTTACTCTATAACGACCGGAAAATATATTTTAAAAATACTTCCTACACCGGGCTCGCTATGTACATGTATATAGCCATTATGCTTCTCTACTATTTTTTTGCAGATTGCTAGGCCAATGCCTGTTCCCTCATATTCATTCCGGGTATGCAATCTCTGAAAAGGTGAGAATATTTTATCTGCATAACTTTCGTCAAACCCTATTCCATTATCCTTTATACTAATGTAACAATAGCTTTTCAAAGGGTTTAAATTTAGTTCTGATGCTTGCTGCCCCTTAATGATTTCGGATTTAATTTCTATAACTGGCGCTATATTTAGTTTGCTGAATTTTAATGAGTTACTAAGGATATTTTGAAATAACTGCCTGATTAAAACCGGAATCGCTGATACTTTATGCTCAACCAGAGCATTTATAACGGCTTTTTTCTCTTCGATGACAATTTCTAGCTGTTCTATAACTTTTGAAAGTTCTTCCTTAAGATCTGTTTCGGTAAAACTATCATCGCCTCTTATGGCTTTAGAAAAATTAAGTAAATCTTCTATCAAAACCTGCATTCTCTGAGAAGCACTTTGCATTCTTTTGATGTAATCTTTTCCTTCTGCAGGAAGTATAGCTGAGTAATTTAGTTGAAATAAATTCCCAAAAGCGTCGATTTTTCTCAACGGTTCTTGTAAGTCATGAGAAGCAATGTAAGCAAACTGCTCTAAATCCTGATTAGAGCGATCTAACTCGGCTACTTTTCGCTCTAAATCTTTTTGGATAGCTTTCAGTTCAGAAATATCCTGAATGGTTCCTCTAATGCCTCCGCCTTCAGAAGTTATAATTTTAGCATTTGCATATAGATAGCGTATTGTAGTATCTGGCCTAAGTACTCTATACTCTATAACTATATCTTTTTCATGGTTTATAGCCCCGGCAAAAGCTTTTTCGCATTTTTCTAAATCTTCCGGATGTATCAGATCTTTATAAAATGATATATGGGTATGATGATGACTAAGCCCGTGAATACGATATAATTCATCAGAAATAAACTGCATTCCAGAGTCTTTATTCCACTCAAAGCTTCCAATTTGCGATATACTTTCTGCTTGTTTTAAAATTGCTTCGCTCTGCTCCAGCTTATTTATTGCCTCTTCTCTTCTTTGGATTTCTTTATCAAGTTCTATATTTAAGACATGCTGCCGGGCCACGCTTCTGTAATACTTTAAGCTGATACCAATAAATGGGATGGTATAAGCAACGGTTATCATTAGCCGGGATAAATTGTAATAAAAATCAAAAGGTAATACAGAAAACGACAAATAAAACGACACAAAAACAGCCGGCAGCACACTAAAAATAAGCAGGTTAGAAAATACCGCTCCTCTTTTGGTGTTAATCCAGTATAGAATTAACATGGCCCATATTGCCAGCAAAGTGATAATGAAAAACTCTTCTACAGGTAAGAAAAATACGCTTTTTATTCTAAAAAAATTGGGTATTGATTTTAGAGAAACCAACAAAGAGATAGCGAAAGCTGTTAATCCAAAATTTATAATATTAATGTTAGACCAGTAGGCATGCGCTTTCTCATAATAATTTTTGAAATATAAAAAGTAAACAGCAGAAAATATAAGCAGGCAGAAGAGCGCTAATCTATTTACAAACCAGGAGAAATATACTGCATCTTCAAAAGGAATTTCTAGTTTTAATAATCTGATGCTTACGAGTAAATGGAAAGTTTCCAGAGCTGCAATACAAAGCATTACAGTAAATATGACCGAGGCCAATTGCTGCCTCTTGATTTTATATTCTATAGCAGTAAATACGCATCCGAATAGACTGATTGCAATGCCTAAAGTGCAACAGACTACGTTAAAGGCCTGGCTTGCAGAAAATTCGTGGGCTTCGTTGCTTTTATTTACAGAAAAAAAATCTTCTATAGGAATACCCGTAAACAAGAACAGAGCTGGCGTGATGCAGATTAACAACAAAATCAAAAAATAGAGCAGCGGCAAAGCCATACCTTTTTCTGATTTTAAGAAGGGTAACTCTGTTCTCACCGTAATTTTAATCTAAACTAATTGCTTTCATTTTATTATAGAGTGTTTTACGGTCTATTTTCAGAAGTTTAGCAGCTTTAGTTTTATTAAAATTTACTTCCTTTAGTACCTTTAGTATAGTTTCATACTCGGCCTCTAAAGCTGCATTTTTTAAGTTAAGCTTATTATCTTTTTTCTCTGGAGAATTGGTATTGTTGCCATTTATTTCTAAAGCAGCCATTTTTATAAAAGTAGAAATTTCTAAAGGAAGTGCTTTTGCTACTACGTAGTCTCCTTCGGTTAACAAAACCGCCCTTCTTACCACATTCTTTAATTCCCTTACATTGCCCGGCCAGGCGTAAATTAAAAAGCTTTCCTTAACGTCGTCTGTAAATCCTTTTACATTTTTATTCAGCTCATTATTTGCTAGCTCCATAAAATACTCAGCAAATATAAGCATGTCTTTCCCTCGCTCTCTTAAAGGCGGCATATAAATGCCAAATTCATTAAACCTATGATAAAGATCTTCTCTAAACCTTCCTTTTCCGATGGCGTCAATCAGGTTTTCATTAGTGGCAACTATAATGCGTACGTCTAACTCTATTTCTTTAGTAGAGCCAATTCTTTTCACCTTTCTTTCTTGCACTGTTCTTAAAAGAGCAGCCTGAATTTCGTAAGATAAGTTACCTACTTCATCTAAAAATAAAGTGCCTCCATTGGCCATTTCAAAGTGTCCTATTTTGGTGTACAGCGCTCCGGTAAAAGAACCTTTTTCATGTCCAAAAAACTCAGACCCGGCAAGCTCTTTAGTCAAAGAACCGCAGTCCATGGCTATAAAGGGCTTATCTCTGCGATTGCTCTTCTGGTGTATACTTTTTGCTACAGACTCCTTACCCGTACCGCTTTCTCCTATTAAAATAACGCTGTAATTTGTTGGCGCAACCAGTTCTATCTGCCTCATCAATTCTTTTGCTGCTTGACTTTGCCCCACCACATAATCATCTAAATAAAGAGTCTTTCTATCTTCTTTTTTAGCCTCTTCCTGTGGGGTAGGATTATCCATTTCAGCATTTAAAGCATTTTGGGTTTCTATTGCTTTGTTAACAGTATTTAAAATCTCATCTGGGTATAGTGGTTTGGTAATATAATCATAGGCTCCCATTTTTATGAGTTCTACCGCTAGCTTGATATCTGAATAACCTGTGATAATAATTACGCCCGTTCGTGGATAAAGGCTTTTAACTTTTTTCAGAACTTCTCTGCCGTCCGTATCTTCTAATCTAAAATCACACATTACGAGGTTAAAACTTTCTTTTGCTAAAATTTCAAAAGCTGCGCCTCCAGAAGTTGTTGTTTTAACCTCAAACCCGTTTCTACCTAAAAATTTAGACAACAATAAACCTATATTTATTTCATCATCTATGATTAGAATTTTTTTCATTCAGCTATATTATATGATGCTAATATAAACAAATAATATATCAGGGGAAAAAATTCCACAACATTTCTTTTTGAGAATAAAACTATCTAAATTATTAACAAAAGAGCCCTCAAGATTGATTCTTGAAGGCTCAAATACTGTAAAAAATTCTGTTTAAAATCTAATTCCTAAACTAATGCCAGCTCTAAGTCCTGCCCAAGGACCAGAAAAATCTATCCTTGCTCCGTTATTGGTTGCCTTTCCCTCAATTTCCACAAATGGAATATCAGATTCAATAAGGTCGTCTATAGCATCTTGCAAAGCATCTCTTTCTTCATTACTTAATGTTTTATTTCCTGTAATATCTCCTTTAGCTGTACCTACATTTGGCCCCAATATAAACCAATCTAAATACAACCTTCTGCTCAACTTCCATTGTGCTCCAAACATCAAACCGCCGGTTATGGTTGTAATATTTCCGGATAAAGGAATTGTCTCGGTTCTTTCTATACCGCCCTGTTCTACTGTAAATTCAAACGGTAAATCTGCCGTATAAACAGCATAACGCCCAAAAGGAGCAATATAAAAACCTCTAAATACACTTTTCCCTAAATAGAATTTCACTTCAGGGGTAATCGCATAATTTCCTAGTTTTAAATTAGATAAATGAGTACTCACTTCGGGGTCATCAATAGCCTCTTTTATATTATCCAAAAATGGCAGCTCGCCTTTAGGCATATATCTGAAACCCACACCTGCTGCTGTCTTTTTGCTTATAGCTCTTTCATATACGCCCGAGTAGGTATTTAATGGTAATGCCGTTAAATTTAATTTAATCAGGTGTTTACCATCTGGTTTTACAGAAGTTGAATCAGGGTTCTGCTGTGCTCTAGCAAATTTCACACAGAAAGATGCCAGTAAAATAATGAGTAATAGTCTTTTCATGTTATCTAGTTTTAGACCACAAAAGTAACTAAATTATTACTCAGAGAAAATACCGCTTTTTACGTATTTTTTTAAATTAAAATTTTATTATTTTTTGTAAGGATAATTTCTATTCTTAGGAACATTATTAATCATAAGTGCGATAAGTAATAAAATAATTGCTCCGCTAAAAACAGGTGTGATTACATAAAAATACCCTAAAGATTTAATTTGTTGAGAGCCTATATTGGCAATAAGCGCCGTGGCGCCGCCCGGAGGATGCATCGTTTTGGTAATTTGCATAACCACTATAGATAAAGAAACCGCCAGTGCTGAAGAAAACCACTGCAAATCTGGAACTAACTTATAACAGGTAACTCCTATGATGGCAGAAAATACGTGTCCGAAAACCAGGTTTCTGGGTTGTGCCAAAGGACTGTTTGCAGCACCAAAGACCAATACGGCTGAAGCCCCAAATGAGCCAATTAAAAAAAGAACATCTGTATCTGTAAAAGCCAGACTATGTAAATAACCAATAATTCCAATGCCTAAAAAAGAACCTATAAAAGTCCAGAAATGATCTTCGGGATCTACAATAGTTTGTTTATAAACCACATATTTGGTAATGCGGTAAGAGCGCTTAATCCTCTTTTTCAATTACTGCTTTGCCTCCTCTTTAGCTTTTTTTCTGAAATATCCCCTAAAAAGGAAATTGCTTTGCAATGCTTTCAGGTTTTCATCCAACTTTTGGGTGCTGCTTTCGAAATTACCGATAGCAGACTTTAACTGTTGTGCAGTAGTTTCATCATTTAATAAAACGCCTAAAGCATTGTCTTTGCCATTTAACTGCGCCGATGCTTTATTTAAATTTTCTGTTACTGCAGATGCAGACTCAGACATATGGTAAAACTCGTCTACCGATTTTTGTATTTTCTGATAAATAGCTGTATCTGTTAACATTTTGTTTACCAGCCCTTTTTCGTCATTCAAACGGGTACTAAATTCGTTTAGCTCTCTGGCCATTTTGTTAGCAGAAGCAGATGTAGTTTGCAGATTGGCTAGAATAGATTTAAAATTTTCTGCAACCTGTTCATCGGTCATTAAAGAGCCTACAGTTCCTTTTCCTTCTACAATATTTCTGGCCAACAATTTAAAATCTGTAGTAATATCTACCAGGTTCCTGTTATTGGTTTGCAGGGTTTTCATAATATCATCTGTAGATAATGTTTTGTTTACTTGTAACTGATCACCATCTTCTACAAACGGAAATTTAGGCGAACCTCCGTCAATAACTACAATTTTATTTCCTATTAATCCGTCTGAACTGATGCTGGCTTTAGCGTCTTTATGAATGTATTTATGCGCTGTTTCATCAATATTCAAAAAAACCTGAACTTGCGAAGTTCCATAGAACTGGATTTTCTTGATTGTACCGATTTTCACACCAGAAAACCAAACATTATTACCTGTTTTTAAGCCTTGGATATCATCAAAAACTACATTCAGCTCAAAAGACTTTACAAATGTTTTCTTCTGGCCCCCAAGTGTAAAAACGCCTAAAAGAAAAATAGCTATCCCAACAAAAATGAATATCCCTACTGTTATTCCTTTTCTTTTTTCAGTGTTTTCCATATTATGTTATAAAATTATAATCGTAAAAAGATTTAACACGCTCGTCATCGGTATCAAAAACCTCTGCAAAAGAGCCTGTTTGTTTAAATTGCCCATCCAGTAAAATAGTAACCCGGTCTCCAACTTGCTTAGCACAAGTTAAATCGTGAGTAATGATAATAGAACTGGTATGGTATTTTTCCTGTACTTCATTAATCAGGCTGTTAATTTCTAAACAAGTAATAGGGTCTAAACCTGCCGTTGGCTCATCATACAGCATTATCTTTGGTTGTAAAATTAACGTACGGGCAATGCCTATACGTTTTCTTTGTCCGCCGGAAAGCTCAGATGGCATTTGGTTAATAGTATGACTTAGGCTAACCGCATCCAGCACTGCCTCTACAGCTTTGTCTATTTCTGCTTTTGTTAAATCTTTTTTATTCCTTACCAACGGAAATTCAAGGTTTTCACGTACCGTCATACTATCATACAGCGCACTATTCTGGAAAGAAAACCCAATATGTTGCCGCAGCTGTTGCAATTCTTTATAGGTGAGTTTGCTTACTTCCTGCCCTAAAACGTTTACGCTACCCACGTCCTGCGTAAGCAAACCAGAAATTACCTTAATAAGTACAGATTTTCCGGTTCCGGATTTACCCAACACAACCAAGTTTTCGCCCTGATATAAATCTAAATCAACACCTTTTAATACATGGTAGTCTCCAAAAGATTTATGTAAATCTCTGATAGATATGATGGCATTATCTCTATTGATATCTATATTCTGGCTAGACTTTATCATTAGTTTCTAAACATAAAGGTGATTTGAGTTCCTATGATTTCTTCCATAAAAACTAAAAACATACCTATTACTACTGAGGCATTTGCAGCTTTTCCTACGCCTTCTGTGCCTTTGGAAGAATTATAGCCCTGATAACATCCAACGATACCGATGGTAAACCCGAAAACTATGGCTTTAATAGTTGAGGCAATAACATCTAAAAAGCTGATAGACTCAAAAGAAGCTTGAATAAAAGCTGTAAAGCTTGTGTTTTCAAATAAAGTAACGTTTAAAAAGGCTCCAAGCATACCCACCAATCCGGTGTAAAAAGTTAAAATGGGAATGCTTAACGTTGTTGCAATTACTCTGGTTACTACCAAAAACTTAAAAGGATTTGTGCCTGATACTTCCATAGCATCAATTTGCTCGGTAACTTTCATAGAACCTAATTCTGCCCCAATGCTAGACCCCACCTTTCCGGCCGTGATTAAAGCGGTAAGCAAAGGCGCCAGAGAGCGTATAATGGCAATAGCAACCAAAGATGGCAGCCAGGATGTTGCACCAAATTCTGCCAGAGAAGGCCTGGATTGTTTGGTAAAAACCATACCCGTAATAAAACCCGTTAAAGTAATAAGCCCTAAAGATTTATAACCAATCTGATAGCATTGGTGCATAATTTCTCTGCCTTCTAAGGGTAATGAAAATGCTTCTCTAAAAAAACGTAGTATAAATTGATAAATAAGATACAGTTCGTAAAATATTTTATTCAATTTTTGTCCGAAACGTGGCTTAGATTTTTCCAAATTATTTTCTTTTTCTCCAGTGCTCACCTTCTGAATTTGAGCAGATTTAACCAATTTTATGCACCAAGATTCTATGTTGTTAACTCCTAATTACTTTTAATCAACAATAATGCCTATGCTCTAACAAATTGTTGGCAAAAGTACCAATATATTATTACATCTTAAATCAACAATTTTTTTTAACAAAAAAACAACAATGTTGTTTCACTTAAATGTCCTTAATTTAATGATTCAGTCCATTTTAGTCACTTTATGGTTAAAAGCTAATTCCATTGGCTTTTTTCTTACTTTTGTAGGATATAGAATAGTATTGAAATGTCTGAAGAAAAATCGCTCAATTTTATTGAAGAAATCATAGAAGATGATATCCGTAACAACAAGCATGACGGCAGGGTTTTAACCAGATTCCCGCCAGAGCCAAATGGTTATCTGCATATCGGCCATGCAAAATCTATTTGCTTAAATTTTGGTGTGGCCAAAAAGTATAATGGCGCCACAAACTTACGTTTTGACGATACCAACCCTGTTACAGAAGACACCGAATATGTAGACAGCATAAAGGAAGACGTGAAATGGCTGGGTTTTGACTGGAAAGAGGAACTCTACACTTCTGATTATTTTGACCAGCTGTACGCCTTTGCTATAGAGCTGATAAAAAAAGATCTGGCTTATGTAGATGATTCTTCTGCAGAAGAAATTGCAGTAGGCAAGGGTACCCCTACAGAGCCAGGCAAACCAAATATTTACAGAAGCCGTAGTATCGAAGAAAACCTACAGCTTTTTGAAGATATGAAAGCGGGAAAATATCCGGATGGAGCCAAAGTGTTACGAGCAAAGATTGACCTGGCAAATGCTAATATGCATATGCGTGACCCCATTATTTACCGTATAAAACATGCGCATCATCATCGTACGGGAAATAAATGGTGCATCTACCCGATGTACGATTTTGCTCACGGCCAATCTGATGCCATTGAGAAAATCACTCATTCTATATGTACGCTGGAATTTATTCCGCATAGGGATTTATACAACTGGTTAATAGAAAAGCTTAATATTTTCCCTTCCAAACAGTATGAATTTGCTCGATTAAATATGAGCTACACGGTAATGAGTAAGCGAAAGCTGATGCAGTTGGTGAACAACGAGATTGTGGCAGGATGGGACGATCCACGAATGCCAACCATCAGTGGTTTGCGTAGACGAGGTTTCACTCCAGCATCCATCAGACATTTTTGCGAGCGTATAGGTGTTGCCAAACGCGAAAACGTAATAGATTTTAGCTTACTGGAATTTTTTATCCGTGAAGACTTAAACAAAACTTCGTGGAGAAGGATGGCTGTTTTAGATCCGATTAAAATGGTAATTACTAACTATCCTGAAAATGAAACAGAGTGGTTAGAAGGCGAAAACAACCCGGAAGTGGAAGGCGGAGAGGGCAGCAGAAAAATCCCTTTCAGCAAAGAGTTGTGGATAGAAAGTGAAGATTTTATGGAAGAGCCACCTAAAAAATTCTTCCGTTTAGGCCCGGGCTTAATGTCGCGACTGAAATCTGCTTACATTGTAAGATGTGATGATTTTGTAAAAGATGCCAACGGGAAAGTAACCGAAATACACTGTACTTACTTCCCGGATTCTAAATCTGGAAACGATACTTCTGGCTTAAAAGCTAAAGGAACCATCCATTGGGTTAGTGTTCCGCATGCAAAAACTGCCGAAGTACGTTTGTACGACAGACTGTTCAAAAGCGAAAAGCCCGATGCAGAAGAGGGTGATTTCAAAGATTACATTAATCCAGAAAGTTTGGTTATTGTTGAAAATGCCTATATAGAACCAGATTTGGCAGATGCCATTAAACACATACAAGATTTTTCGGATAGGAGATATCAATTTATTCGTAAAGGATATTTTTGTGTAGACAAAGATTCTACTTCAGAAAAGCTGGTCTTTAACCGTACCGTTACGCTGAAAGACGGCTGGGCAAAAATGAGTTAAAGCTAAAAATTTAGATTTATGAGGTCTTTTTGTAATCCATCAGGCTTCATAAATCTTTTGTCAGGATATTTTATCCAGCGAAATTCCCGAATTTGTGGGGTTGAAATAATTTCTTAGAAGCTGATGCTCTGGCTTTTCTAAATCAGGGTCTTGCTCTAAAATTTCGGTTACTGTTTTTCTGGCTTCCTGCAAAATCTGCTGATCCTGAGCCAAATCAGCCAACTTCAAATCTAACACACCACTTTGCTGTGTCCCTTCTATATCTCCCGGTCCACGCAGTTGTAAATCTACTTCTGATATTTCAAAACCATCATTAGTTCTTACCATAGTCTCTAACCGCACTTTTCCATCTTTACTTAGCTTATCTTTCGACATCAGAATACAAAAAGACTGTTCAGAACCCCTACCAACCCGGCCGCGTAGCTGGTGTAACTGAGAAAGACCAAACCGCTCTGCATTTTCTATAATCATTACAGAAGCATTAGGCACATTTACACCAACTTCTATTACGGTTGTAGCTACCATAATCTGCGTTTCGCCCTTAACAAAACGCTGCATTTCAAACTCTTTTTCCTCGGGCTTTAACTGTCCATGTACAATGCTTATTTTATACTGAGGCAATGGAAATTCACGAGATAAAACTTCCAAGCCATCTTGGAGATTTTTGAGATCTAGCTTTGCACTTTCCTGTATTAAGGGATAAACAACATAAACCTGACGGCCTTTTGCAATCTCTTGCTTCATGAAACCAAAAGTTCTTAAGCGCTGACGCTCATACATGTGAATGGTTTTAATAGGCTTCCTTCCTGCGGGCAGTTCATTAATTACAGAAACATCTAAATCGCCATACAAGGTCATAGCCAGAGTACGTGGAATAGGAGTTGCCGTCATTACCAGAACATGCGGTGGAATCTGGTTTTTCTTCCACAAAGCTGCCCTTTGCTCTACCCCAAAACGATGCTGCTCATCTATAACCGCTAAACCTAAATTCTTAAAACTCACCGTATCTTCAATTAAAGCATGTGTCCCTATTAAAACATGTAAATCTCCTGAAGCCAGTTTTTCGAGAATAATCTTCCGGTCTTTTCTCTTTGTGGAGCCCGTTAATAAGGCCATTTCCACAAAATCATTCTTGAGCATAGATTTTAAAGAAGAAAAATGCTGTGTAGCCAATATTTCCGTTGGCGCCATCATACAGGTTTGAAAACCATTATCTATAGCCAGCAACATGCTCATTAAAGCAACTACAGTTTTCCCAGAACCCACATCGCCCTGTACCAAACGGTTCATCTGTGCGCCTCGCTGCGTATCTAACCTTATTTCTCTTATTACATTTTTTTGTGCCCCTGTTAATTTAAAGGGCAGCATATTGTTATAAAAATCGTTAAATTTCTCGCCAACTTTAAAGAAAACATTCCCCTTAAATCTATGGGTTCTAACAAGCTTTAATCGTAGTAACTTCAACTGTATAAAAAAAAGCTCTTCGAATTTTAAGGTAGACTGTGCTCTTCGTAATGCGCTGGCATCTGTAGGAAAATGGATATTTGGCAATGCTGCTTTTCTATGGAAAAGCCTGTATTTTTCTAAAACATAAGACGGAATGGTATCTTGAACATGATCTAAAACCGTATCTAAAAGACTGGAAATAAGCTTCTGAATACCTTTAGAATCTAAAGAGAATTGTTTCAGCTTTTCAGTAGAAGAATAAACAGGCTGCAGACTTATATTTCCGCGGTTTTTATGCTCTTTAGAAAACTCTTCTATTTCTGGATGAGCCATCTGCGGCTTTCCATTAAAAAACGTAGGCTTCCCAAAGATTAGATATAATTGGTTGGTTGCAAGTTTTTTCTCTATCCATTTAAGTCCCTTAAACCAAACCAGTTCTAATTCTCCACTATCATCATAAACTCTGGCGACCAGTCTTTTTGTATGCTTCTCTCCAAGTACTTCAAAAGAGCGAAGCCGCACTATAATTTGGATGAGCGAAGCATCTGGGCTTACTTCATTAATTTTATAAAACCGGGTTCTGTCTATATAACGAAACGGGTAATAAGAAAGCAAATCTTCATAAGTAAATACACCAATTTCTTTCTTCAGCACTTCTGCCCGCTGCGGACCAACGCCTTTAAGATATTCAATAGGAGTATTGAAGATTTGTTGATTCAAAAGACAATAATTTGAAATTACTTATTTTACTGCAATAACAGATATTTCTACGTTTACATTTTTGGGGAGCGTTCTTACTGCAACCGTTTCTCTGGCAGGGAAATCGGCTTCAAAGTATCTACCATACACTTCATTTACTTTAGCGAAGGAGTCCATCTCGCTTAAGAAAATAGTCGATTTAACCACGTTAGAAAAGCTCATACCTGCTGCGGTAAGAATTGCAGAAATATTGCTCATTACCTGCTGGGTTTCTTTTTCTATAGTTTCATCTATAATCTGCCCGCTTTCCGGGTGGATAGCAATTTGCCCAGAAACGTACAGGGTATTATCTACCAATACTGCCTGACTGTAAGGGCCAATTGGTGCGGGTGCATTTATAGTGTTTATTATTTTTTTCATTGCGATGTGTTTAATATTGAGTGAATGGGATATTAAGTTATCGTTTCTAACAAGCCCTGGAGTTCCCTAAATATGGCAAAAAAAATCATTAGCTCATTCTAATTTAGCACAAACCAATCTAATAATTTCCAAATAATTCCAAGGAGGAATAGGATAATAGCAATTCTGTTTATCCAGTGCATCACTTTTAAGTTAAAGCTGCTAGGCCGGTTACTGTCTTTTTTCCTGAAAAAGTACATCTTATTACAATTTAGTGTAAGACAAAATTCAAATACAATTATACGCTAAAACAAATTTATAAAATAAAAAAGGAGTCCCGAATTGGAACTCCTTTTTTATTAACAGTTTTTTGTCAGAACTATTTGTTTCTGAACTCAACACGACGGTTTTTAACACGTCCTTCTTCTGTTGCATTAGAAGCAATCGGACGGCTCTCGCCATGACCTTTAACTGAAATTCTTTTAGCATCTACTCCAGAGTTAACTAAGTAAGTTTTTACTGCGTTAGCTCTATCTATAGATAATTGCATGTTGTATGCATCTGTACCTTCTGCAGAAGCGTGTCCGTCTAATTGGATAGATTTTGCTTTATCTGATCTTAACATTGAAGATACTTTATCTAAAGTTGGGTAAGATGAAGTTCTTAATACAGATGAGTTATACTCAAATTGGATGTTTTCTGCAATGGTGTTAGCATCAGACGGTGGACATCCGTTTAATTCTGGAGTACCTTTTTCTGTAGGACAATCGTCTTTCCAATCTGGCACACCGTCACCATCAGTATCTAACTCACAACCAGAACCATCAACTTTAGCTCCAGCAGGTGTGTTCGGACATTTGTCTAAATGATCAGCAACACCATCACCATCAGAATCTTTTTTCAATTCTTCAACAGAAGACTCAACATTTGTTAAACGACCTTTTAATGCTTCTACTTCCTGACGTAAAGCTGGGTCTTTTAACTCATCATACAATAATGCAACTGGGTTTGACCACTGTAAGCTTGGTTTTGCTTTAGAACCTAAAGTAAATTCAAGACCTGCGTATGCATAAGACCATTTGTCTTTGCTAGCAGATCCATTAAACCAACCTCCATCTAAGTTATCTGCATCTAAGAAGTTAGCATCATAACCTAAATTTAAGGCTACAACTTCACCTAACTTAACGTTTGCACCAACACCAACAGGTATAAACAATTCTTTTCTGTCTCCGGTGTTGTTAGACGAGTTATTAGATAAATCATATCCTGTTAAACCAGCACCTGCTTGAACGAAGAATCCAAGAGAGTTCTGTCTTTTTAAGAAAGATACCGTTCCAACATTAACAACACCTTTTAAAGACGCTGCCCAGTTTAAATCAGTTTCAAAAGATGGCGCTCCTGAAGCATCGCTGAAAGAGCCAGATAACTTACCTCTGTGAGCATCTAATTTTAATCCGAAAGATGGCGCTAACTGCTTTTTAATAAATAAGCCGTAGCCTAAGTTAGCATCCCATTCGTTATAGTCATTTGTTCCAAAAGGGACAATTGGGGATAAAGCACCTGCATTTACACCTATAGACCACGTTCTATACTGTTTTGCTCCTCCAAAAACAGTAGCAGAAGAAGATGATGATGTTTCTTGTGCATTAGTAGTAGCTACAGCGAAAGCAGTTGCTAATGACAAGGCAACCGTTTTCTTCATTGTAGAATAATTCATAATCAAATTTTTAAGGTTAAACAATTTTAATTGTAAATTTTAGCAAAAATATATTTTATGTTTGACATGAACAAGTTTATCAAATTTCATTCCAAAAACATTTTTATTTTTCTGGATTATT
>PJUF01000249.1_pt1 | contig 46976 bp, 41 predicted proteins | sample 1512191 | NCBI WGS metagenome assembly PJUF01 (sample SAMN08177673, study PRJNA422409) | Feces metagenome, whole genome shotgun sequencing project. | isolation source: Chicken feces (3) enriched on wood chips | host: Gallus gallus | place: USA: Madison | collected 2015-01-15 | reverse complement strand
CGTTCGGTCCCGTCACGCATGACTGGCAGCAGATCATCATCTTCCTGTCGATCGCCTCGATGGTGCTGGGGGCGTTTGGCGCCATCGGCCAGGACAATTTGAAGCGCCTGCTCGCCTATTCGGCCATCGGCCATGTCGGCTTCGCGCTGGTGGGGCTGTCGTCGGGCACGGCGGTGGGGGTCGAGGGCGTCGCCATCTATCTCGCCATCTACATCACGATGACCATCGGCGTGTTCGCCGCGCTGCTCGCCATGCGCACCGACGACGGCACCTTCGTCGAGACGATCCCGCAGATGGCGGGGCTGGCGCAGAAGCGCCCGTTCGTGGCCGCCATCGTCGCCATCGTCATGTTCTCGTTTGTCGGGCTGCCGCCGCTGGCTGGCTTCTTTGCCAAATGGCAGGTCTTCCTCGCGGCCATCGACGCGCATCTGTTCGCGCTCGCCATCATCGGCGTGCTGGCGAGCGCGCTGAGCGCCTTCTATTACATCCGCATCGTCAAGGTGATGTATTTCGACGAACCCAAGAGCGAGTTCATTGCCGAGCCGATGGAACTCACGGCGGTGATGGCGGTGGCCGGGTTCCTGCTCGTCACCTACTACGTCACCGTCGGGTCGCCTCTCTTCGATGCGGCGCACGCCGCAGCCGGAAGCCTGTTCTAGTGGCTTCCTTCTGGCTTGGCCCGGTTGCCGGGAGTCGCGGGTACAGGCTCAACGGCTTCGATGAGGTCGGCTCGACGAGTGTCCAGGCGGCCGGTGCCATCGAGTCCGGCGATGTCGGCGAGGTATGGTTCGCGTCGCTGCGGCAGACGGCGGGGAAGGGGCGGCGCGGCCGCAGCTGGGAGACGCCGGCCGGCAACCTCGCGGCGAGCCTGATGATCGTGCCCGAATGTGATGCGGCCATTGCCGCGACGCTGGGCTTCGTCGCCGGCGTGGCGCTCAACCGCGCCCTGGCGGCGACGCTGCCGGCGGGCATTCTCAAGCAGGGGCTCGACGGCGCCAGCCGCTTCGCCCTCAAATGGCCCAACGACGTGCTCGCGGACGGCGCCAAGCTGGCGGGCATCCTGCTCGAAGCGCAGAAGCGCCCGGACGGGCGCCATGCCATCGTCATCGGCTTTGGGGTCAATATCGTAAGTGCTCCTTCGGGGTTGCCTTATCCGGCGACCTGCCTCAAGACGCTCGGGGCGGAGATTTCCGCCGAGACGCTGTTCGCGGCCCTCGCGGAAGAATGGGTCGTGGCCTACGAACTATGGGACAATGGCGGCAACGTTGCCGACATCCTCAGGCTGTGGCGGGCGTCCGCGGCCGGTATCGGCGCCGAGGTTGCCGTCAATCGAAATGGGGATGTGGTGCGCGGCGTGTTCGAATCCATAGACGATGCAGGCCGGCTTATCGTGCGCGGTCGCGACAATTCGCGGATCGCGATCACCGCCGGTGACGTGCATTTCGGCGTCACCGCCAGTGTGAGGGCGTGATGGCCGCGCCCACCCGCGACGAACTCGTTTTCGTGCCGCTCGGCGGCGTCGGCGAGATCGGCATGAACATGGCGGCCTACGGCTTCGGCCCGGCCAATTCGCGCAAGTGGATCGTCGTCGATTGCGGGGTGACATTCGCCGGCCCCGCGCAGCCGGGGATCGAGCTGATCATGGCCGATCCCACCTTCCTCGAGGACAATGCCGACGACGTGCTGGCGCTGATCCTCACGCACAGCCACGAGGACCATTACGGCGCGGTGCTGGATCTGTGGCCGGCCTTCGAGCGCCCCGTCTATGCCACGGCGTTCACCTCCGCCATGCTCACCGCCAAGCGGGCGGCGGACAACATCGTCGACAACGTGACGCTGCGCCGGATGGTCGTCGGCAAGCCGTTTACGGTCGGGCCGTTCACGATCGAGGCGATCAACGTCGCCCACTCCATTCCGGAAAGCTGCGCGCTCGCCATCACCACGCCGGCGGGCAGGGTGATCCACACGGGCGACTGGAAGCTCGATCCGCGTCCCATCGCGGCGGCGCCGACCGACGAGAAGCGGCTGCGGGCGCTCGGGGCGGAGGGCATTCCCATCGCGCTCGTCTGCGACAGCACCAATGCGCTGAAGGAGGGCGAGAGCCCGAGCGAGGACGAGGTTGCGGCGACGCTTGCCGCGCTCATCGCCGAAGCGCCGCACCGGGTGGCGCTGACCACCTTCGCGTCGAATGTCGGGCGCGTCATTTCCATCGCACGCGCGGCCGAGAAGGCCGGCCGCCAGGTGGTGATGTCGGGCCGGGCGCTGCACCGCATCACGACGATCGCGCGCGAGCTCGGCATGCTCGAGGGCATCGCGCCCTTTCTCGACCACGGGGCGTTCAAGACGCTGCCGCGCGACAAGGTCGTCGTCCTGTGCACCGGCAGTCAGGGTGAGCCACGGGCCGCCATCGCCCGTATCGCGCGCGGCGAGCATCCGGCCATCGATCTCAATGCCGGCGACAGGGTGATCTTCTCGTCCTGGGCCATCCCGGGCAATGAGCGCGAGGTCATCGACATCCAGAACATGCTGACCGACCGCGGCATCGAGGTTATCACGCAGCGCGACGGCCTCGTGTACACCACCGGTCACCCGCGTCGCGAGGAGCTGAAGCGCCTCTATGACTGGCTGAAGCCGCAGACCCTCGTGCCAGTGCATGGCGAGCCCGTGCATCTCGAGGCGCATGCCGCGCTCGGGCGCCAGCAGGGCATCGCCAATGTCGTCCATGCGCGCAATGGCGACATGGTTCGGCTGTTCCCCGACGTGCTGCACTTCCCCGGCGAGGTGCGGACGGGCGAGCTCTATCTCGACGGCAATATCCTGTGCACGCCGGACGAGTCCGGGGTGAAGGACCGGCGCCGGCTCAGCTTCGGCGGCCACATCGTCGTCAGCCTTGTCGTCGATGCGCGGGGGGGCATCGTCGCCGGCCCCGAATTCGATATCGAGGGGCTGCCCGATCTCGATGACGACGAGGAGCCGATCGCCGACATCGTGCGCCGCACCATCAGCGGGGTGCTCAAGTCGATCCCGCCCAAGCGGCGGGCCGATCCCGAGCTGGTCAATACCGCGCTGCAGCGCGCCGTACGCGGCGAGGTCAATGCGTGGTGGGGCAAAAAGCCCAATGTGACGGTCTTCGTGCACCGCCTATAGGTCGTTTCATGATCGAGCCGATCACCCTAAGCGCCATCTATATCGTCGTCTGGTGGCTTTGCCTGTTCGTGGTGCTGCCTTTCGGCGTGCACAACCAGATCGACGAGACGGGCGAGATCGTGCGCGGCTCCGATCCCGGCGCCCCCGTCCGGCCGCTGTGGCTGCGCCGGCTGCTGGTCACGACCCTCCTCGCCATCCCTGCGACGGCCCTCGTCCTGTGGGGTATCTCCATCCCCTGGCTGCAGGAATACTGGAGCTGATCTCAGCGCTTCGCGCGACCGTGCTCCCAGGCCATTCTCAGCACGGCCTCGAGTTCGGACGGGTCGATGCGGGCGAGATCGGCTGTCGTCCAACCTGAATCGCCCCACTTATTGGGGATGGGCGTGAAGATATCCGGCGCCAGCATCACCTTGAACGCCTGCTCGTCGGGCGTGAGGTTGAGATTCAGCGACGTCCCGTCGGCGGCGAGGGTGGCGTAGATGCGGCGCACCTTGAAGGCCGCCCGCTCGAAATGACTGTGTTCGGTCGTACCCTCGAGGGCGAAGGCAAGTCTTCGGACGTCCGCGGCGGTTGCCATTGCGTGCTCCAAAGAAAAAGCAGGGCGCGAAGCCCTGCCAGATAAGTTTGATCGACAATACGCTGGTCTTAGGCACGCGATGAGCGGCGGCCAGCGCTCCTCCCTTGACGTTGTCGACGTCCGGCAGCTTCGAGGCTACCTGTAATTTATTGTGGGGGACCGTAACAACTCGGATACGCGCTGTCACCTAGATTCTGCGACCTTTTTGCCTGCCGCGCGAGGCTGGACACGGCTTGACTGATGCGGTTTGACTACGGCGCCAAAGGCCCGAGATTCGGCCGGCGACCCCAGGAGTTTTCATGCGCCTCAGCCGGTACTTCCTGCCCGTCCTTAAAGAGTCGCCCAAGGAAGCCGAGATCGTCTCGCACAAGCTCATGCTGCGTGCCGGCATGATCAAGCAGCAGGCAGCAGGATCCTATTCCTGGCTGCCGCTCGGCCTCAAGGTTCTGCAGAAGGTCACGCGCATCGTCGAGGAGGAGCAGAACCGCTCCGGGGCCATCGAACTGCTGATGCCGACGGTGCAGTCGGCGGAGCTGTGGCGCGAGTCCGGCCGCTACGACGCCTATGGCAAGGAGATGCTGCGCATCACCGACCGGCACGAGCGCGACATGCTCTACGGGCCGACCAACGAGGAGATGATCACCGACATCTTCCGCACCTACGTCAAGTCCTACAAGGATCTGCCGCTCAATCTCTACCACGTGCAGTGGAAGTTCCGCGACGAGGTGCGGCCGCGCTTCGGCACCATGCGCTCGCGCGAATTCCTGATGAAGGACGCCTATTCCTTCGATCTCGACATGCAAGGAGCCACGGCGGCCTTCCATCGCATGTTCGTCGCCTATCTGCGCACCTTCCACCGCATGGGGCTCGTCGGCATTCCGATGCGCGCCGACAGCGGTCCCATCGGCGGCGATCTGAGCTACGAGTTCCATGTCCTCGCCGAGACCGGCGAGAGCGGCGTGTTCCTGCATGCCGACCTCGTCGACAAGCCGATCCCGCCGATCGATACCGATTTCCGCGCCGATCTCGCGCCGGTCTTTGCGGACTGGACCTCGCTCTACGCAGCGACCGACGAGATGTTCGACGAGGCGAAGTTCGAGGCCGAGGTGCCCGAGGAGAAGCGCCTGAGCGCCCGCGGCATCGAGGTCGGCCATATTTTCTACTTCGGCACCAAATATTCCGAGCCGATGAAGGCAACCGTCACAGGGCCCGAGGGCAATCAGATTGCCGTGCATATGGGCAGCTACGGCATCGGCCCGACGCGGCTCGTGCCGGCGATCATCGAGGCGAGCCACGATGAGAGCGGCATCGTATGGCCGGTCTCCGTTGCGCCCTTCGAGGTCGAGCTCATCAACCTCAAGGCGGGGGACGCGGCGACCGATGCGGCTTGCGAGACGCTTTATGCGAAGTTGCAGGCGGCCGGCCTCGATACGCTCTACGACGACCGCGACCAGCCCGCCGGTGCGAAATTCGCCACGGCCGATCTCATCGGCATTCCGTATCAGCTCATCGTCGGGCCGCGCGGACTCAAGGATGGCCAGGCCGAGATCAAGCACCGCGCCGGCGGTGCGCGCGAGACGCTGCCGCTCGACGGGGCCGTCGAGCGGCTCCGCGGGCTCGTCGAGCCGCAAAGGCGGGACACGGTTTGAGCGCCCCTGCGGCCGCAGCACAGCCCACGGCCGGCCCGTTCTCCCGCTTCGAATGGCTGCTCGCGGGCCGCTATCTGCGTGCCCGCCGCCGCGAGACGTTCATTTCCGTCATCTCCTGGCTGACCCTGATCGGGGTGGCGCTCGGCGTCGCCACGCTCATCGTCGTGATGTCGGTGATGAACGGCTTCCGCGGCGAGCTGTTGAGCAAGATCCTCGGGCTCAACGGCCACTTCACCGCCTATCCGATCGATGCGCGCTTCACCGATTACGACGAAACGGCGCTCAGGCTCGAGGAAGTGGACGGCGTTCTGTTCGCCATTCCCTATGTCGAGGGGCAGGCGCTCGCCTCGGGGCAGGCGGACTCGACCGGCGTTTCAGTGCGCGGCATAGAATCCGCCTCCATCGACAAGCTCGACCTGCTCAAGAACGGCGCCGTGCTCGGCGGCTGGGATCAGTGGGACGACAGCATGGGCGTGGCCGTCGGCCAGCGCCTCGCCGAAAAGCTCGGGCTGACGATCGGCGATCCGATCACCATCGTGAATCCCAATGGCGCCAACACGCCCTTCGGCAAGACCCCGCAGATCCGCTCCTTCCCGGTGAACGTCATCTTCAACCTGGGCATGGTCGAGTTCGACAGCCTGTTCGTCTACATGCCGATGCGGGCGGCCCAGAGCTATTTCCGCCTCTATGACGATGTCCTGCGTCCCGGCGCGGCCGAGCCGGGGCCAGACGCGACAGACGAGGAAATCGAAGCCGCCTATGAGCGGCAATATCAGGCGACAGGCGTCGAAATCTTCATCGACAACCCCGATGCGGTGGGCGCGATGCGCGATCGCATCCAGGCGCAGGTGGACCGCCCACTGCTCCTCTACGACTGGCAGCAGCGCAACGAGACGTTCTTTTCGGCGCTGCAGGTCGAGCGGGTGGTGATGTTCACCATCCTCTCCATGATCATCCTCGTCGCGGCCTTCAACATCATCTCCAGCCTCGTCATGCTGGTGAAGGACAAGGCGAGCGACATCGCCGTACTGCGAACGATGGGCGCCACGCGCGGCTCGATCATGCGCATCTTTTCGATGACGGGCTTTGCCATCGGCGTCGCCGGCACGGTCGTCGGGGTCGTGCTGGGGCTGATCGTTGCCTCGAACGCGGAATCGCTGCGCGCCCTCATCTCGAACCTGACCAATGTGCCGATCTTCCCGCCCGAAGTGTTCCTGCTCTCGAAGCTGCCGTCGCGGGTCGACTCGGCCGAGGTGATGGTCGTCGCCGGCCTGGCGCTGCTCCTCAGCTTTCTTGCGACGCTCTACCCGGCCTGGCGCGCTGCCCAATACGATCCCGTCGAGGCGCTGCGCTATGAGTGAGCCGCATCTGAGGCTCAGAGGCGTCCACCGCCATTACGGGCAGGGCGAGACCTTCGTGCGCGTGCTCGAAGCGGCCGAGCTCAGTGTCGCGGGCGGAGAACTCGTCGCCATCGTCGCACCGTCCGGCGCTGGCAAGTCGACGCTGCTGCATCTGAGCGGCCTGCTCGAGCGGCCGCAGGCGGGCGAGATCGAGATTACCGGCACGCCGACGACGGCGCTGAGCGAGCGCGGGCGCACGCTGCTGCGCCGCACGACGATCGGCTACGTCTATCAGTTCCATCATCTGCTGCCCGAGTTCACGGCGCTGGAGAACGTCTCTATTCCGCAGCTCATCGCCGGCCAGAAGCAGGCCGATGCCGACCGGCGCAGTCGCGAGTTGCTCGATCTGCTCGGAGTAGGTGCGCGCGCCGCGCACCGGCCGGCCGAACTGTCGGGCGGGGAACAGCAGCGCGTCGCCATCGCTCGGGCCGCAGCCAATCACCCGCGCATCATCCTTGCCGACGAACCGACGGGCAATCTCGATCCGGCGACGAGCGAACTGGTCTTTTCGGCGCTGCAGGGACTGATCCGCGACGAGGGCGCTGCCGGCCTCATTGCCACGCACAATCACGACCTCGCACGGCGCGCCGACCGGATCGTGACGCTCAAGGGCGGGCTGGTCGAGCCGCTCGTCCTCTAGAGGCGCTCCTGGCGCATGTAGCGCGTCGTTTCCGCTGTACTCATGATGCGACCGGCATAGGTGAAGGTGCCGCGCTCCTTCACCTCCGTGGCAGCATCGCGCAAGGCGGTGAGCTCGGCCCGTACGAAGGAGCCGCCGACGCTGACGCGCTTCACACCCGCTGCTTCGAGTTCGGCCAGCGTGAAGGTGCCGCCCGAAAAGCCCTGCACGACATTCACCGGCCGGCCGAGTTCGCCGCACATGGCGCGGATGGCGTCGAGGTCCGGCAGGCCGGGCGCGAACAGCACGTCGGCGCCGGCCTTCTAGGCCTGGAGACGTCTCAGCGTGTCGTCGAAGTCGGGCCGGGCGTGGATGAAGTTCTCCGCCCGGGCGACGAAGGTAAAGGGAAAGCCGAGGCCGCGTGCCGCCTCGGCGGCGGCCTGGACGCGCTCGACCGACAGGGCGAAGTCATAGATCGGCTGCGCCGGATCGCCCGTCGCGTCCTCGATGGAGCCGCCGACAAGACCGGCTTCGGCGGCCTGCCTGATCGTTTCGGCCGCGTCTTCGGGGGAGGGGCCGAAGCCGTTCTCGAGATCGCCGGCCACCGGCAGGTCGACCGCACCGGCAACGAGCCGGGCGTTGGCGACGGTCTCGTCGCGCGACGCCTCGCCGTCGGCACGCCCCAGCTGGAACGCCGTGCCCGCACTCGTCGTGGTGAGCGCCTCGAAGCCGAGCCCGGCGAGGATTTTCGCGCTGCCGGCATCCCAGGGGTTGGGAATGACGAACAGCCCCGCGCGTTCATGCAGCGCCTTGAACGCGTGTCCCTTCTCCGCCTGATCCATCCTGCCCTCCGCATCGGCACGAGCATACTCCGCCCCTCACGCAAGGCCAGCGGGCCTGAGGGCGGACGCCTTAACGCCTGATTCACGGTTACAGCGATGTTTCTGGACGTGAACAAACGTAGAACGTATAAGAACGAAGCGAAAACATGGAGGTCCGCGATGCTTATCTTCCTCAAAGACATGATGGCCATTGTCGCTCTTGTCGGGTTCACCGGCGCCATGCTGACCTGGATGGATATGGCCAGCCGACTCGTGTGAGCTGTGGATTGGCGGGCGGGCGACTTGGTCGCCCATGCCCGGCAGCGTAGGACCACGACCATGACAGGGCCCGGCTTCGTTCATCTGCATATCCACTCGGCCTATTCGCTTCTCGAAGGGGCGCTGAAGCTCGGCAGGCTGCTCGAACTGGCCAAGGCCGACCGGCAGCCGGCCATCGGCATCGCCGACACCAACAACCTGTTCGGGGCACTCGAATTCTCCGAAAAGGCCGCGGGCAAGGGCATCCAGCCGCTGCTCGGGGCCGAGCTGGCGCTCGATTTCGAAACGTCCGCCGACAGGATGGTGGAACGAGGCCACGAGCGCGGGCAGTTCGGCAAGAGCGCCGTCGTGCTGATGGCGGCGAGCGAGGTCGGCTACGGCAACCTCAGCCGTCTCGTCTCGCGTGCCTATCTCGACGGCGAACCGGGCCGGGCGGCGGCGCAGATCGACTGGCTCGACCGCGCCGCCCTCGAAGGCGTCATCTGCCTCAGCGGCGGCCCCGAGGGCGCCATCGACCCGTGGTTCGCGGCGGGGCTGGACGGGGAAGCCGAGAACCGGCTCGAAACCCTCCGGCACCTGTTCGGCGACCGGCTCTATATCGAGTTGCAACGCCACGGCCGGGCCACCGAAGCGGCCAACGAGGCGAGGCTCATCGACTATGCCTACCGGCGCGGCGTGCCGCTTGTCGCGACGAACGAGCCGTTCTTCGCCACGCGCGCGGATCACGAGGCGCATGACGCGCTGCTCGCCATCGCGGCGGGCTCGGTGGTAGCGCAGACCGGGCGGCGGAAGCTCACGCCCGAGCACTACTTCAAGTCTCGCGCCGAGATGGCGGAACTGTTCAAGGACCTGCCCGAGGCCCTCGACAATTCCGTCGAGATCGCCCGACGTGTCGGCTACCGGCCGCATACGCGCGGGCCGATCCTGCCGCGCTTCGCGGCTGCGCCGAACCAGACGGCGGAGGAGGGGATGGCCGCCGAGGCCGAGCGGCTGCGCGTCGAGGCGCATGCCGGGCTCCAGCGGCGGTTCGAGAAATACGGCATGGCCGAGGGACACAGCACGGCCGACTACGAGGAGCGGCTGGAGTTCGAGCTCGGCGTCATCGTGCGGATGAAGTATCCGGGCTATTTTCTCATCGTTGCCGACTTCATCCAGTGGGCCAAGGCGCACGATATTCCCGTCGGGCCGGGCCGCGGCTCGGGTGCCGGCTCGCTGGTCGCCTACGCGCTGACCATCACCGACCTCGATCCGCTGCGTTACGACCTGCTGTTCGAGCGCTTCCTCAACCCCGACCGCGTGTCGATGCCGGACTTCGACGTGGACTTCTGCCAGGACCGCCGCGGCGAGGTCATCCACTATGTGCAGGAGAAATACGGGCAGGACCACGTCGCCCAGATCATCACCTTCGGAACGCTGCAGGCGCGCGCCGTGGTGCGCGATGTGGGCCGGGTGCTGCAGATGCCCTATGGGCAAGTCGACCGCATCTCGAAGCTGATCCCGGCCAATCCGGCCAATCCCGTGACGCTCGCCCAGGCGCTCGACATGGAGCCCCAGCTCAAGGCAATGCGCGACGAGGACGAATCGGTCGCCGAGCTGATCTCCATCGCCCAGAAGCTCGAGGGGCTTTACCGGCACGCCTCCACCCACGCCGCCGGCATCGTCATCGGCGAGCGGCCGCTGACCGGTCTCGTGCCGATGTATCGCGATCCGCGTTCGGACATGCCGGTCACGCAGTACTCGCTCAAATGGGTGGAGCCGGCGGGCCTCGTGAAGTTCGACTTCCTGGGGCTGAAGACGCTGACGGTGCTCGACAATGCGGTGAAGATGATCAACCGCAACGGCACGCCGTTCGCGCTCACCGACATTCCCATCGACGACGCCGAGACCTTCGACAAGCTCACCAAGGGCGACGTTGTCGGCGTGTTCCAGGTGGAAAGTCCGGGCATGCGGCGGGCGCTGGTGGACATGCGGCCCGACCATTTCGAGGATCTCATCGCGCTCGTCGCGCTCTACCGGCCCGGCCCGATGGCGAACATTCCGACCTATTGCGCGCGCAAGCGGGGCGATGAGCCGGTCGAATATCTGCATCCGCTGCTCGAGCCGATCCTGAAGCCGACCTATGGCGTCATCACCTACCAGGAGCAGGTGCAGCAGATCGCCAAGTCGCTGGCCGGCTATACGCTGGCCGAGGCAGACCTGCTCCGGCGCGCCATGGGCAAGAAGATCAAGGCGGAGATGGATGCCCAGCGCAGCCGTTTCCTCGAAGGCGCCAAGACCCAGCACGGCATCCCGCGCGCCCTCGCCAGCACCATCTTCGACGCCTGCGCCAAGTTCGCCGAATACGGCTTCAACAAGTCGCACTCTGCGCCGTATGGGTTCATCACCTACCAGACGGCCTATCTCAAGGCGCATTTCACCCAGGAATTCATCGCCGCGTCCATGACCTACGACATGGGCAATACGGACAAGCTCAACGAATTCCGCGAGGATGCGAGAAAGCACGACATCGCGATCGTGGCGCCCTCGGTGAACACGTCCGACGCCGTGTTCACCGCGCACGACGGCAAGATCTTCTATGCCATCGGCGCCATCAAGGGCGTCGGCCAGGCCGTGGCCGAGCACATCGTCGCGGCACGCGGGGATACGCCCTTCGCCGACCTCGCCGATTTCGCGACGCGGGTCGATCCGCGCATCATCAACAAGCGCACGCTCGAGACGCTGGTCAATGCCGGCGCCTTCGACTGCCTCGTGCCGCGCCGCGAGCAGGCGTTCGCGGCCATCGACATGGTCGTGGCGACGGCGCACCGCACGGCGGCCGACCAGTCTGACGGCATCGTCGACATGTTCGCCTCGGACACGCCCGAGCCGATCCGGCTCACGCAGAATTTCGAGCCCTGGAGCCTCGGCGACAGGCTGGAGCGCGAGCGCTCCGCCATCGGCTTCCACATCTCGGCGCATCCGCTCGACACCTATACCGAGCTGTTCGAGGGGATGAAGGTCATGTCCTACGCGCGCTTCGAGGCAGCCGTGAAGGACGGCGACCTCAGCGCCGGCCGGCTCGCCGGCACGATCGCCTCGCGTGCCGACCGACGCACCCGGAAGGGCACGCCGATGCTCTCGCTCAGCCTCTCCGACCCCTCGGGCAGCTACGAGGCCATCGGCTTTTCGGAAGTCGTCCAGCAATATGGCGCCATCCTGCAGCCGGGTGCATCGGTCATCGTCAATGTCGAGGCGGACGAGCGGCCGGACGGCATCAGCCTCAGGCTGCTCTCGGCCAGCCCGCTGGACGAGGCCGCGCAGAAAGTGGGCCGGAACCTCGAGATCGAGACCGACGACATGCGCTGCCTGCGGCTCATCCACAGCCAGCTCAAGCCGGGCGGCAACGGGCGGGTGAAGTTCATTGTGGCGCGCGAGCAGGGCCGCAAGCTCTACGAGGTGGATATCGGCGCGCGCTGGCAGGTGACCCCGGCGCTGGCCGGTGCCATCAAGTCATTCGAGGGCGTGGTCGACGTGAGGCTGCGCTAGGGCCGAGCCTTGCGCTCTGACCCCGATTCCCCTATATCGCCCGCGCGTCCCGGCATTTGCGGGCGTAATTCACACGCGGAGCCGGCCGTCCTTTTGGAAGGCCATCCGGTGGCGGCGCAGGCCGCTGACCGCTCCGCGGAGGCCAAACCGGTAAAGGAGCCTTCCATGGCATTGCCCGATTTTTCCATGCGCCAGCTGCTCGAAGCAGGCGTCCATTTCGGCCACCAGTCGCATCGCTGGAACCCGAAGATGGAGCGCTACATCTTTGGCGTGCGCAACGACATCCACATTCTCGACCTCAGCCAGACCGTGCCGTTGCTGAGCCGGGCCTTGCAGCTCGTCTCCGACACCGTCGCCGATGGCGGGCGCCTGCTGTTCGTGGGTACCAAGCGGCAGGCGGCTCCGGTCGTCGCCGAGGCGGCCCGGCAGTCGGCCCAGTATTACGTCAATTCGCGCTGGCTCGGCGGCACGCTGACGAACTGGCAGACGATCTCGCAGTCGATCCAGCGCCTGCGCGAGCTTGAGGCGAAGGTGGCCGATGGTGCTGCCGGCCTCACCAAGAAGGAGCGCCTGCTGCTCGACCGCGAGCGCGACCGGCTGGAGCGCGACCTCGGCGGCATCAAGGACATGGGCAATCTGCCCAACCTGCTGTTCGTTATCGACACGAACAAGGAAGCCAACGCCATCAAGGAAGCCCGGCGGCTCGGCATCCCGGTGATCGCCATCATCGATTCCAACTCGGATCCCGACGTCGTCGACTACGCCGTGCCGGGCAACGACGATGCGGCGCGCGCCCTCGAGCTCTACTGCTCGCTGATTTCCAAGGCTGCGATCGACGGCATCTCGCGGTCGGCCGCCGGCCGCGGCGCCGACCTCGGCGCTTCGGACGAAGCGCCGGAGGAGCCGGCCGTCGAGGCCCCCGCCGAGGCTGTCGCGCAGTAATCCGCCGCCTCCGGCGCTGTGTTCAATCGATAGGCGCGACCCGGTTTTCCGGGTCGCATGAAAGGTGATCGAAATGGCAATCACTGCACTTCAGGTCAAGGAACTCCGCGAGCTCACCGGCGTGGGCATGATGGATTGCAAGAAGGCGCTGGAGGAAACCGGCGGCGACATGGAGGCGGCCGTCGACTGGCTGCGCACGCGCGGGCTCGCCAAGGCCGCCAAGAAGGCCGGCCGCGTGGCGGCCGAGGGCCTTGTCGGCGTGGCCAACGAGGGCACCAGGGCATCCATCGTCGAGGTCAACTCCGAGACCGATTTCGTCGCCCGCAACGAGCAGTTCCAGTCCATCGTGGGCAATGTCGCCAAGCTCGCCATCGAGGCGAACGGCGATGTCGAGAAGCTGGCCGAGATGCCCTATCCGGGCTCGGGCCGGTCGGTTTCGGCCGAGCTCACCGACGCCATCGCCAAGATCGGCGAGAACATGAACCTGCGCCGCGCCGCGGTGATCGAGGTCAAGGACGGCGTCATCGGCGCCTATGTCCACAACACGGTGAAGCCCGGCATGGGCAAGCTTGGCGTGATCGTCGGGCTCGAGTCCGGCGGCGACAAGACCGTGCTTGCCGATCTGGGCAAGCAACTCGCCATGCACATTGCCAACACCAACCCGCTGTCGGTGTCGCCCGACGACATCGACCCGGCGGTCGTGGCCAAGGAGCGCGAGATCTTTGCGGAGCAGGCACGCGAAAGCGGCAAGCCCGCCGAGGTGATCGACAAGATGGTCGAGGGCCGGGTGCGCAAGTTCTACGAGGAGTCGACGCTGCTGGCGCAGACCTTCGTCATCGACGGCGAGAGCAAGGTGAAGGACGTCGTGGCCAAGGCCGCGACCAGCGCCGGCGCCCCGATCACCGTCACGGCCTTCGTGCGCTTCGCCCTCGGTGACGGCATCGAGAAGGCGGAATCCGACTTCGCGGCCGAGGTTGCGGCCACGTCGGGCGTCTCCCAGCCGGCGCCGCAGGCCTAATTTGACCGGCCGGGCTGGCAAAGCGCCCGGCCGGGTGTCATCTAACGGGCCGTAGCCCGCGCCGGATTCGCCGGCGCGGCATTGCACGCGAGAGGCGCTGATGGCCGGACTTTCTTACAAGCGCATTCTCCTCAAGGTCTCGGGCGAGGTGCTCGCCGGCGACCAGAGTTTCGGCATCGAGCCGAAATTCCTCCAGGCCATGGCCGACCAAATCATCGCCGCGGCGAAATCGGGCGTGGAGATCGCCATCGTCATCGGTGCCGGCAACATCTTTCGCGGCATGGCCATCGCCGCCGACGGCACCGACAGGGTGACCGCCGACCTGATGGGCATGCTGGGCACCGTCATCAACTCGCTGGCGCTCTCCAATGCCATCAGCCGGGCGGGGGTCAAATCCAAGGTGTTTTCGGCGCTGACGATGCCGTCGGTGGCCGACAGCTTCACGGCGCGGGCGGCCAAGGCGGCGCTCGACGACGGCTATGTCGTCGTCTGCGCGGGCGGCACGGGCAACCCGTTCTTCACGACCGACACGGCGGCGGCACTCAAGGCCATCGAACTCGAATGCGACGTGCTGCTCAAGGGCACCAAGGTCGACGGCGTCTACGACCAGGACCCCAAGAACAATCCGACCGCCCGGCGTTACGAAACCGTGACTTACGACGAAGTCATCGGACGCAACCTCAAAGTCATGGATACGGCGGCCTTCGCCCTTGCGCGCGATAACGGGCTGCCGATACTTGTTTATGCACTGGACGACAAAGAGGGCCTGATGGGCGTGTTGAGCGGCAAGACGCGCTCGACTTTCGTCGGCCCCGAGAAGAATTAGGAGTTCGACATGGCCCAGGTGCCGACCTTTTCCATCGACGACATCAAGAGCCGGATGCAGAAATCGGTGGCGTCGCTGCGCGACGAACTGACAGGGCTGCGGACCGGCCGGGCCAATGCCAGCCTCCTCGAGCCGGTGATGGTCGAGGCGTACGGCACAAAGATGCCGCTCAACCAGGTCGCCACGGTCACCGTGCCCGAATCTCGGCTGCTGTCGGTGCAGGTCTGGGACCGCTCGATGGCGTCGGCGGTGGACAAGGCGATCCGCAATTCGGGGCTCGGCCTCAATCCTTCGACCGAGGGCGCGACGATCCGCGTGCCGCTGCCCGAACTCAACGAGGAGCGCCGGCGCGAACTGACAAAAGTTGCCCATAATTATGCGGAACAGGCGCGGGTCGCCATCCGTCATATCCGGCGCGACGGCATGGACCTGCTCAAGAAGCTCGAGAAGGACGGGCTGATGAGCCAGGACGACAGCCGGACCAAGGCCGATCTGGTGCAGAAGGCGACGGATGCCGCCATCGCCGATGTCGATGCCGTGGTCGCCGCTAAGGAACAGGAAATCATGCAGGTCTAACCTGCGGTCGTCTCACTCCGGCCCTGGAGGGCCACCGATGTCCAGCGAACCCGCCATCCAGCCGCGTGCCGCGAGCCGGCCCGACCTCAGGGTTCCAGCGCATATCGGGGTGATCATGGACGGCAACGGGCGCTGGGCGCAGGCCCGCGGCAAGCCGCGCACCGAGGGGCACGTCGCGGGGGTCAAGGCCCTGCGCGGGCTGGTCGAAAGCTGTATCACCTATGGAGTCGGGCATCTGACGGTGTTCAGCTTCTCCTCTGAGAACTGGACGCGACCCCGGGACGAGGTAAGCTTCATCTTCGGGCTGCTCCGGCGGTTCGTGGCGTCCGACCTCGAAAAGCTCCACCGCAACAATGTGCGGGTGAAGATCATCGGCACGCGCGAGGGGCTGGACGAGGGGTTGCGCCGCCTCATCGCCGAGGTCGAGACGACGACGGCGATGAACACCGGGCTGCGGCTGCAGGTCGCCTTCAACTATGGCGGCAAGGCCGAGATCGCCGAGGCGGTGCGCCGCATTGCGGCCCTCGTGGCGGCGGGGCGGCTCAAGCCCGAGGACATCACCGAAGAGACGATCTCGCACTCGCTCTACACGGCGGGCCTGCCGGACCCCGATCTCATCATCCGCACCAGCGGCGAGCAGCGCTTCTCCAATTTCCTGCTGTGGCAGAGCGCCTATTCCGAGCTCGTCTTCGTGGACGCGTACTGGCCGGATTTCGACGAACGGCGCTTTCTCGAGGTGCTCGAGGACTATTCCGGCCGCGATCGGCGCTATGGAGGCGTCGAGGCGCAGCGAAGGTGACGGACCCGGGCACGTCAGGCACAGCGCCACCGCGTCATTCGCCTTCCTGGACCGATCTCGGTCCGCGCTTCGCATCGGCGCTCGTCATCGTCGCGATCATCGCCACCGGGCTCTATTTCGGCGGCTACGTCTGGGCGGTGCTGGCCGCCATCGTGTTCGGCATCGCCTATCGCGAATGGGAACAGATGGTGACGCTGAAGCCGCTGGCACCGCTCGGCATGGTGCTGATCGCGCTGCTGGGCGTGGCGGCGCTGCTGTTTCCCATGTTCGGGCCGCTCGGCACCATCGCCGCCGTGGTCGTGGCGATCGGCGTCGCGTTGTTCGGGGCGCGCAGCGTCATCCCCTGGCGCATCGGCGGGCTCGCCTTTTTCGCCGTGGTGCTGATCGCCGTGCTGGGGATGCGCGGCAGCGGCCAGGCCGGCATCGTCGCCGGCTGGTATCTCGGGATCGTCATCGCCTCCAACGACACCGGCGCCTATTTCGTCGGCCGGGTGGTGGGCGGCCCGAAGCTCGCCCCCATGATCTCGCCGTCCAAGACCATCTCCGGCGCTGTCGGCGGCTGGCTGATCGGTACTGTGACCGGCACGATCTACTGGATCGTGTTCACGCCTTCGCCATGGTGGCTGGGGCTGGTGTTTTCCGCCGTGCTCGGGGTGGCAGGGCAGGGCGGCGACCTCACCGAAAGCGTCATCAAGCGCCTGTTCCGGATCAAGGATTCGGGCGACATCATCCCCGGCCATGGCGGCTTCATGGACCGGCTCGACAGCGTGACGTTCGGCGTCATCGTGTTGTTCGCGATCGGCGTCGCGCATGGCGGACTCGACGCGGTTGCGGCAGGATTTCTTTATTGGTGAGCGGGATTTGCCGGACCGGCGTCCAACTGTGAACGTATTCGGCACCTAGAAGGCGCCGGTCAAGCGGAGCGTCCAAACTGTCCTTTTTGAGCCTGCCTATCCTCTACGCCCTCCCGGCCTTCATCGTCGTGCTGACGCTCATCGTGTTCGTGCACGAGATGGGGCACTATCTGGTCGCGCGCTGGAACGGCGTCGCCATCCAGACCTTCTCGATCGGCTTCGGGCCTGAGCTTATCGGCTTCGACGACCGGCGCGGCACACGCTGGCGGCTGTCGGCCATCCCGCTCGGCGGCTATGTGCGCTTCGTGGGCGACATGAACGCCGCGAGCATGCCCGACGCCGAGGCCGCCGCGGCGCTGCCGCCCGAGATGCAGCGCCAGCTTTTCGTCAACAAGAATGTCTGGCAGCGCATCGCCGTGGTGGCCGCGGGGCCGCTGGCGAACGTGCTGTTCACCTTCCTCGTCCTCTACGCGCTGCTGCTCGGCTACGGCCGCTACACGATCCCGCCGGTGATCGGCGAGGTGGTGGCCGGCAGCGTCGCCGAGGAGGCCGGGCTCATGGCGGGGGACGTGATCCTCTCCGTCGACGGCTTCGCGGTGACCGGGTTTTCCGACTTCCAGCGGCTCATCTCCACCGCGCCAGGTCGCGAAGTCAGCATCGTGCTCGACCGCTCCGGTCTCGAACGGGCCCTCGCGCTGGTCCCCGAGATCGCCGAGGACACCGATCGCTTCGGCAATATCCACCGGATCGGGCGCATCGGTGTCAGCCGCAATGTGGAGCAGGACGACGTCACGCTCTATCGGCCCGGCCCGGTCGAGGCAGTCGGCATGTCGCTCGAAGAAATCCGCTTCATCGTCGACCGGACCGCTGCGTTCCTTGGAGATTTCTTCGTGGGACGCGGAGATGTCGAGCAATTGGGCGGACCTGTGAAGGTGGCCAAGGTCTCGGGCGAAGTGGCGACGATGGGTGTCCTCGCACTGGTCAACCTCGCCGCCTTGCTGTCGCTGAACATCGGAATCTTCAACCTCTTGCCGATTCCCGTGCTCGATGGCGGCCATCTGCTCTACTACCTGCTCGAGGCCGCGCGCGGGCGCCCGTTGAGCCAGCGCGCCCAGGAAATCGGCTTTCGGGTGGGTTTTGCCCTCGTCGTCACGCTGATGGTCTTCACCGTGATCAACGACACGCTCCTGTCGGCGCTCCGTCACATCTCGTAAGTCTCTGTTAACCTTGGTTTTCAGGGTGTTGCACGAATGCACGGGGGCCAAGGTTTCGCTAACGCAACAGGGTGTTGCGGCTTGCCCTTGGTTAAAAAACCAGTAAATGCTTCCAGGTGGAGTTAGCTGGGGGTAGTACGCGTGGCGATTCCCCCGGCCTTTCGTCTGAGAGGCATATAGAATCATGATCGATCCCACCAAGCTCGTGCGCAGTGCGCTTCTGGCACTCGCGCTCATTGTCTTGGCGCCGCTCAGCGGTGTCGGCGGGTCGTTGCTGGGGGTCGAAGCCGCGCAGGCGGCGACCGTGTCGAGGATTTCCGTTACCGGGAACTCACAGGTCGACGATGCGACGGTCATCAAATATCTGGCGCTCGGCGTCGGTGACAATTCGACATCGACCAATCTCAATGCCTCCGTGGACGCACTGCTGGCCACCGGGCTGTTCAAGACCGCATCGGTGACGATGCAGGGCTCGACCCTCGTTGTGCGGGTGTCCGAGAACGCCATCGCGGCGTCGGTGCTGTTCGAGGGCAACATGCGCTTCTCGGACGCCAACCTCGTGGCGATGATCGACACGATGAACCGCGGCACCGTCGACGAGGCAGGGCTGCAGCGCGACGTGCAGTCGATCATCAGGGCCTATCGCGACGTCGGCTATTCCGACGTGCAGGTGACGACCCGGGTCGAGCCGGCGGGCTCCGGCCGCATGCGGGTTGTCTTCCAGATCAACGAGGGCACGCGCGCCGGCATCGCGGCGATCAATTTCACCGGCAACAACAATGTCGGGGCCTGGCAGCTCAAGTCGATCATCCGCACCAAGGAAACCGGCTGGCTGAGCTGGCTGCTGCGCGACGACAACTACACGCAGGCGCAGCTCGACGTGGATCGCGAGCTGATCCGGCAGTACTACGCGAATCGCGGCTTCCCGGATGCGCAGGTGACTTCGGCCGTGGCCGAGTACAATGCCGAGCGCAACGGCTATTTCATCAGCTTCACGGTCCTTGAGGGCGAGCGCTACGCGTTCGGTCCGATCGGGGTCGAGACCTCGATCGCCGGGCTCGATGCCAACTCGCTGACGGGCGATATCCGCACGCGTTCCGGCGACCGCTTCTCGGCTGTGGACCTGGCGCGGTCGGCACAGGACATGGCGGTCGAGGCCACCAATCTCGGCTATCCCTTCGCCGACGTGCGGGCGCGCGTCGAGCGCGATGCGGCGAGCGGCACCTTCTCGGTGACCTATCTCGTCGACGAGGGCCAGCACCTCTATGTCGAGCGGATCAACATCACGGGCAACGAGAAGACCCGCGACTTCGTCATCCGCCGTGAACTGCCCTTCGCCGAAGGCGACCCCTTCAATCGCGCGCTCGTGACGCAGGGCAAGCAGAAGATCGAGGGCCTCGGTTATTTCTCCCGCGTCGGCTTCGGCGTGGAGCAGGGCAGTGCGCCCGACAAGGTGATCCTCAACATCGCTGTCGAGGAGAGCTCGACCGGCGACTACGGCATCACCGCGGGCTATGATTCGCAGTCGGGCATCCTGGGCGAGCTGTCGCTGACCGAGCGGAACTTCCTCGGCCGCGGCCAGTATCTGAGGGCGTCCATCGGCGCGAGCCAGGGCGGCAAGTCGTTCGACTTCTCGTTCACCGAGCCCTACTTCATGGGCCTCAAGATGTCGGCGGGCATCGACGTCTATCATCGGATCACGGACGAGACCGCGTCGAACATCTACGGCATCACCTCGACGGGCGGCCAGCTCCGCTTCGGCCTGCCGGTGACGCGCGACGTCAACGCCTCGGTCTTCGGCGGCATCGATCACACGGTGATCGCCGATACGGCGCTGGGCGGCAATTCGGTGATCTTCACGCCGGGCAACCGCGAATTCGACAAGGCCTGGATCGGCTACAGCCTGACCTATGACGGGCTCGACGATCCGCGGAGGCCCACCGAAGGCTTCACCGCGCAGCTGACGCAGTCCTATGTCGGCTGGGACTATAATTTCCTCAAGACCGAGGCCAAGGCGCGCTACTTCATGCCCCTCAACACCGATTTCGGGCTTGTCGGCAGCGTCAAGGTGCAAGGCGGGATCATCAACGACTTCAGCGGGTCTGGGGTGACGTCTCTCGAGGCCTTCACCTATGGTAGCCAGCTGGTGCGGGGCTTCGTGCCGCGCGGCATGGGGCCGAAGATCGGCGGCAGCGACGAGATCCTGGGCTATATGGCCTATGCGGGCGCGTCGGCCGAGTTGACCTTCCCGATCCCCGGCCTGCCGGAGAACTACGGCCTGTCGGGTGCGCTGTTCGCGGATGCCGCGATCATCAGCGGCGAGGGAGCGGGCGGTGCGCCGAACCCGGGATCGGTCAATCAGCCGCTCAAGAGTTCGGTCGGTGCGTCGGTCATCTGGGATTCGCCCTTCGGCCCGCTGCGTGGCGACATGGCCTGGATCCTGTCGCGCTCGACGGACGACAGCACGACGAAGGTATGCGCCTCCGTCTACTGCCCGGCCTTCGCGCTGACGCTGCAGACCTTGCTCTGATCCAGAGGGCGTGAAACAGTTCCAGGGCCGCGGGGCCAAGCACCGCGGCCCTTTTTCATTGCAGTTTCAATGGTCGACACCCGTTTTCATCAGTTTGCCGGCTCGCGGCCGCTTGGGGCGCTCCTCGCGGCGCTCGAACTCGTCGGCGCCTTCGAGGGCGACGGGCCGCTGATCGAGGGCGCCGAGGAACTGCATCTCGCCGGCCCGGGCCATGTCGCGCTCGCCGCCCACAAGGACTACCGGCCGGCGCTGAGGGCGACGGCGGCCAGCGTGGTCGTCGTTTCGCGCGAGTTGCAGCCCGACGTGCCGTCCGGCACCGTCCCGGTCGTCGCGGATGATCCGCACATGGCATTCGTCGGCCTGCTCGAGCAACTCTACCCGCAGAGCACGCGCGGCACCGTCACCGCCCTGCTCGGCCCCTACGAGAGCCTGCCGCTCACGGAGTCCGACGTGCGCGTCGGCCCCGGGGTCGTGCTCGGCCCGGGCGTCGAGATCGGGCGCGGCACGGTCATTGGCCCCAATACGGTGATCGGAGCCGGGGTCAGCATCGGGCGCAACGTCACGATCGGGTCCAATTGCAGCGTCGAATGCGCGTATCTGGGCAATAATGTCGTGCTGCATGCCGGCGCGCGCATCGGATCGGAGGGATTCGGCTGGCTCGATCTCGGCCGCACCAACCGCAAGATTCCGCAATTGGGGCGGGTGATCGTGCAGGACCGCGTCGAGATCGGCGCCAACGCCACGGTCGACCGGGGCGCGCTGGGCGATACGGTGATCGGCGACGGCACCAAGATCGATAATCTCGTGCAGATCGGGCACAATTGCCGGATCGGGCGGAACTGCCTGCTGGCGGGCATGTCGGGGCTTGCCGGCTCGACGATTCTCGAGGATTCCGTGATGATCGGTGCCGCCGCGATCACGACGGGACATCTCACCATCGGCGCGGGCGCCATCGTGTTGGCGCGCGCCGTGGTGACGAAGGATGTGAAGCGCGGCGGCCGGGTCGGTGGCTATCCGGCCCAGGATGTGCATGTGTGGCGCCGCGAGACGGCTAGGCTTCGAACGCTGAGCAGAGGGAACAAGAGTGGACGCGAAGACTGATCCGAGCCCGAGCGAGAGCAAGGACCTCACGTCGATCGATATCGACAGGATCCTGCAATTGCTTCCCCATCGCTACCCCTTCCTGATGATCGACAGGATCATCGAGGTCGACGGCGACGACTCCGCCGTCGGCATCAAGAACGTGTCGGTGAACGAGCCGATCTTCCAGGGCCATTTCCCGGGCAGTCCCGTCTTCCCCGGCGTGCTGATCATCGAGGGCATGGCGCAGACGGCGGGGGCGATCGCCATCGCGGCGGACCAGACTGCCGGGCGGCACGTCGTCTACATGGTGACCGTCGACAAGTGCAAGTTCCGCAAGCCGGCCCGCCCGGGCGACACGATCGAGTACCACATCCGGAAAATCCGCCGCCGCAGCGCCATGGGCTGGTACGAGGCGCGGGCCATGGTCGGCGCGACGCTGATCGCCGAGGCCGAGGTGGGCGCGATGGTGATGGTCGAAGACGCATAATGCCTGACACCAGCATTCACTCCAGTGCCATCGTCGAGGACGGGGCGACGCTTGGCGAGGGCGTCAAGGTCGGCCCGTATTGCATCGTCGGCGCCCAGGCGACGCTCAGCGATGGCGTCGAGCTGATCTCGCACGCGGTCGTCACCGGGCGCACCAGCGTCGGCGCGAAATCGGTCCTCTATCCGTTCGCCTCTGTGGGGCATCGGCCGCAGGACCTCAAATACGCCGGCGAGCCATCGACGCTTGAAATCGGCGAAAATACGACGATCCGCGAGCATGTGACGATCAATCCCGGCACGGCCGGGGGCGGCATGCTCACGCGCATCGGCGACAATTGCCTGATCATGATCGGCGTCCATATCGGGCACGACTGCATCGTCGGCAACAACGTCATCCTGTCGAACAACGTCACCTTCGCCGGCCATTGCCACATCGGGGACTATGTGGTGATGAGCGGCTATTCGGGCGCCACACAGTTCGTCCATATCGGCGCGCATGCCTTCGTGGGTGGCCTCACCAAGCTCGAAAAGAACCTGATCCCCTACGGCGCGGCCACCGGCAACCCGGCGGAGCTGTCGGGGCTCAACCTTGTCGGCCTCAAGCGCCGCGGCTTCGACCGCGAGGCCATCCACAATCTGCGCACGGCCTATCGCATGATCTTCGCCAGCGAGGGCACGCTGCGCGAGCGCGTGGAGGACGCCGCGGCCATCTTCCCCAGCGACGAGCTCGTGCAGGACGTCGTCCGCTTCATCGTCAACGCCAAGGATCATCCGCTGACCCTGCCGCGGAACGGCCACGGCGACTTCTGATGCGGCGGCGGCTGACCCTCGTTGCGGGGTCTGGCGAGCTTGTGCCGCATGTCGCTGCCGCCGCGCGGCGGGCCGGCGACACGCTGCAGGTCATCGATCTCGGCGGGCGCGGCGACATCGCCGGTGACGAGGTGCTCAGCATCCCGCTCGGCAGGGCGACCGAACTGATCGCGGCGCTCAAGGCTTTCCGGCCGACCCATATCCTGCTGGCCGGCGGCATCCATATCTCGGACGGGGAACGCGAGGGGCTGGCGCGGGCCTTCGGCGGCGCCGGCTGGGTGGCCGGCGGGCTCGGCGATATCGGCCTGGCGGGACTGATCCTGATGTTCTGCCGGTTGCATCGTATCCGTCTCGTCGGCGCCCATGACGTCGCGCCGGACCTGCTGACACCTGAGGGGCACATCGCCGGGCCGCCGCCCGATGCGGCGGTGACGGCGCTGGCGCCGGTGGCGCTCAGGTTGGCACGGGCGATCGGCGCCATCGATCTGGGACAGGCCATCGTCATGTCGGGTAATCGCCCGCTGGCCGCCGAGGATGCGGGCGGGACCGATGCGCTTCTGGCGCGCGTCGCGGCGTTGCGCACGGCCGGCCTCACCGGCGACGGTACGCGCCCGCTGGTCCTCGCCAAGGCGCGCAAGCCGAAGCAGCCGGCCTTCGTCGATCTCCCCGCCATCGGGCCGGACACCGTCGTCAACGCCGAGGCGGCGGGCGTTTCGGCAATCGTGCTCGAGGCGCGGGCCACGCTGCTGCTCGACCGCGCCCAGCTCGAAATCGAGGCGGCGGCGCGCGGCGTCACCATCGTCGGCCGTCGCCATGGCTGACCCCGCCCGGCTTTTCATCCTCGCCGGGGAGCCCTCGGGCGACCGCATCGGTGCCGACCTCGTCAAGGCCCTGCGGGCCGAGCGGCCCGTGGCGCTGAGCGGCGTCGGGGGCGTCGAACTCGAGGGGGAGGGGCTGACGTCGCTCTATCCGATGAGCGACCTGTCGGTCATGGGGCTCACCGACGTGCTCGGGCGCCTGCCGCTGCTGCTGTGGCGTGCGCGCCAGACCGTCCGCGCCGTTCTGGCGCAACAGCCCGACCTGGTGGTGCTGATCGACGCGCAGGTGTTCTCGGAGACAGTGGCGCGGCAACTGCGCAAGGCCGGCTACAGGGGGCGCATCCTGCTCTATGTCGCGCCGAGCGTGTGGGCATGGAAACCCGAGCGTGCGCCCGCGCTGCGCCCGCTCTACGACGAAGTGCTGGCGGTGCTGCCCTTCGAGCCGGTGGTGATGCAGCGGCTCGGCGGGCCACCCACCACCTATGTCGGGCACCCGGCGCTGGCGCACACCGTCCTGCGCGCCGCGCAGCCGGAGCGGGGGCCGCTACTGCTGCTGCCCGGCAGCCGGCGCGGCGAATTGCGCCGCCACCTGCCGCTGATGGCGCAGGTTGCCGCCGCGTTCGCCCGACACCCGCGCGTCAGCGGCTTCGTGCTGCCCACGCCGCGGCACATGGAGCCGCAGGTGCTGGAGGCGGTGACGACGTGGGATACGCCGGTATTCGTCACCACCAGTGCCGAGGCCAAGCGCAAGGCCTTCACCGACGCCGTGGCGGCCGCGGCCGTCAGCGGCACCGTAACCCTGGAGCTGGCATTGTCGGGCGTGCCGATGGCGATCACCTATGTGGGCGACCGCGGGCAGATCTCACGCTGGCGCAAGCACCGGCCGCGCTTCGTCGGGCTGCCCAACATCCTGTTCGGCGAGGCGCTGGTGCCGGAGCATGTCGGGCCGGAGCCGCAGCCTGCCGCGGTGATTGCCGACCTCGAGCGCCTGCTCGACGACCCTGCCGCACTGGAGCGTCAGAGGGCGGGGTTCGCGCGCGTGCGGGCTGGCATGGAAAAAGGGGCGCCGGAGGCCCCCCTTGTCGACGTGGCCCGCCGGGTGCTGGCCTGGCTGCCTCAGCGGCCGGCGAGTGGCACGTAATCGCGCGCCGGCGAGCCGTGATAGAGCTGGCGCGGCCGGCCGATCTTCTTCTGCGGGTCGGCGATCATCTCCTTCCACTGCGCGATCCAGCCCACGGTGCGGCTGAGCGCGAAGATGGCGGTGAACATCGAGGTCGGAAAGCCGACCGCCTCGAGGATGATGCCCGAGTAGAAGTCGACATTGGGGTAGAGCTTGCGCGAGACGAAATACTCGTCGGTGAGCGCGATCTTCTCGAGCTCCTGGGCGACCTGGAGCAGCGGATTGTTCTCGACCCCGAGCAGGTCGAGCACCTGGCGCGCGGTTTCCTGCATCACCTTGGCGCGCGGATCGTAGTTCTTGTAGACGCGGTGGCCGAAGCCCATCAGGCGGATGCCGCTCGATTTGTCCTTCACCTTCTCGATGAAGTCGGGGATGCGGTCCGGCGTGCCGATCTCCTTGAGCATGTTGAGCGCCGCTTCGTTGGCGCCGCCATGGGCGGGGCCCCACAGGCAGGCAACGCCGGCCGCGATGCAGGCGAAGGGGTTGGCATCGGATGAGCCGGAGAGACGCACGGTCGAGGTCGAGGCGTTCTGCTCGTGATCGGCGTGCAGGGTAAAGATCAGGTCCATCGCCCGGGCGATGACGGGGTCGACGACATAGTCCTCCGCCGGCACCGAGAAGCACATGCGCAGGAAGTTGCTGGCATAGTCGAGGTCGTTGCGCGGATAGACGAAAGGCTGGCCGACCGAATATTTGTAGGCCATCGCCACGATGGTGGGGATCTTGGCGATCATGCGGATCGAGGCGATCTCGCGCTGCATCGGGTCGTTGATGTCCACGGAGTCGTGGTAGAAGGCGGCCATGGCGCCGACGACGCCGCACACGATGGCCATCGGATGGGCATCGCGACGGAAGCCGCGGAAGAACAGGTGCATCTGCTCATGCAGCATCGTGTGGCGGGTGACGCGCTGGTCGAAGTCGGCCATCTGCGCCTTGTCGGGAAGCTCGCCATAGAGCAGCAGGTAGCAGACCTCGAGATAGTTCGATTTCTCGGCAAGCTGGTCGATGGGATAGCCGCGATACATCAGTTCGCCCTTGTCGCCATCGATGAAGGTGATGGTGCTGTCGCAGGCGGCGGTGGAGGTGAAGCCGGGATCGTAGGTGAACATCCCCGTCTTGGAATAGAGCGTTCGGATGTCGATCACATCCGGCCCGATGGACCCCGAAAGTACCGGAAACTCGTAGGTGTTCTCGCCAATGGTGAGTTTCGCGATTGTGTCTGTCATGGGGGTGCTCTCCTGAGGGCTCGGCGGCGGTGTCGAACAGCGCGGACGCGGCCGGAAACGTGGCGGATGCAGTTGCGGGGGACGTAGCCGATTTACCCCCTCTGCGCAACAGATGGGTGAATGAGGCTGACCTAATTAATCGCCCTGCGAAGCTGTCTGATCGCCAATGCGCGCAAGGCTTTCGCCCTTGCCGATCAGCACCATGACCTCGAAAATTCCAGGAGAGACGGTGCGCCCGGTGAGCGCCACGCGCAGCGGCTGCGCGACCTTGCCGAGCTTGAGGCCCCTGGCCTCGGAGAACGCACGGATGGCGGCATCGATCGCCGGCACCGACCAGTCGGCGAGGGCCGAGAGTACCGTATAGGCTTCGGCGAGCATGGCGCGCGCCTCGGCCGTCAATTGCCCGGCAGCGCCCGCGTCCACCGCGATCGGTCGCGTAGCGTAGATGAACTGCGCCAGGTCGATCAGCTCGAGGACGGTCTTGGCCCGCGGCTGCAGCTCGGGCAGGGCGTCAAGAACGGTGTTCTTATTGGCCACCAGGCCGCCGTGGTCGACCTCGCGGCCGATCTCTCGCGCCGTCTCCACCATGATCGCGTAGAGGTGATCGGGCTCCGCCTCGCGGATGTAGTGGCCGTTGACGTTCTCGAGCTTCACGAAATCGAAGCGCGCGGCGCCTTTGTTGAGCCCGTCGAGCGAGAACCACTCGACCATCTGCTCCACCGAGAAGAGCTCATCGTCGCCATGCGACCAGCCGAGGCGCGCGAGGTAGTTGATCATCGCCTCGGGCAGATAGCCCATCTGCCGGTAGGCGCCGACGCCGAGCGCGCCGTGGCGCTTGGACAGCTTGGCCCCGTCGGGGCCGTGGATCAGCGGGATGTGCGCCATGTCCGGGACATGCCAGCCCATGCCGTTGTAGATGATGATCTGGCGTGCCGCATTGGTCAGGTGGTCGTCGCCACGAATGATGTGGGTGACGCCCATGTCGTGGTCGTCCACGACCACGGCGAGCATGTAGGTCGGCGTTCCATCGGAGCGCAGGATGATGAAGTCGTCGAGGTTCTCCGTCCTGAAGACGACCTTGCCCTGCACGTGGTCGTCGACGACGATCTCGCCGCTGAGCGGCGCCTTGACGCGGATGACCGGCGCCACGCCCGCGGGCGCCTCGGCAGGGTCGCGGTCGCGCCACATGCCGTTGTAGCGAGGCGGCTTGCCGGCGGCGCGGGCATCCTCGCGCATCTGTGCCAGCTCTTCCGGCGAGCAGTAGCAGTAATAGGCCTGACCCCTCGCCAGTAGCTCGCGGGCGATTTCGGCATGGCGCGCCGCGCGGCTGAACTGCAGGGTCGGCTCGCCGTCCCAATGCAGCCCCAGCCAGCTGAGGCCGTCATAGATCGCCTGCACGGCGCCCTCGGTCGAGCGTTCGCGGTCCGTGTCCTCGATGCGCAGCAGGAACTTGCCGCCTCGGTTGCGCGCATAGGCCCACGAGAAGAGAGCCGTCCGGGCGCTGCCGATATGCAGGTAGCCGGTGGGCGAGGGGGCGAAGCGGGTGACGACTGTGTCGGACATGACGATCTTGGAGTTGGGCGGCGCCACCGTGTAGCATGGTCCTCGGGGATCGCAAGGGCAGGGGGGCTCGATGGCGGAGACCCTCGAAGCCTGGCGGGCGCCCGATGCGGCGCGCGCCGCGGGACGCGCGCCGGGGCCGGGAAGCGGGCCGCTGCGGCAGAGCCGTCGGCATGCCGGTTTTGCCGAGAGCGTTGCGGCGTCCATCGAGACGCGGCGCGTGTTCATCCTTGCGCCTTTCGCCATGATCGCCGGGCTGATCGCCTCGCTCGAGCTGCCCGAGGCGACGCCGCTGACGCTTGCCGTCGGCGCGGCCGTGATCGTCGCAACCGGAGCCGTATCGCTGGGCTCGATGGCCCGGCTCCGCCTTGTCGGGCTGGCCGGGGCGTTCTGGCTCGGCTTCAGCCTCCTCGCCGTGCATGGCGCGCTGTGGGGCACCGAGATGCTGGCCCGTCCCGCCTATGGCGAGTACCAGGCGCGGGTCGACGAAATCCTCTCGGAGACGGCGACGGAGAAGCGCGTCATCCTGTCTGCCATCGCCCCTCTGGACCGTGCGCGCGCCCTGCCGGTCCGCCGTGCCCGCATCCTGATCCGGGGCGGGCCGGACCTGTCGCCGGGCGACGTGATCGCCGGTCCGTTCCGGTTCGCTCCCGTTCCGGGCCCCGTCTACCCCGGCGCCTTCGATGCGCAATTCCACGGCTACTTCAACGGCATCGGCGCCTATGGCAATGCCACGCGTCCGCCGCGGATCGTGGCCTTCGGAAGCGAGGCCGCGCCGGAGCATATCGTCGACGCCATCCGGCGCGGCATCTCGGCGCGGATCGATGCCGTCCTGGCGCAGCCGGCCGCCGGGGTCGCCCGCGCCATCATCAACGGCGACCAGAGCGCCGTGACCGAGGCGGCGCGCGAGACCATGGCGACGGCGGGCATCGCGCACGTCCTGTCGGTTTCCGGGCTGCACCTCACCATCGTCGCGGGCGGGGTGTTCTGGGTGCTGCGCGTGCTGCTGTCCGGCTTCGAGGGGCTCGCGGCGCGCGTCTCGGTCAAGCGTCTGGCGGCCGTCGGCGGGATGAGCGCGGCGGTGTTCTACTACATGATCTCCGGCGGCAACGTCGCGGCGTTCCGTTCGACGCTGATGATCCTCCTGGTCTTCGGCGCCGTGCTGTTCGGCCGGCGCGCGCTGACGATGCGCAACGTCGCCATCGCCGGCATCGTGGTGGTGGCGATCGATCCCGCCAGCGTCTTCCGGCCGAGCTTCCAGCTGTCGTTTTCGGCCGTGCTGGCGCTTGTCGGCGCCTACGAGAATTTTCGCAGCACGCGGCTGAAGGATGCGAGACTGCTCGCGCATGGCTGGGCGTATACAAAGGGCGTCGTCATCACCAGCCTCGTTGCCGGCGCCGCCACGCTGGTCTTTTCGATCTATCATTTCCAGCAGACCTCGCCGCTCGGCGTGCTCGGCAACCTGTTGAGCCTGCCCCTCGTGGGGTTCATCATGATGCCCGCCGCGGCGCTCGCGGTGCTGGCCATGCCGCTCGGGCTCGAATGGCCCTTCCTGGCGGCCATGGCGTGGTCCATCGACCGGATGCTGGAGATGGCCGGGCTGGTCGCCGCCCTGTCGGAGCATCTGCGCGCCAGCCCGCTGCTCACGCCCTGGGCGCTGGTCATTGCGCTGGCGGCTCTGGGCTGGTTCGCGTTCCTGCGTGACCGCTGGCGGCTGGCCGGCCCGCTCCTCGCCATCCCGCTGATCGTGCTCTTCGCCGTCGATCGGCCGCCCGACGTGCTGATCGCGGACACGACGCAGGCGCTTGCCATTCGCGGCGCGACGGGGCTCGAACTGGCCGACGGGCGGCCGCGCAGCTTTGCGCTCGACATCTGGCGCGAAACCTATGCCGAGGCCATTGCGGTGCCGGCGCCGCAGCACTGCGATTCCATCGCCTGCATCGGTGAGAGCGCCGCCGGCTTCAGCTATGCCATCGTTGACGATCCGGGCGGCTTTGCCGAGGAGTGCGCGCTCGCCGACCTGGTGGTGACGCGGCTATACGCGCCGATCTACTGCACGGCACCGACAGTCATCGATGCCGACGATCTGCGCCGGCACGGCGTGCACTGGCTGCGCTGGGACGCGCCGGCGCGGACATTCGAAATCCGGGCCGCGGTCGGTGATCTCGCGCGGCCGTGGCGGATCAGGCCCTGAACAGGCTTTCGGGCTGGCCCGGCACGTCGACCTCGATGGCGAAGACGCCGCCGGCGCCGGGCTCGTCGGCCAAGGCCTCGGCGCTCAGCCCGTCGCGGGCCGAGGTGAGGTAGAGGGTCTTGAGGTCCGCGCCGCCGAAGGCAGGGCAGGTGACCTGGCTGGCCGGCACCTCGACGATCCTGTCGACGCGCCCGTCGGGCGCGAAGCGGATGACGCAGGAGCCGCCCCAGCGCGCGTTCCAGACGAAGCCTTCGGCATCGACCACGGCACCGTCGGGCGACCCCCGATGCTCGGCGCCCGCGAACTCGGTCCATTCGCCCGTCGGCAGCCCCGTGTCCGGATCTATGGTGACCTTGCGGATGATGCCCGTGGGCGTATCCGCGAAATAGGCCTGGCGTCCGTCCGGCGAAAAGCACGTGCAGTTGGGGATCATGAGGTCGGAGAGCAGCGTCGTCACCGCGCCGCCGCGCACCTGATAGAGCGCGCCCGCGGGGACCTTGCCCGGATCCTTGAGGCCCATCGTACCGATCCAGAAGCCGCCGGCAGGATTGACGCGTCCGTCATTGCTGCGCGTCGTGGTGCTGTCGGGCTCAAGCGGGGTGATGAGCTCGCGCGTATCGGTGGAGAGTTGCAGCCGGTAAAGGCCCGCGGCCGAAGCGATGGCGAGGTTGTCGGCGTCGATCACACCCGCCGCGCTGACGGTGGCGTCGAAGGTGAAGCGGTCGACCATGATGCCGCCGGCCGTGGCCGAGAACAACGTCTTGTTGAGGATGTCGAACCAGAACAGCCGATCCTGCAACGGATGCCAGAACGGTCCCTCGCCAAGCTCGCAGCGGCTGTCGATGAAAAGTTCGGCCGTATCGGTCATCTATCTGTCCTGTCTTTCGTCATAGGCCCCCACGGCGACGCGTGCGCGCTGGTCGATCTCGCTTAAATCCATGCCCGGCTTGAAGATATAGCTGCCCAATCCGAAACCGGCACAGCCCGCATCGAAGTATTCCCGGAAATTATCGGGGTTGGCGCCACCGACGGCGAAGAGCGGCAGATCCTTGGGCAGCACGGCCTTCATCGCCCTTATGCCCTTGGGGCCGAGCACCTCGGCCGGAAAGAACTTGAGCCCCGTGGCGCCCGCGCGAATGGCGCGGAAGGCATCGGTGGGCGTGAACACACCGGGATAGGAGGACAGGCCGAGGGCGCGCGTGCGGCGGATGACGTCCTCGTTGGTGTCGGGCGAGACGACGAAACGCCCGCCCGCCGCGGCGGTGGCCTCGACGTCCTCGACGCTGAGCGCCGTGCCGCAGCCGATCTCGGCGCGGCCCGCCAGGGCCTTGGCGGCCGCGGCGATCGATTTCAGCGGCTCGGGTGAATTGAACGGCACCTCGATCATGCTGATGCCGGCCTCGCACAGCACGCGGCAGACATTTATCGCCTCGGGCGGCGTGATGCCGCGCAGGATGGCGATGATCTGGCGGTGTCGCGTCATGCGCCGGCCCTCGCCCGCCTGAGGCCGGCAAGCGTCGCCTCGGCGGCGTCGAGCGGCCGGCCCTCGACGCCGACGAGCTGCAAGGCGGCGCCATAGAGGTGGCCGAAGCGCGCCGAGCCGATCAGCGGAATTGGTCCGCCCGACAGCCAGTCGCGGTGCCCGCCGATCTCGACACCGACAAGCAGGCCGGACAAATAGCCCGAGCACCAATCGGCGCCCTTGCCGGCCACGAGCGCTGCGGCGCGCGTCCGAAAGAGCAGCGAGGTGGCGAGGGCCGGGTTGTCGAGGCCGGCGCGCATGCCTTCGGCGAGGCCGTCCTCGATGGCGGCTCCCTCGACCTCACCGGTGAAGGAGTGGCGCAGCACCGAATGCTGCGACAGCACTTCGTAGAGTTCTCCGGTCATCGCGGTCGAGAAACGGCGGACCCGGCCGCCTTCGATCTCCACCCATTTGCTGTGCGTGCCAGGCAGGATCACCGTACCTTCGAAGCCGGGCTGTAGCGCGGTCAGCCCGAGCAGTTGCGTCTCCTCGCCCCGCATGACGTCCTCGGCGCCGGTCTGCCGCTGGCAGAGGCCCGGCAGGATTCGGGGGGCGAAGCGGCTTCCGGGCGGGGTGACGGCGCCGGCCGCGAGGCTGTCGAGCGCCGCCGGAACGTCGAGATAGGGGGCTTCGCGCCAGCCCTGGCGGGCACCGGCCATGCCGCAGATCAGCACATCTGCGCCGGCCTCCGCCCGCGCGTCGATCAATTCGTCGAGGATGGCCGGGTAGTCGGCGGGCGCGATCTTGCCCATGCCCTTGTCGGACTGGGCCGAAAAGGTCTCCGTGCCGTCGGCGGCAATGCCCCAGGCCCGCACATTCGACGTGCCCCAGTCGACCGCGACCCATTCGGTACCTGCCGTCACCCCACCCCTCCGTGATTCCGCGCCGTGACCCTAGTGCATCGGGCGCGCGGGGGGGAGGGCGTCAGTTACAAAAACTCCAGTGCCGGCCTTGGCTTGACGCCCGGGCGGATCAGCCGGGCCGGTCGATGGCCTGCCAGTCGGCCGTGCGGGCGAGGGCGTCGGCCAGCCGCAACTCATAGTCCTCGCGAGGGATCTCGATGCCGCCGAAGGTGCGCAGATGGTCGGTGCCGAACTGCGTGTCGAGCAGGCGATAGCCGCCGGCGCGCAGCCGCGCGAGCAGGTGCGCCATGGCGATCTTGGAGCCATCGGTGCGCCGGTGGAACATCGACTCGCCGAAAAAGGCGGCGCCGATGGCCACGCCATAGAGCCCGCCGACAAGCTGCGTGCCGTCCCAGACCTCGACCGTGTGGACATAGCCGCGGGCAAACAGTTCGCCGTAGAGCCGCCTTATCGCCGCGTTGATCCAGGTCGTCTCGCGGTCGGTGCCCGCGGTCGCGCAGCCCTCGATGACGCCTGCGAAATCGGTGTCGACGCGCACCGCATAGGGGTGAGTGCGCAGCGTCTTGCGCAGGCTGCGCGACAGATGGGCCGCCTCGAGGGGGATGATGCCGCGCATCTGCGGCGAGACCCAGAACAGATCATCGGACTCCGCGTCCTCGGCCATCGGAAAGATTCCGGCCCGATAGGCGCGAAGAATGAGCTCGGGGGTCATTTCAACCGCAAATGGGTCGGTTTTGCGCGACATGGCGTCCTAACTGCCCGAGATTTGGTACCGAGACGACAACAAGTATTGCCAGCGTTCAGATTTTGTCGCCTAAGAAAGCCCCGTTTTGACCCGAAGCCAGCCAAAGGCCTGTCTGCCTATGTCCGTTCCCGTCATCCAGACCGAAAAAGCGAACCTTGAACTGATGAGCGGCAAGTCCATGCTGCACATTCTCAAGGATGTCACATTCCAGGTAAATGGCGGCGAAGTGACGGCCGTTGTCGGCCCGTCGGGAAGCGGCAAGACATCGCTGCTGATGATCCTGGCGGGGCTCGAGCGGCCCAGCTCGGGCCGGGTCGTGGTAGCCGGGCAGGAGATTTCCGCGTCCAACGAGGATCAACTGGCGATCTTCAGGCGCAACAATCTGGGCATCCTGTTCCAGAATTTCCACCTGATCCCGTCCATGACGGCGCTCGAGAACGTCGCCCTGGCGCTGGAGATCGCCGAAACGAAGATGTCGCTCAAGGACATCCGCCAGCGGGCCACCGAAGCCCTCGAAGAGGTCGGGCTGGGCGACCGCGTGACCCACCTGCCGAGCGCGCTGTCGGGCGGCGAGCAGCAGCGCGTGGGCCTGGCGCGGGCCATGGTGACGAGCCCCAAGCTGATGCTGGCGGACGAGCCCACGGGCAACCTCGACCAGGATACCGGCGCCAAGGTGATCGAGCTGATGTTCAACCTGGCGCGCAAGAAAGGCACGGCGATCCTGCTCATCACGCATGACCCGAACCTCGCCCGCAAGGCCGACCGGATGCTGACGATGAACAAGGGCGAGCTCACCGAAAGCGCCAAAGCGGCCGTGCCCGCATGAGCCGTCTCGCGAACTGGATGCGGGTCGCCATCATCGACCTGCGTGGAGACCTGCGCCGCTTCGGCATCCTGCTGGCGGCGCTGGCACTGGGCGTCGGGACCATTGCCGGTGTCAGCTCGGTGGGCGCGGCGCTGCAGGACACGATCCTGCGCAATGCCAATACGCTGATGGGCGGCGACCTGCAGGTGGTCAGCGCCGACCGGCGCGCCAATGCCGAGGAGCGCGCCTATATCGACACGCTGGGCGAGGTCTCCGAGACCATCAGCTCCAATTCGCGCGCCGATGCGGTGGACGACAGCGGCAACACCGTCTTCCTCGACATCTATGCCGTCGACGACAACTATCCGCTCTATGGCAATGTCGAGAGCCCGCAACTGGCTGCAGGGCAGAAGCCGGCGGAATTGCTGGCGCCACGGGACGGGGTGTACGGTGCCATCGTCGACCCGGTGATCCTCGACCGGCTGGGTATCGAGCTCGGCGGCCATTTCCGGGTCAACACGACCGAGTTCGAGGTGCGCGGTCTGCTGACCTCGCTGCCGAACGGCGCCCTGCGCGGATTCCATCTCGGCCTCACCGCGGTGATGTCGATCGAAGCGCAGCAGGCCAATCCGAACACGCGCGCCCCGCTGCCGGGCCTGCTCACGCAATATGGCTACAAGATCAAGCTCGCCGAGGGCGACTACCGCACCCAGCAGCCGATCGTAGCGGCGCATTTCGCCGCCGATCCGCAGTGGAAGGTGGAATCGCCCTACGATGCGGCGGGTGACCTGTCGCGCTTCTATGACCTGTTCGTGCGCTTCCTGCTGATCGTGGGGCTCAGCTCGCTGCTGGTGGGCGGCATCGGCATTTCCAACGCGGTGAACGCCTATATCGGCGAGCGCCAGCGCGCCATCGCCACCCTGCGCTCGCTCGGCGCCACCGGATCGCGGGTGATGGTGCATTTCTTCACCCAGATCGGGCTGCTGTCGCTGGTCGGCATTCTCATCGGGCTGGTCATCGGCGCGGCCCTGACGGCCGCGGCGCTGCCCGTACTGGGCGGCATCCTCGCCGTCGAGCTGCCGCCGACGGTGCATTTCCCCTCGCTCGCCACGGCCTTCGGCTTCGGCGTGCTGGCGGCGTTCGCGTTCTCATACCTGCCGCTGGTCAATGCGCGGAAGATGAAGCCGGCGCTGCTGTTCCGCACGGTCGGCACGAGCGTGCAGAATCTCAGGGCCCGCGAATATTTCGAGATCGGCGTGGTGCTGCCGCTGGTGGTGGCCGCCCTGCTGATGTTTGCGCTCGCCTTCTGGACGACCAGGGATTTCTCGCTGGTGTTCTGGTACACGGTCGGCGTTCTCGGGGCGTTCCTGCTGTTGCGCTTTGCCGGCGTCGCGCTACAGCATCTGCTGCGCGTGCTGCCGCCGCTGCCCAACACCGCCTGGCGCAACGCCTTCCGCGGCATCCACCGGCCGGGCTCGCCGGCCCCGGTGGTGATCATGTCGCTGGGGCTCGGTCTCGCCATGCTGCTGGTGATCATCATCCTCACCGCGAATGTGCGTAGCCAGCTCACCGGACAGGTGACGAAGGACGCCCCGACATTCGTTGCGACCGACATGTTCGACGACGAGATCGTCGACCTCGACGACTATCTCAAGTCCACCGGCATCGTGACCAATTTCGAGCATTCGCCGATGATCCGCGCGGCGGTGACGAAGGTGAACGGCGTGCCGTCCGTGGAACTGCGCGACAATAAGGGCATCAGCGGCGAAGCCCAGTACATGATCGGCAGCCAGGAAATCCTGATGAGCTGGCAGGCCGACCTGCCGGACAATTCGACTGTCGTCGCCGGCGAGTGGTGGCCTGCCGACTATGTCGGCCCGCCGCTGGTCTCGCTCAAGGTCGACGTGGCGCGGAGCCTCGGGCTCAAGCCGGGCGACACCATCGAGCTGACGCTGTTCGGCGAGTCCATCGAGGTGACCGTCGCCAATCTGCGCGAGTTCCAGTTCCAGACCGGCCTCAACTATCTGGTGACGGCAACGCCGGGCACGTTCGACGACTTCCCGGGCACCAACCTCGCCATCATCAAGGCCGCCGAGGGCAGCGAGAAGGATCTCGAGCGTGCGCTGGCGCGGCGCTATCCGGACATCACCTTCATCCCCGTGGGCGAGGCGCTCAACCAGGCCGCCGAGATCCTCGGCCAGCTGTCGATCGCCGTGAACATCGTCGGCGGGCTGGCGGTGCTGAACGGCATCCTCGTGCTGGCCGGCACGATGGCCGCCGGCCGCAAGCAGCGGGAATCGGACGCCGTGGTCAACAAGGTGCTGGGGGCGACGCGCGCCGACGTCGTGCGCGTCTTCTCGCTCGAATACACGCTTCTCGGCATCTTCGCGGCCGCGCTGGCGACGGGCGTGGGCATCGCCGGCGCCTACATGATCATCCGGCTCGCCGGGCTCGATGTCGGGTTCGGCGTCGATCCCCTGCTGATCCTCGGGGTACTGGCGGGCTCTGTGGTGCTCACCATCATCACCGGGGCGGCGACGACCTGGAAGGCGCTGAGCACCCGGCCGGCGCAATATCTGCGCTCGCTGGGCTGACGGTCGAGCCCATGGCGGAGAAGCGAAAGGGCGCCGTTCTCGGCGCCCTTGACGTATCGGCCGCCGCTGCAGGCGCCCCTAGTGCTTCATGCCGAGATATTTTTCCAGCCAGTGGATATCGTAGTTGCCCGCGAGGATATCGGGCTCGCGGATGAGGCGCTGAAACAGGGGCAGGGTCGTCTTGATGCCGTCGACGACGAACTCGTCGATGGCGCGGCGCAGACGCATCAGGCATTCCTCGCGCGTGCGGCCGTAGACGATGAGCTTGCCGATCAGGCTGTCGTAGTAGGGCGGGATCGAATAGCCGGCATAGACGGCTGAATCGACGCGCACGCCGACGCCGCCGGCGGGGTGGTAGAACTGGATCTTGCCGGGGGAGGGCGCGAAGGTCGCGGGATCCTCGGCGTTGATGCGCACCTCGATGGCGTGGCCGTTGAACTGGATGTCGCCCTGCTCGAGGCTGAGCTTTTCGCCCGAGGCGACGCGGATCTGCTCGTAGACGAGGTCGACGCCGGTGATGCGCTCGGTCACGGGGTGCTCGACCTGCAGCCGCGTGTTCATCTCGATGAAATAGAACTCGCCGTTCTCGTAGAGGAACTCGATCGTGCCGGCGCCGGAATATTCGAGCTTGCGCATGGCGGCGGCGCAGATCTCACCGATCTCGTCGCGCTGCTCGGCCGGCACGGTGGGCGCTGAGGCCTCCTCCCACACCTTCTGGTGGCGGCGCTGCAGCGAGCAGTCGCGCGTGCCCAGATGCACCGCGTTGCCCTGGCCGTCGCCCATCACCTGCACCTCGATATGGCGCGGCTTGCCGAGGTATTTCTCCATGTAGACGGACTCGTTGCCGAAGGCCGCCTTGGCCTCGGTGCGGGCCGTCGACCAGGCGTTCAGCAGGTCGAGTTCGTTATGGGCGACCTTCATGCCGCGCCCGCCGCCGCCGGCGGTGGCCTTGATGAGCACGGGAAAGCCGATCTCGGCCGCCGTGCGGCGGGCCTCGTCCTCGGTCCTGATTTCGCCCGCCGAGCCGGGAACGACGGGAATGCCCAGTTCGATCGCCGTCTGCTTGGCGGTGATCTTGTCGCCCATGATCTGGATGTGGTGCTCGGACGGGCCGATAAAGGTGATCTTGTGCTCGGTGAGGATACGCGCGAAGCGGGCGTTCTCCGACAGGAAGCCGTAGCCGGGGTGCACGGCGTCGGCCCCGGTGATCTCGCAGGCGGCGAGGATCGAGGGCACGTTGAGGTAGGAATCCTTGGCGGCGGGCGGCCCGATGCACACGCTCTCGTCGGCGAGGCGGACATGCATGGCGTTGCGGTCGGCCGTCGAATAGACGGCGACGGTCTGGATGCCCAGTTCCTTGCATGCGCGCAGCACGCGGAGCGCGATCTCGCCCCGGTTCGCGATCAGGACCTTGCTGAACATGTTATTCAATGACCGCGAGGGGCTGGCCGTATTCGACCGGCGAGGCGTCGTCGACGAGGATGCGCGCAACGACCCCCGATTTGTGCGCCGGAATCTGGTTCATCGTCTTCATCGCCTCGATGATGAGCACCGTCTGGCCCTCGGAGACGCGCGTGCCGATGGCGGCGAAGGGCGGCTTGCCCGGCTCGGGCGACAGATAGGCCGTGCCCACCATGGGCGAGGTGAGCGTGCCGGGATGGGCGGCGAGGTCGTCGGCGGGCGATGCCTTGGCCGCGGCGGCCGATCCGGGCGGCGCCGTGGGGGCGGGGACCGCCGGAGCGGCGGCCGGGACCATCACCTGCTGGACGCCGGAGGCGGCATATGTACGGGTCACCCGGACGCGGAAATCCTCGCGCTCGATCTCGATCTCGGCCAGGTTCTGCTCGTTGAGGAGCTTGGCGATAGCTTCGATGAGGGCCTGGTCGGCCGGGGCGTCCTTGGGCATCGTTTCTGCCTCCTTGGGCACGTGTTCTTCTTGACGGTGCGTTGGTTCAGGCACCGAGCCGCTCGGCCAGGGCTTCGAGCGCAAGTCTATACCCCGTCGCGCCGAGCCCGCAAATGACCCCGACGGCGACGGCAGAGACGAAGGAATGGTGCCGGAACGCCTCGCGCGCGTGGATATTGCTCAGATGCACCTCGATGGTGGGGATGGCGACGGCGCTCAGCGCGTCGCGGATCGCGACCGAGGTGTGGGAGTAGCCGCCGGGATTGAGCACGATGCCGTCGGTGTTGCCGTAGGCGGCCTGGATCCACTCGCACAGCTCGCCCTCGCGGTTGGACTGGCGGCACTCGACAGCGAGCCCGAGCCGCTTGCCTCCGGCCGTGCACATGGCTTCGATGTCGGCCAGCGTCTGCGAGCCATAGGTCTGCGGCTCCCGAATCCCCAGCATATTGAGATTGGGGCCGTTCAGGAGGAGGATGCGTTTGGGCATGATCCAGCTTTTGCACCGGGCGTGCCTCCCGAAGCAAGCGTCACCCCCCAAAATACACGGGAATCACCCCGCGCCGTCGCATATTGTGCTGCCGCAGGCGCGCATGTTGGCGATCTTCTGGCGCAGGGCGTCAAGGCCGATGGCGCCGGGGATGAGCTCATCGCCGATGATGTAGGTCGGGGTGCCGGAGATATTGAGCGCCGTGGCCAGCTCGTAGCTCTTCTGGATGGCGTCGGCCGGAGCCTTGCCGTTCATGTCGATCATCAGCGCCACGCGGTTGCCGCCCACTTCCGAGGCCGCCGTGAGCGCGGCTTCGGCGCCGATCTGGCCGCGGGTCGAGAACAGCTTCTGGTGGAACGCCCAGTAATCCAGCGTCTCGTCGTGGTTGACGAGGACCGCGACCTTGGCGGCTTCGACCGAACCGTCGGACAGGATGGGAAATTCCTTGAGGATGACCTTGAGGTTGGGATCCTCGGACATGAGCGTGGCGAGGTCGGGCAAGGCGTTGCGGCAATAGCCGCAATTGTAGTCGAACATCTCGACAAGGGTGACGTCGCCGGCCGGGTTGCCGAGCACGACATTGCCGGCATCGTCGTAGATGGCGGCGCGGTGCGTTTCGATCAGGGCCTTCTGCGCGTCGCGCACTGCGACCCGCTTGGTGTCGTTCAGCTTGTCGGACATCCGCTGCAGGATCATCGGATCGCCCATAAGATAGGCTTCGACGAGCGCATTCACGCGTGCCGGATCGATATCCGCGGGGCGGCGGTCGAGCAGCGACACGCCGAGGCCGCCGGCAAGGACGCCGACGAGGAGGACGAGGACAAGACTCAGGCGCGACATTTAGGCTCCGATGGCAGGCCGTGAACGAGGCTACACCCTGGACGCTAAGCACATCCGGCCCCCCGGGATCAAATTCTGTTGAGAGACGGGACGGTCAACGCTAGGCGGAACGGACCATTCGACACGAAAGGCGGCATATCGATGACCGGGCTGCAGCCCTTCCACGCCATGGAGATCAACGCGCGGGCGCGGGCGCTGGAGGCCGAGGAGCGGGCCATCTGCCACCTCGAGGTGGGCGAGCCGGCGGCGGCGCCGGCCCCGAGGGTGCGCGAAGCCGTGCGGGCCGTGCTCGACGATCCGCAGACCTACACCCATTTCGCGGGCCTGCCGGCGCTCCGGGAGGGGCTCGTGCAGTATTACGCGGACCAGCACGGCGTGGCGGTGGCGCCGGACTCGATCATTGCGACGATGGGCTCGTCCTCCGGCTTCATCCTCGCCTTTTACGCCGGCTTCGCACCCGGTGCGAGGATCGCGGTCACGCGGCCGGGCTATCCGGCCTATCTCAATGCGCTGACGGGCATGGGCTTCCGCCCCGTGGAGATTCCCGTCGAAGCCGGTTCGGGCTGGCACCTCACGCCGGCCGGGATCGAAGCCGCATACAGGGCCGAGCCGTTCGAGGGCCTGCTGCTGGCTTCGCCGGCCAATCCCACCGGCGCCGCGCTGACGCGGGGGCAGCTTGCCGCCATCGTCGAGGTCTGTCGCCGGCTCGGCATCCGCTTCATCTCCGATGAAATCTACCATGGGCTGGACTATCGGGGGCCATCGGTCAGCGCGCTGGAGCTGACGCGCGACGCCATCGTCATCAACAGCTTCTCCAAATATTACTGCATGACCGGCTGGCGGATCGGTTGGATGTTGCTGCCGGACGCATTGCTGCGCCGCGCCCAGATGCTGCAGCAGAACCTGTTCATCTCGGCGCCCACGCTGAGCCAGGTCGCGGCCATCGCTGCCCTCGGCGAGCGCGACTACTACGAGGCCCAGAAGGCCCAATATGCCCGCAACCGGCGCGTGCTGGGGGAGGGGCTGCGCACCATCGGTCTGGCGGTCACCGATGGCGATGGCGCCTTCTACGCCTATGCCGATGTAGGTCGGTTCACCAACGACTCCCTCGCCTTCTGCAAGGAGCTGCTCGAGGTCGCGGGGGTTGCGGCGACGCCCGGCGTCGATTTCGACCGCAGCAACGGCCAGCGTTTCGTGCGCTTCTCCTATGCCGGAAGCAGCGAGACGATGGAGCGGGCGCTCGCGGCGATCGCCGGCTTCGTGGCGCGCTGACCCGCTTCACCGGAGTTTAAGGGCAGGGCGCTAGGGTGCCCGCATGGACGAGACACCCGCCCGCCCGCGCCAGCACGTTCCAGCGCTGCTGGCGCGCCTCGGCGGCAGCATCCGCTCATCCGGACCGGCCTTGATCGGACTCACGGCCTTCGGGCTCGCCCTGCTGCCGCAGGAGATGCTGAACGACGGCGACACGTGGTGGCACCTGAGCGCCGGCGACTGGATTCTCGCGCACGGAGCCGTACCGCGGCAGGACCCGTTCTCCTATACCTTCGGCGGGCAGCCCTGGACCGCGCACGAATGGCTGTCCGAAGTGCTGCTGAGCCTTGCCTATCGCGCCGGCGAATGGGCAGGCGTCATGGTGCTGACGGCAACCGCCTTCGGGCTCGGCGCGGGCCTGCTGGCACGGCACGCGGCGCGCGATCTCGGCGGCCTCGCACTCTGGGTCCTTGTCGCCGTCGGGCTCTGGCTGTTCATGCCGCACCTGCTGGCGCGACCGCATATCCTCGTTCTGCCGGCGATGGTCGCGTGGTTCGCGGGGCTCGTCACTGCACGACGGGAGGGGCGGGCGCCCCCCGCCTGGCTGCTGCTGGTCCTCGTGGCATGGGCGAACATGCATGGCAGCTTTCTGGCCGGGATCGCGATGATCGCGCCCGTCGCGCTCGAGGCCTGGCTTGCCCGCCGCGCGTGGACCGTCGCCACGGGCTGGGCGCTCTTTGCGGCGGGCGCGGTGCTGGCCGGGCTGCTGACCCCGTTCGGCATCGAGGGGTACATCCTGCCGTTCCACTTGATGGGCATGCACAATGTCGCCAACATCAGCGAATGGGCACCGATGAGCTTCGCATCGCTGGAGCGCTTCCATGTCGTCGTTCTCATTTTTCTCGTCTTCGCCGCGGTGCTCCGGCCACCGATAAGCTGGGTGAGTTGGATCGTGCTGATCGGCCTTGCGCTGGCGACGGTGAAATCCGAGCGCCACCAGATGTTGCTGGCCATCGTCGGCATCGTGCTGCTGGCGCAGCCCTTCGGGGCCGTGCTGAGCCGGCCGACCGGACCTGCCGGCCGCGCGGCGGCGATCTGGGTCACGGGCCTCGCCGTTCTGCTGGCCGGCCTGCGCCTGCTCGCACCGGTCGCCTTGCCCGTCACCGACAAGGATCCCGCCGTCGCGCTGGCGCAGATCACGCCGGAGATGGCCGGGCAGCGCGTGCTCAACGGCTACGAACTCAGCGGCTACCTCATCCGGGCGGGCATTCCCGTCTATGTCGACAGCCGGGCGGATCTCTATGGCGATGCCTTCCTCGATCACTATGCCTTGATGGTGAAGGGCGACGTGGCGGAGCTGGAGGCGACGATCGCCCGCCACGACATCGGCTGGACCATGCTCACGCCCGATCGCGCCATGGCCCGGGCGATGGACACGCTGCCGGGCTGGCACCGCGTCTACGCCGATGCGGTCGCCGTGATCCATGTGCGCGACGCCCGAGGCGAGCCGCCCCGCTGACGGCCGCTCAGGACTGCATGCGCTCGCGCCACTCCTTGAGCAGCGCGTGGCGACGGCGGGGCATGCGCTCGCCGGTCGGCGTCAGCGCGACGATGCGGTCGATGCGGAAATGGCGAAAATCCTGCCGCAGCTCGCACCAGGCGCCGACCGTCTTGTGCTGCTCGAAAAAGCCGATGACGAACGGCCAGATGACCCGCTCGGTCTCCTGGCCGTGGTCGTCGCGATAGGCGATGCGCAGCCGCGTCTCCTTGCGGATCGCGTCGCGCAGCAGGGACGGGTCGACCACCACGACCGGCACGTCGCGCGGCGACACGACGTAGAGCGCGGCGCTGTCGAGCTCGCGCCGCAGTTGAGGCGGCAGCACGGCCGCGATCTTGCTCAGCGCGTTGCCGGCCGCTGCGCTGAGGCGCTTGTCGTCACGCTGCTTGCCGACCCAGCCGGCGCCGAGAACCAGGGCCTCCAGCTCGTCGGTCGAGAACATCAGGGGCGGCAGCATGAAGCCGGGCGTGAGCACGTAGCCGAGGCCCGGCTCGCCCTCGATCTCGGCGCCCTGTGCCTGCAACGTGGCGATGTCGCGGTAGATCGTCCGCAGCGATACGTCGAGATCGGCCGCCAGCGTCGCGCCGGAAACCGGGGCGCGGTGCCGGCGGAGAATCTGCAACAGCTCGAGCAGGCGTTCGGTCCGCGACATGGCGGCAAGCTATCGACGCGCAGCGGCAATAAAAAGGGGCCGCGCGACGCGGCCCCTTTGATCTAGTTTCCGAAGAGGCCGCGCTGCCACCAGCCGGCCTTCTTGGGCTTTTCCTCCGTCGGCGCGGCGCCGTTGGAGCCGCTGACGACGATCTCGTCGGGGGGCAGGGCCTTTCGCGCACGCCGCGCGGGAGCCTCGGCCACCGACGCCGGCTCGGCGATGGGTGTCGCCTCGGCCACCGGCTCGGGAACAGCCTCGGTTTCGGGCTCGGGAGCCGCCGCCGCGATCGCCTCGGCCGAGGCGATGGCCTCCGTCTCCGTGGGCGGGGCGGCCTTGGCGCGCCGGCTGCGGGGCTTGGGCCGTGCGCTTTCGGCTTCGGTTGCGGCTGCGGGGGCCGCCTCGGGCTGTTCCGTCCCCTCCACCGCCTCGACGGCCTTGCGGCTGCGCCGCGTGCGCCGTGGCTTGGCCTCGGGCTCGGCTTCCGGCGTAGCCTCGGCCTCTGGCGAGACCCCGGCCTCGGGCGCGTTCTCGGTCTCGGGCGGGAGCACGCTGATCGGCGGTTCGACGCCTGCGTCTTCGGCAATTGCGTCCTGCGCCAGCACGGCGGCGGCAACCCGCTCGGTGCCATCCTCGCTCAGGCCCGGCGCGTCGGTGGGCGCTTCGCTGCCGTTGACGACGTCGCCGTTCTCGCGCCGGTTGCGGCGGCCACCGCGCCGGCCGCGCCGCCGCCGGCGGCGGTCGCCGTTTTCGCCATTCGGCGCCTCTCCATTGACGTGCGCCTCGGCCGAATGATCGTCGTCCTCGCCGTCCGATTCCTCGGCCTGCGGCTCGTCGGCGGGGGTGTCGGCGGCCTGGGCGGGTGCGCGCTCGTGACGGTCATGGCGCTCGTCGCGACGGCCGCGGCGCCGGCGCCGGCGTCCGCCCCGCTCGCCGTTCTCGTCGGCCTGGACCTCGCCGGCATCGGCCTCCTCATCCTCGTCCTCGATCGCGGCGTCGGCCGCATCGGCTTCCTCGATCGCCGCGGTGTCGACACGGATATGGGCGGGCGGCGGTACGTCGCCGGTGGCGATACGCGCCTCGCCCTTCTCGATGACGTAATGCTGCGGCCCGACATGGTCGTCGGCGACGATGGTGATCGAGAGTCCGTAACGGGCCTCGAGCGTGGCCAGCGTGCCGCGCTTGCCGTTGAGGATGTAGAGCGCGACGTCCACCGGCACGCGCACGTTGATGGAATGGTTCGGACGCTTGAGGACATGCTCCTCGACATTGCGCATGACCATGAGCGCGACGCTCTCGACCGAGCGCACGAGGCCCGTGCCGTTGCAGGTCGGGCATTTGTGCGTCGAGCTTTCGACGACGCCGAAGCGGATGCGCTGGCGGCTCATCTCCATCAGGCCGAAATGGCTGATGCGGCCGACCTGGATGCGGGCGCGGTCGTTCTTGAGCGCTTCCTTGAGCCGGCGCTCGACGGCGCGGTTGGAGCGGTTCTCCATCATGTCGATGAAGTCGATGACGATGAGGCCCGCGAGATCGCGCAGACGCAGCTGGCGGGCAACCTCGTCGGCCGCCTCCAGGTTGGTCTGCAGCGCCGTGTCCTCGATATTGTGCTCCTTGGTGGAGCGCCCCGAGTTGACGTCGATCGAGACCAGCGCTTCGGTCGGGTTGATCACCAGATAGCCGCCCGAGGGCAGGGTGACCTGCGGCGAGAACATCTGGTCGAGCTGGCCTTCGGTGTTGAACTTCGAGAACAGCGGCTGATCGTCCTTGTAGAGCTGCACGTTCTTGGCGTGGCTCGGCATGATCATGCGCATGAAGTCCTTGGCCTCGCGATAGGCGTCCTCGCCCGCGACCCAGAGTTCGTCGATGTCCTTCGAATAGAGGTCGCGGATCGTGCGCTTGATGAGCGAGCCTTCCTCGTAGACGAGGCAGGGCGCAGTGGATTTGAGGGTGAGCATGCGTACGCTCTCCCACAGCCGCTGCAGATATTCGAAGTCGCGCTTGACCTCGGCCTTGGTGCGCGAGGCGCCGGCGGTCCTCAGGATGATGCCCTGGCCCTGCGGCACCTCGAGGTCGCCCACGATGTCCTTGAGCCGCTTGCGGTCGGCGGCGTTGGTGATCTTGCGCGAGATGCCGCCGCCCCGGGCCGTGTTGGGCATCAGCACCGAATAGCGGCCGGCGAGGCTCAGATAGGTCGTGAGCGCCGCGCCCTTGTTGCCGCGCTCTTCCTTGACGACCTGCACGAGCATCACCTGGCGGCGCTTGATGACCTCCTGGATCTTGTACTGGTGGCGGCGCTGATGGGTGCGCCGGCGTTCGCGGCTTTCCTCCAGCACGTCGGCGCTGCCGCCGATGGATTCGACCGGCTCGGTATTGGTCGGCGCCTGCTCGATGTGGCTGGCGTCGGTCTCGTCGACCTCGAACGGGCTTTGCGGGTCGGCCTCGGCGTCCGCCTCGGTGGGCGCGCCGTCGGTCTGGGCGGCCGGATCGTCGACGGCACCCTCGACGGAGTCGGCCGGGGCCATCGCGGCAGCGGCGGAGCCGTCGGCCTCGTCGTCATGGTCGTCGGCCTCTTCCTCTTCGCGCATCAGCGCTTCGCGGTCGGCGACGGGGATCTGGTAGTAGTCGGGATGGATTTCGCTGAAGGCGAGGAAGCCGTGGCGATTGCCGCCATATTCGACGAAGGCGGCCTGCAGCGAGGGCTCTACGCGCGTGACCTTGGCGAGGTAGATGTTGCCGCGCAGCTGGCGCCGGCTCTGGGATTCAAAATCGAATTCTTCGAGCTTGTTTCCGTTAGTGACGACAATCCGTGTTTCTTCCGGGTGGGTGCCATCCACCAGCAGTCGTTTGGTAGCCATTAAAAGGTGCTCCGGGCCGTCGCGCCCCACCGCTCCGGAGCCGGCGAACCGGTCTCCTCTGCGTGGCGCCATGCGCGGCCGATGGTTTGAGGGATACTGCGCCCGAGGCGCATTGGGCATGTGCGAGGGGGGCGGCCAGCGGGCGAGCAATGACAAATGCGCAAGCGGAAATCTGCTTTGCGTCAGGCTTTGTCGACCCTGTGGTCATCCGACCTCTTCCTGTGTAGCGGCCGGCTAACGCCGGCGCGCTGCTCGGCCCGTGGGGCCGAAAACTCGTACGAGGCGACGAAACGTGCCGCATCCGAGACTTGCAAAAACCCACGCAAGTCCCTCTGCCTTCAGGGAATTCCGGGAACGGCCAAGCCGAACTTCTACCGGACGGGAAGGCAGTCCGCCTCAGTGCAAGCGTGTATGTCCGTTGTGGCCCATTGGCAACCGAAAAGTCGGTGCGGTAACGAAAGCCTGAGGTTCGGGCGGCTATTGAGGCGGTTGAGGGGCCGCAAACGGTCCCGCGTGCCGTAGAATCGCCTAAAGCCTGCGGTCTCATCGTCGTAGCCGATTTGGGGAGCGCCGCCTTCTTGTTCAACTGCGAAGTGTCCACGCGAGCGATCCGCGGCGCACTCATGGCTCTTTTTGCGTTTTTCTGGGTCGCCCCCGCGGTGGCGCAAGACGCCTTGCCCGACGTTCTCGCGGCCCGGGTCAGCACGACGCCGGAGCGGGCGCGGCTGATCGTCGACTTGTCGGCGACGACCGAATTCGCGCTGG
>PJUF01000248.1_pt1 | contig 47246 bp, 35 predicted proteins | sample 1512191 | NCBI WGS metagenome assembly PJUF01 (sample SAMN08177673, study PRJNA422409) | Feces metagenome, whole genome shotgun sequencing project. | isolation source: Chicken feces (3) enriched on wood chips | host: Gallus gallus | place: USA: Madison | collected 2015-01-15 | reverse complement strand
GGAAAATAGTGCAAAGCCCTGCCTACGTAGATTTTTTTCTTGGTAGCGTTAGATCCCGGGTGTTTACTCCATTCGCCTAATTCCTGCCCCAAATAATATCCGCTCCAGAAACCTCTGTTATAAACAGTTTCCAATTCTTTCATCCATTGGGCTACTTTTTCTGGCGTATAGGTATCATCTGCAACAGCATCAATAGCTTCTCTGTAACAACGCGTAGTTTTTGCGACATACTCTGGCGCCCTTCCCCTTCCTTCTATCTTCAATACCTTTATACCGGCATCAATAATCTGATCCAGAAAATCTATGGTACATAAATCTTTGGGAGACATCATGTATTCATTATCCAACTCTATTTCAAAACCGGTTTCCTGATCGATAACGGTATATTTCTTTCTGCAATTTTGTTTACAAGCACCTCTGTTTGCCGACGAATTATGGGAATGTAGAGATAAATAGCATTTTCCGGATACCGCCATACACAATGCGCCATGACCGAATATTTCTATTTCTACCAGATTGCCAGACGGGCCTTTAACCTGTTCTTTCTCTATCTGTTCGGTAATTTTCTTTACCTGTCTTAAACTCAGCTCTCTGGATAGCACAATAGTATCTGCAAACAGGCTATAAAACTTTACAGTTTCTATATTGGTAACGTTTAGCTGGGTAGAAATATGCACTTCCATACCAATGCTTCTTGCAGATGCTATAACCGCCTGGTCTGATGCAATAACGGCTGTAACGCCTGCATTTTTAGCTTCGTTAAGTAGCTTTTTAACTACAGAAAGATCGTGATCGTAAATGATGGTATTTAAAGTAAGGTAAGTGCGTATATTTTTAGCTGAACACCTGTTTACGATTTCGGGTAAATCATCTATAGAAAAGTTTACTGTAGAACGAGCTCTCATATTCAACTGATCTACACCAAAATACACAGAGTCTGCACCATTATCTATTGCAGCCTGTAAACACTCAAAATCTCCTGCAGGAGCCATTAGCTCTATCTTTCCTGTCTGTGTCATTTAAATACAAATTAAAGCCGCAAAATTAAAACAAAGATTTTATTCTCGCAGTGATTTAGCTCACACTTATCAAAAACAGAAATGTTTTGTTTAATAATGCTTTTTGATTTTCCGTAATCCCTTCTTTATCAATTGATGCGGATCTTTGTCTTTAACCGTATTGGTATTAAAAATAATAACCGGAAAGGCAATACCTAAGGCCAAAGCAAGCGTAATAAAGAAACATTGCAGCCCATTGTTAAGCACTTCTTTAATCATATAGGCTTCTACACTAACGTTGTTGCCGTGAGACATGATTTCTATAACATCCATCATGAATCTGTAACCCAACTGGCCCGGCACCATATTAATAACCGCAGGAACGGTAAATACAACTGGTGGCGTATGTACGCGGTGGGCAAAGTACATACCTAAAAAGCCAATCATAGCTGCACCAAATAAGGATGTAAAAATTGGCTGCGCCGGCATTATAGTAGCCAGAAGTATAGATTTGGTACCGAAACCTATAGCTCCCAGTAAACCGGCAACCCATAACGCCCTTTTGGGTGTACTGAATAAGCAGGCAAAGCCGAGAGATACAAACACCGACCATAATATGTTCATCCAGATGTTATGATCTAAACCCATAGCCAAATAAGAATAGAGATAAACAAAAACCGGCAGCAATCATAAAAATCAGAATCATACCCATAAGTAACTTGGCAGAGCCGGATACTAAATGCCCTTCTAAAACATCAATAAAACCGTTAATTAAAGGAACGCCCGGTATTAACCACAATACGCAAGAAGAAAGAGCCGACTTTACATCAAAACCTAAAAGCTGAAAAAAATTGACGAAAGTAACCGATACAAAAGCTCCTACAAACCAACTGATATTTATATTATAGTGTCTGGAAAGCATAAACTTACGACCTATAAAACCAAATACCGATGAAAAAAATGCTATAAAAAATTCAGTAAGGTTGCCTCCAAAAATTTTGCAAAGTGCTGCCACTGCTAAACTTACCAGCAAAACCTTGGTTAGCTCGCTATATGGCGCTATTTTTCTAATTTCCTGTAATTCTGCCTTAAGCTGCTGGTAAGAGAGCTTTTCCTCTGTAACCTGCCAGCTAAGAATACTGATTTCTGAAATAATATTGAAATTTACGCGATGATGAAGTAAAGCTTTTACCGCAGTGCTTTTCTGGCCCGTACTCAAGTTGGTTGCGGTAACAATTACCGCCGAGTGTGAGAAAAACATTTCCAAATCATAACCAAAGGCAGAAGCTATACGATGAATATTTCTTCGTGTTCTGCCAGAACTGGCGCCGTTGGAAATCAACAAGATACAAATCTCTGCAAAAAGCTCAATAACCTCTTCTGGCTCTGTATTATTCATGTTCTTTACGCTGATAAAATTAAGCTATTGTTTTTAATACCGCGAATTTAAACGATAATAAAAACATGAACTTCATCACGTTTTCATTATCTAACACTATTTCAATACATTACTGAAATACCTTTTTCATAAATACCGTATTGGCGCCAAAATTTTCTTTTACCATACGCGGAGATAAACTGGAGTCTCTGGAACGTTCTATAACCAGCCAACCCTTCCACCTCATGGCATCTAACGTTTGTTTTACTTTGTACATATCCAAACGTTTGTTGTTTTCCAGCCAAACACCATCTTCATCTGTACAATGTATTTGGCAGATATTTTTCTTGCCCAGTATTTTCAGTTCCTTAATAAGGTCTCTTCCTTCTTTTAAGGGATTAGAAAAGTTAAAATATATTTTGATGTTTTTAGACCCAATTTCTTTTAGCAACTTTACTTCTTCTGTAGCACTTAAAGCGGTTTCTATTCCTACAACTACTCCTGCTTGCTTGGCCATCTTGCCTATCACTTTTAACCTGTCTACAATTGCATCGCGAAGTTCAGGGTTCTTCACCAAATCGCCCTGTACGCCCAATGGCAAAAAAGCTACTTTAACACCCATTTGCTGGCAGGTTCTTAAGCAATCGCCAACCATTTTTTGGTAAGTTGGTCGGGTAGCAAAAGACTGTGCATAAAAACCAGTCATGGCCAAAGAGCAGATTTCTACACCGGTTTCTTTAGATTTTGCAATAAAAGCGGCTCTTTCAGTTGCGTCGTTTAGCTTGCTGTCAAAAGTTTCGCGGTTACCTAAACCGCCCATATCCACTTCTAATCCATCTGCACCAATCTCTTTAGCTAATTGAAATGCGCTTAATTTCTGCCTTTTTAAAATCATCAAATCTATTACAGCTATTTTGTAACGTTGATTTTTATCGGCAAAAGCCATTAAATATTCTGGCATTAACAAACTGGCCCCCACTAAAGCAGATGCTTTTAAAAAATCTCTTCTCTGTTGCTGCATGTTGGTTTATTTAAAAAGTTTTTCCAGATTTTCGTACCCGTGGATGGCGTTCTTTGGCAAAAGTTCTCCGTTTTTACCAAAAGCATAAAGTGCTGTTTTATCTTCTATAACACACTTTGATTCGTCGTAACTGCCATCGGCCATTTTTAAACCTTTGGAATTGAGTTTAAAATGTTCTACTAAAAAGTCATATACCGGTTTACGCTTAGAGTAGCCAAAGTCATGGCCATCTTGCGGCAGGTGTACGTTTTGTACCATTTCTGTTTTACCGTAATAAGCATAAATTTTTTGTAGATACAAGAGGTCATGTTGCGGCATATGGGCTGTCCAGTCTTTACCGTCAGACACTACCAATTGCGGATTTGGTGCTGCAAAAGCTGCCAGTTCTACATTGTTTGTTCCGCCACCAGACTGATGTATAGGCATTCCGCTTTCGCATGGGCAACCACCATAAAAATACGATGAAAGAGAAGCAACCGGAATGCTTAGCTTTATACGTGGATCTAAAGCGCTTAATAAAGTGGTATGGCTACCGCCACCAGACCCCCCGCAGATACCAATGCGATTTTTATCTGTTTCTTTCCACGTAAGTGCATAATCTAAAATCCTTAATCCGGCTAAAGTTTGCACCGTAAGCGCCAAACTTTTTCTATGATCGGTAGATTTAAACTGTAATAGAGATTCTCCCCATGCAAAAAGATCGTAACTTATGGCAATAGCGCCCATTTTGGCAATCATTGCAAAGCGTATTTGGGCATCTTTTCTGTAACGGTGCTCGGCCCAGTGCCCATCCGGACTTAATACCACCGGTATTTTGCCTTTAATTTTTGAGGGTTTATAAATAGAACCGTTAACATATAAACCAGGCATTATTTCTAAAGCGAAATTTTCTACCGTATAACCATCAAAATGTCTTTTGGAGCTAAGCACCGCCGGCTTTAAAGATGGCATAGCTGGCAGAGGCGATAATTTTAGTGCCTTAAACAGCTCGGGGCGAAGCTGCTCTTTTCTCCGCTCCCAACTTTCTTTATCATGATATTGCTTGGCAAGCTGATCTAAATAATCCCAACCGTCTTGCACTTCCCATCTATAGTATTCGTATTCTTTAAGTTTATAAACCTTGTCTTTCTCCTTGTTTACCTTCATGTCTAAAGGTGCCAGAATATTGCGTAAAGTTTCGTCTACATCTGCTCTAAAACGCCAATCTGCATAGTTAAGCCATTTATCTTTAACCTGATCTTCGTTATACTTAACCTTAACCCCAAAACGATTTTCTACATCTGTAATAACTTCTTTTAATGGTTTTCTGTACTGATTGTCTGATGTTTGGGCAAAAGTGCTATTTGCAGAAAACAGGAAGTAGAAAACAGGAAGTAGAAAACAGGAAGTAGCTAGCTGAGTAATCAATATATTGAACCTATCTTTTACAGCTTTTATATCATTAATCCTCATCATTACTTAAAATCGAAAATCGTACTTCGTAAATTTAGCTTCTTTCTTCTTTTCTGGCCGCTCTCCATCCGCTAAACAAGAGGTTTCTGTCTAGTTCTGGTTTAGGGAAAAACAAACTTGCAACGTATCCAACACCTATCACTACCAAATGGCTGTAAACGCCCAGCATCATTTTATTATGCGTGAAATTATATGCGCCAAAGTCTAATAATAATTCTTCGCTATCACCTATAGGTGTTGATGTTAAAAATGCGTATGCGGTAAAAATAACACAAACAACGATGGCAATATTTACACCTTGCCTGTTTGCTCTTGATGAAAATACTCCGAGAAGGAAAATTCCCACAATACCTCCAGAGAATATGGCGTAAATAGAGAATAAAATGCCTAATACACTTTCACTTCCCAGCTCAACATATACACAACCTATAGCAACGGCTATAATTCCGGAAATGGCTACCATGCTACGGCTGGCTAAAAGATATTCGTTGTCTATTCTGTTTGGGCGGAGCTTTTTGTAATAATCTTCAATGCCTACGGCAGCCAGCGAGTTTAAATCGGCGCTTAAGCTACAAACAGCGGCAGAAATCATGGCTGCCAGAATAAAACCAACTACGCCTACAGGCAATTCCGTCATGATAAAATAAGGAAACACACTATTAGCGCCAATTTCTTCGGGCAAACTGTTTTGTTGGTAATAAACAAAAAGTGCCGTCCCGATGAACATGAATAAAGACCACACCGGAACCGTTAGCAATATTCCCAAAAGAGAAGCTTTAATAGCAGATTTATCTGATTTAGCGGTTAAATATCTTTGAATAACCGTTTGGTCTGTACCGTATTTCTGAATAGCGTAAAAAGCACCATTAATAGCCATTACAATAAAAGTAAGCCTGGTAAAATCTACATCATAAGGGCCAAAACCAGTTCTGCCATTGGCGCTGGCAATTTCCCATACTGCGGGAAAGCCCCCGTTTACCGAGAAAATAATAACCAGTAAACATAAAATACCGCTGGCAAAAAGCATAAATCCCTGGAAAACATCTAACCAGATAACAGCTTCTATTCCGCCTAAAAGATTAACTACAATAATTAACAGGCCAACAACCAGCAGCACCCAGTAGGTGTTAATGCCCGTCATGCTGGTAAGCGCTACGCCTAAAAGATAAAGCACTGTGCCCATGCCCGAAAACTGTCTTAAAACAAATGCTATAGAACTGTAGTAACGGGCAACATTACCAAATCTCTTTTCGAAATATTCATATGTACTTAGACCGATAACTTTTCTATAAAGCGGAACAATGAACCAAACTGTACCCAGAAGAATTACAGGAACCATTAAACCCTGCACAAGCAGTATCCAATTGTTTGAATAACCCTCTGCCGGATAGCCTAAAAAAGTTACACTACTGATAAGCGTAGCCAACAAAGACATCCCGATGGCCCATGATGGCACTCGTCCCTTAGCAGAAAAATAATCTTCTGTAGTGTTTTGATTTTTAGCATACCTGATACCAAAATAAAGCGTTACCAAAAGCACTGCTACAATAATGGAATAGTCTACTAAACTTAAAATTGGCTTAACCATTTATAATTTCGATTTAAGTATTTAGGTTTACGAGTAGCAACTCGTCTAGTTTCAATCAAAAACAATTAAAATTTCCACAAATCTAAAGGCCAGGAATAACTGCCCGGTTTTAATGTAATCATTTTTTTATTATGCTGATAGGTTATACAACGTATCACTCCCGGAGAAATTTCCTGCACCGGAGCTAAAGAATTTATAGCTAGCTCATCTAAGATTAGGGCTGCTGTAGCTCCTCCCTCAATTATGATTTCTTCTAAACTATCCATTTCTTTAACTACACCGTTTACTATCTTAGCCATGGCCTTTCTAATCTCTTCCGGGTTTAATGAAATAGTCTTAGAAACCGCAAAAATAACTCTTGCTCTATCTTTCAATATCTCTATCAATTTATTTGCTGCCTCGCTCCTATTATCAGCTGTTAAATAAAATGTGGGATATCCTTCGGCCTGCTTTTTTGATATCCATTCTGCACTTTTACCAAATGCCGAACCACATACATACAACACCGGATAATGCATTTCTATATGTTCACGGCAATCTTTAGTGAACTGAACGTAACGCTTCTCCAGTAAAGATTTAAAGAACGCTGCACCGCCGGCAAAAAGTATTTCTTCCTGATGATGCGCTGCCCAAGAAGATAAATCGTCTTCGCTAGTTGCATTTCCTATTAATATTCCCTCTGCTTTATCTAATCCATTTGTAGCTAATTCCTGGCTTTTAGATCCCTCTACTAATTCTGTAACCTTTGAGCTTTTTGCCGGAAATTCAGGATCATTAGCAAAATCAGTTTCATGAAGTAAAGTTTCACCAATATAATACCTGCCGTCTATAACTTTTCGATCTAAAGATGGATTGGCCGGCACTAACAGCACCTTTTTATATTGTAAACTCTGTAAAGCAAAATGCAGTTCATCAGCAATATATCCGCGTAACACAGAATCTGTTTTGATGTAGATAAATGCAGATTTAAAGCTTTCTTCTTGTCTTCTTAGCTTCTCTACTTCTGTATATACAGCATTAATTTTCCTTAAAGCCTCTTCTTTATTTAAAGAACGAGCATTGGTATTGATAATTTGTACATCGGCTTCTGATTCTACATTTAACGTTTTAACTATTTCTACCGTTAAATTGAATCGAAGAGCAATCCCTCCAATTTCGGCTGCTCCGGTTAAATCATCTGCTATAACTATCATTGCTTTTAAGAAAAATTAATCATGGAAAATAAACTAATCAACCAATGAACTTCTATACCTGCTTAACCGCACTGCAGATTCTATGGCTAAAACCATTGCATCTTCACTGGCCAGCCCTTTTCCAGCTATTTCAAAAGCTGTTCCGTGATCTACAGATGTTCTTATGATAGGAAGTCCCATTGTGATATTTACACCTTTTACGCTATCCATTTGCTTTTTTTCCGGATTCCATTTGAAGCCCGAAAGTTTAAAAGGAATATGGCCCTGATCGTGATACATAGCCACCACGCCACCATAATAACCGGTTGCTGCTTTAGAAAAAAGTGTATCGGCCGGAACAGGGCCTTCTACATCATAACCTTTTTCCAGGGCTTCTTTTACAGCCGGAAGAATTTCTTCGTCGTCTTCTGTACCAAATAAGCCAGAATCTCCAGCATGCGGATTTAAACCTGCAATCCCGATTTTCAGATTTTCTTCTCCCAAAGAAATCAAACCGTTATGTAAAAGCTCGGTAACTTCTAAAATGCGTTCTTTCTTCACCAAATCGCAAGCCTGGCGCAAAGAAACATGGGTAGAAACATGAATTACCTTCATATTATCTTCTACCAGCAACATGGCATATTTCTTTGTATTGGTGTAATGAGCATAAATTTCTGTATGGCCGGCAAAATGATGCCCGGCTTCATTAATAGATTTTTTATTGATAGGCCCGGTAACCGTTGCATCAATTTCTTTAGCCAGAGCCAGTTCTATTACTGTTTTTACAGCCTGGAAAGAAGCATCGCCAGACATGGCAGAAATTTCTCCGAACTTTAATTCGTCCAGGTTTACATTGGCTAAATCGTAAACATCTACAACACCATATTCAAACTTAGCATCTTTAACAGTTTTTATACTATTCACAGACGCATTTAAACCTAACAAACTAATGATATGCTTAAAAACCCCTGCGTCGCCAACCAATAACGGACGGCATACATCGTAAATTTTCTGATCTAAAAGTGCTTTAATAGCTATTTCTGGCCCTATACTGGAAGGGTCGCCCATGGTAATACCAACAATCGGTTTAAACATGACTTAATATGTTCAGTGATATTTTTTCTTTGTTAATTAATTCCTGGAATGCTTTGCGCAATTCCATTTCTTCTCTTTGCGAGGCAACTCTTAATGGCGGCATCATGTTAGAATCGCATAAGCCTAATTCTTTCATCAACACTTTTAAAGCCCACAAAGACTCTCCTAAAGAACGGTCTTTCTGGTAAAGATTACCTAATACATCAGATTGATACTGATAAAAATAAGCCTTTTGCTCATCGCCGTTAGAAACTGCCTTACACATTTCATAGTAAATGGCCGGCACAACATTGCCAGAACTAGGTACTACACCATCACTACCGTTAATTAAAGCATAGGCAGATTTTGCTGCCCAGCCTAAAAAATGGCTAAAATCTTCCCGGTCTTTCCATAAACTCAAAGATTCGTCTATGCGTTTTTCACTTCTCTCAGAATCTTTTGTACCTACAATATTTTCGTGATAACTTAATTCATCCAGCAACTTTACCGGAATTGACATATGCGTTGTTGCCGGAATATTATAGATAATTAATGGTCCCGGAATGGCATCTGCCAGTTGAAGAAAATATTTTTTAATCTGATCTTCTGAGAGGTGATAGTAGGTGGGCAAAGTTGCAGCAACAACATCTACACCTGCATCAAAACACATTTTTGCAAACGCTATAGATTCTTCTACAATATTTGACGATATACCTGCATACAGCATGGTATCTTTTGCCCGGTACTTTGCCGCTGCTTTTAAATAATCTTCTTTATAAGACTGAGGTAAAGAAGCACTTTCGCCAGTTGTACCCAATATAAATGGTTCTGCTTCTCCCTTTCTTAAATGATCGAAAATATTTTCGACAGCTTGCTCATCCAGCTTATAATCTGCCGTTAGTGGCGCAATTACAGGTACTATAGTTCCTTGGTATTTCTTTTTGATTTTCATGGTATTAAAAAGCGGATGTATAAATGGATATTGCGCCCTCAAGCGTTACTTCTCTTGGGTTATTATTTAATAGTCTGGTTATTTGCATAGCTTCTTCGGCCATTTGCTGAATGCTTTCTTTTGGAATATTTAAATCGCTCAATCTTGCCGGAATACCGCAATCTTTAATAAGCTCTCTGATTTTTGCAATTCCTGCTCTGGCAGTTTCTTCGTCAGTATTTTCTCTGTTACAGCCGAGCGCAACAGCCACCTCTGCATATTTTTTAGGATTAGCGCTGTAATTGTATTCCATAACATATGGCAATAACAAAGCATTGGATAAGCCATGTGGCAAATGGAACATGCTACCCAAAGGATAAGAAAGCGCATGAACGGCTGCCGTATTTACAGGGCCTAAACAAAAACCGCCTAACAAGCTTCCCATGGCAACGTCACTTCTGGCTTCTTCGTTCTTTCCATCTTTTACCGCCTTAACCAGACTTTTTGCAATTAAACGCATTCCTTCATAAGCGTACATATCTATAAAAGGCTTGGCAAATTTATTAGTGTAGGCTTCTAAACAATGCGTTAAGGCGTCTAAACCTGTTGCAGCTGTAATATCTGCCGGAACACTTACCGTTAATAAGGGGTCTACGTACACAATGTCTGGCACCAAAAACGGACTGATAATTCCTTTTTTCTGATTTTCGTCATCAACAAGAATGGCGTTTGGCGAAGCTTCGCTTCCGGTGCCGGCAGTTGCCGGCGCACATATTAAGTGCTTGCCTCTTCCTTTTAACAGCCCGTTTCCCACAATTTCCTCTAAAGTTTGTGATGAATCTAGCTGAGCTGATAAAAGTTTTGCAACATCTAATACGCTACCTCCACCAATTCCTATTACTGTATCAAAACCCGCCCCATTATATTGATCATAAAGATTTCTAAAGTCCTGAAAAGATGGTTCCTGCTTTATGGTTGTGTTGTTTACCACCTCTGCACCCTTACTTTTAAGACTATCGAAAAAAGGCGCTAACTGACCCAATAGGGGTTCGATGGTTAGAACCAAAACCTTCTTCGACTGTAATTGATCAATCTCCTCTACCAATTGGTTTAGTATTCCATTACCAAACACCAATTTACCGGGAAAATGTATTTTAAATAAATCCTGTGTCAACATCTCTACGCTACCTGATTTTTACTCTTCTTCTTTTTTATATTCTTGTTCTACTGGTTCTTTATAGCCTTTTAGTTTAGGCCAAACGCCATTTTTTATTTTCTTAGTTTTCATTTTTGATGGATCTACCACCACATGTTTCATCTTTTGTCTTCTCCAGGTATAAGCAAAGTGCAACATGCCATCTGAAGTTTGAATAACAGCGGGATAAGAATACTGGCTAATTGGGGAATCTTCCAGAATAAGCGCTGCTCTCCAATTAACTCCGTCTTTAGAAACCGACACGTTTAAAGGCGTTCTTTTACCTTTTGGATTTTCTTTTGGAGGCAATACGTGATTATAAACCAATACATGCCGGCCATTTTTCATGGTTACAGCATCTGTACCCGAATTGTTATTAGGCAAACTTGATAAAGTAAGTTTAGTCCAGGTTTCGCCATTATCATAAGACCAGGCTTCTGCGATAGCCCAGTTACGTGTTCTTGCCAGGATTTGCAACTTGCCGTTGCCGTGGTCTAAAACACTTGGTTGGATGGCTTTCATATCCTTAATATCGCTTTCCAGCGGCCCTACTTTCCTCCATGTTTTTCCAAAATCTGAAGTTATTTCGAAATGAATTTTCCAACCGGCATGCTCTGTACTGGTAGGCGCAATTAGATTACCGTTACTTAGTAAAACAGGCTTATTTTTCACCGGACCTATAAAGCCTTCAGGAAGTTTCTCTGCTTCTGACCAGGTTTTACCGCCATCTTTTGATTTTTTTAGCATGCCCCACCACTCTGATGGTTTTGGACCTATTTTATAAAAAAGTAATAAATCTCCGTTAGGTATTTGATATAAAACCGGATTCCATGTTGGCAATCTTTTACCGTCTTCCTGAATTCCGTTGGCCACAGAAACCGGAGCTAACCATTTACCGTTCTCCTGACGTGACACGTAGATTTCAACATCCGGGTGGCGCTCATGTGTTCCACCAAAAAAGGAATAAACTAAACCTGTAGGCGTTTCTGCCATTGTTGCGGAATGGCAAGATGGAAAAGGTGCCGAATCATAAATAAACTGATTGGTTATTACTCCTTTTTGCCACTTTTGTAAAGTGTTGTTTTCTTGTGCCTGAACACCCTGTAGTGATAAAAAGCCTGCTACTAAACCTAAAATTATATTATTTCTCATTGGATTTCTTTGCTTTTTCTGCTTTTACTTTATTAACGTAATCTTTATATAACTGTCTCCAATTTCTGCCGTTGGCATTTAAGTATGCTTCAGATTTATCTTTATAGATTTCAAAAATGGCAGAAATCTGTTTCATGCTTTTATAATCGATAGCCATTTCTCTGGCTTCCTCCAGATTTGTTCTAATGGTTTTCTCTTCTTCCAGAGTTAAATCTGGAACGATAGCTTTATAGCCTTTCATCGTAAAATCTACTTTACCAATGGTATATTTATCCAAAATAAAAACCACTTGCTCTGGATTTAATTCTTGCCTTAAACCGTTCATTAATGTCTTATGAACAGTATCTGGCATAGCAGAATCGGCAATAATAGAACGATGCAGTTCGCTTAACCTCTCTCCTGTTCTTGGGTTAATGCCTGCCGGAACCGTACTTGCCGGATGGCTGTTATGCCAGTCTTTTACGGCTACCAAATGATTAAAAATCAAACTTCTAATTTTTTCTTCTTTCTGTTTATTTGATAAGTTTAATGATGATGCCCAATCTGTGGCTTTCTTCTGCTCGCCGTCATTATTCTGAGCGAAAGCATTTAACCCTAATAAACTTATAAACAGCGCTATATATATTATCCTTTTCATTTCTACCTCTTATAGTTTTGATTTAAAATGGTAACTGCCAGAACCAACTTCAACCAGTACCCTACCGTCTTTTTCTTCCAATACTTTGAAAGCGCTATTGCCTTTTACTTTTTGCTTTCCCTCTATAAGTGATAAAATATCTTTAGCCGGAATATAAACCTGGGCTTTTGCATTTGCCGGAATGTTTATCTTCCATTCGAAGGCCGATTTACTCTTTGTCCAGTTAGATTCTATTTTACCATAAATACTATTATAGCTGGCATTTACATGATTTAAACCATTAACCATTTCTGGTTTCATCATAATTGTTTGGAAAGCGTTTTCTTTTGATTTTATCCCTGCTAAGTTCTCATAATACCAAATCATCAAATCGCCCAACATCATCACATGGTTTTGCGAATTCATTTTAGGATGAGCTGTATTTCCGTTCCACAATTCCCAAATGGTAGTAGCCCCATTTTCTATCATATATCCCCACGAAGGATATGTTTTATTGGTGGCTATTTTATAAGCCAGATCATTCCTTCCCATATTGGTTAACGTACGCATAATCCATTGTGTACCGATAACTCCTGTACTGAGATGACCATTATTTTCTTTTTCAACAATTTCGATAATACGATTTGCTAACTTCTCTTTGTTTTGATCTTCTACCAAACCAAAATACATAGCCAGTAAATTATCCGTCAGCTTATTAGTACCGTAGAAACCTTGTTCGTTGTAGAATCTTTTATTGAAGGATTGTCTCTTCTTCATCGCAAAACCAGCAAAGTAAGCACTATCTTGCTCGTTGCCTGTAAGCATACTAAAGCGAGTCATCATATTCAATAAGTGATAATAATAAGCGGTTGAGATGAGTGCACTTGGATATTTTTTATCAGCTATTTTCCCTCTTCCTTCTTCTATGGTTGCAGGCGGAAAACACCAATCTCCATAACTGTCTTTAGTGATAATTCCATCTTTATCCATATATCTGGATGGCATGTACTGCATCCATTTCTTCATATGCGGATAATGCTTTTGCAATACGCGAATATCTCCGGTTTGCTGGTATAACATATCTCCAACAAAAATATAAGTACCGGGCCAGCTGATGTTATCGCTGTAGTAACGCCAAAAAGCAGGTGCTACATCCGGAATAGCTCCATCTTCTTTTTGCGACAGACGAATATCTTCCATCCATTTGATGTAGAAGTTTGCATTGTCAAACATAAAGCTCTCGCCATACACACTAATCGGGCGATCTCCTAACCAGGGCTGGCGCTCATTTCTCTGTGGGCAGTCTATTGGCATTCCTTTATAGTTAGATGCAATGCCCCACCATGAGTTTTTATATATCTGATTCAACAGCGTGTTAGAAGAAGTAAAACTCCCTACCGTTTGCAAGTCATCGTACACCAATCTTCCAATAAAATTGTTTTTGGTGGCTGTGCCAGGATATCCACTTACTTCTACATATCGGAAGCCATGGTACACAAACCTGGGCTCCCACTCTTCTGTTCCTTCGCCTTTTAAAATATATAAGTCTGTTGATTTAGCATCGCGAAGATTAGTAGTAAAAATATCGCCGTTTTCTTGCAAAGACTCTGCAAAGCGCAAAGAAACTTTGGTCCCCTTCGCACCACTCATCCTCATTTTTACCCAGCCAGCAAAGTTCTGCCCAAAGTCTAAAATATATTTCCCATCGGCTTTTTTAACGATAGAAACCGGGGCAATATCTTGCCTCACCTTCATCTGCTCATTTAATTGTGCTTCATAAGTTCCGCTTGGTTCTTGTACATACTGCGCTTTTAACCAGTCCTTATCATCAAACCCTGCATTAGCCCAGTCTTTAAATTCTTTTCTGGCATCGTATTCTTCTCCGTCGTATTCATTATTTGCAAGAATTGGCCCGTTAGCAGTGCCTTTCCATGAATCATCTGTTTTTATAGTTTCTGATGAGCCATCTTCATACGTAAGCATAATTTGCATTAGCATTTTTGGGAAACCAAAGCTTTTTACCTTATAAGGCTTAGCCTGACGCATAGCGTAAAAACGGCCATTCCCTAAAATAACACCGATGGCTTGCTTACCTTCTTTTAGATGATTTGTAACATCCAGAACATTATATTTAACGTTACGCGTGTAATCTGTTGGTGTAGGTGCTAAAACCTGGTCGCCAACTTTATTTCCATTGATATACAACTCATACAATCCTAAACCTATAATATATGCTGTTGCTTTTTTTACTCTTTTTGATGTATTAAACTCTTTTCTGAAATAACGGGCAGACAAACGTCCGGCCTCTTCGTTATCTGTATCAAAATATCTATCAAAGCCAATCCAACGACCTGTCCAGTCTTTATAATTCATTAAACCCATTGTCCAGGATGCGGTTTGCGACCATGCAGATTCTCCTTTATTGGTATATACTTTCACTTTCCAATAAGCTTCATTTCTGCTTTTAAGTGCTTCGCCATCATAGATAACATGAGTAGAATTAGCTGAGGCTTGCTCGCCTGAATCCCATAAATCACCTTCATTTTTATTGAGCTTTTCTTGCGAAGAAGCGACTAAAACATGATAAGCCTGTTGGATTACGTTTCTCTCGTTGGAAGATAGCTTCCAGCTCAATCTTGGATTTACTACATCAATACCTATTGGATTTACCAATAATTCTGTACGTAAATCATATGTATTTACCTTTGCCTGCGCCCAAAGTAAGGGCGTAGACATTACCATCAACAAAACTATTATGATTGATTTTAATTTCATTTCCTGTTCTTAGTATAACACATATTATTTACCGCACCTGATTTACTCTGTAGAAAAATCAAAGTACAACACCATATCTAAAGCTCTGATTGGTTCTTTCTCAAAATCATAATACACATGTTTCATTCCCATTGGACCGGTTGTTTCTGGTTTTTGAGTTTTAGTTCCTATAGCTGAAATACCATTCATAAATGAAATATCGCCATTAGGGAATGTAGGCTCCATGTTTTTCCAGTCGGTATCTTTTTGCTCCTTTGGTGTAAACAATCTTAAAAACACGTCTTCTCTATCTGTAAATACTTTAAAAGACTGCTCTTTTGTAATGAACTTTGTCCAGTACATGTTGCTATGGTAGCCTTTAAATTCTGGATATTGGAAAGGAATTTCACCAGTTGCTACATCATTATAATCTTTTTTCCACACGCCAAACTGGTTGCCTTTCATTCTGTTTTTCCAAACACGATAAGGCCCCATTCCCATATATTCAACACCTTTTATTTGATTTTCCGGGAACGAGAAATTTACGCCAACAAATTTGGTAAAGTAAGCTTCAGGGAAATAACGAACATGCATTTTCAATTGTCCGGAAGATAAAAACTCCCACTTTAAGGTATTGTAACTTTCTTTTCTGTCGAAAGTTGATTCGATAATTATTTTACCCTCTTCTTTGGTAACTTTAAAGTTTTTGAAATTATTTACCGCCTCTTGTACAATTGGCCCGTTAGCGAACGGAATTGTGCCTTTAGCATTTTTTATTTGCTCTAACAAACCGGTAGTTTTATTAATTTGTACCGTTACATTATTTGCGGTTAACACATAACTTGAAGCTGTTTCTGTTAATTGAACTGCATCTGCAGCCTGAACTTTAATAAAGTTTTTAGCTACTCTATCTGGTCTGCTTATAGGGAAACTCCAGGTAAATATTTCTTTATTATTTACATCCCTGGCAGTAATATAAAGAACATCAAAGTTGTACCAATCACCAGGGAAATCTACTTTTAGAATTCCTTTGTCGTATGGTTTGATATTCGGCGCAACGATATTTCCTTTTTTACTTCCCTTGTCTTCACCATATTGTCCTAACTTCTTCAATTCATAAGAGAAGCTACACTGGTTGATATTGGTAAAAGAATATCTGTTTTCAATATGAAAACTACCGTCAAAACCTTGAGTCATTTCTCGCTTCTCAAAAAAGATTGGACTCCAAACTTCCTTTATCGTATAGAAACTACCTTCTTTTTCGTAGTACGGACCTACAATTCCGTCTGCGCCATGGTTTCCGTCAGTATCAATAATATTGTTCTTATCTCTCCTCACAATCCCCTGATCTTGAAAATCCCATAAGAAACCGCCTGCCGCCAAAGGATTCGCCCACATAGCTTTCCAGTAATCCTCTAAGCCGGCTCCGTGTCCACCGTCGAACATTCCGTGAAGAAACTCGGTAGGCATAACAATATTACGTCCATGGTCATAAGTACCAATTCCGTAATTATACTCACGATAATGCGTGGTTTCAAAGCCTCCGTAAACAGCCCAAGGATAAATTAAAGGACGCTTTTGAATATCGTACTCAAAGAAAATATGATCTAACTCTGAATTGTGACCTCCTTCGTTTCCGTTTGCCCAGAATATAATAGAAGGGTGATTTTCTGAAACGACCATCATTTCTTTCAGCAATTTAGAACCTGTTGGCGTATCGTAATATCCATGCCATCCGGCCAATTCGTTCATCACGTATAAACCTAAAGAATCACATACTTCTAAGAAATGGTTATCAGGTGGATAATGCGCCATACGAACCGCGTTCATATTCATTTCCTTGATTAGATTTACATCATGTATACTAATTTCTTTACTGGTTGTTCTTCCAGACTCTGGATGGAAAGAATGTCTGTTAACGCCTTTAAACTTAATTTTTACGCCATTAACATAAACACCATCACGTTCCTTAACTTCTACTGTTCTGAAACCAAATTTTTGAATTTTCTGATGTACGCTTTTTCCCGACTTTAATAAGGTAAACTCTGCTTTATATAAGTTTGGAAACTCCGATGACCACAATTTAGGAGAAGAAAAAGTTCCGTTTAACTCTGCCTTATTGCCGTTAAACTTAGCCGTTATTGCTTTTCCGTATTTTTTCCCTTGCGCATCTACCAGCTGTACTTTTACCGCATCTGCACCACCCTGATTTTCTACAAGGGCTCTGAATTTACCATTTGCTTTAGCATCTATAGAAATTCTGTGAATATTGCTTTGCGGAAGTGCCTCTAAATAAACCGGGCGATAAATGCCTCCGAAAATCCAGTAATCTGCTTCGCGTTCTGCCGCATTTACAGATTTATTGGCAGAGTGTTTTGCTACTGTAACTTCTAATAAATTGTCTCCGCCAAAATTAACTAGTTTAGAAATATCGTACTTGAACACATAAAATGAACCCTGGTGAATTTCTCCGGCAGACTTTCCGTTAATTTTAACTTCGGCATCAGTCATTACCCCTTCAAAAACAATATTTACAATTTTATCTTTCCAGCTTGGATCTACCGTAAAATTGTATTTATAGAGCCCTTTCTCTTTACCCTTATTAGCTTCTTTATTAAAACCATAATTGATTTTTCCGAAACCGTACATTTCCCAATTAGACGGAACCGGAATTTTTGTCCACTCGCCAGACTTCATTCCTTCCGTTACAAAGAAATCCCATAGTACACCATCGTCTTTCCCCTTTCCAGACAGGTATTTAAGCTGCGTGGTTTGGGCAATAAGCCAGTTTGCTCCTGCGCACAGGAAAATTAAGGTAAACGCTAATCTGGAAAGCATCTTCATCATATCTATTTCAATTCTGTATTTTTAAATGGATTATTCGTTCTAAACGGTGCTGCTGGTAGCTCTTCACTGTTAAAAAGATTGGGCTGTATGGTCTCGTCCCATGCAAAACGTACCGCGGTAATATTTTTTAGCTTATTGCTGTGTAAAATAATTTTTCTCTTCTTCAGCCGGGCTTTTGCCGGATAAAAAACATTATTCTCGTCAGCAAGCTCAAAACCTTCAAGAGCTTTGCCGTTGTTACTTTTTAAGCCTTTGCCTGTATGTTCAAATTTTACTACTGCGGTATTTCCTTTATATTTTACAGACTGCATTTCTGGCGAGTCTGACAGTACATTTTTTTTATACACATATTTCAATGCATTTAAGGCATGCCTCCTACCTATTTCCCACTTATAATTTGGATGAATATCGTTTACGTTATCTACCAAATCTGTGGTAATAATTCTTTTGATATGACGCATTTGCAACACCAAATCCTGGGCTTCCCTAAACTCTGGAAGTATAGTTCGTGGCATACGTACTTCTCCTTTATCATCTATAGAGTAAGCAAATGGCGCTATTTGGGTGAAATAAAATGGCATATCAGATTTATTCCAGATGTTTCTCCAATTCTCTATCAAAGCCTTCATTTTGTAGCTATAACTGATATTTTCTTTCAAAAAAACATTGCTTTCGCCCTGATACCAAATAAAACCCTTTAAGGTGTAGGGCGCTAAAGGTTCTATCATGAGATGATAGAATTTACCGGGTTCTCCTTCTTTCTTTTTATCTTTTAAATAAGAAGATTTATCCCAATATTCCTCTGCGAACCAAGGCTCTATTCTACTGCCGCTAACAGCAGAAGATATAACGCCTACCGGAACACCTAGTTCCTGCTGCAATTTTTTAGCAAAGAAATACGCAGGAGCAGAGAATTGGCGTAAAGCAGAATCTTTTGCTATGCTCCACCCCTGATATTTTCCATCTGGTTTGGATAAAAACTTTCTTCTGACTAAGAAAACGCGAATATTTGGATTGTTAGCTTCTGCAACTTCATTTTTCGGAAAGTAGTCTCCCTTTAAAGGAGCCTTTTCTTTCTCAATTTTACGCATTTGGTACTCCATGTTAGACTGACCGGAACATAACCAAACCTCACCCACCAAAACATCTTTTAATTGAATGCTATTCTTTGCCTGAACAGTAAGTGTTTGACCATTTGCATTAGCCTGCATAGCATCCAAAACTACTTTCCAGTTGCCCTTTTCGTCGGCTTTGGTTTGCTTACGCTGATTTTGGAAAATAACAGTTACTTCTTCGCCCGCATCTGCAAAACCGAATATATTTACCGGCTCATTTCTTTGCAAAACCATATTATGCGAAAAAATATTAGGTAATACCACATCGGCCTTAGCCAATAAGCTAAAACATAAAGCAACTGTTCCTAAAACCAAACGTCTCATATTATTTCAATTTCTCTGCTTTAAATAATGAAACTTTATAAGCGACCTCATTTACCGGCTTTCCGGGGTTTTTAACATCATAATCCTGATCTGTTGGCGTATCGGCATCTGGAAAACGTCTTACTTCACCAGTTCTAAAAGATACTTTGCTAATGTTACTTAGCGGTTGGAAGAACAACCTTGTGCCTCTTTCTACACCATTAACTGAGAGCTGGTAAGAACGCGTAGTAACATCTACAATTGCCACAAAATGATAGGCTTGATTAGGATCATATTTCTGTACATTAGAATTTCGATAGCCTACTTTACTTTTGATAAATCCATCCTTATCAAAAAGTATTCTGGCTCCCGCATGACCTTTATGATCTGTAAATTCTATATGCAAAATGCCATCATTAGCTTGCTGAGGAGTAACTGTAAACTCTAACTTTACTTTCTTGGCAGACTCAATCACTCTATCTGCTTTTGCATAATCGTAAGGATCTTTATCTCTTAATACTAAAGCATTTCCTTCTACCTTAGCGCTTGCCCAAAGCGGGCTGTAGATATTCCAGCTGTTATAGGCTTCTTGAGCGTTTTTTGTAAAATCATCATTTATATTTCCTTGTACGGCAGCTTTTACCGGCACCGGAACTTTAGCCACCCACATATCTTCTTTGTTCATGCTGTAGGTTAACCACATGTTTTTATCTGGCGCCACGCCATTACCTTCAACAATTCCTCTTACGTATTGGGGGCCATAAGACTTGTAGTTTCCGCCATAACGCATGGTTGATATTTCTCCGTTAACCAAAAGCAAATTTTTATAAGTAATCCCGTCGTCACTTGTAGAAACAGCCAGCGGCCAGCGGAATTCCGATGGGTTATAAACCGTAGCAAACCTTCCGTCTTCTGTTTTTTGTCCCCAAATCTTTGCATTGCTATTCACAAATCCCGGTGCTCTTAAGGGCGTATATTCCCAGGATTTTCCGCCATCTTTACTTACAGAAGTTAATGCATGTTTCCACAAACCAACCACGCTACCATCATTTAAATGGTAATAAGAAAATGCTTTAATAGCTCTTTTGTACGGAACTAATGGGTCATTTCTATCTGCCTCTTCTACCCATTGCTGCATCATTAATGGTTGCGCCATCAACTCGTTACAGGCTTGTACAAAGGCCTTGTCTTTGCTTTTGGTGTAGAAAGGATATTTAGCTAACTTTTGGTTGAAAGATGAATTAAATCTGATGAAATAAATAGGTCCAAAAGTACCATCTTTCTTAATCTCTCTAACAACCCGGCCAATTCCGTTTCCATCATTCGGGTCGTCTTTAGCATCCAGAGCCACTCCGTAATAGCCAATGGTTAACAATTTACCGTTCTTTGCAGTATAAAATCCCATTCGCTGATGCATAATGGCATATAAATCTTTTCCGGCTTTATCTGTACGACCTGGCTTGGTAAAACCTTCGGGAACTAAATAAGGTGGAAAAAGCTCAATAGGTTGCGACCAACTGTAACCATCTTTAGACGTATGCAGCAAAGTTTTCCCTTCTGCAATGTGCTCGCCTACCGGATTGCTCAAATATTGCAGGTAAAAAGTATTATTCCAGTAAGCTAAAAATGGCTGATGATTGTAGGTAAAACCATGCCCGCCTGCCAATTCAGGGAACTCGCGGTTAGCTCTAAACATTTGAATGTTATGCGTACCCACTGCCGGAGTTAGCTGGCCATGGTGATAATCTACGTTTGATAAGGTTTTGCCAACATACTTTACAGTATCCTGGGCCAGCACTTGCTGTGCAAATGAGGCTATTACCAAACCTAATATCGCTGATTTAATTTTCATTTTATTTCCTGTTGGCTTCGTACTGAAGTAAATTCTTTAAATCTTTTTTTGATGCTTTAAATATTGTTCCGTGTTTGTGCCCTTCTGGAACAGAGATTTTATGGTTAATCTTCTCAAAAGTCTTGAAATCTTTTGTTGCTACGGCTTCGTAAGATTTACTTCCATAAGAATCAAAATAGATTAACCACTGGTCTTTCACCTTTACCACGCTTGGCCCTTCCGTTAAGAAATCTGAAAATGTTTCTGAAACATTTTTAAACGGACCGATAGGATTATCAGCGAAAGCTACTTTTAAATTTCTGTTGGGTCTGGTATTATCCTTCAACACCAACACATAGTCGTCTTTACCTTTTTTAACGATAACCGCATCTATAATGCTAAAACCGGGTTCAGAAAAAAGCTTGGTTTCGGTAAAGGTTTCAAAATCTTTGGTAGTAGTGTAATACATCCGATGATTGTTCATCTCTTCCTCTACCCCTTTTTCAAAACGGTAAGGAATGGTAGATGCCCAAATGATGATAAACCTATCGGCATCTTCATCATAAAACAATTCTGGAGCCCAAACATTTACCGTGGTTGCCTCATGTTCCATTACGGGTACAATCTTCTTATTTTCCCAGTTGATTAAATCTTTAGAGCTGGCATAGCCTATTCCTTTTTCTCCCTTCCAGGCAATCGTCCAAACCAAATGGTAAACACCATGTTTATCTCTCACCATAGATGGATCCCGCATAATCTTTTGCTTACCCAATTCTGGCTTTAGATACACACCATTTATGGCTTTCCAGTTATAGGCATCTTTAGAATATAGATATCTTAGTCCTTCATTTGCAGGTTCATGAAATGAAGTAAACATATACACATCTCTTTGGCAAGAAGCTAAAAAAGCTACGGCAACAATAAAGACAAAAGATTTTATAAGCTTATTCATTAAATACTATCTAAAATTAATACCCAGTCGTTTCCATCTTTCTGTCCGCCCTCTGGCTGGAATGTTTGAACGCCTTTATTTTCTACTTCTCCAATCACCGTTTCTTCTCCAGTTCTGGGGTTAAACCAAGATGCTTTTACTTTATCTCCTTTGATTTTACCCATATTAATTTTCATCTCTCTACCATTATAATTGTAGATAAATGCGTAGTTATCTGTTCTTGTAGCTAATAAACGGTTGTATTTCTCGCCGTTTTCTGCAATTAAACTTTGATCTGGAATTCTCTCAAAGTAGCTATCTCTTGAAAGCATTAAGTTTTTCAGGTACTGCATTTGTCCTGCTCCCGGAGCGTTAATAGCTGAATCCCAGGTCTCGCTTGATCCGTAAGCTGAAGTGGTATCCTTTGTAGAATGCATCTGCATTACAGAGTTTTGTCCGTAAGTGTAGCCAAAAGCGCCCGCGAAAACAGACCAGTAGCCATATCTTCTCACATCATGATCTTGCCAACGTGGTTCTTCTACATTATGCAAGCCTTGGGGAATACCTTCATAAGACGGTTCGCCATCTATGCTAGGCTTTGTTGGAGTTAAATTCCAGTCTACTTCCATAAATTTCCAATTGTCTTCGCCGTAATGCTTAACCTCATTCCTGGAAGTATCCTGGTCGTATCTTCTGTGGCCTGACTGAACCATATTAAAATCTAACCAGGATTCATTGTGGAACCAATCAGACGAAGCTGTTCTTCCTCTTGGATGGTAGGTCATTAAGTTTACGCTGTCAATAGATTTGATAGTCTCGCCAATTCTTTTCCATACAGCAATAGAATCGCTCCCCTTAATATCTCCCCCATTTAACCAAATGATATTGGTTCTGTTCTTCCATCTTTCTGCCAAAAATTCTGCGTATTTACCCGCTTGTTCTGTGGATACCAGTCCGTTTTTTACCGGAGTTCCCCAAACTGGCACTAAAGCCATGTAAATACCTTTTTCAGCAGCTCTATCAATAATATAATCTACATGGTCCCAGTAATCATACTCTTCAGCATTTTCCGGATTATTACCTTCTGTGATTAAAGGTTTTGAAATATCGCCATTTACCAAAGAAGAGTCTCCGTAAGCATTTACAGAGGGAACGGTATGTAACACCATTGCCTGAATAACATTGAAACCTTTCTCTCTCCTGTCTTCCAAATATTTTTCGGCCTCTTCCCTGTCTAACTTATTAAACAAAAGCCATCCAGTATCTCCCAACCAAAAGAAGGGTTTACCATCCTCTGTCATAAAATATCTTTTGTTTTCAGATATTTTCAATACTTGCATACGTTCTGCTTCTTGTTGGGCAGTACATGCAAAAAGGGCTCCTGCAATTGCAAACGGTAATAGTTTCTTGCTAATAGACATCATTTTATTTTTTTGTTATCCAGATAATTTCTGCTGCGTTCTTAGTAGTATTTAAACGCTGTTCTTTATTAAAATTAACTTTATACTTGTTTAAAATCTCTCCGTTACCGGGATGGATGTGCGTAACCTCGTAATTCCCGGAAAATCCGCCAGCTGTAATATTCAAAGTACCCAAATTAGTAGTGTAAATAATTGCACCATCTTTTCCTTTTAACATCCACTGACCGTCAATTTGAGACGAGCTCATTGCAGATGCAGCTTTGTAAAACTCTCCGTTACCAATTTTTGGCAACTGAGCCATAGAACCACCTGCCATAAATACAGCCCAGGCCATAGATGGATAATTATCTCCGTGATAAATCACTGCCTTATCCGGATGTGCTTGTCTATATTCAGAAACTGCTCTGTAAACCTGCTCCAGGGAGGTTTTCTTAGGTTTTGTTAATCTGGCATGCTGACGAGGAGCTAAATTCTGTCCGCCTTTAGGTGCATATTCTGAACCATCGGCCTGGTAATGCCAATATTTAATATCTATAACCTGGATTTCCTTTGCTCGCTCTTTATCAGCTAAAATCGCATCTTGTACGTCTTTAGTAGCGCTTAACGCGATGATTGGATTTTTACCAGTTTCCGCTTTCCACTCTTTAATCACATCAATCCAGAATTGCACAAAATGCAACGGACCGGTATATTCTTCGCTGATTAATTGAATGACACCTGTGTTATCTTTAAAATTATCTAAACACTGCCTGATATACAGTCTATGAAGTTCTTTTCTTTTCGGGCTTTCGATATCATAAAATTGATGTGCCATGAATATACGCTTGTCACCAGCGTAAGGAACCGGCTCTGGAAATCCGGTATCGTTAATATTATTTGCAGTTCTCCATGGAAAATCTGCATAGTGCGCACCGGCTTCTAAAATATTGTGCTGAAAATAGTTTTGATGCAGTAAAACCAATCCATGCTCATCTGCCAAATCTGCAAACTGTTTAAGTCTGCCCCAATAAAACTGATTGTATTTGGTTAAATCATATTTGCTTAAGCCATCCCAGGCGGTGCCTTTTCCACTTCTGGCAAAGGGGAGCTCGTAAAACGGAGGCCATACTTCGCCGTCCATTCTTCTGATACGTTCATGATCGTCCCTTCTTCTGTCGTACCACAAACCATAATTATGGTTAATGCTTAATATACCACTATTTTTCATTGTAGTGGCTACTTCCTGCAAATCGTCGGTTAAACCCAAACCTGTCTCTCCTGGCACAAAACGCGTAATATGCGGTTTCATTTTTTCCAGAGCGAAAGGTTTAGCATTGCCAGACCACCACTGAACACTGGTTTCTTTACCCATTAAAACTTCTTCTCCTCTCACTAACCAACCGTTCTTCACAGCCATATCAGAACTTTTAATTGCTGCTGCAGCGATTGCTTTTACACCTATCTGATCAATAGATTTAACACCCTTTGCTGATATATTTAATGCGTTGCGCTCATTAGCATCCGCTATAAAATCTTGTAATTGTGCAGGTGGATTGGCTGCCAGCATTGTCAACTCCATGGCGGTTTCTACTTGCGGGCTGCTGGATGCCTCTGTAGGAATACCGAATAAAACTGCTCTTTGCGCTGCTGCTTTTCCAATTCGGTCTTCTAGTTGCGCATAATACAAACTGCGGGGTTTAATATGCTCGTTAGATTTTGCCCAAAATCCATCTCCAGAAAATTGTGCCCAGGTTCCAAATGCCCAATTTTGTGCAGTTGGCGGTTGATAACATTCTACAATACCTGCAGCAGATTGCCAAAATACGCTATTAGCTGCTGTCCAGCCTGCACCTTGCCCATCCTGACCACGATTAGAAAAACTCAATTTTTGACCGTCTACATTCACAATATCAAACAAAATCCCGGAAGCCCAACTGTCTATAGCCCCACTAAAGCTATAGGGTAAAACCGACTCGCATTGCACAAAAGCATTTGGTCCGGCCGCCATAAAACCAACAGCAAAATCATGATAACCGTGTTCTGCATGTAGTCGCTGGAACAAAGTCTGCTGTCCTTTGGTAAAAAAAGTATATCGTCTTTGTCCGCCTATTTCAGAAACCGGTTGCTTAGACACGCAATCTTCTACAGTAACTTTTTTTGCACTGGAAGAAACATACACCGCAGACCCCGCAAAATGCTTAAAAGACATCCTGCGCACCCAAACATTTTGTGCGTTTGTAATCGTAATAGCCATCCAACGATGGTCTTCATCTTTAGGATTGTTGGTATCATACTCAGACTCTAAAGCAATATTTTCTATACCAACGTTCTGTACCCTACCTTTCCACATGTATTTCTGAAGAGTAGAAACACCAAACTTTTGATCTAAAGCAGTAGTTATAGGCGCATCAATCTCAATTTCATTCCCTTTAACCGAAATTATTGTACGATCCCAGGTTATGTCACGTTGACCGGGCTTCCATCCTAATGAAGTAATTCCACCACCAAAATGTTCAGTCCCCAAAACACTTATCCATTCTTTAGTAGATGGTCTGGTAATTACAATTTGGTCTCCTGCTTTATAAACCGAAGCGTTTTTAAGCGTAATTTTTCTGGAATTTACCGGAATATACTTACTGCTTATCTCCTGCTTGTCTGATAGGATCCTATCATTTTTTCCCGCTATTTGTATTAAAGTTTCTCTACTTTTACCTGTACCGATGATTACCGTTTGCTTTTTATCAAATCCGCTACCTCTTAGAACTACCCCTGATGTATGAAGATTTAAACTACCTGAAACTTTATAAACGCCTGTTTCTAGTAAAACGGCTCCTCTAAACCCATCTTTATGTTGAGGTAATTGAGAAACATAATCTATAGCAGATTGGATTCTATAGGTAGCATCGCCTTCTGCAACGGGCACAACTACCTTTATCGCTACATCTGGCAAAGCCCTGTCTCCGCCGTAATAACCACTATAAGAAAAATCAGGAATTTGGTTCCCTAAACTGTCTGGTGTATAAGCAAGCTTCTGATTTTTATCCAGATATACAGGAAGTTGGGGTTGTTGTGAAAAGCCAGAAAAAACAAATAATACCCCTATTGATAAAATGGAAATTTTAGCTTTCAGTTTCACACAATATCTTATTGTATATTTACGTAATTCTAACATATCTATTTACCCGCTCTGTTCTTACTCCCATGTTTCAACATTAACCCTTTTTTAAAGTTAAAATACAGTAATAATGATAAACAAATGGCATAAGTTTGGTTATATATGACAAATGTAATAGTTACCCTATCGTATTATTTATAGTATTTTCTCTATGTATTATACCATATTAGCAATAGCCATACATACACAACTATTAATATAATAATAAGGATACTTAAGCTAGTAAAAATAGTATAGAATTTAATCAAAACAGTCCCAAATTCAACTTTTACTATGTCTGACAAAATGTACGTAACCATGTATTTTATTCCTGTAAAATCAAAAAAACCGAGCTATATTTGGTCGCAAAAATCAGGCAGAAAGAGAGCGCTATTTTTCGCACACCGCAAAATTCTTTCGCCTTAATTTTGATAATCAGCAAGAATACAGAACACATATATGCAGTCTCAGGATTCAACGCTTATAGAAGAAAAAAACAATCATAAAACAGTTTATGCCATTCTGTTTACTATCAGTTTTTCTCATTTTTTAAACGATTTAATACAAGCCATAATCCCAGCCATTTATCCGCTTATTAAACAAAAGTTCCGGTTTTCTTATACACAAATAGGTATAATTACACTTACTTTTCAGTTAACGGCTTCTATTTTGCAGCCGTTTATTGGAAATTATACCGATAAAAAAGCAAGACCATTTTCTTTGGCAATAGGTATGGTATTAACTGCTATAGGTTTAGTATTACTATCAAGAGCCGGTGGTTTTTACGCTATTATAATAGCCGCCAGTATGATAGGAATGGGTTCTTCCATATTCCACCCAGAATCTTCCAGAGTTGCACACCTTGCCTCAGGAGGAAAAAAAGGATTGGCCCAGTCTATTTTCCAGCTTGGAGGCAATGCAGGCAGCTCCCTTGGCCCTCTCTTAGCTGCTTTAATTATTGTACCTAACGGACAGGAGAACATCATATGGTTTACATTTTTTGCACTCCTTGGTTTTATTATTCTCTTAAAAGTAGGAAAGTGGTATCAACAAAACCTGCACCTCAAACAACTGCTGCAAAAGAAACAGACGGGCCACATTCAACAGCTATCTAAGAAAAAGGTAAAGACTGCGCTTTCTATCTTACTGGTTTTAATATTTTCTAAATATTTCTACATGACCAGCCTCACCAACTATTTCACATTCTTCTTAATCGAGAAATTTCAACTTACGGTACAGCAGTCGCAAATGTATTTATTTTTGTTCTTAGCTGCCGTAGCTTTAGGAACTATTATTGGAGGACCTTTAGGCGATAAGTTTGGCAGGAAATACATTATTTGGATTTCTATTTTGGGCTCGGCCCCTTTTGCCCTGCTACTACCTTATGCCAATCTATTCTTTACCGGAATTCTGATTGCGCTTATCGGATTAATTATAGCCTCGGCATTTTCTGCAATATTGGTTTACGCCACAGACCTTATCCCCGGAAAAGTAGGAATGATAGCCGGATTATTCTTTGGCTTTGCTTTCGGCATAGCAGGTATTGGCTCTGCTATTTTAGGCTGGCTGGCAGATCAAACCAGTATATTTTATGTTTATAAAATCTGCTCGTTTTTACCTCTTATTGGTATAGTTACCGGCTTTTTACCGAATATAGAATCTAAACGAAAATGGTAAAACTGATGTTTGAAGCTATAACTTTAAGCCGCTTTAAATTCATCTTTTATTTGCTTCTACCTAAAAGTGTGATAAACAAAATGAGGAAATTGGCTTTATCACAGTAATAGCAAAAAAAAAGCCCCCAAAATTGGAGGCTGATTATTTTTTCAATTTCCTTATTTCGCTTTGTTTTTCAACTCAGTTACTTCGTTACGGATTTCTTGAGCTAAACCTTTAATTTCTTGTAAAGCTTTTCTTAAACGTGTGCCTGCAGCGCCGTTACCGTTGTTGTAGAATTTTTCTGCGTCTGCCTCTGCTGAAGCGATTAACTCTTTTACTTGTGAAAATTTTTCCATAATTAACAAATGTTTTTTGTGAGTGAAAATTAAAAATTATTTTATAAAAAAAACCTTTTTAGCTCATTTATATACCCAAAAACAGGCATATTCCCGTTCTATTTCAGTTCTGAAGAACAAATAAACATTTATTTTTCAAAACTCCAAAATATATAATATTAATTTTTTGATTCTTCTTTATTTTCTGGAGCATCGTCAAACAGCATTCTGATAGATGGTGTGTACAAATCTTCATTTTGCCCGCTCTTTTGTGCCCATAAAAATGCGATCAAAAACACCATAGCTACCAATACGCTACATCCTATTAAAAAAAATATTGCTGTCATAATAATCCTAATTTTTTAGCTGAGTATCTAACTGCCAGCGTGGTAAATGAAATAATAGTTACAGTACTTAAAGGCATCAATATAGCCGCAAACAAAGGCGAAAGCTTACCGGTTACCGCTACACTTAAGCCAAACACGTTATACAGCAATGATATACAAAAAGACATATGAATAACTTTAACTGCCGATTTTGTAAACTTAAGAAAAACCGGCAACTTATTAAGCACCGCACCATCCAGAATTGCATCGCTACCCGGCGTAAAATTATTAATATGGTCTGTTACTGCCAATCCTGCATCGCTTTGCTTTAATGCGCCAGAATCGTTAAGTCCATCCCCTACCATCATCACTTTTGCACCTTTTTGCTGTTCTGATTTAATAAAATCGAGCTTATCTTGCGGAGACTGCTTAAACTTTAAGTGCTGTGGTTTTTTAAAATAAGGGTTCAGTAGCTTCGCATCCTGATTGGTATCTCCCGAAAGCAGATAAGTCTGGTAGCTCCTGTTAATTGTGTTTAACAAATCTTTTAAACCCGTTCTAAAGCGCTGCTTAATCTGGAAACAGCCAATATAACGCTGACCAATTTTCACATGTACTTCGGGCTGCTCTGGAGTAGGCTGATGAATGCCTGTAACAAAAGAAGAGCTTCCTACCAGAATTGTTTCGCCGTCTACCCTGGCTGATATACCTTTTCCGGGTATTTCCTGATAATCTTCTATTTCTGCATCTCTTCGCTTTCCTAAAAAAGATGCAATACGCACACTATGTGGATGCGATGAGTTTTTACAGGCGTTATAAATCTGTTGTTTAATTTTATCGTCGCTAATTCCTTTAAAAACTACCCCTTGTACTTCAGAAACGCTTACCGTCCCGGTTTTATCAAAAACTACGGTATCTATAGCGGCCAGCTGCTCTACCACCTCGGTATTTTTAAGGTAAAATTTGTTTTTATCTAAAATGCTGAGCGCTGCCGACATGGTGAAAGGTGTGCTTAAAGCCAATGCACATGGGCAAGCAATAATAAGTACTGCGGTAAAAGCAGAAACCCCTGTTTGCCAATTAATAGGTATCCAGTAAAATAAAGCGCCAAATGCAATGGTGAGCAAAACTATGCTGAAATAATGGCTTACAGTACTAATAAAGGTTTTAATTTTCTTTCCGGATTGATGCTTATTAAACACCTCGTTATTCCACAAACTGGTAAGGTAACTTTGCGAAACAGGTTTGATAACTTCCATTTCCAGCGCCTGCCCGGTTTGCCTTCCGCCTGCATAAACAATTTCACCTAGAACTTTATTTACGGGCTGAGACTCTCCGGTAACAAAGCTAAAATCAATCAGCGCTTCGCCTCTTAATAAAATGGCGTCGGCGGGAATAATCTCCTGATTTTTTACACGTATTCTATCGCCTTGTTTAAGGCTTTCTAATGGTGTGGCGGTTTCTGTCCCATCGTCATTAATTACCTGTACGGCTACCGGGAAGAAAGAGCGGTAATCTCTCTCAAACGACAGATGGTAATAGGTTTTATGCTGCATAAACTTCCCTACGTTCAGGAAGAACACCAGTCCGGCTAAGCTATCTGCAAAACCATCTCCCAAGCCAAAGGTCCATTCTATCAATGTTCTTACAAACATTACCACAATACCTAAAGCCAGCGGAAAATTAATATCCAGAACGCCGTTTTTTAGATTATGCCAGGCGTTAGTAAAATAATCTTTTCCAGAATAAAAAACTACCGGTAAACAAAGCAACAGGTTTAACAAACCAAAAAACTGCCCGTATTTAGCCTCTGCTTCCGAAAGTCCGAAATAAGCCGGGAAGCTTAACAGCATCACATTACCGAAACAAAATCCGGCAACCGCTATTTTACTTATCGTATGGTCTTTTACCGACTTTTTTTCCTGTACTACATCGTTCAGATTGATAGCCGGCTCGTAGCTGATGGATGCCATCAGTTCTACCAATTGCCTTAAGCTTATCTTATTCGGGTCAAACTGAATGTAAACTTGTTTTTTTAGAAAATCTACCCTATTTTCTAAGATGCCGCTATGCAATGTATGCAACCTTTCTAACAACCAAATACACGAACTACAATGTATTGCAGGCACATAAAAAGTAACAATAATTCTATTACTATCCTGATAATCTACCAGTTTAGTCACAAACTCCGGCTCGTCTAAATAAAGATATTTGTCTGATACGTTTTGTTTAGTAGCGCCCGGGTGTTTATTTAATTTATAGTAGTTCTCCAGATTACTGTTTGAAAGTATCTCATAAACATTTAAACAACCACTGCAACAGAAATTCTTTTCCTTTAGCTGATATTCGGGGGTATAACAATCATTACCGCAATGGTAACATCTTGTTTTGGTTGTAATTGCCATAAAACAAATTTATTGACAAAATTGCATTATTTTAAATGACAGGCTCTATTTAAAAATATGACAAAAGTCACTTCTTAAATAATGATGAATGTTGAATTCTTAATGTTGAATGACTATACTGGCTGTTAAATAATGATGAATGTTGAATTCTTAATGTTGAATGACTATACTGACTGTTGAAGAATATTGAATTCTTAATTTTTAGTGTTTACCGAGTGATAACTAATAAACCAAACCTACTGCCCGCTAATTACCTTTTTAACATCATCCTTAGCTTTTTGCTTTTTTGTGCTGGAGAATCTGTAGCCCACAGTAAAAGCGTAGTTTCTGGTACGCATAAGCACTGTACGCTCCTGGTGGTAACTGGTTCCGCCTGGATTAATAGCATCTATAACCTCAAAAGTATTGCGGTCTGCAAAAGGGTCTGATGCAACCACTCTTGCAGTTAATTTATTGTTCAGGAAAGTTTTTCTAAAGCCAAAACTAGTAGTTACAGAACTTGAGTTTTTTCCTTGAGCTAAGGCGTTTGAATAGTAATTCAACTGCCCTTCTATAAAAACCCTTTTTGGCAATTCGCCCGAGACTGTCATATTAGCCCGCTGACTGTAACCGCTACGTGGCAACTGTAAAGATGATTCCGATTGATAAGACCTTCTGCTTAACGTATAACCTCCGTTTAGAGAAATAGATTTAGTTATTCTGTAATTACCAAATAAACTTAGCGTTAAAGCCTGGTTACTGCCCAAATTGGCAAAAGTTACGCTATCTGTGCTGGTTCTAAACCGTTCTATAATTTTATTGGTAGTGGCATAGCTTAAGCGTGGTGTAAACGACCATTTAGCACCTGCAGTAGCAAAACTCAATTGAAACTGGTTGATATAAGATGGTTTCAGATTTGGATTTCCGAAACTTACGTTAGATTGATTGGTGTCGTCTATCAAAGGATTGAGGGTATATTCACGCGGACGGGTAATGCGCATGCTATAACTCAGACCAAAATTATAACGCTTCTTATAATTTTTATATATCGAAATATTTGGAAACACATTATAGTAAGGCTCTGGATTGGCTGCTGCTACTGCTGTTTGTTTAAATTTCAAACTAGTAAACTCAGAACGCATTCCCGCCCTAATTGTCCAACGATCTTTGGTTCTTATGCGGTAGCTTCCATAAAAAGCATAAATATTCTCCAAATAATCAAATTTATTAGTCAATATCGTATTAATGGTATCTGTTTGCTGTTCAGAATTATACCCTGTTACCAATTGGTCATTTATATTATTCCCTACAGTAACCTGCGAACCTAAAGAAAGCGTAGCCATTTTAGACAAAGGCTTTACATAATCCAAATTAAACTCAAAACGGTCATTATAAATATCGTTCAATCTGTATTGTTTATAAGGGTTCACAATAGTACCATTAGGTTTATGGGTTTCACGCTCAAGCAGCCTGTCCCGCATCGTACTATTGTTATAGTAAGTCAATCCGGCCGATAAATTTTCTCCCTTCTTCTGCTTAAATTTTAAGGTATAATCTGCATTAAAGGTAAAGGCGCCAGCTTCGTTCTGGTTATAGGTCTCTTGTTTTCTCAACTCTGTTTGCACTTCAGATGAGTTCAGTCTATAATCATCAAGAAAAGCATCACCAGAATTATCGTACTGATTGTAATTAAGGGAAGCCCTAAGATTTTGTAAAGGTGTAATATCCCAGTTCATAGAGGCCCTGCCGTTGTGGCTGCCACCTTTGGTTAAAGAATTGGAAAGTTGGTTCATAAAAGAAGACACCTCTCCAGACGTATTGTAATTAACTCTGTCCAAATCAGCACCGTTAGCATGACGATTTAGCCGATAGCCGTAACTGCCGTTAAACGTCAATTTTTTATCGCTATAAGCAGTATAAGCACTTCCGTTATGTACTCCTAAAGTACTGGAGGTAAAAGACAATCCACTGCTTAAACCTAACTTATAGCCTTTCTTTAATACTATGTTGATAATCCCGTCTCCATCAGCGGAATATCTGGCTTCTGGATTAGTAATAACTTCAATCTTCTGAATGGCTTCAGAGGGCAAAACATTCAGCAAGTCAGCCATCGTTTCAGAAGTATAATCAGACGGCTTTCCATCTATAAAGATTCTCGTATTTACTTTCCCTGCAATAGTAGGTTTACCATCGGCATCTACATTTACCATAGGCACACTACGCAATAAATCTCCTGCCGTACTTCCCTCGGCATGTATACTTTGGTCGGCATTAAAAGTAATGGTATCGGCACCAAATTCAATCAAAGGTTTAGGCGCTGTTACAACCACTTCGTCCAGATTGGTAGAATTAGCTTTTGTTAGTTTTATATCCCCTAAATTAACTTCTGTATTCTCAGCATCTATCAGAATCTCATCTATGGTTTTACTTTGGTAACTCATAAATGATATTTTAATCTTATAAGCTCCAAAAGGAATCTCGCTAAACAGAAAGCGCCCCTCTAAATCTGTCATAAAGTTTTTAACAGCAGCGTCATTACCTATTTTATAAATACTTACCGCTGCAAAATCTATAATCTCTCCATTGCCTTCATCTATCACTTTGCCAGCAATTGTACCTACATTTGGCGCCTGTTCTTTTACCTGCGCATCAACAGAAAGCCAAATTATGGCTAATATAAAAAGTAAAAAATTCTTCATTAAATGGCCCTATGAAGCATCAGTTGGTTCTTTTGTAAATATATCACCTTTTATTATATTTTAGCTACTGGTTTTATATTTAACTTGAATTGGATATAATAAAATTAATTTTTGTTAGCGTTATAAATCAAGGCTGACATAGTAGTATAATTTGCCGTCACACACGATCCTCTTGCTCCGCCTGATAGCCGGCGGCTGGCCTAGTTCTTTTTTCGGAAAGTCTTTATTTTAGTTTAAGGCCCTCAAGTCCCGACAAGCCGGGATTCCTACAGTAGAAAAACGAACCAAAAAACGAGTTAGCGAGTTCATGAATACCGACAAAAAGAAATAAAGTCTAATGAATAATAATAAAATAATTTGCCATTACACTATAGCCCTTACTCCGCCTCAATAGCCGGCGGCTGGCCTAGTCCTTTTTGTCTTGATACAAAAAGTACCAAAAAAATCAAGGCTGACAGAAACTAAGCTAAAAACCAGGCTCCGTTCGCTAAACAAAATGAACTCGCTGCGCTCAAACAGCATTTTGTTCTTGACGCTCACATACGTTGGTTTTTCTAACGCTTATTTTCTGAGGCCACTGGCGTTCTTAGCAAGGGTCTGCCAGATCAACTAGCCATCATATCAAGCCCAAGTAATAACAGCCGTTTACCCTATCATTCCGCCTTGGCGATTGCGGTATGTACAACACTAGCCAAACCACTGACTTTAAAAGCAATCGGCGTAGCGGAGAGTTTATTCATGAGCTTCTATTGTTTTTTAATAGCATTCATGAATTCGCAAGCTCATTTTGGTGAATTTGTGGAAAAAGTCACTAGGGCATGGCTCGCCTATGAGAGCCGGAGAGACTGGTGCGGTTAGGATATCTCGTATAATAATAGTTTATTTGCCATTACGCTACAGGCTTTACTCCGCCTCATAGCCGGCGGCTGGCCTAGTCACTTTTTTCGTGGTTTATATTTTTTTCATTTGGCTCTCAAGAATGCTTATTGCATTTCTCCTTGATGAGAAAGTAACCAAAGAATCAAGGCTGGCAGAAACTAAGCTAAAAATCAGGCTTCGTTCGCTAAACAAAATGAAACGCTGCGCTCAAACAGCATTTTGTTCTTAACGCTCACATACGTTGGTTTTCTAACGCTTATTTTCTGAGGCCGGAAGGCGCTCTTAGCAGTGGTTCTGCTATGTATCAACTAACCATCATATCCAGCCCAAGTAATAACAGCCGTTTACCTTATCATTCCGCCTTGGCGATTGCGGCATGCACAAAATTAGCCAAACTACTGACTTTAAAAGCAATCGGCGTAGCGGAGAGTTTTGGTGACTTTTGCGGAAAAAGTCACTAGGGCATGGCTCGCCTATGAGAGCCGGAGAGACTGGTGCGATTAGGATATCTCGTATAATAATAGTTTATTTGCCATTACGCTACAGGCTTTACTCCGCCTCATAGCCGGCGGCTGACCTAGTTAACATTCAGATTGCATCATTCATCATACACAATTAAAGATAATCTAAGCAGTCTAATTCCCTTTATTGGAGTAAGGCATATTCCAAAAATTTGTTAAATTTTACAACCTACACCATAAAAATAGATATATTTATCCTGCATATTTTCATTACGATAAGCTTTATACATGAATTTTATCAGACAAATATTTTTAGCCCTAACATTTTTTTTATCTGCCACTGCCTGGGTATCTGCTCAAACCGACAGTATCCCGTTAAATAATATCTTGCAGAAAAAAGCACAAATATTTAATGATTATCCAACAGAAAAGGTTCATTTACATTTTGACAAACCTTATTATGCCGTTGGTGATACCATTTGGTTTAAAGCTTACGTTACGTTAGAACAACGTTCTCCTTCTCCGCTCAGTAAAATTTTATATGTAGATATCATAAGCAATAAAGATTCTCTGGTAGAAAGCCTTAAAATTCCCGTAACCAATTCGGTGGCAAGCGGAAATCTACCGCTGTACGAAAGCAGATTTAAACAGGGAACTTACCAATTGAGAGCCTATACGAAGTGGATGCTTAACTTTGACCCTGCTTATTTCTTCAAAAAAAACATACATATTGGCAATGCCATCAGCAAAGAGCTCTACACGCATGTGTCTTTTTCTGGAAACCGTACGGATAAAACATCAAGCGTAACAGCCAGAGTGCAGTATAAAGATGAACGTGGAATCCCTTTAATGAACAAAAGGGTTAATTGGGAAGTGATTGCAGATTACGAACGTATAGCCAAAGGCAGGGGAAATACGGACAATAATGGCTATTTAAACATCTCTTTTAACGCATCATCCAAAGTAGATATTAACCGCGGTGTTTTAAATACTTCTTTAGAAACCGGAAACATTAAACCACTTACGGCAAGTTTTCCACTAAAAACCTCTATTCTGGAAAACGATTTACAGTTATTCCCCGAAGGCGGAGAGCTGATTGCACAAATCCCGGGCAAGGTAGCCTTTAAAGCCATACGGTCTGACGGTTTAGGTACTGACGCACAACTGGAAATTACAGACAATACCGGCAATACAGTAGTTAAAGCCAACTCGCAACATTTAGGGATGGGAGAATTCTCCTTTGTGCCAGAAAGTGGAAAAACCTATAAAGCGAACGTTACATTTAAAGATGGCTCTAAGAAAACTACCGACCTTCCGCCGGTAAAAGAAAGGGGCATGTCGCTATCTGTCAGTCAGGATAAAGATAATATCCTGTTAAGAATAAATGCTAACCCGGCATACCTGTCGCAAAACAATAATAAAGGCTTTTATATTGTGGCGCAAAATGCCGGTATTGTATATTATGCCGCACAAAGCAATATTAAAAACATTTCTTACGCTGCGCAAATACCTAAAGACAAGTTTCCGTCAGGTATTCTTCAACTTACCTTACTTACGGCAAATGGCACTCCGGTGAGCGAGCGTTTAACCTTCATCAAAAGAAATGACGACATATTAAAAATAGACATCAAGTCTGATTTACAAGCTTACACCGAAAGACAAAAAGTGAAGCTGAACATCCACTCGGCACTTCCGGCAAAAGCCAATGCCGGCAATTATTCCATTTCGGTGATAGACGAAACCAAAGTTCCCGCCAGTGAAGAAACAGAAACTACCATTTTAAGTAATTTGCTCTTAAGCTCAGACCTCACTGGCTATATAGAAAAGCCTAATTATTATTTTGATAAAATGGATGATAAAAAGGCGGCACATCTTGATTTGCTGATGCTTACTCAAGGCTATAGAAAATTTCTTTATAAAGATGCCGTGGCTGGAAAACTTCCAAACATTACCTATTTACCAGAACAGGGAATTGATATTACCGGAACCATCAGAAGGGCTAATGGTATGCCTTGGGAAAAAGCCAGACTGCTGTTACAAGTTCCAGACAGACACTTCTCTACTCCTGCTATAACAGATAAAGAAGGCCGTTTTAAATTTGGCAATGTAGTTTTCAGAGATTCATCTGAAGTAATAATTAACGCCCGTAACAATGTAAACTCTGCAAAAGACATTAGAATTATGATAGATGGCGAACCCTATCCTGCTATCTACTCAAATGTAAATGCGCCAGATGAAATTCTCAACTTAGATAGCACTTTAAACACCTACCTGCAAAACAGTAAATTGCAATACAGCAATGCTTTTATGCTTAAAGAAGTGGTAGTGCAGGCCAGCGCAGAAAAAAAACCTAGTCATCTAGACCATTCATCTCTCTCAGGCCTCAGCATGATGGCCGATAGGGTAACCAACAGCGAGCAACTACAGGCTTGCGCCAACCTGTTAAACTGTTTAGCTGGCTCTGGCGTAACTTATATCGATAATATGCTGTATCTAACCAGAGCTTACAACCAGGGCACCAGAGTACCTATGGAGATTTATGTAAACGGCATGCCTGTAGATGTAAACTACCTGGCAAGTATAGATGCTAAGGGGGTAGAATCTATAGAAGTATTTAATAATGACGGAATTAGCGGTATTAACAAAAGAACCAATACTTTAGGCGTTCTGGTGGTAAACCTTAAAGAGGTAAAAAAGACTACCATCAGCAAAGATCAACTTAAAGAATTGTTCCCGCCAGCTAATGTACTCACTTTTAAACCAAAGGGTTATTCTGCAGAAAGAAGTTTTTATGTTCCTAAATACAACGGCCCCAGACCTGCCACACAGCCTAAAAATCTGCGCACAACTATTTATTGGAACCCTGTGGTAAATACAGACAATGAAGGAAAAGCCAGCTTGGAATACTTTAACGGAGACGATAAAGGGACTTATAAAGTAGTTGTAGAGGGTATTGACGCCGAAGGGAATATTGGAAGAGGAATTTACAGGTATCAGATAAAGTAAATCTTATATTCTGATTGATGGTTGAAATCGGATTTTTATAATCAGCCTGATTTTATGAACAAAGAAGTTCATGGGGAAAATTTGCTTCTGCACCAGCAAATGACTATTGGAAACAGGTTAAACCGTTAAATTAAATATGGATATACGCTCAACACTATCATCAAATTACAATAAATATCCCTTATGATGATCATTATTTAGACGGGGAACATGTACATCTGCAACAGATAAATGAACTGCTATCGGCATGGTTAAAACAAGAAAAGTCGGCATCTTATCGGCTGTTAAATGCGCAAACCATATTTATAGACAGATAGAAAGATATGGCAGAATTTGGCCGCCTATGATACCGCATATCCTATATATATCGTTTATAAAAAATATTAATAACAGCTAATTTATGGAGACGAGCAAGGGCAGCAAGCTTTAAAACAGCCACTTAACCCTCAACACTTATCTCAATAATCTTATCCTGGCTTCCATTACTTGTACAGATATATATTTTTCCTTCGGGCGAGACACATACTGCTCTTAATCTCCCAAACTCGCCTTTATAAAGCTCCTGCGTTTTGGCAATAGCTGTCTGATTGGCGTTTAATTTCAACTGCATCAATCTGGCGCCTTTCAAAAAGGTCAGTAACAGCGAATTCTTAAACTGCGGTATATAATTGGCATTATAGTAAGCCATGCCACTGGGAGCTAAAGTCGGCGTCCATTCTATAATAGACTCTGCCACATTATTTTCATTACAGAAGCCAACTTCATTACCTTCGCATTTTCCTTTAACCTGCGGCCAGCCATAGTTTCTACCTTTTTCAATAATATTTACTTCATCATCCGACTCTGGTCCGTGTTCAGAAGAAAAAATCTTATTACCCACGGCTACCAAACCCTGCGCATTACGATGCCCGTAAGACCATATCGGGTTATTGGGGAAAGGATTATCTGCCGGCATACTTCCATCCAGATTTAACCTCAACACCTTACCTGCCAAAGAGCTTGTGTTTTGTGGTGTGTTGGTATCAGCAGCATCGCCTGTGGTAATAAAAAGCTTATCCCCAATAATTAACAGCCTCGACCCATTATGGATAGATCCTGCCGGTATATTATCTAACAGAACCTGTGGATTGCTGAGGGAATTATTGTTATAGCTAAACCTCACCACTTTATTTCTGTAAGGATTGCCATAGCCATAAAATACATAGACATAAGGGTTAGCATTAAAGTCGGGATGCAGTGCCATTCCCAACAAACCGCCTTCTCCTTGCTCTCTCACCTCGGCAATGCTATGTAAAAGCTGCACATCTCCTGTCGCTGGATTTAAGCGGCTTATTTTTCCACTTTTCTCGGTAAACCAAATCAAATTATCTGGCCCGTACACCAGTTCCCAGGGTAACTGTAGGTTAGAAACCAGAACCTTTGTCTTTAGCTCTACCGGACTCATATTCTCTGCTTCGCTTTTAGATTTCTTGCAACCTGTAATTATCAATAAAATGGACAGGAAGGTTAAACTTAGATTTTTCATAGTCTGCTGTTTTCTGTATCCGATGCAAAAATCTTTCCAGCTATTCTCCCGATTAAGGCAATTGATAAAGATGTTTTGACCAAATTTCAGCTATAAGCTTATAACAGCTATCAAAACTTAATTTTATGAAAAACGCTTTCCTATTCTTTAGCCTGTTTTTACTGAGCGACTGCACAGGTCAGAAAGCAAATCAGTCTGTAGCTGGAGGGCGTATAGACTCTACCGGAATGGCTTTAAATACCAGCGGAATAAACAGATCTCTACCACCTCCAATCCACAGAAATTAAGGAAAAGATCGCCTTTTATGAAAGAGCATCGGTACTGGAAAATACAACAATCTCTGCTTTTGCCATGGCACAAATCACAGTTTTGAAGCAACAGTTGGCCGAGTGGGTTAAACTTTAAACTTTAAAAAAACGTACACAACCAAAACGGCTACTGCGCTTATGGCCCACAGCAGCGGGCGATGCCCTTTCTGTTCTTTGAGCTGATGGGTCTTGCGTTCTTGCTGACTGAATTGCTTGTCCTGAAGTATCAGACTGTCGCTGTTTTTTTGTATCTGCTTTGCAATTAGTGCCGTTTGCCCGCTACTTCGGGTGGCCGCAGCGCTGTAACGAAGGCTTAGCGGACCGGGCTTAAATGTAAATCCCTCTTGCGGATGCCAGTACACCAGGCTATCGCTCTTCAGTTCGTAAAAGTCGCTTCGCTGCTGCAGCTCTTCCTGCTTTGTAAGTTGTGTCAGGCTTTGCAAAGTTTGGTTGAGCGCAACCAACTGCTGCTGGTAGTTCCACTCGCTTTGTTGTGCGGTGCGCTGCTTATCTTTTAGCAGGCTGCAAGCCTGGCATAGCAGCAGAAGCACAGCCCATAGGCTATTGTTTTTTAAAAATCTTTTCATGTCTCTAAATTTTAAAAAGGTGCTACAGCATGTCTGCCAAAGCGGGTTATAAAGGACTATCGCTGGTATAGCCCTTTATTTTGCATATTTTAGCCAATCGGCATAAGCATATATGCTTTTAATATGTCTGCGTTTGCGGTACACGCCATCGCCTTCCCTGCCTCCGGCAGTATTTGTATTGCCTTCAATGCTGATCAGCCAGTCGCCCTCCCTTCGCTCTACCAATCCCACATGAGCTATACGACCGAGATTGGCAAACCATATACCCAATACATTAGCCGGCTTTATTTCTTTGGTTTTTACTTTTGCCGTAAACAAGCCTGGCGACCATGCCGTACGGGGTGCAGCATAACCGGCCTGCGCAAAAACCCAGCTAATAAAGGCTGCGCACCAAGGGTTTCCCTTCTTTAACCCTGTAAGCGCTAAATACTTTTCTACAGCTGCACCATCATTATTGCCTGTTGCCTCGCGGACACCCAGCTCTGCCCGGGCTATAGCCACAATCCTTTCCCGGTTTATTGTTTCATCATGCTTTAGCAGATGGCTATCAGGCAGCCTATAGCCGATAAGAGCAGTAAAGCATAAGATAGCCAGTAGAGTAAAATTTGTTGCCATAAGTCCAGTGTTTTAAAGTGTTTAATGATATAATGTATGTCCGGCAACCCCAACCTCTCCCAGCTTTTATTAAAAAGCTTCCATACCAAAACTAAAATAAACAGGAAGAACAGCAGAGCCAGCAGAAACAAGTAGCTTAAACCCAGATCTGGCAAAGCTGCAGTGCTGTCGAAACGATAAATCCATGACGGCATCCCCACGCCTAGTATCAAGAAAAATAATAATTGTATCGTAACTGGATGGATACTCCATGCCCAGTGTGTCGGCAAAGAAAATTGCCATACCATATCTTGTTCTTTTAAAAGTTTCATCATGTTTGTTAGTTTAAATGGTCTATGGTCTATTGTTCTGTGGTTATAGTTCAAACGATATTTTATACACTCATTTTTCCTAATCTTCCCATTCAGGTTGGTTATAGGTTCTGCGCTGCTTAGTATATATACGTACTTTGTAATCTGGGTAGGTATCGCAAAACAACTCTATGCCTGAGCATTGTCCGCTTACATTGCGGAATAGCGAGAACAGTTCCTGCACCAAAGCATTAGTCTGCTTAGCGTCCACACCTTTTTTCTTCAATCCATTAAATTTCAGTCGTTTTACTAAGCCACTTATAAGTTTCTCGAATTCATCTATCTGCAACAAACGCATTTGCAAGGCATTATACCAGCGCCTTAATGTTTCGTTTTCTGTTTCAAAAAATCTTCTCAAAGTGGCATTCGTCTCTCTAACACTTCCCTTCGGAAGCCTGGCTATTAATTTAGATGCTTCACGACGATATTCTGTCAGCATCCGGGTATAACTAAATATCATATTGTCTCCTTTTTTTTATTACTTATTCTGTTAATGATTTTTGCCAATTTACCGGCATCAATAAAACAGGGGGCATTTCCCCCTGTTCCAATAAGCCAATCAGGCTATCAGGATGCTCCCTGCATAGACACTGGTGGCAACCTCTTTCATATCTGCTGATACCCAGCTGATATAAACTTCCGCTGTTTCACCACTGAAATCTGCAGGAAGATTGTAAGCAAATGATTCATCCTGTCTTTCGGCACCACCAATAAGATAGGTTGCCTGAACCAAGGCCGGCGAGAAAACTGCTACAATCAACTGGTCTTCCGGTTTAGCCATAGCCTGCCCGCTATTGTCCTGCCAGGCAACGTCCAGTTGCCCAGAATTTGTTGAACTCACCAATACCGACTTTGCTCCTACCAGATCGCCCCTGCTTAGCAGTACCATACTATAATCGATCGCCAGATTGGGTGTTTGTCCTGTTAACGCATTCTTCAGGTTATAGCTGGCAGCACTGTTGTATCCCGTTCTGCCTATCGCATAGTTTTTAAAACCCAGTTCCAGTAAAGGTTTTACCGGTTTCAAAAAACCTGCAATCAGTGCGAAGCGGGCCTGCTGCTCCAACTGTTTTTCCGTAGCCCTGGCATTACCTCTTTTGGCTGCCAGACTTCGCATGTATTTGATACCACGCCATGACGCACCTACTACTGTGCCTACTTTTCCTGAAAACGCACCCAGGATGCCCTGTGAATATTTACCCATAATTCTTAAAATTTAAAGGTTTAACCATACGCAAAAGCTTCTGTGATAGCGCTATCTGTCTTTTGTCTTGGAACAAATGTAGCGGGCAAAACAAGTATAAAAAAGCATTTGAAGGCCCCTTGCCGGATTTTGCCAGTATTTGCCGAACGGTGCTATGTTTTGCCAGTTGTGCCTACACTTCTTCGAGGCTTCTTCGGGAATCCTTCGGGAAACAGGGGGTGTTTCCCGAAGAATTCCCGAAGCACTCTCCTATAAAAGTTGTTGTGGTATCTTTTTATTTTACTTCATCAACTTTTCTATATCCAGCATATTGAAGTACATCTTGCCGCCAACTATCTTGTATGGCAACTGGTTGCTGTTTCTTAGGTTATACAAAGTGCGTTCTGAAATTTTCAATAGCTGCAGCACTTCTTGCTTATCCAACCATTTTTCTTTAAAGTCTAACAACCTGCTTTTATGTTCCAGGTCATTATCATCTTTCACCATAAGGCAAAGCATGGTGTTTAACAATTCTTCTATCCTGCTTAAAGAATTCAGGAAGAGGTAAAAGAGCTTTCTGTTCTCTAATGTTACTGTCATAAATACTAAAATTAAATTTCCAAAAATTGTGTAAGTTTGGTTATTCTGCCGTCTTCGTAGAAGATCTTTAGTTTACGGGACTTGTGTCTAATTGCACTTTATCCTTTATGGCCACATTATGCTCTTCACATGTTTGTTTGGCTCATTTTTTTATTTCTTAAGAATTCCAATAATTTCTTTTAGCATACCATTTGAAATAATTTTTAAAAACGAAAACACTAAATATCTTTTCAACCATAAAAAATAATTAATTTAGAAAATTATCATTTAAACCGAACACAAATTAAATATGTTACAATTACATAAAAATTGACCATCATCAAATTATAAACTATTATGCCTATTTCTACATTATTCACCAATCTCCAGTCCTTTAGCAACCTATCTGATAGCCTGGAGTCTTATCTGAAAAGAAACGTCAAAATAGAAGAGTTTTTAAAAAATGACATCATTTATGTGCAGGACAGTCTTCCAAGAAAAATCTACTTTATTGCCAAAGGTTTTGTTACCGGCACCACCTTTTATGAGGATCGGCAGCACCTCTGCTGGTTTAAAAAAGAATGCGATTTTTTTTGGGACAGTCATAGTCTGCAAGACTTTAGTAAACCTGCCAAACACACCGCCATTGCTACAGAAGACAGTGTTTTGCTTTCTATCAGCTATCAGGCTCTATTACAGATGTTCGAAGTTTTTCCCGAATCTAATTACATGTGGCGGAAGTTACTGGAACAAAAAATAGTAGACGATTATAAACGTACCGAGCTGCTCTTTGTGCTGCATACCACTACCAGATACCAGAAGTTTATTGAGGCCTACCCCGATGATTATCTGAGGTTACGCGGAGGGCAGATTGCCTCGTATTTACAAATGGATGCTGCAACGCTAAGCCGCATTAAAAGTAAAATAGAGTTTTGATTTTCGTCAATTTTAGACAGAAACAAAAAAGCGTATTTCCGACACTTGTCTTTATCTGAAAGACCCTGCGCAAGCTAAAAGTAATTGAATCCCTGATGAGGTCCTTAGACGGAGCTTAACATCACGAAAACACATGTTGGCGGGATTAGAATGACGGGGGATAGCAAAGCCAGCTTATATAGATTTACACAATAGTAACGGAAAGAAAAAAAGGCCAGTGCTGCTTAGCACCGGCCCTTTGCTTCATGGTATCGTTGCATCTTTTTAATGATGCCGAGTCAATTTGTTCTTTTATATACATACAAGTTTTTAGGGCTATAATTAGTTAATTAATGAATTAAAATAATTATCAACAGGTATATACGTTAACGAAATATTATTATATATTTGGTTTAAGCGATAATTAAAGGACATAGCAGTCCCTTACGGTAATCATCATTCCGTTTTTTAGGTGATCAGGGATAATTTTTTAACGCAAAAAGCAATATCCCCTACAGCCAGATTTGTGCTATTGAATAAAATCTAATGGAAAATGGCAGGTATTTACGTTGGGGATTTCATGATGTTTTGGATCGGGTTTAACAAAGTCTTTAGCACTATTACCGCGAGGGTAATGGCAGCTTCTGCTTGCCCCTGGCAAACGGTTTAAAAATGAGCCGTATAAACCGTTTAGAAGAGGTTTTTAAAGAAAAAGATGTGTATAACCGAGATATTGCAAAATATCTAAATAAATCCGAAGGAACCATATCCAGATGGGTCAATAATCATAGGCAGCCTTCATTAGAAGAATTGAATAAAATAGCTGAGTTTTTGAAGGTAGATATAAGGGAGTTATTGCATGGTAATGAATGGAGTGAGAAGTAAGTCTTTAATAGTATATAGTTGAGATAATCTATGATTCAAAATAAACAAGCGGAATATTTTAAAGGAAAACGAATAATTTTTATGCTGTTTTCTTTTCTGTCTTTTTTATTATTCTCTTGTACAGAATCGAAAATACAAAGTAACTCTACCCCTAAAGAAGATCCTATTGAAGTTGTCAAAGAACGAATGCAAGCTTTTTCAGAAAAGGATTACACGAAGCTTGGGGAGTTGTTATATACAATTGATTTTAAAGTCAAGACCGATAACATCAACGATTTCGAAGATGGATATATTCCATGGGCAGATTTAGAGAAACCAGAGCAAGACTTGCCAAAATTGTATGGCAAAGATGAAATTGTGATAAAAGATACTTCCATTACGATAATTATCGACTATCCACTAACAGTTCCATATAAATTTAACCTGACATCAAAAAAAGGATTTACCAGAGGCCAACTGTTAACAGAAATCAGTAAACATTATTATCTACTCTATCAGGAAGAGGAAAACACAGCTACTATTAAGACGATTCCTCCTAATGAAAGAACAACAATGTATAATATAAATGAAACCAATGGTAAATATGATATCTGGGGACATGATATTGCTGATTTGGATATGTCTCAAATAATGATTTATAAAACGGAAACGGGAGAAATTGTTTTAGTGCCCGGTATTGAGTCTTGAGATGAAATGTAAACTAACTAAACTTAAATTATGCAAGTAAAAAGATTAATTATACATGAATTAATAAAAGAGGCACATTCTATTGATATAGAATACAAATCTTCTGCAAATCTTATAGCTATAAATGATGGTACTAGAAAGCTTATCGACCGTATACATATCGCTTTTGACCAATCTATAACCAAATATTCAAAATTTGATGAGGCAAACGAAACTAACTCCGTATACAGACAAATCAATAAATATCTAAATGACAAAAATGATGATGATCAATTCATAACCTTTAGCAAAACGAGTCTTAGCGACTTAGCTACTCTAATTAAAAGAGAACCCTTTGCTACTGGTGGATTTTACTTGTTTGTGGATTATGTTGAAAACGGATTTAATTTCATATCGATCATTATTGTTAGAAACAAAGATGCTTTTAATATTAATTGGACAGGCGACAATTTTAGCATTGGAGAAACTGAGAATATTAACTTGGATAAACTTGCTATGGGATTTAGAATCAATTGTGGATTGTATTTAGACAATAACGACAGTAGAAACTATATAGCGTTGATCAGTAACCAAGGAGACGAACTATCAAAATATTTTACCACTTGGGTAAACGCTGGTTATGTAATTAACAATAACGTTAATACCCGTCAGTTGATAGAAATCATTAAAGACCTAGGTCCTCCTGAAGGATTTGAGAATCCTGATGAGTTTGACAGAGATGTATACGATTGGATATCATCTTATAAAAAGATAAATAAAAACACTATTGATGTTGATGCATTAAGTGAAGCTTTATACGGAACTAGGATGTATATCAGAGATTATGCCCAGCAGACTTTAAATAAAGAAATTGATCCAATATTTAAAGTCAGTGAAAGCGAATTGAAAAAATTAATAAGATACAAAGCCACATCAAAAGGAATCTCTATTAGCATTGATATAGAAAAGTTC